>Ga0181526_10000030_pt1 | contig 152465 bp, 140 predicted proteins | sample PEATcosm2014_Bin_35_FD_119750 | JGI IMG/M metagenome (GOLD analysis project Ga0181526, IMG submission 119750) | Peatland microbial communities from MTU Mesocosm Facility, Houghton, MI, USA - PEATcosm2014_Bin06_30_metaG | ecosystem: Environmental > Terrestrial > Soil > Wetlands > Peat | place... | reverse complement strand
TCTGGGCGGGCACTGACAATGGTCTTGCCGTCTACGAGCATCATGCATGGAAGGTCTACACAACCGCCGACGGCCTGGCGCACCGCGCCGTGCTTTCGCTGGCGCTCGACAAGCGCACCGGCGACGTCTGGGCCGGCACCATGGGCGGGCTCAGCCGCATCTCCGGCGGGCGCATCGACAGCTTCACGCAACTGAACTCGGGACTGAGCAACGATGTGGTCTACGGCGTCGCGGTGGAAGGCGAAAACGTATGGGTAGCCACGGCCGCCGGCGGGTGCCGCCTGAATTCACGCACCGGCCAGTGGACGCTCTACAACGAGCGCAACACTCCCATGACCGAGATCTGGGTCTATGCGGTCTCTGCTGCTCCCGACAAGGTCTACTACGCCGTGTGGGGCAGCGGGCTTCTCGAATACACCCAAAAAAACGCGCGCTGGGACAAATACGACGATCCCGACGGCGAGAATGAAATCGTACTCTTCAAAGACCAGGGCCTGATCCACGAGATTGTCACTTCGGTGAGTTATGTGGACAATATTGTTTGGGCGGCTACGTACTTTGGCGCGAGCCGTTACGACGGCCGCTACTGGCATAACTTCCTCACCAAAGACAGCGGACTGCCTTCGAACTTCATCAACACGATCAAAGGCATTGACGCAAATCGTGCCTGGTTTGGCACAGACAAGGGGTTGGCCTACTATGACGGCGCAAACTGGGCCGTCTACCGCCCATCGCTTAAAGACGGCAAACCGGAAATGACGGTGCGCGACGCGCAGGGCAAGGTCACACCGGTTGAGGTCACAACAGCGCCGGCCCACAACTATGTTCTCGGAATCGACTTCGCCGGCGACGACATCTGGGTCGCGACTGCGAAGGGTTTGAGTCACGGAATTCGACAGAAACAATAAGTCCATAAGGAGCAGCAATCATGAATGCATTTGCGGATATTCTGGAAGCCATCGCGCACGCGCCGATCGAAAAGCGGGCGATCACCAATCACGGCGTGCTCAACGAAGCTTATGCCTACGCCAAGCCAAGTTCGTTTTCGCGTGGCATGAGAATCGATATTGGCGACGTCGCCATCCTGCTGATCTCGGGCACGGCCTCGATCGACGAGCACGGCCAGAGTGTCCACATTGGCGACTTCCCCGCGCAACTGCGGCGGACCTTCGACAATATCACCGGCCTGCTCGAAGCCGAAGGCTGCACCTGGCACGACATCGTGCGCACCAGTTGCTACTTGAGGGACATCGATCGCGATTACGATGTCTTCAACGCAGGACGGACAGCCTTCTTCAAGGAACAGGGGCTCGATCCGCTGCCTGCATCGACCGGCATTCAAGCGCATCTCTGCCGCCCCGAACTGCTCATTGAGATCGAGGCCATCGCCATGTTCCGCACAGACAAGGGATCGGCAAACAAGGAGTAGTCGCGATGCGTAAGGGATGGTTGCTGGCTGTGGCCTGTGCGGCCTGCGCTCTGAATCTCGCCGCGCAGAATTCGAACTCATATTCGAGTCAGACTGCGGTTCAGAATGACAGTCCGGTAGCGGTTACTGGAAAGGGTGCGTGCGAGTGTGGCGCGCATCCGCCGGGACCAGCGAAGGATCGCGTGGTCACACCTTATGCCGGCGAACCTGCCGATCTGAGCCCGTACGCGAAGTTTGCAGCGCCTTACGACCTCAACTACACTCATCCCAACATCTACTCCGGCGCCGCGCGGGATATACCTGTGCCGAAAGACCTGACAGAGATCCGCGTCGGCTTCTTCGGACCCATCGAACACAATCCAGAGTCGGTTTTTGGCTTGCGCATGTTGCACGGCGCGCAACTGGCGGTCGAGGATGCCAACGCGCATGGTGGCTATGGCGGCAAACCCTTTCGCCTGATGCTGCACAACGACTATGACAATTGGCAGGCGAAGACCGTCTATGGCGAAGACCGTCCCACCGACCCAACTATCTGGGGTTCGGCATCGAATGAAGTTGTGAAGATGGTCTACGACGATCGCGACTGGGCGATCTTCGGCTCGATCAGTTCGGAGTCGACGCACATCGCTCTGCGCGTGGCTCTGCGCGCGGAGATTCCCATCGTCAACTCGGCCTCGACCGATCCGACAATTCCCGAGACCTACATTCCGTGGTACTTCACCGACCTGCAGGATGACCGGGTGCAGTGCCTGACACTGGCTCGCCACATCTTTACCGAAATTGGGATGAAGCGCGTGGCGATACTCAGAGTGAACAGCCGCTACGGGCGCTTCGGCGTGATGAAGCTCCGCGATGCGGCGCGCAGGCTGAGTCACCCGATCGTCATCGAACAGAAGTATCTTCCTGGCGATACGGATTTCACGAAACAATTGAATGTGATTCGCTCTTCTAGGGCCGATGCAATTGTGCTATGGGCCGATGAAACCCAGGCGGCGGGAATCCTGAAGCAGATGCGCGCCGCGGGAATGAAGCAACGCGTCTTCGGCGCCTATCGCACGCTTGGGCCGGAGTTGCTGGCTGAGGCCGGAGATGCGGCAGAAGGATTCGAGGCCGTCTTCCCTTACGATCCCACACGCAATGATCCGAAGTGGCTGGAGTTCAACCAGCGCTTCGAGGCGCGCTTCCACGAGAAGCCGGAGCAATTTGCGTCGCTGGCTTATGACGCGATGAATGCGCTGCTCGACTCGATCTGCAAGGCGGGCCTCAATCGCGCGCGGATTCACGACGCGCTGGCCAACATCGAGCAGTATGACGGCGTAACCGGGCACATGGTCTTCGATCCGAACCAGAAGAATGTGGCTCCGATGTACCTGGGCACAGTGCACAACGGTGCGGTTACTTATCGCGTTGCGACCATGGAGAAGCCGCCTGCGGTGGGACAGGCTCCGCTTGTGCGGCAAGAGCACTCTGCTCAGGCGAGCAGAGACAGTTTCCTATTCCCTAGTCCCTATTCCCTAGTCCCTGCCTCTCAGCCTTATGCGCGCGTGGGTGAGGATGGCGTCGATTATGCCGGTCCGCTTCCGCAAGACGTTCCGGCGGGGCCGGTGCGCGTGGTTTTGTTTGGGCCGCGCGCGGCAGAAGTTGCGCAGTCAAATGACGTGCAAGCGGAGTTGGCAACCGTGGCGGCAAAGGGCCGTGAATGGAAGCTGGATCCTGTTGCAAGCGATCAGAACTGGGGCGCGGCTTCCACACAACTCGTTCATGCGCTGATGGACGAGCACTCTCTGGCAATTGTTGCTCTGGACCGCGACTCAGCTCACCTCGCCGAGCAACTGGCGCTCAAGGCCTTTGTGCCGGTGATCGCTTTGAGCAGCGACAAGAAGCTGACCTCGACCAACATTCCGTGGATCTTTCGCCTGCCGGAGGGGACCACTCCGGCGTCGGCTCTCGGCCTGCTCGAAGCTGCTGTCGCCCGCAGTGGAGCAAATGCTGAACGGTTACGAGACGTGCTGGCTTCGGGGAATGCAATCTCCGGAATAGCCTTTCTGCCCACCGGCGAGCCGGCCAGACACGACTGACTTGCGCAGAGGCCAACTCACCAAACCATTCAGTCTTTGCTAGGCTTCCCTCAGGGGCTAAAGCCCCCGATTTCATTGGGCCGGCCTTTCAGCCGGAATCACTGTCTTGGCGACACCCACATTGTCGTGCCGGTCATAGACACGCACGGCAATCAGGTGCTCGACCCTCACAGCCTCCACTGGCGCGGGGATGAGCGCATCATAGTGCTCGCGCCGCGAGTCGGAGAGCCCGCCCGCCGGCTCGATGTACTGCCACTGTCCTGCATCGAGCGAATATTCGGCGTGGGCGATGGGCGAGAAGCCGTCCTCCGCGTCGAAGGTAAGGTGAATCTGCCCACAAGGCGACTTCTTGCAAGCGAAGCCTCCGAGAGACGCCCTTAAATCGGAGACAACGGGCGGCGTGGTATCCACTTCAAAGCGCTCGCTAATCTTCTCGCCGGTGAGTGCTTCGCCGAGTGTGTGCGAGGGCGCATCGGAAGCGACGACCTTGATCTGATAGCCGCCATCGGGGATCTGTGCTGCGTCGAAACTGTAAGCCTTGTCAGCGATGTCAGCCTTGAGCAGCCGCCAAACGCTCTCGCCGTCCCCGCGCAGATAGAGAGAGTAGGTCAGATCGTCTCCATTATCGTCGTGCGCCGCCCAACGGACGGTAACAGCAGTGCGATCCTTCATCGCCTGCAAGGGCGCGGCAGAGCCGCCGTCGAAAGCGATCGCAGCGTTCTGGTTCGCGGAGGGAAAAGTGACGTTGATCATCGGCAACTGGCCGCCCGGTTGAGCCTGAGTCTGAGAATTGACGCGCGCGCCGGGTACGACAACCAGATCGTCCACCACCGGGGCTGCGTTGACGGGCAGGTAATTGACGCCGACCGAACCCAGCGAACCCTTCGCTCGGAGCATGGCCTTCCATTGCAGGTAGCGGCCGGCGGGCGAGGCCACTGCGCCGTCCTTGAGCGACTGCCACTCTGACCACCCGCGCACAGGCTGCTCGACGTTGCCGGAGCGGGTGAGCAATTCATAGTTGGCCGAGCCGGGTTCAACTTCGACCCGGCCAAAGCGGGCCAGCGCCCCGGCATCCAGTACGTCGCTGGCGTACTCGTGCTTTTCGGCCCGGCCAAGCGCGACGAGCTTGCCGGTATTCCCGGTGCCGATGAGAATGCTGTCAGCGCCCTGCTCCGCTGCGAGGCTCAGGCCTTGTTGCGCGTCGAGATGGGCGATATCGGCGTAGCTGCCGTCGTCGTCGACTTTGAAGATGCGTCCGCGATTGCCGGTGAGCGCCAGCAGGCCGTCGGGTTGGGCGGCGAGGGCGTAGACGACCTCGTCCTTATCCGACCAGAGCTTGCGTGGAGCCTGGCCTTCAGTCAGGGCATAGATCTCGCTGCCCTCAGGGACCGACGCGCTCGCGTTGGCTGCCTGCATCGATCCCGGCTGAACGATCGTGATGCTGACCGCGCCGACTCCCTGCACGGGCAGAGGCGGCAGCGGATTGCGGCTCTTGTCGCCCACGCTGGCAGCGTAGATGGTCCCATTGGCGGCGACGGCAACCGAGGTGATCTCGCGGCGGGGTGCCTCAAAGAGGACGAAGCCTTTGCCGTCCGGGCTGATGCGATAGACGAGACCGGAACCGTCGGAGCCGGCGATCAGGTTGCCCTTCGCATCCCATGCGAGAGAGCGGATATGAGCCTCGTCGCTCTTAAAGAAGAGTTCCGGCTTCGCGCCCGGCTTGGCAACATCGACGCGGTAGATCGCGCCCGGTCCACCGGTTGCGATGTAGAGCCGACCCGCCGCGTCGAAGGTCATCTCCCAGATGTAGTGAGATTTAGTTTCCGGCTTGTCGGTTCCCCTCTCTGAATCCTCAGGCTTCTTGTTTCCGGTCGCTGTGTCGTACACCTTTGCAGCGTCGAAGACGACTGTGGAGCTGTTCTCATCCTGCTTGGCCTTCGCATTTGGATCGAGGCGATAGACCTTTCCGCTGGGCAACGTAGCCGCGTAGAGCACGCCATCCAACCCAAAGCGAACGACCTGCACTGAGAGGTCTTTAGTCTCGAAGAGTGTGAAGGGCGTGCCATCCGGCCCCACGCGCAGGACCGTGGCCGGTGAAGCAGTTCCCAGGTAGGCCGTGCCGGTCTTGTCTGCGGCCACCGACCAAACGGTTGTTGAGGGCGTGGTGAGCGACTCGGTTAGGCCAGGGCCTTGGCGCAGATGGCCATCACTGGTGAGCGAAACTCCCTGCGGCGTGCCTTTCTCGAATTCCTCGAGGCGCGACTGGGTCCAGAGGTGCGTGCCCTGCGCCGTGCCGGTCAAGGAGGCAATAGCCATCGCAGCCGCAGCCAGAGCGGCGAGACGGAGGGCAAAATGGGGGCGGGGATTTGCAAGAAGAGGAAACATCTTGGGATTGAGTTTACTAAAGTTGTCCTAAGATCGGCACATTACCGGCGGGGGTGACGACTGGGTTCAAGGTCCTGATGCGAAACCCGGACGAACCAACAGAAGACCTCGATTCCCCACCTTTTCCGAAAAATGGAAACGGAAAGGATGGGGCACGGAGCTTCCATCTCCGTCCGAACCTCAAGCGAGCGAAGAGCGGGCAGCTGGCTCCATCGCATGTGGTCAATGCCGGAAATGGCGGATGCCGGTGAAGACCATGGCCATGCCCAGCTTGTTGGCAGCGGCGATCACTTCTTCGTCGCGCATTGAGCCGCCGGGTTGGATGACGGCGGTTGCTCCTGCGGCGCCCATGGATTCCAGACCGTCGGCGAAGGGAATGTATGCGTCCGAGGCAGCGACGCAGCCCTCGAGCGGCAGCACGGCCTTCATCGCTCCAAAACGGGCGGCGTCCACGCGGCTCATCTGGCCTGCGCCGATGCCGAGGGTCTGGCCGTTGCGGGCATAAACGATGGCATTCGACTTGACGTGCTTGACGACACGCCAGGCGAAGAGCAAGCTGCGCACTTCTTCGTCGGTGGGCTGGCGCTGGGTAACCACCTTCAGTTCGGCAATGCTGAGGTGACCGGTGTCGGCGTCCTGTAGCAATTGCCCGCCGGAGACGTGCTTGACCACTGGGCGCGGCGCGGCGCTGTGAACTTCAACCAGTCGCAGGTTCTTTTTTAAGGCGAAGCGTTCGCGGGTCTCCGGCGTAAAAGCAGGGGCGGCGATGGCTTCGACGAAGGTTTTGGCGATTTCGTCGGCAGCATCGCGGTCAAGGGGACGGTTGACGGCAATGATGCTGCCGTAGGGCGAGACGGGGTCGCAGGCGTAGGCCTTTTGGTAGGCTTCGAGAAGATTCGCACCGGTGGCCGCGCCGCAAGGGTTGTTGTGCTTGACGATGATGGCGGCCGGCTCGTCGAACTCCTGCGCCAACTCCCAGCAGGCGTCGAGATCGACGAGGTTGTTGAAGCTCAACTCCTTGCCCTGGAGTTGAGTCGCGCCGGCCACGCCCAAGCCGGAGCCATCCGCATAGAGAGCGGCGCGCTGATGGGGGTTTTCGCCGTAGCGCAGCGGCTGGGCTATCGGGAGGTTGATGCGCAGAGTTGCCGGGAGGTTCGCCGCATCGAACTCGGCTCGCGATGAAGGCTCGGGGGCCTCAGCGATCCGATCGAGCGTGTTGGCGATGGCCGTGTCGTAGGCGGCGGTGAGCGCAAAGGCCTGCTTGGCCAGCCGCCAGCGTGTTGCGCGAGACAAGCTGCCGCAACTCGACTTCAGCTCCTCGGTCAGCGCCGAGTAGTCGGTGACGCGCGTAACGATCGCCACATCCTCGAAATTCTTCGCAGCCGAGCGCACCATCGAAGGGCCTCCAATGTCGATGTTCTCGATGAGATGGCCGAAGACCACTCCCGGCTGAGCAGCCGTTTTCTCAAAGGCATAAAGGTTCACAACCACCATGTCGATAGGCTCGATTCCGTACGCGGCTACTGCGGCCTCATGCTCAGCGTTGCCGCGAATGTAAAGCAGGCCGCCGTGGACCTTGGGGTGCAAGGTTTTCACGCGGCCGTCGAGCATCTCCGGAAAGCCAGTCAGTTCGCTGATGTCCTTGACGGCCAGTCCGGCCTCGCGCAGTGCCCGCGCCGTTCCGCCGGTCGAAACCAGCTCCACACCAAAGCTCGCCAGCGTCTGGGCAAGCTCCACCAGGCCGGTTTTGTCGGTCACACTCAGCAACGCTCGCCGAATCCGCTTCACTGAACTCACAGCTCGACTCCTTCTTGGCAGCCTTCGCCTTTGGCGGGATAGGTGGCCGCGCCGGCGAGGTCCAAACAACAGACTACATCGAAGGGCGCCGCGCGGAGCCGATATGGTGGAATTGCCACGGTTGCTGTCGGTGATAGGCCGCAGCCTGCGAGATTGCTGGAAATGCTTTAGAGTTAGGATATGGGATATTCCCCCTCCAATTCACCTTCTGGCGAATACAGACCTGTCCGCGAAGTCATTGACTCTGAACGGGAGTTTCCCTCTCCGGAGACTGAGATCATTCCGCCGCCTCAGCCGGTACGCAAGCAGCGCTCGTCGTGGTCTTTCGCACCCGCTACTTACGTGCTGTTGGGGATCAACTGCATGGTCTTTCTGGTCATGACGGTGCGCGGGGTCAGCGTCTGGAGTCCCACCACTGATCAATTGATGTTCTTCGGAGCCGACAACGCTGGCGCAGTACTGATTGGCGGAGATTGGTCGCGCATTGTCACCGCCATGTTTGTGCATGTGGGCATTCTGCACCTGGCCACAAACATGTGGTGCCTGTGGAATCTGGGACTGCTGGCAGAGCCGCTGATGGGTTCGGCGGGGGTCTTCGCTGTTTACATCCTCACCGGCGCGGCAGGTAACTTGCTTTCTACCTGCGTCAATTGGTTTTGGTACAACAAGGCCTGGGTTAGATACCACGCTGAATGGGTGAGCCACCACGTGGGATTGGTATTGGACCCCACCGTTGTTTTCCCTGTCGGCGCCGGCGCTTCGGGAGCTGTATTTGGGATCGCCGGGGCGCTGATTGTGCTGCTCAAGTCTCACCGGCTGCCAGTGCCTCAGCTGGAGTTGCATAAACTGCGAAGGTCGGTGATCTACTTTGCAGCCATCAACCTGGCACTTGGCCTTTCCATCAGTTTTGGCACACGGATCGTCGGCTCGGGGTTGCAAATCGACAATATGGCCCACCTGGGCGGGTTCAGCTGCGGTTTGCTCTTCGCGGCTCCGATGGTGCCTCGAATTGGCTCGCCCCGCGACCTGTTTCTCTTTCGGCGCCGCGTGGCAACAGTGATGGTGGTGGGGGTCCTGGTGCTCTTCGGATTCTACCTGGCAAAGTAGGCGCGGAAGCGGTTATCAGCCGGAAATCGAACGCCGCTCCGTCAGCGCGTCGCCGTGGCGGCGAACTTTTTCACCATCGCCAGCAACAACTTACGGTCGCTGTCGTTCAGATTCGTAGAGTAGCGGCGGATCTGCGTTAAAAAGCGCAACTCCTCGTCCGAAAGCTTCTGAAGTGTGGCCTGGCGGCCCAGCGTTTCGTCGGCAAAGAACTGGGTGATGGGCAGGTCGAGAGCGCGGGCAATCTTCGACAGCGTGTCCAGCGACGGAACCGTATGGCCGTTTTCGACGCGCGAGAGATAGCAGCGCAGCAGGCCAGTCTTCTTTTCGATGTCTCCCTGGGAGAGTCCCTTTTGCAGCCGATGTGCGCGAATAGCGGTGCCGATCTTGATCACGATTCTTCTCCTGCTCGATTGCCGCCCGGATTTACTCAAAAGGTAGCAACCAATAGATTATTAACTTAAGAGTTAACATGATCCGCGCGAAAATGCAAGGGGATTTATATCGTCCCCGCAACCGCAGCAGCCGGGTGCTAAGCGTTTATGTGCCAACCGGAAAGGCCGGTGAAAAAGGCATGAATCCGTAAACTTCGTGGCGCGTGAGCCGTCTGAACAAGTGCGAGCGTAAAATGGCAGGGCATGACCATGCGGCGACGAACCATTCAGTGGGCACTTATGGCGCAAGTCTTTGTGATAGGCGGTCTTGCCGCCCTGGCACAGTCGCCGGCCGCGCCTCATGCGCCACCCATTGAACCCGCGTCATCCGTCCCCGCGCCCGTCGCGCAGACGCCAGCCGCAACCGGGGGAAGGCTGCATGGTTTGGTCAAAAGCGGTGACATTCCCCTGCCCGGCGTGACCGTGACCGCCCAGAACACATTGACCGGCAAGCGCTTCCAAACTACAACCGACATTACCGGCGCTTGGCAACTGAATCTTCCGCAGAATGGCCGTTACGTGGTCCGCACACAGTTCGCGGCCTTTGCGCCCGGCGCTAGCGAGGCCGTGCTCAACGCTGCCAGCCACGACCAAACTGTCAACTTCGAGCTGATGCTCGCCTCGCGCGCAGCCCAGCAGGCGCAGCGCGAAGAGCAGGGTGCGCAGGCTTTGCCGAACACCGATACGATCCGTCAACTGGCCGCGAATGGTGCGCAGAGCCTGAACCTGATGAATGCGTTGGGGGCCGACACCGACACTCAGACCGGTGGTCCAGGCGCGGCGGGCGCGGCTCTGCCTTCGATCGCCGGCAACTCCGACTTTGGCGGCGATTCGGTGGCCATCAGCGGCCAGGCGGGCGCGGTCAGTCCGCTGGCCGGCCTCGACATGGACCGTATTCGCGATGCAGTTGAGACGCTTCGCGCGCAGGGAGCTTTGCCGGGAGGGCAAAATGGGCAGGGCGAGAACTTCGGCGGCATGGGTGGCGGAGGCGGCCTCTTCGGCGGCGGCGGATTTGGCGGGCCGGGTGGTTTTGGCGGCGGTGGTTTCGGAGGCAGTGGAGGCGGGCGGGGGAACTTCCGCGGCTTCAATCCAGGCCAGCCTCACGGCTCCATCTTCTGGATGGGCAGCAACGCCGCGCTCAACGCAGACCCCTTTTCGCTCCGCGGCCAGCCGCAGCAGCAGCCGGCCTCCGGCACCAACCGCTTCGGCATCACCTTCATGAGCGAGCCTTACCTGCCGCATCTCACCAAGCCGAGCGGGAAGGACGCAGTTTTCCTGACGCTCTCCGGCACGCGCAGTTCGAATCCGCTGGACGAATACGCAACCGTGCCGACAGATGCGGAGAGGGCCGGTGATTTTTCAGCTCCAGGCCTGGCGCCAATTTACGACCCAACCACAGGCCTCCAATTCCCAGGCAATATGATTCCCAACGGCGCCGCCGGAACTGTTAACAGGATTGCTCCCGCTGCCTCTGCGGTGCTGAGTTACTTTCCCGAACCAACCCCGGGGTTGACCAACGATCTACAGAACTATCATCTGCTGGCGACCCAGCAGTCTAACTCGACCCAGGCCGGAGTGCGTTACATGCGCAGCCTGGGCAAGAATGCTTCGCTGGCAGGCCTGGGCGGCCGAGGCGGCGGAGGGCGACGTTCGCAGAATCAGGGCTTGCGCCAGAGTCTTAACATCAATTACAACTGGGCAGATTCGGCCCAAGACAACGTCAACATCTTTCCACAGTTAGGCGGGAAAAGTTCCTCACACTCTAACTCGCTGCAAACTGGTTATACGTTGGGATACAAAAAGATCACAAGTATCTTCAACGCGAATTGGAATCGCAGCGCAAGCCAGTCAACCAATTTCTTTACCAACGCGAGCGATATTGCAAACGCTGTCGGCATCGCAGGCACCAACAGTTCCGCGCTGAACTACGGTTTGCCTAACGTGGTTCTTGGCAATATTCAGGGACTCAATGAACAGCAGCCTAACTTCTCACTCTCACAGACGATTTCGGCTTCGGAGACGCTGAGCTGGATTCACGGGAAACACAACCTGCGATTTGGCGGCGACTATCGGCGCGTCCATCGCAACTTCCTTGGCGGCTCGAACGCCACTGGGACCTTCACCTTCACAGGCTTGTTTACCGAAGACGCCGCGCACGACTTTTCGACAGGCTCGGCGCTGGCGGATTTCCTGCTTGGGATGCCGCAGGAGACCACCATCGACGCGACCGCGGGCAAGAGTTACCTGCGCGATAACGTGATGGATGTCTATGCCCAAGACGACTGGAGGGCGCGGCCCAACCTCACGCTGAATTACGGCCTGCGCTATGAGTTCTTTGCGCCGTACACGGAAAAGTTTGGTCGCCTGGCGTTTGTGGATACAAACCCATTGGCGAATGCGAGTTTTCCTACACGGTTTGGTGTTACTGACGAGGTTCAGGCCGGAGGCGCGGGAAGTTACAACGGAATTCTGCCGGAGTCACTGGTCTATCCCTTCCGCACCGCATTTGCCCCGCGTCTTGGTGTGGCGTTGCGCCTGCCTAAGCAGACTGTGCTGCGAGCCGGCTATGGTATCAACTACACTGTTGGCAAGTATGCGGGATTTGCCTCGACGATGGCCCGCCAGCCGATGGTTCATCAGCCAACCTTCGTCAATGAACAGACCAATGAAGCCGTCAACGCGGGGGACCTGACTCTGGCCAACGGATTTGGCGCGCCGGAAACTGTGGGCAACTACGCCCTCGACCCTCACTATCACCTGCCCTATGTGCAGGCATGGAACGTCGACGTGCAAAAGACGCTACTTTGGGGTGTCGTAATCAATGCAGGCTATAACGGATCGCGGGGCAGCGATCTCGATATCACCAGCGCGCCGCTGCCCGCGCCGACCAGCCATCTCTTCAATTATGAGCAGGCTGCGGCCTTCTCTCGCTTCAATGCTGGGACTTTGCGGGTGAATAAGAGACTCGGCAACGGCATCGCGCTGGGTGCGAATTATCAGTATTCACACTCGATCGACGACGCCGGCTCGGTGGGCGGGACTTCCACGGTCGTCGCGCAGAACTGGCAGGATCTTGCCGCGGAAGAGGGTAACTCGAGTTTTGATGTTCGCCACCAAGTCAGCGGAACTTATCTCTATGAGTTACCCTTCGGCAAAGATAAATTCTGGGTAACGAGTGGTGTCGGATCGCATATTCTTGAAGGGTTTTCGGTCTCCGGCAGTTTTACCTTTGCCACCGGGACGCCGCTTACGCCAAGTTACCAAGCGGCCGTCCAGGATGTGGCGCGCGGAACGGCCGGAACGCTGAGACCGGACCGCGTGCCGGGAGCTTCGCTTACATCCGGAGCCGGGACGCAGAAGGAGTGGTTCGATACCGCGGCTTTCGTCAAGCCTGCCGGCACATTTGGTACGGCTTCGCGTAACTCGATTGCCGGGCCGGGGAAGATCCAGAACAATATGTCGCTTTCCAAGACCATGCAATTGGGCGATACCCGCAGCGTGGAGCTTCGCGCGACGGCCAGCAATGTCTTCAACACGGTGCAGTACTCCGGCGTAGATACCAACGTATCTTCGCCAACATTCGGGCAGGTGACTTCGGCTGGCGCGATGCGGGCGTTTCAGTTTACGGCGAGATTCAGGTTCTAGAGGCAGCGGGGTTAGCCGCGCTGCGCGTGGTAGCGGAGTCTGCGGAATTAGAGGCTTAACGCGGAGAGTGGTTCATGACCGGTTGGGTGCACAGGATCGGAGCAGGGTATGCGGCGCTGGCGATGACGCTCGCACAGTTGCCTCCGGGCTTTGCACAGGACTCAGCACAGTCTCCTCCGGCTACGCCGGGTCAGGTATCCAGTACGCCGCAGGGCGGCCTTCTGCTCAAGATGACCGGGGAGTTAGTGCTGACCAACGTCGTTGCTCGTGATTCCAAGACGGGCGAACTCGTGCGCGGCCTTAAGCAGAGCGATTTCACGATCTATGAGGCCGGCAAACCGCAACAAATCTCAACTTTCGACTTTGAGACGGTGGATATGGCCACTCCACTCAACGAGGCCACCGTCAGCGGGCTTGCCGCGGGCGCCAGCGGCGGCAAGACAGTCGTGGTGGCCCATCCGGAAGATCTGCGCAACCATCGTCTGATCGTCATGTTCTTCGATCTGACTTCGATGCAGCCGGAAGACTTGGACCGCAGTGTCGAGGCGGCACAGGAGTTCTTGCGAACCAAAATGCAGCCCGCCGACGTGGTGGCTCTGGTCTCGCTGGGCGATACGCTCAAGGTGGACCAGGATTTTACCGCTGATAAGAACGCGCTGATCAAAGAGATCGGAATTTATAACGGTACTGAAGGACAAGGTTTTACGCAAGGCGCAAACGCGAACTCAAACCAGGTTGAAGATACGACCGGATACACACCCGACGAGAGCGAGTACAACGACCTCAACACCGACCGCGAGTTATTTGCGCTGAGGGCGATCTCCAAGTCGCTCGAGAGGATTACCGAGAAGAAATCCCTGCTCTATTTCTCCGGCGGCATCTCCCGCGACGGCATCGAGAATCAGGCGTCTCTGAGAGCCGCAATTAATGCGGCGGTACGCGCTAACCTGGCCATCTACAGCGTGGACACACGCGGCTTGCAGGCGATCTCGGCGCTGGGCGACGCCTCGACCGGCAGCCTGCGCGGGACCGGCGCCTACAACGGCGGGGCGCTCGCGAATAACATGAATGCGAACTTTGCTACGCAGGAGGTGATGGCCACGCTCAGCTCCGACACGGGCGGAAAGGCATTCTTCGACTCCAACGATTTTGCTCCGGCCTTTGCAAGGGTACAGAGCGATACCTCGGCCTACTACGCTATAGGATTCCATAGCTCGAATCCGGCGCGCGACGGCCGTTATCGCAAATTGACCATCAAGATTAACCGGCCCGGAGTGAAGCTCGAATACAGACCCGGATACTACGCCCCCGCCGATTTCAAGCACTCTGGCAAGGAAGACCGCGAGCAGGAGTTACAGGATCAGCTAGCCAGCGATTTACCGGCGACCGATATGGCGGTTTATCTCGATGCACTGTACTTCCGCCTCGATGAGAACCGCTTCTTTGTGCCGGTTTCATTGATCGTGCCTGGCTCACAGATTCCCTTTGTCAAAGGCGGAGACAAAGACAAGGCTACGCTGGACGTTATCGGCACAGTGATCGACGAGGCCAAGCGGCCCATCGGCCAGGCACGCGAGACGGTCAAGCTCAACCTCGACCCATCGCTGCAAGCGCGCCAGAAGAACATTCAATACACCACCAGCTTCAATCTTCCACCGGGCAAGTACCACCTCAAGTTTGTTGTCCGCGAAAACCAGACCGGGCGCATGGGTTCCTTCGAGGCCGACATCACGCTTCCGGAAATGAAGAAGGCGCCTCTAAAAATGAGCTCGATCGTCCTAGCTTCGTTGCGCCAGCCGAGCAAGAAAACCAGCCCTCTGATTCGCGGCGGCCAGGAGTACGTGCCTAATATAAGTCATGTCTTCCGCCAGGATCAGCATCTTTATCTGCTTTACGAAATCTATGCTCCGGCGCGCGAAAAAGCGGCTGAGAACCAGCCCAAAGGAGCCAAGCCGGGCATCAATTTGCTCAGCAGCCTGGAGCTGATCCAGGGAGCAACGAAGGTTTATGAAACGCCGCTGGTGCAGGCAAAGGTAATTAATGTTGAGGGCCGAGACGCGGTCGCGATCGAGCTCGATGTCCCACTGGCGGGATTAAAGCCCGGCTCCTATCTCTGCCAGTTGAATGTGATCGACGATGCGGGCGGCAGCTTTGCCTTTCCGCGCTTTGCCGTGCTGGTGAAGGAGCCGGCGAGCGCACCCGCAACTCAGCCAGCCGGATCGGTTGCGCCGGCGGGCGGTTCTTCGCTGGGAGCCTTCGGTGCACTCACCTCTGCAAGCCCATAAGGGCAGTGCCTGCACCCGGAACCGCAGCAAGAACCTCTCTTCAGGTGATAGGCTGCGGTGAAAACCAGTTCCGAGCCCTCGGCGTAATAATCTTCGGGTGCGAGCGGAGTTTTTGAGGCGACAATCGGCGGGTTCTGATCCACACTTCTATTCTCCCGAAGACTCCTGGATTGCGATAGGTAGAATTAGAACATGACTCTCACCGCACAAGATCGCGCGCGGCGCATTAAAATCATTCTCTTCGACGTGGATGGCGTTTTGACCGACGGAAAGATCTGGATCATTCCAGCTCCGGTCGCCGGACCCGAAGGGATCATAACAACCAGGATGGTGGAAGCCAAGGGCTATAGCGCCCACGACGGCGCGGGTGTCACGCTGGCGCGACTGGGCGGCATGAAGCTGGGCGTCATTACCAAGCGGATCTCGGAGACGGTGGCCATGCGCTCCCGCGATTTGAAGCTCGAATTTGTCTACCAGGGACAGGCCTTCAAGATGCAAGCGGTGCGCGAGATCATGGCGAAAGAAGGCGTCACGCTCGACGAGATCGCCTACGTTGGAGACGACGTGATCGACCTTCCTGTGATGCGCCAGTGCGGCTTTGCCGTAGCTGTGGCCAATGCGCGAGCGCAGGTGAAGGCCGAGGCTCACTACGTGACGCCAAATCGCGGCGGCGAGGGCGCGGGGCGCGATGCGATCGAATTCATACTTGAGGCCAAGGGCGTGCTGAAACAGTGCCATGAGGCGATGATCGACGAGAACAACTCCACCCTGGCGCTAATCGACATTGGCAAAGGTGGGGATTTAGCGAGCTGAAGATGGGAAGCGACACAAAACGCGCGGTGGTGCTGTTGAGCGGGGGGCTGGATTCGGCCACCGTGCTGGCGATTGCACGGAGTCAGGGCTACGAGCTCTATGCGCTGTCTTTCAGTTATGGGCAAAGGCACATCGTTGAACTCGATGCAGCTCGTCGCGTGGCTTCCGCCATTGGCGTGGCGGACCATCGCATTGCGCAAATCGACCTGCGGGTCTTCGGTGGCTCGGCTTTGACGGGAGACTTCGCGGTCCCCAAAGGGCGCGACGCAGACCAGATGAGCCACGGTATTCCCATCACATACGTCCCGGCGCGCAACACGATTTTTCTGTCGTTCGCGCTGGCCTGGGCCGAGGTGCTGGGTTCAAGCGACATCTTCATCGGCGTCAACGCGCTGGACTATTCGGGCTATCCCGACTGCCGGCCGGAGTTCATCGAGGCCTTCGAGAGAATGGCGAATCTGGCGACCAAGGCCGGGGTCGAAGGCCGTCAGGCGCTCAAGGTTCATACGCCGCTGATTGCCCTGACCAAGGCCCAGATTATCGCCAAGGGAATCGAGTTGGGCGTGGACTATGGGCTGACCAGCAGTTGCTACGATCCTTCTCCGGAGGGCCGGCCGTGCGGAGAGTGCGACTCATGCCTGCTGCGGCGGAAGGGTTTTCGCGAGAATGGGATCGAGGACCCGCTTGCTCACTAAGGAGTTCAGAGTTCGCCGGAAACGGGCGGGTTGAGGTTCGTGGTATCCCACATCTGGCGCGATGATGCTGCGCCAGACATGGGGCACCCAGACTAAGAGCTAATCGCTGAAAGCTGGTTTCTGTGAGTTACGCCGTCAAGGAGATCTTTTACACGCTGCAGGGCGAGGGGGCGAACGCGGGACGCGCGGCGGTCTTTTGCCGCTTTGCGGGCTGCAACCTGTGGTCGGGACGCGAAGCCGACCGGGCCGCGGCCATCTGCCGATTTTGCGACACGGATTTCCTGGGCGTGGATGGAGCGGGTGGCGGGAGGTTCGATTCCGCGGAGGATCTGGCGGCTGCCGTCGCGGAGAATTGGCCCGAAAGCTCGACACTTGGCAGACGGTTTGTGGTCTGCACGGGCGGCGAGCCGTTGCTGCAACTGGACGCCAAACTGATCTCGGCGCTGCGGGTGCGCGGCTTTGAGATTGCGATCGAAACGAATGGCACCGTTGCGGCGCCGGAAGGATTGGACTGGCTTTGCGTCAGTCCCAAAGCTGGAGCGGGACTGGTGCAGCGCAGCGGAGACGAGCTGAAGCTGGTCTATCCTCAGGCAGGAGCCGACCCGGCCACATTCGAGATGCTTTCCTTCCGGCATTTCTTCCTTCAGCCGATGGATGGGCCGAGCCGCGAGGCCAACACCGCGCTTGCGCTGCGCTATTGCCTCGACCATCCGCAGTGGCGTTTGAGCTTGCAAACCCACAAGATCCTTGGAATTCCATGATGCATGGGAGCGGCAGAGCCAAGGACGCCAGCCACGCCCTGCTGTGCCCCCGAACTGGCCAACCAGCCCCCGTTGGGGTACTCCAAGGCAAAATCCTGCCCAGCGCAAAGATCTTCAAGCCAAATAACGGTTAGAATCGTCTGTACAGTAGGCAGAGTTTCTTCTATCGGCTGCCTTCGCCGACTTTCGGCCCTCCAACGCGGGAGATCTTCGCTCGCTGGCCTGGCTGAAGGAATGGAATCCCCAGGATGATGACAAGACAACTCCGTTTGCTACCCATCTGCTTCATCTTCGCCTTGGTCGTTGCATTCCTGCTCCCAGGGATGCAGGCCGACGCCCAGGCCAACTCACAGACAGCTCCGGCAATCACCTCGCCGGCCAAGCCGGAAACGATCGCACCGGCGCAGGCGAGTCCCGCTCCAGCCAAGCCGCTGGCAGCCAGCCCGATCCAGGTTACCCCGGTTGCGGCTGCCGAATCCGCCTTAAAGGAGCCGGACCGCGCCCAGGCCTACTATCACCTCGCGCTGGCCAACACCTACGAAGAAGAGGCCGTCACCCAGGGCCGCCCGGAGCTGGTGAACAAGGCCATTGAAGAGTACAAGTACGCGCTGAATGCCGATCCCTCTTCGCCGCAGTTGAGCAATGCGTTGGCCGATCTGTACTTTCGCTCGGGACGCGCGCATGAGGCCGAGAGCACGGCCCGGGGTCTGCTCAAGAACGCGCCTGACGACATCGACGCACATCGGCTGCTGGGGCGCATCTATCTTCGCGCTTTGAGCGAGGGAAGAGGCGCTGCCCCATCCGGCACGCCCGGCGGCGACGCGCTGGATCAGGCAATCTCGGAATTCGAGAAGATTGTGGCTCTCGATCCCACCAGCGTCGAGGAGCGGCTGGTCCTGGGCCAGCTCTACCACGTCAAGAACGATGAGAAGGGGGCCGAGCAGCAGTTTAAAACCGCGCTGTCGATTGAGCCCGACACCGAGGAGGCGGTGCTGAATCTGGCCCGGCTCTATTCCGAGAAGGGCGACATCGACCATGAGGCCAAGGTGATCGAGTCGGTTCCGGTGGACCACCGGACGCCCAAGATGGAAGATGTGCTGGGCTCGGCCTATGAGCAGCTGAAAAGGACCAAGGATGCGATTGCCGCTTTTCAGCGGGCCGTCGACATGGAGCCGGGAGACGCGAACTCGCTGGACGCCCTGGGCAAGGCGCTGCTCGACGACAACCAGCTCGATGAGGCGTTTAAGCAATTCAAAGCGCTGGCCGACGCCGACCCTGAGAACACAGAGGCGCTGGTCCATATCTGCGAGATCCAGCGCCGCCAGGGAAAGTATGAAGATGCCTTGACTACGATCCGGAAGGCGCGCAAGGGGGCTCCTGACGATCTGGATGCCGGCTACAATGAAGGGCTGCTGCTCGACGTGCTGGGAAGATTCGATGAGGCCGCGCAAGTCTACCAGCAGATGGTGGATCTAACCTCGCACGCCAACGGAGCCTACACCACCGACGAAAAGACAAACCGCGGAATCTTCCTGGAAAGGCTGGGTGGGATCTATCACGAGCAGAACAAAACGCCCGAGGCGATCGCCGCGTATCAGAAGATGATCGAACTGGGTGGAGATACGGCCGTTCACGGCTATCAGTATCAGGCAGATACCTACCGCGATGCCCGGCAGTACGACAAGGCGGTCGAGGTGGCGCGCAAGGCCGTCGAGGCCAACCCCAAGGATCGCGATCTGAAGCTGATGCTGGCTGGAGAGCTGGGCGACCTAGGCAAAACCGATGAAGGGCTGGCCATGGCCAAAGGGCTGCTCGCCAACAACAACGACGATCGCACGATCTGGCTGGCGCTGGGCCAGATGAACCTTCGCGCTCACCGATGGAAGGATGCCGACGACGCCTTCAACAAGGCCGAGCCGATGACCACTAAAAAGGAAGACCGCATCTATTTGCTCTTCTTGAGGGGTGAACTCGCGGAGCGGCAGAAGCACACTGAACAAGCCGAAGTCTTCTTCCGGCAGGTGCTGGATCTGGATCCGGACAGCTCCATGACCCTCAATTATCTGGGTTACATGCTTGCCGACAAAGGCATCCGCCTGCCCGAGGCCCTCGATATGATTCGCAAAGCCGTAAAGGCCGAGCCGATGAACGGTGCCTATCTGGATTCGCTCGGCTGGGTCTACTTCAAGATGGGAGACAACGAACAGGCCGAGGAGTATCTGCGCCAGGCCGTCGATCGCGACCAGACCGACCCCACCGTTCACGACCACCTGGGCGACGTCTATGAGAAGACAGGCCGTATTCGCCTGGCAGCGGCGCAGTGGCAGCTTTCGCTGGCGCAGTTCGCCAAGTCAGTCCCAGTCGACGTGGAGCCTGCCGAGTTGACCAAGGTGCAGAGGAAGCTGGAGACCGCCCGCGTCAAGCTGGCCAAACAGGAGAACGCTACGGGGCAAATCAAGCCGGAATAGAGGAGCGTGATCCAACAAACCAAACGGCGGCTTTTTATCGAAAAGGCCGCCGCTTAAGTTGGTTCGCGAATCAATTCCTCTTCGGGGATGCCTATTTGGCCTTTTTCTCCGCTGCGGGATCGATAAAAATCTCTTGCATTCCCACCTTCCGCGTACTCCAGTCGAAGATTCCCGCCTCCAGGTAGAGCACCTCGTCGGGTAGATCGATTTCGAAGTGGGCCGGAATTCCGGAGGCCTGCGCTTCAGCGTAGGACTCCTGGGTGAGGTCGACGGCCAAGGTTCCGCCCGCCCATTTGAGCGCCGTACCATAGCGTTGATAGACCAACAACCCGAAGCGAAGTTTGCCACTGTAATGCCCCTCGGGCGTGAGCGTCAGTTTCAATTCGGACGGGCGCACGTTGAAATCAACCAGATAATGGATAGGCGGCTTACCATCTTCGCTCTCATGTTTGGCGTCGCGGGCGGGCTGAGGGTTGGCGGGGAGCGCACGAACGCTGAAGGTAATCTCCTTCGCTTTTTGACCTCCACGCCTCAGCAGCGGACGGAGCGGATCGGAGTCCAGATCCGGGACCATCTGCGGCTCCGGAGCAGATGTGCTGCCGGCGGCAGGGGAAAGTGTAAACGGGGCTAACGCGGTTGGAGCTGCTCCGGTTGGGGCTGGTTCGGTCGAAGGGGTTGCGAGAGGCGTCTCCACTCCGACTGAGGCGGCGTCGGGTGTGGGTTGCGGCACAGGCTTCACGACAGCCGCTGGAGCCGCTTCGCCCGACGCCGCCGGAAGCGTTTCGACTTCGGCAGTGGGAACCGGCGATTGCGCCGCCAGATTTGTACTATCCGCCGGCAAAATGCGAATTTCAGAGGCCAGACGATGATATTTTTCGAACGCAACATCGTTCAGAAAGGTCTTGACCGGACTCTTCTCACTTTCGCGCAGCCCGGTAGAAGCGCTTGGGAGATGAAACAGGGAAAGCGCAACGCTCTTGAGAGGACAAACGAAGCTTTTGCCTCCGATCTCCACAGCGCCGTATCTCACCATGATCGCGGACCGGACAAATGGGGCGTTCGGCGCAAGATCGGCCTCAAGCACGAGGCGTCGAACCGCGCCGCTGGCTGGATCGACGGTGATCTCCCCATGATAGCCAGCCATTTCATGATACTCATGGGAATCCGGGTTGGCGGCATGAACGAAGTAATGCGATTTTTGCGCGGGGACCGCATAACTGAAGACCGCCTCCAAACCGTCCGCTCCCTCTTCCCAGTGACTCCAGGCCAGCTTGCCTTCGGCAGCGTCCAGCAAGACCGTGCTCAAAATGGGACCAAACTCGCCTCTGGTGACCAGTCCCTGAGAACCCGATTGAGTTCCCTGCTTCCGCGTGTCCGCCAGTTCCTGGCTCTCCCGATAAATCACTGGCTGGCTGGTTTTGCTAACGAAATGCAAGGGGATATAAGGTGCATGGACGATGTAACCGTACGTGACATCCGGACTGTCCTCGAAACGAGTTGTCTCTCGGGTCGCCAGGAAATTCGGCAACTGGTGAAGCGTCGCGGTGACATAGTTCACGACCAGGCTCATGGTCTGGCGCTGAGTGGCCGGACTGGGTGCGGCCGCCAGGGGGATCTCGTCCGCCGGAAGATTCAGGAACTCCGAAGAATCCGCCAGGGCAAGCAGGGCTTGCCTTGACTTTTGGCCCGGCAGACCGGCTTTGATGCGTGCGAAACTAGCCGCGCCAAGGCGCTCGGTCAACTGCAACGTGAAGATCTGGTCCGCCACTTGGCCATCCGAAAAGGCACGGTCCTCGGCCAGTATCTTTTCCAGTTGCGCCACCGTCACTTTGGAAGTTGCGAGGTCATGGTCCGCAAAGGCCGTCAGAGTGAACCCTGCTAGCAATAAAAAACAAAAAGCTCTCCGCATCGTTCTGTCCCGCTTTCAGGATACGTCGCAGCCGCTGAGCTCTCCGTCAATCTTATGATCTCTCCTCGCTTGGCACCGAAAGCCGTAGCGGCAACAACATACGTTGGACAGGCAATTGAAAGAGCGGTTATGCCGAAATCGCGGTCGTGCGGGAGCACCGGATCCAGGTTAAGACACTGCTTGGCTAATTCTGAATCTTTCTCGCGGTATGAGCAAACCGGAGTCGTGCGTTAGACTGCGGGGATGAGTCTGGAGGCGAAATCAAGCTACGCACTGCCTGCGGAGATCGCCGTCGGCGAGGACGGCGAACTGACCCAGCGGGCGTACCCGGAGCCGCCGCATCCTTATCGCGCGCCCTTTGCCCGCGACGGCGCTCGCGTCCTGCATGCGAGGGCCTTTCGCCGTCTGGCCGGCAAGACGCAGGTCTTTGCCCGCCTGCCCGCTGACGCCCCATCGGACCACTTTCGCAGCCGCCTCACCCATACCCTCGAAGTCGCTCAGATTGCCCGCACGATCGCCCGCGCGCTGAGATTGAATGAGGAGCTCGCCGAGTCGCTGGCCCTGGCTCACGACATCGGCCATCCGCCTTTTGGCCACGCCGGCGAAAAGGCTCTCGACCAGTGTCTGCGCGGCTACGGCCTGGGATTCGACCACAATCTGCATGCCTTGCGCATCGTGAGCTGGTTTGAAGAGCGGTATGCCGGATTCCGCGGCCTGAACCTGACCCTGGGTGTGCGCGAGGGCATCGTCAAGCACTCCCGCGACTACTCCGCCGTCACCCACCCGGAGCTGGCCGAATACTTCCTGAACAAGTTCCCTCCCCTCGAAGCCCAGCTCATCGATCTGGCCGACGAGATCGCCTATACGACCGCCGATCTCGACGACGGACTCGACTCGGGGATTCTGACGCTGGAGCAGGTCCTCGAAGGCGTGACGCTCTTTCGCGGCTTTCACAACGCGGTGCTGATCGACTATCCCGCAGCTCCGCCGAAGCTGGCCGTCTACGAAACGCTCAAGCGCCTTCTCAACGCGCTGGTCACCGATCTGATGGAGGAGATCTGCAGGCGGGTGGCAGAGCAGGGCGCGACGACGCTCGAAGAGATTCGCAGCGCGCCCCGGCGGCTCGCGGCCCTGAGCCCTGAGATAGAGGCCGCTCGCGCCGCGGCCAAGGAGTTTCTCTACGCAAATCTCTACAACTCCCCCGGCATCGAGGAGGCACACGCCCATGCCACCGAGGTCGTCCAGGGGCTCTTTGCCGCGCTCATCTCCGACCCCGCTCTGCTACCCGAGGACCACCAGGCGGAGATTGCAACTGAGGGCCTGGCCCGCACCGTGGCCGACTACATCGCCGGAATGACCGATAGCTATATCGAGCAGGTTTGGGGGAAGACGGGGAATAGGGAACAGTGAATAGTTGGCGGGCGTTTTTAATAGGATTGATTTAAGCGATGAGCGAAAACCGGTCCATTGACCTGCACAACTGCACCGTTGACGAGGCGATCCGCGAGTTTGTGCGGTTCTACAACTGCTGCGTGAGAGCCGGCTATCGGGGACGGCTGGAGATCATCCACGGCTACGGGTCGTCGGGAAGCGGTGGTGTAATCCGCGACGAGTTGCGCCGGTATCTTACAGCCCATGAGGAGATCTTCGGCGAGTTTCTCGCCGGAGAGAGCCTGCGCAACCCCGGAGTGACGATTCTCTTTCCTAGGGAGACCCTAGCGGCGATGCCCTTGGGGTCGGGAACGAGTTACCCACATATGCAGGGAAAGAGACCAAAATCGACAAAACCTGCCCCGAAAACAAAAACGAGGTAACTTCTTCTGGCGGTTTGAGTCATTCCCATCGTGCGGCTTTTACACACCGCTGTAACGGGAGAATGCGCTGTGGACGGCCAGAATCGATCGAGCCGGCTTGTAGTCTAATAGATGTGCAAACTCGCCTGACCAAGTCCCCCTTTAGTCTCCCTTCGCTGGCCCTGGCCGCGGTATTTTCTCTGCTCGTCGTCCCAGGCTCGGCGCAGACAGCGCCGGAAAAAGCGGCTGGACCGCCCACAGGCGGCGGGTTCTTCCCGCTCAGCGAAGTGCATCGCGGGCTTACGGGCACCGCCTGGACGGTCTTCACTGGAACACAGCCGGAGCCGATGCAGGTGGAGATCCTGGGCGTGCTGCGCGGGGCGCGCGGACCTGGCCACGATATGATTCTGGCCCAGTTGCACGGAGCCAAGCCCGAATACACCGGCGTCGTGGCCGGTATGAGCGGAAGCCCGGTCTACATCGGCAACCGGCTGCTCGGCTCACTCTCCTACCGCATCGGCCAGTTCAGCAAAGACCCCATCGCCGGAATCACGCCGATCGCGCAGATGCTCGAGGTGCGAGATCTGCCGGTGAACAGGGAACTGGAATCAGGGGTCATGGATCAGAGAGCGGCCATCGGCGATCACCCCCACCTAGCGCTAGGCCAGGAGACCATGCAGGTGATGGAGACGCCGTTGGTGATGAGCGGCTTCCATCCCGAGGCGATCCGTCTATGGCAGCAAAAGATGGCGGGGTCCGGCCTGGAGTTAGTTGCTGCCGGTGGGATGGGCTCCTCTTCCGAAGCAACAGGGAATGAAGCGGGCGATTCGAATGAGGCGATTTCAGCCGCGGCAATTGCCGGCATCGTGCCGGGTTCGGCGGTGAGCGCGCAACTGATCCGCGGCGACCTGGAAATCGCGGCCACCTGCACTGTAACCTACATCGACCCCAAGCAGTTGCTGGCCTGCGGACATCCTCTGCTCCAGGCCGGTCAGGTTTCGTTTCCAATGACCACGGCCGAGGTGGTTGCGACGCTGGCTTCGCCCCTCAACGCCTTCAAAATCATCAATACAGGCACGACGATCGGCGCCTTCAGTGAAGACCGCGATGCAGCCATTCGCGGCGTTTTCGGGGCCAAAGCGCGGATGATTCCCGTCCACATCCGGGTGCATGGGTTAGGACGAGGAGACGGCTCGCAAGGCGCGGATCGCAGGCTTAACGTCGAGATTCTCGACCTTCCCGCGATCACTCCGCAAGCCCTGCTGGTAACCCTCTTCGAGTCGCTGCTCCAGTCGAACAACAACACAGCGGAGACCAGCTACCACATGACGGGCAGCGTCGACCTGGAGGGCTATCCCCAGTCGCCGATGGACTTGTGGGCACCGGCCGGCGAGTCGATGCCCGCGCCAATGGCGATTGCGTTGCAGGCCGGTGAGCAGTTTGCACGACTTTATTCGAATGGAACACGCACCGCGGCGGTTCGCTCGATCGATCTCGATGTGGAGGCCATTCCGCGCCGGGTTGGAGTCGAACTGGCGTCGGTCCAGCTGGCCTCAAGCAGCATCGTGCACGCTGGCGACACGGTCATGGTGGAGGCGACGCTCCGACCCTGGCGTCAGGCGGAACGGAATCTCCGAATCGCCATAAAGCTGCCAGCCAGGCTTGAAGCGGGGAACCTGCGTCTACTGGTCTCGGATGCCGGGACTCTTGACCGGACTTTGGACCAGCCCCGGCAGCAAACCCGTACGCCGGATCTAGAGGCTGCCTTGGCCCATGCGCAAAGCCAGCATCCGGCGGACCGCATTTATGTGAGCCTTCTGGTGCCTGAGACGCAGGCTGGTTTAGAAGGTCAAACTCTCTCAAGTCTTCCGCTTTCAGTGGCTAACGTGCTAGAGCCACTGCGCGCAGCCCAGGATGCGAGCCTCAACGGGGAATCGGCTGAGTGGGAGGCCGATGCACCCGCCGGAGGGGTACTGAGCGGTTTTCAAGTGCTCAACCTGCGCATTGAACCCGGCGGCGGTTTAGACTAGGGGAGGCGGGGAGGGTTTCAAGCCAACATTCAGAACGCCGCTTCCGCGTTCGATCCGGCCTGGGCGACCCACTTCAGTCCACTTCAGCGAGGATTCAGGAATCATCATGAGCCTAATTCAAGGACTTGCAGCGCATGCGGCGGGGGCTGAACTGTTGCCGTTCAAGTACGACCCTGGCGAATTGGGCCTGCAGGAGGTGGAGATTGCTGTCTCCCACTGCGGAGTCTGCCACAGCGACCTTCATCTGATCTCGAACGACTGGGGAATCAGCCAGTATCCCTTCATCCCAGGCCACGAGATTGTGGGCAAGGTGGTCGCCGTAGGGGCGGAGGTAAAATCGCTGGCCGCCGGTCAGCGCGTTGGCTTGGGATGGCAGTCGAATTCCTGCGGAATCTGCGAATGGTGTACACGGGGCATGGAGAACCTTTGCCCCGCGGCAGAGGGTACCTGTGTGCACCGGAACGGCGGATATGCCGACCGGGTGCGCGCCAATGCCCGTTTCGTGATTCCGATTCCGGAGGCGCTTTCAAGCGAACATACAGCCCCGCTGCTCTGCGGCGGGATCACCGTCTACAACCCGCTGCGCACTCATGGCGTGAACCCGTCTTCGCGGGTGGGGGTGGTGGGAATCGGCGGGCTAGGGCACATGGCCATACAGTTTGCCAAGGTCTTCGGCGCGGAGGTCACTGCTTTTTCCACCTCGGCAGGCAAGGAAGAAGAAGCCCGCGCACTGGGTGCGCAACATTTTGTGAATACGCGCGAGTCGAAGGCCATGCGGGAAGTAGCCGGGACGATGGACTTCGTATTAAGCACCATCAATGCCGACCAGGACTGGAGCGTCTATGTCCAGACGCTGCGGCCCACCGGGACACTGTGCTTTGTCGGCGTTCCGCCGTCCCCGGTTAGCGTTCATGCGTTCCCGCTCATCTCCGGCCTGCGCTCGATCAGCGGCAACCCGACCGGAAGTCCCCACATGATCAAGGAGATGCTGGACGTAGCCGCGCGGCACGGGGTTGGGGCGAAGACTGAAGCGTTCCCCATGTCCCAGGCCAATGCGGCCATCGAGAAGGTCAAGAAGAACAAGGTGCGCTACCGGGCGGTGCTGGCGAATTAGAGTTGCGCGCTGTTCAGCGTTGAATAGGCCGCTTTGCCGGGCACGATGGCCGCTGGAGCGGCCTTCTTTGCTGGCCAGCGAATCTTTCTTGCATCTGCCGCAACTAATTCGCTGAAACGCTGTCTGAGAGAACAGAAGCCGGTCGGGAAAGCAATCCCAGGAACCGGCAATGCCGAGTACGGGGCTTGTCTCCGGAATTCCGGCCCCAGCGAGCGGGGCGGAGCGGCACTAGGAGGTTCTTATGCGTTCCATTCGGCTGGTTCTCTTAGCAACTCTACTGGCTCTCCCGTTGACGACTGCGGCGATTGCCCAGGACGCCCAGTACTCCGATGACGTAGGAGTCGGCCCGGCGGTCGTTCCCGCCCCTGAAGTTTATGGTCCCCCGGTCTGCCCGTGGGGCTATTACGCTTACTACCCCTATGCCTGCGCTCCCTACGGCTACTACGGGCCTAACTGGTTCTACGGCGGCGTCTTCCTCGGCGTCGGGCCCTGGTACGGCTGGGGCTGGAGACACGGCTGGGGTGGCGGCTGGGGCCGCGGCGGCTACGGTTATCGGGGCGGCTATGCCGGACGCGGCGCTTATGCGGGCCGCGGGACCTATGGCGGCTATCGCGGCGGAGTTGCCGGCGGAGCGCGCCCATATGGCGGCGCGGCACGAGGCTATGCGGCTCCGCGCGGTGGATCGAGCGGTGGATTCCACGGGGGCGGAGGTGGCTTCCACGGCGGCGGAGGTGGCGGAGGTTCTCACGGTGGGGGGGGCGGACACCGGTAAGTTGAATGCCGGTTCGGCCCAAAAGGCCCGTCTGCTTCGGCGGACGGGCCTTTTTTGTACACGGATAACAATTAGAACATTTTAGGAATTACTGTAGACTTCCGTGCCCCATCCATTCCGCGTTTTTCTGCGGAATGGGTGGGATACCTACGAAATTCCGGCCGATACAATTCCCAAAAATGCTTTAGAAACGGGTGCCCCACCCTCGCCGCGACTTTGTTTTTGCGGCTTCGGGGTCCCGACGACAGGTCTTCGTCGTTGGGGTGAACAAGGGTGGGAAACCACGAGCCCCAATGGGTCTTATCCAGAAGGAATCTACAGGCCCGCCAGCTCTGCCAGACGGTTGGCGATGCGCTGGGCGGCGTCGGGATGCGCTTGAGTGCGGGCCGCTGCGCCCATGGCAGTCAGGCGATCTGGCGAGGCGAGCAGGCCGGTGAGAGCGGCTAGGAGCTTGCCCGGAGCGTCGAGATCCATCTCGTCGAGCAGGATGGCTGCGCCGGCCTTGACCATCTCCTCGGCGTTGCGGCGCTGGTGGTCGTCGGCAGCAGCGGCGAAGGGAACCAGGAGAGCGGGCTTGCCGGCGGCGGCGAGCTCGGCCACTGTCGAGGCTCCGCTGCGAGCCATCACCAGCGTTGCCTGTGCAAAGCGGGCGGGCATGTCGTCGAGGAAGGGCTTCACTTGCCAGCGAGCCGGGTCTGCGTCACTGGAGGCGTAGGCCGTCTGGGTTGTTTCTGCGTGGCGCGCCCCGCTCTGATGCAGGACTGTGAGTCCGGGGACTGCGGTCAGCAGTGCCGGGACGATCTGCGGCAGATGCGTATTGAATATCCGCGCGCCCTGCGAGCCGCCGAAGACGAGCAGATGCGGCGGAGCGCCGGCGGGCGGCGGGGTAAGCTTGAAGAATTCCGGGCGAACGGGGATGCCGGTGACTTCGGCGTTCTGAAACCACTTTGCCGCAGAGGCAAAGTTAACCGCGGCGGCCTGGACGCGCTTGCCGACGAGGCGGTTGGCGAGGCCGGGCATGGCGTTGGGTTCGAAGGCCATGGCTGGAATTTTGAGCTGGAGCGCCGCGGCCATCGCCGGGCCGGAGGCGTATCCGCCGACGCCGAAGACGACGTTGGGCTGGAAGTCGCGGATCAGTCTACGACATGCGAAGATGCTGCGGGGCAAGTCCATCAGGGTGCGCAGGCGCGTGACAAGGGAAACGTTTTTGAGCTGGCCGACATCGACAAGTTTCAAATTGAAGCCGGCCTCGGGGACAAGCCGCGACTCCATGCCGCGCGCGGTGCCGACGAAGAGCAGTTCGGCCGCGTGATGGGCTGTCAGTTCGCGGGCGACGGCCAGCGCCGGAATGATGTGGCCTCCGGTGCCGCCTCCGGCTATGAGTACGCGCAGGTTCGACAAGCTAGTGCCTTTCAAGAGGGGTGTCTTCTGCTTCTGAGTCAGACGGTTCAGCATCGTTAGTTTCGGAACGCTCCGTTTCCGACTCTTTGTTATATGGCCACAAGAAGACAATTATTCCAGTAGCTCCGATTACCAGAGACTCACCATGGCAGCTCCAAATAGAGCGCGACCGAAAAAGGACAAGCCAGAGCGGAAGCACTGTTTGCAGAATGCTTGCAGCGATTCCCCAGCCTTTCCCCGTTGGCTTTTCCTTCCAAATCTTCCATGAGGCAACCCCGTAGATGATTGCCATTACTGGGAAGATTGCACAAATGAGTAGGCTTCGGAGGGGGGAAAGGGAGTAGAAGTGCCGGCTGACGATACGAAGGATAAAGCCAGGAGCCACGCAAAGACAGACTACCGATTCAATTGCGAATACCCCACCCATGTATAGTCTGAGAATCCGGACATTCAGACCGAACATACTAGTGATGCCACCTTTCCGAAACGGTACAGTCTGCTAGCTTTCCCGTGACATTCTTGTCTTCTGAAACCATGCCTCAGGGGCTAAAGCCCGGTTTGGTTTTGTTGCGCTTGCGGCACGACTTAAGTCATGCCCTGACACAAAGCAGGCTCAATCCCCTGGTACGAGCTGGCTGACACAAAGCGTGTTCAATCCTTGACCTTTTCACGGCCTGCGAGGCCAGGCCAGCCGCTTTTCCTATTCCATAGTCCCGAGTCCTTAGTCCCTGGTCCTTGTTCCCTAGTCCCTGTTCCCTGCATCTAATCCACCTTCCGGCTGATGTTGAGCAGGACGCCTATGCTGGCTAGCGTTACGAAGAGCGACGTTCCTCCCGAGGAGATCAGCGGCAGGGGAATGCCCTTGGTGGGCAGCAGCGAGAGCACCACGCTCATGTTGAAGAAGGCTTGCAGGACCAGGGCCGTTGTGATTCCGAAGGCGGTGAGGCGGGCAAAGGGATCCTGGGAGCGGAGAACAGTGCGCAGTCCGCGAAAGGCGAAGATGGTAAAGAGCAGCAGGATGATGACCGAGCCGATGAAGCCCCACTCCTCGGCGATGTTGGCGAAGATGAAATCGGTGTGGGCCTCGGGCAGGAAGAAGAGCTTCTGCACGCCCTCCATATAGCCGCGGCCGGTGACGCCGCCGGTGCCGACGGCGATCAGCGACTGGCAGACATGGTAGCTGGCGGCCGGAATCTCCTTCGCATCGCAGTTAGGATGAAGGAAGACCAGCACACGCTTGAGTCGCCAAGGAACGAAGATGAGCAGGCCGACAAGAACAGGCAGCGCCACAGCAACGATGCCGGCCAGATACTTCCAGTTCAGACCGGCGAGAAAGAGCATCATGGCGGTGACGCCGGCCAGTACGAGCGCAGTACCCAAGTCGGGCTCTACAACAATCAAGAGAATGAAAAACAATGGGATTACAAGCGCGCGGAAGAGGGTGCTCTTCCAGTTGTTGATCGTGTCGAGCCGCGTGGAGAGAAACCAGGCCAGAAACACGATCAGCACGGGCTTGGCGATCTCGGAGGGCTGGAGGGTGAAGAAGCCGCCGAAGCGAATCCAGCGGTGAGTGTTGTGGGAGCCGGGCATGAAGAAGGTCAGCACCAGCAGAAAAGTGGTGACGCAAAGAGCCGGGTAAATGAAACGCGGCGATTTGTAGAGGTTATAGTCGATCCGCGAGAGCACGATCAGAAACGCCACGCCGAGCAATGCCCAGATGGCCTGCTTGACGACGAAGGTATAAGGGGAGTGATATCGCTCCTGCGCCATGATGGCCGAGGCGGAGAAGACCATTGCCAGCCCGACCACGATCAGCAGCAAAGTGACGAAGAAGAGCCACTTGTCTCCACCGACTCGCTTTGCCATAATCCCTCAATCCTCGAGTTCTTTTACCAGTTGCTTGAAGACCTGCCCGCGCTCTTCGTAGTTTTCAAACTGGTCAAAACTTGAGCAGGCAGGAGCCAGCAACACTACCTCGCCGGGGCGCGCGGCCGAGGCGGCGACATGCACGGCCTTGTCCAGCGTTTCGCAGGAGTGGATGGAGACGACGCCGCGCAGGTGCGACTCGATCTTGGCGGCTGCCGAGCCGATGGTGTAGACGGCGCTGACCCGTTCGCGCAGCAACTCTGAGAGCTGGGTGTAGTCGGAGCCCTTGTCTTTGCCGCCGAGGATGAGGTGAACGCCGCCTGAGAATGCGGCGACGGCCTTGGCCGTGGCGTCGACGTTGGTAGCTTTTGAATCGTTGTAGAACTCGACACGGTTGCGCGTTGCCACGTATTCAAGGCGATGCTCGACGGCGCGGAAGTTCTCAATCGACCGGCCAATCACATCGGAAGGGACGCCGGCAAGCCGGGCGGCGCACACCGCTGCCAGCACGTTTTCGACGTTGTGGGTGCCTTTCAAAGGGATTGCTCTCGCGGGGATAATTTTCTCGGTGGCTGCATTTTCAGCCCCGCGATAGACTACAAACCCCTGTTCCAGGAAGGCTCCCCGCGTCACCTGGTTCTCAATGGAAAACCAATAGACCTTAGCGATCGAGCGGTGGGCGGCATCGGCGGCGCGCGTATTGTCGGCGTTCAGCACCAGGCAGTCTGCGGCGATCTGCCGGGCAAAGATGCGTTCTTTAGCCGCGGAGTAGTTTTCAAAGCTGCCGTGCCGATCGAGGTGATCTGGCGTAATGTTCAGGATCACGGCGATCTCTGGATGGAACTCCACGGTGCTTTCAAGCTGGAAACTCGAAACCTCGAGGACCGACCAGGTCTCGTCGGTGCTCTGGTCGATGAGAGAGATGACCGGAACGCCGATGTTCCCGCCGACGAGGGTGGGCAAACCGGATGCGTCGAGGATCTCGCCGAGCAGCGTGGTGGTGGTCGTCTTGCCGTTGGAGCCGGTGACGGCCAGCGTGTGGCCTTTGAGGAAGCGCGCGGCGAGCTCCAGTTCGCCAATGACTGGAAGGCCAAAGCTCTTGACCTGCGCCAGTTCTGGGGTGTCGAGCGGCACGCCGGGGCTGACGACGATCAGGTCCTGGCGCCGGAAGGTGAGCAGCCCATGACCGCCGGCCTCGACCATGATGCCGGCCTCGATCAGCGCGGGGATTTCTTTAGCTAGTTGGTCGGCCGAGCGCACGTCGGAGACGGTCACCAGCGCGCCTCGCCGGCGCAGAAACAACGCAGCCGCCAGGCCGGATTTACCCAGTCCGACGACCAGAACTTTTTTGCCTTTGAGTTCCAACATCGAGTCTTTTCCTCAGGCTTCCGGGGATGTTCTTATTGTGCATCGCGGATGCGCCGCGCGGTAATCGCCTAACGCAATTTCAGCGTGGTGAGTGCAAACAATGCAAACACGAGCGCGCCGATCCAGAAACGGGCTATGACTTTGGACTCCTGCCAGCCCAACTGTTCGAAGTGATGATGCAGCGGAGCCATCTTGAAAATGCGTTTCTTGTTGCGCAGCTTGTAGCTGCCCACCTGGAGGATGACGGAACCTGCCTCGATGATGAAGATGCCGCCAATGAAGGGCAGCAGCAACTCCTGGCGGATAATGATCGCGACCGTGCCGATGGCCCCGCCGAGCGCCAAAGAACCCACATCGCCCATGAAGATCTCCGCCGGATGGGCGTTGTACCAGAGAAATCCAATAGACGCGCCTACCATGGAGCCGCAGAAAACGGTCAGCTCGCCGACCATAGGCATGCGCTGAAGTTCGAGGTAATCGGCGAAGACTACGTGGCCGCTGACGTAGGTGAGCACGGCCAGAGCGCCGGAGGCGATGATGGTGCAGCCGATGGCCAGGCCGTCCAAGCCATCCGTCAGGTTCACGGCGTTCGACGAACCCATCAGGACAAAGGTAATGAAGGCGACAAACGGCAGAAAGGCTAATAGACCCAGGTGAGGAATGAAGCCGAGCCAGTGCCATTCAAGATCGGGTCGCCAGCTCTTGATGAAGGGCACGGTCAACTGCGTGGAGAAGAGCTTGAACTGCTGTAGAACGACCAGCGCAATTGCGACCCCGGCTCCAACCATGCCCTGGTAGAACAGCTTGGCGCGCGCCGTCAGACCCAGGCTGCGCTTCTGGACGACCTTAATGTAATCGTCTGCGAAGCCGATGGCTCCGAAGGCGAGTGTGGATGCAACGGTGATCCAGACAAAGGGATTGGCAGGGTCGGACCAAAGCACCGTCGGCAGCAGGATGGCGATCAAGATGAGCACGCCGCCCATGGTGGGTGTGCCTGTCTTTTTCAGGTGCGTCTGCGGCCCGTCGTCGCGGACATACTGGCCGATCTGAAACTCGCGCAGCTTCTGGATCACCCAGGGGCCGATGAAGAGTGCGATCAACAGAGCCGTCAGGGAGGCAAACGCAGTCCGGAACGTGAGGTAGCGGAAGATGCGGAAGGGGTGAAAGAACGGAAAGAGCTTTTCGTAGAGCAGCCAGTAAAGCAAGTGGCCTCCAAAGCCGGCGTGGGGCGGAATTAAGGTTGATTTTACTAGGCCGGGCGTGAACTGGTCGGTGAGAAAAGGTGCTCAGTTAGGTTCCGACAGACTGCTCAGCGCATTGATCGCGCGCTCTAGATGGACGCCGCGAGAGCCTTTCACCAGAACCACGTCGCCGGGCTGTAGATTCTGCAGGAGCCATCGGCCTGCGGCTTCGGCATCGGGCAAAAAGAGAGCTGCCACTCCGCCCGTGCAGGCGGCTGAGGCCAGATGAACAGCATTACCCTGAACCCCGGCGACCAGATCGATTCCAGCCTCGGCGGCGGCCTTGCCGCATGCTGTGTGCAGGGCGAGGCCGTGCTCGCCCATCTCCAACATCTCTCCGGCAACCAGAATCCGGCGTTTGGCGGGCCGCGCGGCCAGGGTGCGAATCATCGAACGCAGCGCCTCGGGGTTGGAGTTGTAGCAGTCATTAACAATCGTTGCCCCGCCGATCTCGATCACCTCGCCGCGCTTGTCCCCTGCGGTGAGCGTTTCGAGCGCAGCGACAGCCGCATCCAGATCGACGCCCGCCTCAAGAGCAACGGCCAGCCCGGCCAGGATGTTCGATCCGTTGTGCGCGCCGAGCAGGTTGAGCGTGAGTTGACCCTCACGCTCACCTGCACGATAACGAATGTGCAGGCCGTCAAGGTCCTCTGAGGCCTCCAGCAGCCGCGGATCGGCGCAGGGGCCGGCGCCAAAGTAAACGGCTCGACCGGGAAAGTCGCGGCCAAACTGCGAGACGTAAGCATCGTCGCAGTTGAGGAAGGCAATACCGTTCTCGGGTAGCGCCTCAATCAATTCGAACTTCGCGCGTGCGATGCCGGCCTGACCATCAGTGAAGTTCTCTATGTGCGCCGTTCCCACATTGGTGATGACACCCCAGTCCGCCGAGGCGATGCGTGCCAGAGTGGCGATTTCGCCGGTGTGGTTCATGCCCATCTCGACAACGGCGACCTCGTGTTCTGGCTTGAGGCGCAGCAACTGCAAGGGAAGCCCGAAGGCGTTGTTGAGATTGCCTTGCGACTTCAGCACGTTGAACTTCGCGCCCAGGGCTGCCGCGATGGCATTTTTAGTCGTTGTCTTTCCCGCCGAGCCGGTGACAGCCACGACGCGCTTGCCCCATTGGCGGCGGAGATGCGCGGCCAGGGCCTGCAGAGCGATGAGTGGGTCTTCAGCGATGAGCAGCGGCACGGCCAAAGCGGCGTCGGGCAGCGCCGCTACTCTCGCGCGCGAAACCACGGCGGCCACCGCTCCACGATCGAGCGCAGCGGTCACAAAATCATGGCCGTCGAGCCGGTCGCCGCGGACGGCGAAGAAGAGTTCGCCGGTCGCCACAGTGCGCGAGTCGATCGAGTAGCCGGAGACGACCAGCGCACCGGCATTGGACACGTTCGAGGGCGTCTCAAGTACTGCGCCTGCCCCTATAGCCGCTTCTGCAAGTGTGAGATTCATTGCAATCCACCATAGTCCATTTCGCCGAGGGCCGAAAGAGCGACTTCAACGTCATCAAAGGGAATTGCGGTGAAGCCGATGATCTGCTCCTTCTCGTGACCCTTGCCGGCGAGCAATACCACATCGCCGGACCTGGCTTCTTTGAGTGCGCGGCGGATTGCGGCGGCGCGGTCCGGCTCGACGGTGTACTTGACTCCACTCGCCTTCAACCCCGGTTCGATCTCGGCGAGAATGGCGAGCGGCTCCTCGGAGCGTGGATTGTCGCTAGTGGCGACCACGAAATCGCTTCCCTCACCTGCCGCCTGACCCATCTTGGGCCGCTTGGTGCGGTCGCGGTCGCCGCCGCAGCCAAAAAGTGTGATGACGTGGCCTCCTGAAGCGCCGGTGATCTGGCGGGCAAGCGCAGTCAGGTTGCGCAAGGCGTCGTCTGTGTGGGCGTAGTCCACGATCACCGTGAACGGTTGGCCGGCATCGACGGATTGAAAGCGGCCTGGAACTGGCTTCAGGCGCGGAACAAACTCAACCAGATCGTTGAACGGAACGCCGCGCGCGTGGGCTGCCGTGAGCGCTGCCAGCAGGTTGAGAATGTTCACCTCGCCGGCAAGACGCGAAGTCACCTTCGCTGCGCCCGCCGGGGTTTCGAGATCGATGATCGCGCCAGAGGGCGTGAGTTTGAAAGAGGATGCGCGCCACTCGCCCGCGCCAATTCCATAACTCCGGACCTCAGCGCCGGCCTTGCGCGCAGCCTCAGCCAACTGCTCGCCGTGCGGATCGTTCGTGTTGATCACGGCCACTCGCGGAGCCGGATAGACCGTACCGTCAAAGAGCAGGCGCTTGGCGGCGAAGTACCGCGCCATCGTCTGGTGATAGTCGAGGTGGTCGCGCGTCAAGTTGGTGAAGACGGCCACATCGAAGTTGACTCCTGCGGAACGGCCCTGATCGAGCGCATGGCTGGAGACCTCAGTCACTAACTCAGTAGCGCCCCGGCTCACTCCCTCAGCCATCAACTCATAGAGATCGCGCGACTCGGGCGTGGTGTGCACGGAACGGCGCACCTCGCCGGCAACATGATATTCGATTGTACCGACCAAAACAGCCTTGCGCGCCGCCGCGTTGAGCAGCGCCTCGATGAGGAAGGCCGTCGTCGTCTTGCCGTTGGTGCCGGTGATTCCCGTTGCTGCGAGCTTGCGCTCCGGATGGCCAAAGAATGCCGCCGAAGCCTCGGCCAGCGCGCGGCGTCCGTGTTCAACCTCCAACACCGGCAGACCGGGCTCGAAGACCAGCAGATGGTCAAATGTTGGCGCGGAGTCTGTAATGATGCCCAATGCTCCGGCAGCGATGGCCTTATCGACATATTTGTTGCCGTCAGTCGAGCCGCCCTTCATGGCGACAAAGACAGCTCCGGGGCGCACGCGGCGCGAGTCATATTCGACGCCGGCGATCTGGCCGTCTGAATCTCCGCCCGCGCCGACATTCGCTACTTCTGGGATCAGTTCTTTCCAGTTCATCACGGCTTCCATTGTAGATTGCTTCGCCTCGTTCGACTGGAATTGGGGGTAAGATGCTTTTATGAATGAGGAAAGAAAGAGCATTTATGAAGAGCTAAAGCGGGACTTACATGGATTTCCAGTCGAGGACTTCGTGCGCGCTTATTGCAAGGCGTACCTGGAAGCGGATGTCGAGATGATCCAGAAACTACAAGAACTCCTGCTTGGCGACAATTCAGAACGCAGTGAACCGGACCCGCCTCCAGTCACCCCAATTGGCGCGCCCATTAAGCCTTGGCCGCATCTGAATTCCGGGGCAAATGCCCTTCCTGAGCCAGACAATCCTGACCCTGATCATCTGCTGAGTTCTTCGCGAATTCGAGAAGACTTGAAGGGAGAAACCGATGACCGAATCTCAGTTTGTTTATGCGACGTTTATTCGCACCACGCCCGAGAAACTCTGGCGCGCGCTGACGGAGCCCGAATTCACGCGCCAGTTCTGGATGGGAACAACGCAGGAGTCGGAATGGAAGGTGGGTGCCCCATGGCGGATCGTGAAACGCGACGGCAGCACAGCCGACAGCGGCGAGGTCCTGGAGATCGAACCATACAAGCTACTGGTCTTGAAGTGGCAAAATCATCTCTTCCCCGAGATGACCGCCGAAGGCTTCTCGCGCATGACCTACGAGCTTGAGCAGAAGGGCGACTCGGTGAAGCTCACCGTGACGCATGTGATGGAGAAGAGCGAATCGAAGTTCATCAAAGCCATCTCGAATGGCTGGCCCATCATTCTCTCCAGTCTCAACAGCCTGCTGGAGACTGGAGAGCCGCTGGAGATGACGCGCCGCTGGCCGGAGGGAATGTAAGGACCCTGTGATATTGGTTGATGGCAGCCGCAAGTATGATGGTCGCTAACGGTTCCGATCGATGTCGATAACAGATCTCAAACTGGTAAAGCCGGCTCTCGATTTTCTGCCTGAATATGTTGCGGCATTGGAGCGCGGCTGGTCCCCGGACAATATCCGCCCAGCAGCCGCACGCGACAACCTGGAGGCAATCGAGAAGGACCCAGTGGGGTTTGTTGAACGGCTCGACGATCCCGAGGCCAAGGCAGGACCAGTGACTCTACCCGACGGCTCGACGGTCCCGCGATTGCCCGGTTTTCACCGCTGGCTCTGGGATGGCACTTTTTGCGGCAGCATTGGCTTTCGCTGGCAACCTGACACTACGGCACTGCCGGCGCACGTTCTTGGACATATTGGTTATGCCGTTGTGCCTTGGAAGCGCGGACGGGGTTACGCGAAAAGGGCCTTGGGACTGATTTTGAATGAGGCTCGCGAAAAGGGGTTGGCTTATGTGGAGTTGACCACCGATCCCGACAACCTTGCGTCGCAAGCCGTGATTCTGGCCAATGGCGGCGAGTTGATCGAACGATTTACAAAACCCGCAGCTCATGGAGGAAATGAAGCGCTTCGGTTCCGCATCACTTTGTAACCGAATCGCAGCTTATTATCGCCCGCAGCGAACCACAATCTTGGTTCCGGGCGCAACCATCGCTCCAGCCGCTGGAGCCTGTTCGCGCACCGTGCCACTGCCGGTGATCTGGACTTCGAGGCCGGCAGCGGCGGTTTGCTCGATCACCTTGCGCACCGGCAGGCCGATGAGCGATGGAACGCGCAGAGTCTTTCCATCCGCGATGGTGACGGTGGTAGCCGCAGATGTTTGCGTTGCATCGGTTTTTGCTTCTGCGGCTGTGTTTGCAGGCTTTGTGCTGGCCTGCGATGGAGATGCGGCGGGCTGGGCCGCAGGCGCGGACTGGCTTGGAGGCGCGCGCAGAGGATCGTCAGCCGGCAGATCGTTGACGGCGGCATAGAGAGCATCGATGTCGCCTGTGTGTTCCGATGCGTCTTCGACCACCGGATTACCCTGCTTGGTTGACGGGCGCGCCGGACGCAGATCGATGTCATGAGGCACGGCGAGGTATTCGAGAACCTGCTGCGCCACCTCGGCAAAGACCGGCGCGGAAACAGCCGCTCCGTAGTATGACCCGCCCCTGGGGTTATCAATGACCACAGCCACCGCGATCACCGGATTGTTGACCGGAGCGATGCCGGCAAAGGATGCAATGTGCATCGTCTTCGAGTAGAGGTGTGTGGCGGGGTCGACCTTTTGCGCAGTGCCGGTCTTGCCGCCGGACGAGTAACCGTTGAGTTGTGCTCCCTTGCCGGTGCCGAAGAGAACCACTCCCTCCATCATCTTGCGCATCTCGGCGGCGGTGAGCGTAGAGAGCACGCGATGCGCGCCGGGAGGCAAAGGATTGGGCAAGTCGCCGCCGATTTTGAATGGCTGTGCAGTCGCCGGTGTCTTGCCGCTTCCGTCCGTTTGCCCAGGCATCAGCACATGCGGCGGAAGATAGACGCCTCCGTTGGCGATGGTCGAGACCATCGTGACAAGTTGAATGGGAGTAACGCCCACTTCCTGGCCGATGGCGATCGATCCGATCGAGGAACTTCCCCAGCGATTCACGGGCCGCAACAGGCCGCGTGTCTCGCCGGGCATCTCAGCGCCGGTACGCGCGCCAAAGCCGAAGTCGCGGATGTACTGATAGAAGCGGTCGGGGCCGATTTTGAGCGCCAGCTTCACGGCGGCCACGTCGCTTGAGACCTCCAGCGCCTGGTGGATTGGAATCACTCCGTAGTGTTCGCCCTGGTTATCGTGAATAACGCGCCCAGCCAGTGTGATCTTGCCACCCTGGCAGTCGATCGGATCGTCGGGCATGGCCGCGTGCTGATCGAGTGCAGCCGAGTAAGTGACCAGCTTGAAGACCGAGCCGGGCTCATAGACATCGCTGACCGCATGATTGCGCAGGAGCGCGGGAGTGGTGCGGCGAAAGAGGTTCGGATTGAAGGTTGGCCGGATGGCCAGCGCCAGAATCTGGCCGGTATGCACGTCTTGTACAACCACGGTGCCGTTGTCCGCGTGCGTCTGATCCATCGCGTGATCGAGGGCACGCTCGGCAAGGAATTGCATGTTCTCGTCAATGGTGAGCACGAGATTCTGGCCCGGCGCAGGTTCGCGTTCGCTTGAACCGAGCACGTGGCGGCGCGCATCCATGGCCGTGAACATGCGGCCGGACACTCCGTGCAACTGCGGCTCGAACTTCAACTCCAAACCGCCCAGGCCGGCGTCGTCCAGGCCCACATAGCCCAAGACCTGCGCGGCAATCTCGTTGTCCGGATAGAAGCGCTGAAACTCTTTTTGAAAGTAGATTCCCTTCAGAACTCCGGACGCGATCAGCTCTTTCACTTTGCCGGCGGTCTCTGGATTTACCCGGCGCGCAACCCAGGCAAAGCTGTGTCCAGCATCCAGACGAGAGGCGATCTGTTCCGCTGTGGTCTGTGTGTCCTCAGGGTCGGTGTGGACGATGGGAGCCAGTGCACGAGCGGCAGCCTGCTTGTCGTCGATCTCGCTGGGCACGGCGAAGATTGAGTCCACCTGCACGGTCATGGCCAGTTCGCGCAGGTTGCGGTCATAGAGCACGCCGCGCCGCGGAGCCACCTCGAAGGTTCGCTGCTGCTGCTTCTGCGCGCGCTCGACGTATTCCTTGTGGCGCACTACCTGGAGCCAGAAGAGGCGACAGCCGATCATGATCGCCCAGGCAAGAAAAAAGAGACAAATAAGCCAGAAGCGCGCCAGTTTGAGAGGCGTGGCGCGCGGCGCTGTGGTGCGGTTCCGGCTGGGTCGAACGGGGGACGCCATGGACAGTTGCTCCGCCTTTAGCTTTTAGCTCTTGGCTATTAGCTATTAGCTAATAGCTGTTCCTCACGGCGGTCGGCGGAGTTGCTTGCGCCATCACGGGAACTCCGGCGTCGGAACCCGAATTGGGCTGAACCATCTGGCCCGGCTGCGGCTCGGCGAAGCCCATTTCCCGCGCCATCTTATCAATGCGCGCCGGCTGGGTGAGTTGTGCCTCGGAGAGACGCAATTGACGATTCTCCTCGCGCAACTGCTCGCGAATCTGCTTTTCCGACTCGATTCTGTAGCCCCTCTCGATAGCGCTGAAGTGCTGTAAGCCATAGAGCATGGTGAGCGAAAAGAGAATGGTGACGGCCACGGAGAACTGGCGAATCTGGCGAGCGCGAACCGGATCGGGCGCCTTGACTAGGCGGCTATTGTCAAAATGCTTGGGAAAGGCGAACTCCGGCGTTCGCACGCCGCGGCGCCGCTGCGCTTGCAGGGCCATCAGTTCGGCGTTCCGCTCGTCGATCCGCGTATTCAGGCTTCTACCGGCTTCAAGATATGTTGTCGCGCATGCCGCCATAACTGCCTCCCGAGGGTCAGAGATCAGGGGTCAGTTTCGACCGCCGTGCTCCCCTGCCCATGTTTCCCTGAACTCTACCCCATGATTCCGTTCCTTGTTGCTCAAGCCCCGATCTCTGACCCCTGTTCTCTGATCCTGTTCTTTCCGCCGCCCTCAACTTCGCGCTCCGCGAGCGCGGGTTACGTTCCAACTCTTCCTCGGCAGCCGTAACCGGTTTCCTGGTGAAAATCTCCCAGATACCCTGCCCAGCGCCCTCGCGCAGGCTGTCCTTGACGATGCGATCCTCCAGCGAGTGAAAACTGATGACGGCCAGCCTGGCAGAGGGCTTAAGCAACCTGGGTGCGGCCTCCATCAAACTCCGGATCTCATCCAACTCGCGATTCACATAAATACGAAGAGCTTGAAAGGTTCTTGTCGCCGGATGAATGCGCTCCTGTTTCATTGCCCGGGAGGCCGATGCAACAATACGTGCTAACTGCCCCGTTGTTGCGATCGGACGCTCCCTGACAATGGCTCTGGCGATTCTCCGCGACCTCCTTTCCTCTCCATATTCGTAAATAAGGTCCGCCAACTCACGTTCGCTCGCCTCGTTTACCACTTGTTCGGCGGTCGGCCCGGAGCGCATGTCTGTAGACCCATCCATGCGCATATTCAACGGCCCATCCGCCATAAAACTAAATCCTCTACGCGCCTCGTCCAGTTGCAGGCTGCTCACTCCAAAGTCGGCCAGCAAGCCATCCACCGAAGCGGGCTGCAAATGACTGGCGATCGAGCTGAAGGCCTCGCCAATCAGAGTTACTTTGGGCGCCTGGCTTCCTAACTCACTGCAAACTCCTTCTAACTTCGCCTTGGCCAGCGCTAGCGCCTCGGGATCCCGGTCAAAACCAATCAAGTGCCCGTGGCTCCCAAGCAACCTCGCAATGCCAGAGGAATGGCCCGCTAAGCCGATAGTGCAGTCCACCAGCGTGGCTCCCGGCTGTACCCGGAGAAGATCGATCGCTTCATGAAAAAGAACTGGCGCATGACGTTCCGTTGTTTTGTTCATGCGCTCCCCCTGGGGGGCGGTTGCGGAGACGAGTTACACATCGTATCCGGTGTATGCATCCCACTCCTGATCGGTGATCGGGCTGGTCTTTACCTTTTCCCGCAGGCTATCGAGAGGCGTGACTCGAATTAGGTTCCCCTCGCCCGATGCCTTCACTTCTACGTTCACCATGCCGTTATTGCGCAGTTCCTCGGGAAACAGAAGACGCCCCTGAGGGTCCATGTCGGCGCTGTCGCCATAGAGCGTGTATCGTTCCAGTAGCTTCTTCCGCGCAGGGTGGCTCCTCGGCATCTTGAAGACCTTCGCCATGTGCTCTTTCCACTCGGGCATGGGATAGATCTCCGCATCCAGGCCCTCGCGGCTGACGATGTAGAATGCATTGAAGTCCTTGCCGTACTTTTTCTCGGTGATGCTTTTGAATTCGGCGGGCAATTTCAAGCGCCCGCGGTCGTCCAGTTTTGCTTTTGGATTGCCGATGTAACCAAGTTGTAGACTGTCCCAGGCGCCAACGTTCCCGGCGACCGCCTCGTTCGAGGTAGTTTTTTCGCTGGCCGGGTTGGATTCTGGGTTGTTCATTGCCTTTTGCTCTTGTTGAGCCGCGTTGTGTTCGACTGGATCTTTGATTTGGCCCTTACAGTCCCATTCACTCCCGTTTGGACCATCACAGACCCATAGTATCGCGCATAAGTCCGCTGCGCGATAGATAAAAAGCGTGCATTTTCGAAAAGATTTCTTGGGGGCTTCAGGCGGTGAAAAACTCGTTGGCAGTAAAGCTGAAGAGGAAACCGCAACCAGTTGATAAAATGAGAAATCTAAACACAACTAATAGTGCCAGTTAACTTACTTGATTCCTAGGACGCCGCCCCAGGACCCAGAACTTCATTTGCGTGGTATAAGGCGAAAGAAGAGCGAATTGTTTATTCCGGCGCCTTCGATAGACTCTTCTCGCGGCGCTGCTTGCCGATGACCAACTGCAACAAATAAATGAAAACCAGCGCATTGAGAGCGAGCAAGCTGACGCGAATCGTCGTGACGCGGCGGAAGACTTCGAAGATCTCCCAGGGTAGGAACGACGCCGTAATTGCCAGGGTGAGGTACTCGGCCCACGCCTTTTCGAGATAGAGACCGATTCCCTCAGTCAGGTCCAGCCCGGCGTAGATAAAAACCACCGCGCCGATGCGCCGGAGCATGTGGTCATCGACCAGCGTGGCTTTTTCGAGAATGAAGTTCACCAAGCGGGACTCTGGATTGAAACGCAAATGATTGACCAGTTGCTCCAGAGTGTCGCCGATGTCCTTGTGCAGCAGGCGAAACGCCCCAACCCCGACGGCAGCAAAGAGCAGGGCCTGCGCCAGCTTGAAGGCCGCGATGAGGATGAGCAACGAGTTGTGCCGCCGATGCGGTGGGTCGGGCAGCTTGGGAGAGTCGTTCATCATCTTGCGGGGTAGCGCAACACTCCTGCCTGCCTCTACGTTAACCGATGTGAGACAGTTCTGCTAACGGCAGACCGGCGATCCTCTTTTAACCGCGGCGCCTCGCCGGCAGGCCCTCCCTGTTCGACGCTCTGCCGCGCCCTTTACAATCAACCTTGATGACCACTCCAACAACCGCTCAGCAGTTGCTCTCAATCCTAGCCCGCCAGAGCTTCCGCCTTGGCCAGTTCAAGCTCTCATCGGGCGGCACGAGCGACTACTACGTCGACTGCCGAACCACGACATTACACGCGGAGGGCGGCCGCCTCACCGGCCACGCAATCCTTGAACTGCTCGAGCAGAATGGCATTGAAGCCGAGGCCGTCGGTGGGCTCACGCTGGGCGCGGATCCAATTGTCTCCAACGTGGCCACTGCAAGCGCCTGGCGCGCGAAATCCAAGCCTGGCGCGTCATTGCTCCACGGCTTTTTGGTCCGCAAGGCCGAAAAAGCCCACGGCACCGGCCGCCGAATCGAGGGATTCAACAAGCCCGGTGCGCGTGTAGTTATCGTGGACGACGTCTGCACCACTGGCGCCTCTACCATCAACGCCATCGAGGCCGCCCGCGAGGCACAGATGACCGTTGCCGCTGTGGTCTGCATCGTCGAGCGCCAGGAGGCAAACGGCCGGGCCGCCGTCGAAGCCGCCGCGCAGGGAGCGCCATTCATGAACCTGTTCACTGCGGAGACGGTCCGCGCGGAGCATGTGAAGCAGCTTTCTGCCACAAACTCCTGAAAACCGCTACGCAAAAAAATCAGGGTCGATCTGCGAGGCGGATCGACCCTGTTCAATGTGCGTGGGTTGGATGGTCGATGAATTCTCTTACAGGCTTTGGAGCATTTTCGGATTTACCGCAGACTTCCGTGCCCCATCCATTCCGCGTTTTTCTGCGGAATGGGTGGGAAACGTATAGAATTTCGGTCGACCCAATTCCCAAAAATGCACTAGCGCATAGAGGCGGTTTGATCCGGTGCTTCGGCTGTAATCTCTAGAAGCCGAATCTCGACGCGGCGATTCCGCTTCCGGCCTTCGGCGGTTGTGTTCGGAGCAACTTCCTTATCCTTGCCGATTCCAATCAGATAGAACCGGTGCGCTGGAACTCCATGCTTCGAGGCCAGATATTGCACCACCGCATCGGCCCGCCGCTGGCTGAGTTCATAGTTGTACTGCGCCGGCCCGGTCGAATCGGTTCCGCCGGTCACTTCGAGAATGAAGCTCTTAGCCGACGCGAGTTGTGCAGCAAAGTCGTCGAGTTGCGAGCGGTCCTCCGCGGTCAGCACAGATTTGTCGAAGCCGAAGGTCACTGCGACGTTGGCCACCGGATGGTAGTTGTCCAGTCCCTTCACCACGCTCTCCAGCGAGTCCGCGCGATGCACGACGTTGTCGGCGGCCATTTGCGCATCGCCTGCGGATTTTGCGGCGTCCTGGGCATTGCGATTGGCCGTGTCGGCTGAGCCCTGCGCTTGTTTGATTCCTGCCATGGCACGGTCGTCGACGTCATGCAGGTTCCTGTTGTTTTCCGCGGTTTTCTCATTCAATTGGTTCGTGTGGTCGATCAAGGGCGCTGTCTCGTTGCGCACATAGTTCTTGGTTGCGCACCCAGTCGCGCCCACTACGGCCAGGCCGGCCGCCAAACTCAACGCTCCAAACCGGTATGCGATCATGATCCTCTTCTCTTTTCCGCCACACTGCCTCTTTCGCGGCAAACCTGCATGAGGCGCTGGCACCTTGCTTCCCCTTTTCTGAGCATGCGTCGGTCCAAACGCAAAAATCCGCTCCAATGCTCTGAGAATAAGAACCTTACTCCGACCGCATCTGAACGAAACAGCATCCTTCAACCGTGTACTTTTTACCAATTCCGGTAAGGATTGCGTGGCGGCAGAGATCAGGGGGCAGAGATCGGAGATCAGTCTTGGCCATTGAAACGGTTCGCGGCGCCTCAAACTTGCCCTCGAGGTACTCGGAGATGTAACGCCGGTTTTATGTGCCCGTAGATGTGTCAAAGCAAACTGATCTCTGATCTTTGAACTCTGATCTCTGTCGATCAACCCGCTATTCTAGAAGTTGGCGCCCGTCCATGGACCTTTACGAGAAAATCCGCACGCTCCCCACGCAACCCGGCGTGTACCTCTACAAAAATGCCGAGGGCGAAGTCATCTATGTGGGCAAGGCCAAGAACCTGAGGTCGCGCGTCCGGTCGTATCTGCTCGATGCCTCTCAGGCCAACGCCAAGACCGGCTCGCTGATGCGCGAAGCTGTCGATCTCGACTACATACTTGTCGCCAATGAACACGAAGCATTGGCCCTTGAAAACAATCTCATCAAGCAGCGCCATCCCCGCTTCAACATTCTGTTGCGCGACGACAAGACCTACCCTTATGTGAAGCTGACAATGGCCGATCGCTTTCCGAAGGTCTTCGTCACCCGCCGCCTGCGCAAGGATGGCGCGGCCTACTACGGCCCTTATTTTCCCGGCAATCTGGCCTATCGCATCGTCGAATTGATTCATCGCAGCTTTCTGATTCCGAGTTGCAAGGTCGATCTCTCCCGTTATCATCCACGCGCCTGTTTGCAGTACTACATCCATCGCTGCCTCGGCCCCTGCGTCGAAGGCTTCACCTCGCCAGAGACTTATTCGAACGCGGTGCGCGATGCACAGCTTCTGCTCGAAGGCCGGGCCGTTGAACTCGAACGTTCACTCACCGAGCGCATGATGGCCGCTGCCGAGGCAGAGCAATTCGAAGCCGCCGCTCGGCTGCGCGATCAGCTCTCGACTGTTCACCAGTTGCAGGAGAAGCAGCGCATTGCAACGGCTGAACAGAGCGACGACGCAGATGTCTTCGGCTATCACTTCGAGGCCGGCTCGCTGGCCGTGAATCTCTTCCATCTGCGCGCCGGAAAGATCGTCGATCGCCGCGAATTCTTCTGGGAAGATCTGCCGGATCTCCTGGAAGCCGCTGAAGAGCTGGGTGCCCCAGGTCCCGATTCTGTGACCTGGGAATCGACACAGCCGGAAGCCCCCTTTCACGCAGGCGCAGTCTTCAGCGCACTCCTCAAGCAGCTCTACATCGACCAGCACTACGTTCCGCGCACGATCCTCGTCCCCACTGACTTCGACGATCGCGAGGCGCTTGCCGAGTTGCTCAGCGAACGCACCGGCCATCGCATCGAAATCGCCGTCCCGCAGCGCGGAGAAAAGCGCTCGCTCGTCGACCTCGCCAGCCAGAACGCCAAGCAGTCGTACACACAGCGCTTCCGCGTGCTGGAGCCCTCGCGCAAGGCCATTCAAGAGGCGCTTGCCGACATCCTTATGCTCCCCGAACTGCCCCGCCGCATCGAGTGCTTCGACATCTCACACATCCAGGGCGCTGAGACCGTGGCCTCGCTCGTCGTCTGGGAAGACGGCAAGATGAACAAGCAGGCCTATCGCAAGTTCAAGGTGATGACCGTCGCCGGCGTCGACGACTTCGCATCGATGCGCGAGGTTGTGACGCGCCGGTATAAACGCCTGCTCGAAGAGAGCAAGCCGATGCCTTCGCTGGTGTTGGTTGATGGCGGCCTCGGCCAATTGCACGCTGCTGCCGAGGCTCTTGAGTCATTGGGCCTGACCACGCAACCGCTGGCGTCCATCGCAAAGAAGGAAGAGGTCATCTATCTCTATGGCAACGAAGACGAGCCGGTGGTTCTCGACCGCCATTCACCGGTGTTGCATCTGATTCAGGTGATCCGCGACGAGAGTCACCGCTTCGCCGTCGGCTATCATCGCCAGCGCCGAGCCATGCGCGACCGCGATTCCGAGTTACTGAATATTCCCGGCGTAGGCCCGCAGACAAGGCAGCGGTTACTAACTCACTTCGGCAGCCTTCGCGACGTGCAGCAAGCTACCGCTGAATCGCTCGCCGCTGTAGTCCCGCGCAAAACCGCCGAAACGATCTGGCGGCATTTTCACGCCATCCCTATCCAAGATCAGACCGTATAGAATGCAGACAGACGAACCACCAATACGATGAGCCCGTTCCTCCGAATCTCCGAACCCGACCTCATTGCCGCCCACGTACATTGCAGGTTAAACCGTGCGGAATTGGAACGAAGCGAGCTGTGTGGATGTTTCTATTGCACAAGGATCTTCTCTCCGAACAGCATCGCTGAGTGGATAGACGAGGGCGAGACAGCTATGTGTCCCATTTGCCCAGTTGATGCGGTCATCGGGTCAGATTCAGGCTATCCAATCACGAAGGATTTCTTGGAGCGAATGCAGGCGCACTGGTTCTAGCTCACACGTCGGACGCCCTGTCACTCTTCCCCCATGCGGTAGCGCTTCACCAGACCTTCACGTGCAAATTCGCGCGATTTGAAAGAAAATAGATTCAGACGATTTTTCGAATGATGACAAGAGGAACGGTTGATACCTACACAGATGGAAACTAAACGGTGGACAGCCGCGGAGTTTGAGCGGCAAGTCTTCGCAAGCAATCCCAAGGTTGCGATCTTCGATTGCGATGGAACGCTGTGGGGCGGCGACGCCGGCTACGGCTTCATGGCCTGGTCTATCGAGCAGGGCCTGGTCTCGCGCGAGACCAGCGACTGGATCGACACACGCTATCGAGCCTACGCGGCCGGCAAGGTCAGCGAGCTGGAGATCTGCGGCGCAATGGTGCAGATGTATGCCGGGCTGCGCGAACAGGAGCTGTGCGAGGCCGCTTCACGCTATGTAACCGAGTTCGTCAAGCCGCGCGTCTTCGCGGAGATGGTCGCATTGGTAGCAGCGCTGCAAAGGGCCTGCGTCGAAATTTGGGCGGTGAGTTCAACGAACAAGTGGGTGGTGGTCGAGGGCGTGCGCGATTTCGGCATTGCCGAGGAGCGCGTGCTGGCCGCCGAGGTGCGCGTCACCGATGGTCTGATCTCCAGCGACCTTCTGGACGTACCCACCGACGAGGGCAAGGCCGCGACGCTCCGGCGGATCGGGATGCCCAATCCCGATGCGGTCTTCGGCAACTCCATTCACGACCTGGCCATGCTCAAGATCGCGCGCAATGCATTCCCGGTCAACCCCTCTCCGGCTCTGATCGAGGCGGCATACAAAAACGGCTGGCGCTACTTCCGGCCCGCAGCTGCCGACGGAGTCGAATCGGCCGTCGCGGGAGAATGAATCGGCGTTCAGAAAGATCTCCGTATCGCAGGAGATTGAGAGCCATCTTCACCCAGCGTACCAGCATATGCAAGGACCGGTCACCGCAACCGAAATCGTGCGTCTAAACTAGTGGGGTGGAAGAAGTTCAACCGAAGAGCGATCCTCGGCCCGCTGGTCCCGCGCTACGCTTCGTGGCGGCGGCCCTGATCGTTCGCGATGGCCTGGTGCTGATCGGCCAGCGCCGTCCCGACCAGCCAATGGCGTTGATGTGGGAGTTTCCCGGCGGCAAAATCGAGGCTGGCGAAAGCCCCGAAGAGGCGTTGGCCCGCGAACTCGACGAGGAGCTCGGCATTCGCGCAACCATCGGTCCCAAAGTCACCCGCGTCCGCCACAACTACCGCCATGGCGGCGCCGTCGATTTGCAGTTTTTTGCCGTGCATGAATTCGCCGGCGAAATCGAGAGCCGCATCTATCACCAGGTGCGCTGGGTGCGCCTCGAAGACCTCTCCGGCTACGACTTTCTGGCCGCCGACCGCGGACTCATCCGCGACCTTGCCGCAGGGAAACTGCTGTAGGGGCCGCCTGGGGGGCAGCCACCTTCGGCAGAGCCGATTGCATCTTCTGCTTGTTCGCCCATCGTCTGATCCGGGTCCGCGCCCAGCGATAGTGGCTGCTGGTCTGCGCCGCGATCCAGCGCGAGAGCGGCCAGACGCGCAGCCAGGGATAGAGCTGCTTGCGAAAGAGCTTCTCCTGCGAGATTGAACGCGTCAGCTCGAGCATCTGCGCATGCGTCGCTTCGAACTCGGCTAGGATGACCTCCAGGCTCACATCCTTCCACTTGCGGTAGATGCGATCGTTCAGCGCGGGCGTCTCTGTCCACTTCAGGTCTTCGGCGGGAGTGAGAGGATTGCCGCCCCGCAGCCCCTCCTCATACCAGCCCAGAAACATCTTCTTCCATTCGACAAGGTGGGCCATCACATCCTTGGCGGACCACTCGTGACAGACGCCGGGAGTTTCCAGTTCACCTGCGTCGAGTCCTTCGATGCACTTCTTCAGCAACCGGTACTCGGTTTCGATGGCCTCAAGCAGTTCCTTCTTGTTTTTGGCAATCGGCATAAGAGTCTCCCTTGCAATGCCGATATGATTGTATTGCACACTCTCGTTAATACAAACCGGAGGCTTTCCCATGCCGATGAAGAATCCGCCTCATCCGGGCAACGTTGTCCTCAGCGAGTGCATCGAACCGCTCGGCCTGACGATCACACAAGCGGCGCGAGCCTTGGGCGTTACGCGCACGACACTTTCCGAGTTGGTAAACGGCAGACGCGGCATCTCGCCGGAGATGGCCATCCGGCTCTCCCAGGTCTTTGGCGGCAGCGCGCAAAGCTGGATTACGCAGCAGGCTCACTACGACCTTGCGCAGATTCCGGCGGGGCCCATTCAGCTCAAGCGACTCGCTGTGGCGTAGAGCTTACCATCAATCCATCCCAGATACGAGAATCCTGAGCTAGGCACCCTGATCCCAACCCTCTTGTGATAGAAAAGTTCTTCAGGAGAATCGAATCCAAATGGAGAATCCTGCGCCTACATACCGTGTGTACCGATTGCAATGGTGGCAGCGAGCCTTCGCCCTGTTATTTCTCGCTTTTAGCGTCTTTTTATGATCGGGACCTTGAGCGGCCTGCTCGCTGGACAGGAAGAAGCCAAACCTCTACAGATTGTGATCGCGGTTGTCTTCTTGATTGTTGGTATTGGTCTGACTTTCAACTTTTCAAAACCACTGTCACTTTCACCGCAGACGCGATTGAGTTGGTCACGATTTTCACCAGAAAGAAATTACCTCTCAGTGGAATTCGCGGTCGACGGGAATATGTGGTTCGGGGTGGCGAAGTCGATGCGGGAGGAAGCACTCGGTACCTGAAGCTGGTTCCGAACGACGATCGGCTGCCGACGCTCGATTTTATGAAGAACTACACTTTTGACGATGCTTTCTACCTTTGGTTCAATGCCCTTCCCGACCTCGATGCGGAAGACAAAAAGCGGACGAAGGATTCAAACTTCGGCCTAGTCTAATCAATGCCCCGGCATCATGCCCCAGAGCATCACCAGCGTCATACCGATGACGATGATGCTGGTGGCCCAGGCGATGATGTTCCAGAGGCGCGTGTTCTTGTGCTCGCCCATCAGGTCCTCGCGATTGATCAGCATGAGCATCAGAATGATGACCACCGGTAAAAGAACGCCGTTTAACACCTGGGAGAGAATGGCGACGTTAATCAGTTGCGCGTCGGGCAGGAAGAGCACTGTGGCCGCGCCGCCTATGATCAGCGAAGTATAAAGCCAATAAAAAAACGGCGCTTCCTTGAAGTGCTTGTCCACACCCGACTCGACGCCGAGGCCCTCGCAGACCGTGTAGGCTGTCGAGAGCGGCAAGATCGATGCGGCGAAGAGCGAGGCGTTGAAGAGGCCGAAAGCGAAGAGGATGAAGGCATAGTCGCCGGCCAGCGGGCGCATCGCTTCGGCGGCATCCGAGGCCACCTGGATCGCTCCCATGCCGTGCACAAAGAGCGTAGCGGCACAGGCCACGATGATGAACCAGGCCACGATGTCGGTGAACAAGCTGCCGACGATTACGTCCAGGCGCGAGGCCGCATAGTCTTTGACGCGAATGCCCTTTTCCACGATGGACGACTGGAGATAGAACTGCATCCACGGGGCGATGGTGGTGCCGACGACGCCGATGGCCATGTACATATAGGCCTTGTCGCTCCACACCGATTTCTGCGGCAACTGCACCGTCGCCAGAAGCGCATCGTGCCAACTGGGTTGCGAGAGCACTCCGGCAAAGATGTAGCAGATGTAGACGAGCGAGGCCACGATGAAGATCTTTTCCGTGCTCTTGTAGTTACCCTTCACCACCATGTACCAGACAAGCGCCGCGCAAAAGGGCACGGAGATGAATTTGGAGACATGGAAGAGGTGCATCGAGCCGGCGATTCCGATAAACTCGGTGACCACATTGGTGTAGTTGACCACTACCAGCATCGCCATCAGGATCACCGTGAGCCGCAGGCCAAACTCCTCGCGGATCAGGTCGCTGAGGCCCTTGCCTGTGACCACGCCCATGCGGGCGCACATCTCCTGGACGACGATCAAAGCCAGTGTGATTGGAATGATGGTCCATAGCAGGGTGTAGCCGTACTGCGCGCCGGCCTGCGAATAGGTAAGAATGCCGCCGGAGTCGTTGTCGACGTTGGCGGTAATGAATCCAGGGCCAAGGACGGCCAAAAACAGGAGTATCCGGATTCGCCAACGCTTCAACATGCGAGCTGGGTCCTATTGTGGATTCATTGCGGGTCCTTTTTGACCATAACAGGCTGGACCGGGAGATGCGAAATCCAGCAGGCGCAGCGCGGGTCCCAAAGCCCTTCCCAACAGAAACCAGGCTGCTCCAAGGGCCATTGCCGCGCATGAAATCCTCCTCAAAGAGACCTCAGCCTTCCCGATAGTTACAGGAAGCATCAACCGCGGTTCAACCAAACCTCGAATACGATCGCTTGGCGCACCACGACCATCTATCCGCGCCTAATCCGCCCCTCGGTTACAATGAAAGTTGGGCCCAACCCGATTCTTTTGCGCAATGTGCGCATTCAAAGCAAGGAGCTTCAACTTAGATGTCGATTCCCGCCACACAAATGCGTCCCGGCATGATCATCAAACACAAAGACCAACTGCATCTGGTTTTCAAGGTCGAGCACCGCACCCCCGGCAACCTGCGTGCCTTCATCCAGGCCAAGCTGCGCAACATCCGCACCGGCGCCATGTTCGAGGAGCGCTTCCGCTCCGCCGACGCCATCGAAAAGGTTGTCGTCGACGAGGTGTCGATGGAGTTTTTATACGCCGACGGCGACGACTACTACTTCATGAACCCGGTCGACTACGAGCAGACCGTTCTCAAGAGTTCCACGCTGGGCGATACTGTCGATTACCTCACGCCGAATCTCCAGATCAAGGTCAGCTATTACGACGGCGTCGCCGTCGGTGTCGAGCCACCGGCGGCCGTCACGCTGACCGTCGTCGAGACCGAACCCGGCCTCAAGTCGGCTACGGCCTCCAGCGTCACCAAGCCGGCCAAGACCGAAACCGGCCTCGTCGTCCAGGTTCCCGCCTTCATCAACGAGGGCGAAAAGATCCGCGTCGACACCAGCGAAGGCGCCTACCTCAGCCGCGCGTAATGATTACGGTGTAAGCTGATGTACTAGGTAAGACCATGAACCGCATCGACTTTCAGAAGATTGCCGAACTTCGTCTCGGGGAATCGAAGGCTTTGCTCGCCGCGGGTTTCCCCGATGGCGCATACTACTTGTCAGGCTACGCGGTCGAATGTGATCTCTAGTCCTGTATTGCACAGCGAACCCGGCAGCACGAATTCCCCGCACGGGACGCAGCCAAGTACTACAAGCACGACCTGCAGGAATTGCTTGCGCATGCGCAACTCAAACAAGGTCTTGAGAGTGCAATGCTGGCATGTCCTCTACTAAAAAAGAGTTGGAGCATTGTCAAGAACTGGTCCGAAGAGGCTCGATACGAACAAGGGCGGACAACCCAGGAAGCCCGGGATCTGATCGAGGCAATCGAAGACGTACAAGGAGGTATCCTTCCATGGCTGCAACAGCGCTGGTGAATTTCGATTTTGACAATGCAGAAAACGCAATCCAAGCGCTTGACGCCGCAGGCAGAGAACCGAATGTGGCGCTCTGGACCAAACTTCCGGACTACGAGAGCTGGCGATTGGTCATTGCTTCCGACAAGCTCGACCAGGGGTCGCCCTCTGCGGGCTATCAACAGATCGGAGATGCACTCGACAAAGCAAATATTCCGATCCATCGGCAACCTGCAATTCTTCTCCGCCCCATGCAAAGTGCGATGATCCGGGAGCTGCGAAGCCTTTTCGCTGCCACCAAGGACACTTATGGAATGCGCCTCGGTGGTCAGACCTTCGGGGATAAATACGTCGAGGATGCATTCGTCTATCGCATCCGGTAAGACGCACGGCATTACTTTTTGGATCGATCCTTAGGAATGAATCGCATGAGACCCCTGTTATCCTTGGTGATTGCTTGTATGGTTTCATTGCCCATCGCAAATTCGGCGCAAACGCCTCCACCAGCCCCGTCTGACAGAGCAGCGGCCGTCGACGGCAACAATGCCTTCGCCGTCGCACTGTATGGCCAGCTTCGCGATCAAAGCGGTAACCTCTTCTTCTCGCCTGCAAGCGTCTCCACGGCCCTGGCCATGACCTACGCCGGGGCGCGCGGCATCACCGCGGCGGAGATGGCAAAAACGTTGCACTTCACGTTGCCGCCGGAGCGCCTCCACCCCGCGATGGGTGCGCTGCTCGCCGATCTCAATGCCTCGCACAACGGGTATCAGCTTCGCGTGGCCGACGCGCTCTGGGTGCAACGGGGCTATCCAATGCTCGATGGCTTTCTCAAGCTCAATAAGGATAATTACGGCGCGGGCTTCAACCAGGTAGATTTCAAGCAAGCTACCGAAACGGCGCGCTCGACGATTAATCAATGGGTCGCACAAAAGACCGGCGACAAGATTCGCGACCTGGTCCAACCGGGTGCGCTCAATGCCGAAACCAGGCTGGTGCTGACAGACGCCATCTATTTCAAAAGCGACTGGCAGAGGCACTTCGAGAGGGCGCTGACAAAGGACGAAGACTTCCACCTTTCTCCCGCGCAACGGATTCGAGTCCCACTGATGAATCGTCAGGGCGGCTTCAACTATTTCGATGGCGGCAGATTCCAGGCGTTGGAGCTTCCCTACATGAGCGGTGAGCTGTCCATGGTTGTTCTGCTGCCGCGCGAGTTGGGCGGCCTGCCCGATATGGAGCGCTCGCTCACACCAACCAACATGCGGCAATGGCTCGGCCAATTGCGGCCTTTCTCCAAAGTCGTCGTTGCCATGCCCAAGTTCAAGATGACGCAACAGTTTGGACTCGGCGACACGCTCGCCAGGATGGGAATGGTCAAGGCTTTCCAGGGTGACGCTGACTTCTCAGGCATGAGCAGCGAGCGCGATTTCTTTATCTCCGCGGTGATCCATAAAGCCTTTATCGAGGTCAACGAGGAAGGAACCGAAGCGGCGGCGGCTACGGCAGTGGTGATGACGGGAGCGATCATGCATGCGCCCGATCCAACTCCGCCGGTCGTCTTCCGCGCGGACCACCCCTTCATTTTCCTCATCCGCGACAATCGCTCAGGCAGCATTCTCTTCATGGGCCGAGTGACCGACCCGACAAAGTAAGAACAAGCGATCAATACTGTTTCAGGGAAGCTTTCTTTTCAAGACGAGAGTGCGGCCTGCCGTTTATCCTGCCCTGAGCAGAGTTTCGCTGCGGAGTCCTCTCCATTCCCCAGAGCCGTAAACACACCGGTCAGTCCCGGTTTGAACCACAACCCAATCACCCACCAAGGAGAATCGTCCAAATGCCCATCCCCAGCCAGATTGCCGATGCCGCCAACAGCTTCCAGTTCAACGCCGGTCTTTTCAAGAAGGGGTTTGACGGGTTGACGCCCGAGGAGTGGCTTCGCCGTCCCAACGACACGTCCAACCACATGCTGTGGATCTTTGGCCATGTAATCTGGGCGCGCGGAGCCACGATCAAATTCCTGGGATCGGAGTACTCCCAACCGTGGTTTCCCCTCTTTGCGCGGGGCGCAAAGCTGGATGAGTCGGCGCAGTACCCTACGCCGGAAGAGGCCAACGCCGCCTGGGAAGAGGTCTCCGCGCAACTCGCCTCTGCAATGGAAGGAGCCTCGGAGGATCTCCTTTCTAAGCCCTCGCCTCCGGGCATTCCAAGCGCCGACGGCAAGATCAGCGGACTGGTCAACTTCCTGGCGCATCACGAGACCTATCACGTGGGACAAGTCGGCTATCTGCGCAGTTTTCTGGGTCACGAAGGAGTAGCTGGCTAGGCTCCTGAGAGGGCGGTGGTATAAACCCGCATAAGAGTGGAAGGATCGACACCGGGTGGCCTTCAATCGCCCATCAGGAGTGGGTACCCCGGTCTCGACCTTGAGACTTGGGATCGCAAAGTGCCGGGAGAGGATCGTTGTCTCCCATGTCGAAAGCCCAGACATAGGGCATCCAGCTTTATTGGTCAGATATGGATCGCCCGCCGAATTGACCGGCGATCCCATCCAACTCCGAGAATCCAGCCCACGGAGCAGCTTGATTCTCGTTCGAGGAATTCGCCAGCCGCCTTCTGGGCGGAGTTGTCTGCGGCAGCTGCAGCCTCGACAATCCCGCCGCGCACTCAACAATTACACTGGTTGTGTGAAAACCTCAGCGCAATCTGTTCAGCCCAGCCGCAAAGAGTTCCTGGCGCTCGCCAAGGAGCACACGCTTGTTCCCGTCTGCCGCACCCTCGCCGCCGACCTCGAAACGCCGGTCTCGGCCTTTCTGCGCGCGGCCTGGCCTGAGCGCGAGTGCTTCATGCTCGAGTCAGTGGAGAACGGCGAACAAGTGGGCCGCTACACCTTCATCGGCCTCCAGCCCTTCAAGCGCATTGTGGCCCGCGGCCGCGAAATCACCATCACCGAGGGCAAAAGAGTCGTCGACATAGAGGGCGACATCTTCGCCGTGCTGCGCCGCGCTCTCGCCGGCCACAAGCCCGCGCGCCTTGCCGGCCTGCCGCCTTTTACAGCCGGGGCCGTGGGCTTCTTCGCTTACGACGCGGTACGACAGATCGAGCGCCTGCCCTCAACGGCCAAGGACGAGCTGGGCGTTCCCGACGCCTGCCTGCTCTTCTTCGATGAGGTGCTGGCCTTCGACCATGTGCGCAAGGAGATCTGGCTCATTGTCACCGCCGATGTGACGCGCGGCAAGGCTGCCCGCTCTCCGGGAACCGAATACGACACGGCCGTGGCGCGGCTCGACCGGCTCGAAAAGCTCCTGACCAAGCCGCTGCCCAAGCTGCCCGGCCACAAGGCAAAAGGCAAGCTGAAGGTGAAGCACCGCACAGCCAAGAAGGATTATTTGGCCGCTGTCGAGCGCACCAAGCAGTACATCACGGCCGGCGATATCTTCCAGGCGGTCCTCTCACAGCGCTTCGACATTGTGCCCGAGGCCGACAGCTTTCAGATCTATCGTGCCCTGCGCACGGTCAATCCCAGCCCCTATATGTACTTCCTGCGCTTTTCGCCGGAGGGCCCGCTGGGTGGCGCGCCGGAAAAGTCCGGGGGCTGGAAGAAGTCAAAGCGGCCGGGAACCCTAGAGCTGGCCGGCTCGTCGCCCGAGCTTCTTGTTCGCGTGCATCAGGGCAAGGTCGAGTACCGGCCCATCGCCGGAACCCGCCCGCGCGGCGCGAATGAGGCCGAGGATGCGGCTCTGGCCGACGAGATGATCCACGACGAAAAGGAGCGCGCAGAGCACGTGATGCTGGTCGATCTGGGCCGCAACGACGTGGGCCGCGTGAGCCAGTTCGGCTCAGTCAAGGTGGATCGGCTGATGTTCGTCGAGCGCTATTCGCACGTGATGCACATCGTCAGCACCATCGAGGGCAAGCTCAAACCCGAACTCACGGCCGTCGACGCGCTTCGCGCCTGCTTCCCCGCTGGCACGCTCAGCGGCGCGCCCAAGGTGCGGGCCATGGAGATCATCGAAGAGCTTGAACCGGCGCGGCGCGGCACCTACGGCGGCGCAGTGCTCTACGCGGATTTCAGCGGCAATCTCGACTCCTGCATCGCGATCCGCTCGATGCTAGCCACCGGCGGCAAGGGCTACGTGCAGGCCGGCGCAGGCATCGTAGCCGATTCAGTGCCAGAACTGGAGCATCAGGAAGCGATCAACAAGGCGCAGGCAGTAATTCGTGCGATCGAGCGGGCGCGCGAGATGTAGAATCTTGTGCGAAGGAGAACGACATGCGGAAAGCGATCCTATTCGCGATCTTGATGACAATTTCGCTTCCCTGCCTGGCAGCGGCGCGCCATGTGACCGTTGCGCAGTTGCACGAAACACTGGCAGCGCAGGGGGCCGCGAATAAGAGTGACGGCGACAATGCGCAGCAGCTCAACTCCCTGGAACTGACCGAGCAACTGACCCAGATTACGCTGGACCGCATTACGGCGGAATTCAAGCCCGGCCCGAAGACCATCATCTCTTTGAAGTTGCTTGCCGATTCCTCGGCATTTCTTGAACCGCCGGCTGGCGAACTGCTCGAGAAAGCCGCGCCGACAGCCGCTGAGCAGCGGACCATGTTGAAATCCACCATCAATTTTGTCGTAGTCACTCTACACCATATCCCGGATTTCCTGGCGACGCGCCTCACCGAAAGCTACGACAACACTCCCCTGTCGGTGACTCACAGCGGCTGGGCTCCGCACACGGATCTGCATCCGGCGGGAACTTTCAGCCAACACATCGCCTATCGCAACGGACAAGAGGTCGTTGACCGTCAGGCGGATTCCTCTGGCGCTAAGCCCAAGAACGAGCCCTCGCCCGTGGGTCTAACCTCGTTCGGTGAGTTTGGCTCAGCCCTGGGGACCATCGTTTCCGACGCATCCAAGGGCGCCCTGAAGTGGAGCCACTGGGAACAGGCCGCCGCGGGCCCGGTCGCCGTCTATCACTATGAAGTTCCGCCCGCTGCATCCCACTATTGGGTGAATTACTGCTGTGTGAGAGGCGCACAAGATTCCGCTGGCGCTGTCGCCTTTGGTTTAGACGCCAAAGACGCCAGTGCCCAAAGCGACTCCTACCACGGAACGCCCAGCTACCACGGGAACTTGTATCTCGATCCAGCCACCGGCAACGTCTTGCGCGTCACCGTCGAGTCGGATCTTAAGCCCTCCGACCCGATCACGCGCGCCGCCATCTCGGTGGATTACGCTCCCGTCGAGATTGGCGGCAACAGCTACATTTGCCCAGGGCACAGCATCGCGATCTCCTCGACCAAGTCTCATGCCAAAGGAGATATGAGCGATATGGAGACTCTGCGCATCAACGAGGTCAGCTTCACCGACTATCACCGCTTCGGATCGACGACGCGCATCGTCCCCGACCCGCCAGCCCAGTGATGGGCAGCTCACTCCGCCCCAAATAATCGGCGGAAGAAGCTTCCCAGCCCGCCGAATCGGCCTTTCTTCTTCTTGGAGACTGGTTTGGCGGTCTGCGAAGTGGGGGCCGTCGAAGTAGCATCAGTGGTAGGTTGGGTGGCGTGATCGGCGCTCTTGTAAACAAGCGGCTCGACAACCTGCGTTGGCGCGGAGTTGTTCATCGGCACGCCAGGCGCCGGCTTGGGCAACGGCGCAAGGCCCGCGCTCTGGGCCAGCGGAAACTCATTCGTTCCCGGATGTACCGGAGGCGGGCATCCGCACGGCTCCTTCTCGTCGTCCACCACTTCATGTACGCCGCCATGCTGGAACATGACGCGCTGGCCTCCCTGCACGCGGTAGTCGCCGCCCTCGAAGACGCTGGTGACCAAAACATAAGGCGCGTTGATACCTGCGTTGTCCACGCAGGTATCGCCATGCTGGCCCAGGCGCACCTTGACCTCTGCCGCGCCGGGACCGCCGATCAGGATGCGAAACTCTGGCGTCAGCAGAATGTCGGAGTTGTGCCCCGTGGCAAAGCTGGCCTCGACCGCGCCGTGATCGAAGGCCATCATCAGGCCCGGCGTCTCGCCGGCGGGAACGCTGGAGTCGGCAGCCAGCTTCACCGTGGTCGAGGCGCAGACGCGCAACACTCCGCGGCGCGGCAGGATGACCTCAGTGGTCTGGTTGCCCGAGGTCACCGAACCGCTGGCAGCAATGATCGCCTTGCCCCGCGAAACCTCCAACGCACCGGTGACGGAGGCTGCAGCGTCGGGGTTCTTGTTGTCGAGCGAGACGATTGCGATGGGACCGGCCTGTGGTGCAACGGCCTGCGGCTCGTCTGGAGCCTGTGCAAAGATCAGCGGCGCCGTTGCATGCACCGCAATCAGCAAAAAGAGGAGAGACCTGTGCGCCGCGGAGATACTGTCCGGAGATCGAAGTCTGGGTGCTTTGAAAGGGCACGACTTTAGTCGTGCCGTATGCGTGACGAAAAAACCACTGGGCTTCAGCCCCTGAGGGAATATTCTCCCTACAACATGCGTTTCCTCAGTGTCTAAGGCCACGCTCGGCTTGGGTATGTTGGCGGCACGGCTAAAGCCGTGCCCTTTCAAAGCCCTCAACAACACCGAATTGTTCGTACGAACGCTAAGCCGCCGGAATCGCATGGACGCTCGCATCATGCTTACATCCCCAAAAAGTTGCGGATCATCTGATGCCCGCCCTCGGTTAGTACGCTCTCCGGATGGAACTGCACGCCCTCAATCGGCAGCGTGCGATGACGCAGGCCCATGATGACCGAACCATCTCCATTCTGAGCCGCGCGCGCCGTGACCATGAGATCGCCAGGGAGCGTCTCTTCAGCCACAATTAGCGAATGATAGCGTGTGCAGGTCAGCGGCGAGTCGAGGCCTGCGAAGATCCCCTTACCATCGTGCTCCACGCGGCTGGTTTTGCCGTGCATCAGGTGGCTCGCGCGAATCACGTCCCCGCCAAAGGCCTCGCCGATCGCCTGATGGCCCAAACATACTCCCAGGATCGGCACCTTCCCCGCCATGTGCCGCACCAGCGGAACCAGGATGCCAGCCTCGCTCGGCGTGCAGGGGCCGGGAGAGAGCAGAATGCGGTCGGGCTTGAGCGCCTCGACCTCGGCGACGGTGAGTTCATCGTTGCGGCGAACCTCAACCTCAGCCCCCAGCTCACCAAGATATTGGACGAGGTTGTAAGTGAACGAATCGTAGTTGTCGAGAACGAAAACCATATTGAACTCCAGTGTAGCGCGCCACCTGCGGTGGTGCCAGCTGTTCTCCCTTCGCTCGCGTGGGCCTCGCGCGTTCTCATGCTTGGGTGCCCCAGACTTTCGCCTTTTCCTGGCGAAAGTCTGGGATATCACGAATCTCAACAGGCGAGCTAACCGGGACGTGGTAACTCAACGGTTGCGCGGTGGCGGCGCATCTGTAAAACTCCTAACGATGGTTCTTCATTTTCTGATTCAGGGCCGTGTGCAGGGTGTCGGCTTCCGCTGGTTCGTCCACCGCGAAGCCGCCGGACTCGACCTGCGCGGCTGGGTGCGCAACACCGAAGAGGGCGAGGTGGAGGTGGTTGCCTCTGGCACGCCTGAAGAGCTGGCCGAGCTGCGCGCCAGCCTGCGCCGCGGCCCGCGCGGCAGCCGCGTCGATCGCCTGATCGAGCACTACCTCGACGAAAAAGAGGCCGAAGATCTGACCTCCTTCAGAATCGAAGGAGCTTGGTGAACCACCCCCGCGACGAAATCGAGGATCAGAGTTCAGGTGGCGAATGAGGTGGTTGTTCCGCGCAATCGAGTCCGCCGAGCGGGCAGAGGATGCGCATGTGGTTGGGCTTTTGCATCGGCCTGGGCTGGTTGGCCGCAGGAACCAGTGCAGGGGCCATACCCGGCGAACCAACGCCAGCCAGATTCTCTTCTTCAAGAACCAGCGGCCGCTGCAAGACCATCTCCACCTGCGTTCCGCTCTCGATATTCACATCGGCGCCACGGGTGAACAGTGTGGAGAGCCCCATTGCTGCAAGCCCCGCCCCGATCCCGATCACGCCGCCCTCGACAGGATGGCCTGCGCCGAGTCCGCCGATCGATCCGACGCTGCCACCGGTGGGAATGGCGACCTCAGCCACCTTGCCCAAGTTGCGGCTCCGGTCCGGATCCTGCTCGATGGTGCCTTCCCCATCGTCTTTCACCGTTTGTTTGTGTGCCCCTGGCAGGTTGTTGACCAGGCCAGGAACCTCCACCACCGTGCCGTTGGGGAAGATGATCGAAGTGAAATGCATGTCGAGCTGCGACCTGCCCTTGCCACGTCCGGCGCGCACCACGCGATCCACCACGCCCTGCACGTAAACCCCAGCGGGAATCATCACCCGGTTGCCAACCACCACCGGAAAAGTCGAGGCAAGGTAGACGCCGTCACCGGGCTTGGCGCTCTTGGTGTTGATGGCGCTGCGCAATTGCAACAGCACCTTGGTCCCCGCAGGCACGGTATAGGTCTTCTTTGCCGGAGTGGCTTCAGGCTGATCGGGCGATGCCGTTGGCACAACGGCAGGCGTCTGCGCAGCAGCATCCGGTGCAGTTTCCGAAGCTTGCGCCAGAGCAATTCCCGAAGCCGCAGTTGCAACTCCCACCACGATTGCAGCAATCCATCTTCCAAGCGCCAGACGCATCGTTCCCTCCGTCTACCCATGTGAGAGATAGACTTGCCATCCGCCTCCAAGGATAGCCCTCATCCCCGACAGAAGACAAAAACCTGAACCTCCGTCTATAGCGGGTGCCCCAGGTCCCTCGCGAGGGACCTGGGGCACCCGGGAATTGGCAGGGGCGGTAGAAATCCCGGACAACTTGCAGTTGACAGCTAAGACCTGACGGGCATTCTGGCGCGATGAAACTGCGGCGGATAGGGGCACCAGCGCTGTTGTCGAATTAATTACCTACAGGGTTTTGAAACATATTCAGGGATGGGGGTGGGGGGCAGGCGGCTTTGGGCGGTGAGGGTTGACGGCGGATGGTGCCTAGGGCAACCTGTGCGGCGTAGAGGAGCTTGGTGCCATTATTTCCGCCGATTGCACCGATGAGCATCCCGTGTGCGACGCAGGCAATGAAGTCGCTGATGCTTTGCTGTCCGGAGAGTGGAGGCATGGCTCTGCGATAGGCCAGACCGGCACTTTTCGAGGCATTATCCCAGTGTTCTCCTTTCGCCATTTCCGCCCTGTAAACGTGCTGCCATGCGGTGTAGCAGCGTGCGACGGCGGGGTTCTCCTGGATGGGATTCGATGCTTAGGTCATGGTTATCCTCCTTGGAGTGGGGGCCCGCAGTGCGGCAGAAGCTTGCTATTTGCTCGCAGTGCTTCTTTGTTTCGCGACTTTTATTGTGCGCTGTGGGACGGTAATTATCTGCAAATGACTGTAGTGAGGTCAGTCCTCTCTGGCACAGGCGATGGGCCCGAGGCTTGGCTGTTGACTAGCTGAACGTCTCTTGATGAGAATTCTCGAATGGCTGGAACGATTCAGTGCAACGCCCACGGTAGAGCTCAAGAGGCGTTTGTCTGCGCTCATCTTGTGGGTGAAACGTCGGGGCTGGGCTTCAACTGTAACGAGCCGGATGCCGACGATCCATTTCCTAATGCATGGTGTGACGACTGCGAGATCATCCGTGCTGCGTACGATGGCTGGAATGAGGAGTCCGAGAAACTGACCAAGATCGTCATGATCTGTTCGGGTTGCTATGCGCGCGCTCGCATCCGCAACACCCGACCGACCGTGACCCTTGAAGATCTGGCGGGTTTGAGGTGGAAGTGTGGGAGTTGCGAGGAGTGGCATACGGGACCGTGTCTGGATTTTGGGTTTCCCAAGCCCTTTTACTGGAAGAAGGAATATGAGAGGGCGACCCGCTGGCGCGTTCTTCCAACAGGGGGTTTTGATGCTCCCGCAAAATCCTTTCTCGATAGGAACTACTGTGCGATCGATAATGAATGCTTCTTCGTTCGAGGCAATATCCAACTGCCCATTGTCGCTGCGGCTGATACTCTGCGCTGGGGAGTATGGGGTTCGCTGAGTCGAGAGAACTTCGAGACTTTGCTGAAGATGGACGACGACCCGAAGCGTGCAGAGTTGCCGAAGATGTTCTCGTGGTTGAGTTGCCAGATCCCCGAATACCCGGACACTCTGAATCTGAAGATGTACGCGCATATTCAAGAGCCGGGAGTGCGCCCTCATTTTGAATTGGAATCATCCGACCACCCGCTCGCGCAGGAGTATTACCACGGAATTACCCCGGAACGGGTTAGGGAGATCATGCTCCGCCGTTTACCTGCGCACGGGGAATAGGGCTGGTTACAGACTCCAATGGACCGCCAAGACCGGCTCTTCCGATTTGGTTCGCGGTATGCGAGCTGGAGCAGTTTAGGAATGAGTGGTCATGGGAGAGAGTTCGCACCGTCCCTACGGGACTGAGAGCTTAAATGGGGATGCTGACCCAGGACTGCGCTGCGCTTGTCCTGGGCTATTCTCCTTCGCTCCCTCCGGGAGGGGCGTCTCCGACTCATCCCAGCGTCTTCAATACGATTGCCTTATTCTGTTGGGCCGGAACATGGCGCTGACCGGCGCGTTCATGGTAATCTCACAATAGACACTTAAGAGTGGACTGAGAAGACAAGAGGAGTAACACACGCCGTGCTGGCGACCGCTAAGAAAACAACCCTGATTGAAAGCTTCCGCACCCACGATACGGACACCGGCTCGCCGGAGGTCCAGATCGCGATTCTGAGTGCGCGTATCGCCGAACTGACCGAGCACTTCAAGACGCACAAGAAGGATCACGCTTCCCGGCGCGGTCTTTTGCAACTGGTCAGCAAGCGCCGCCGCCTTCTGGATTACCTGAAGACGCACGATACCGATCGCTACCGCGACGTCATCGGCAAGCTCGGTATCCGCAAGTAGCCAGAAAGCCAACATTGACCCGGAAGCGCCCAGACCGAAGATTGGTCACGGCCCCCGTTCTACCCAGGACCTGGGGCCATGGTGTACCTGGCGAAGACGACCCGCAGCCAGGGACGATGCAGAGCTATCGGCTTTGCGCGTCCCTGTTGTTGCGGGTTGCCGACAAAAGAGGAACGCAGGGAGCAAATCCCTCGACTTATTCCTCCGGGGCTAAAGCCCGTGTTGATTCGATCGGCCTTATACGGGGGTTGAAACCCCCGTCTCCCTCCGGATCGCAATTCTCCGCAGCCTTTATTGCTCCAGCCCTTTACCAGCCTCTGTGCAGCCTTCCATTTACAAGTTTCCCAAGCGAAAACAATGAAAAGAGGACAGTATGTCTAAGCATGAAGTAGCCGTCGAGCTTGCCGGTGGCAAGCGGCTGGTCTTTGAGACCGGGCGCATGGCCAAGCAAGCCTCTGGCGCCGCACTGGTGACCACGGGCGAAACCGTCGTTCTAGCCACTGCCGTAGCCTCTCCCGAAGCCAGGGAAGGCATCGATTTCTTCCCCCTTACCGTGGACTACCGCGAGTACACCTACGCCGGAGGCCGCATTCCCGGCGGCTTCATCAAGCGCGAGGGCCGGCCCAGCGAAAAGGAAATCCTGACCTGCCGGCAGATCGACAGGCCCTTGCGTCCGCTCTTTCCCGATGGATTCAGGAATGAGACGCAACTGATCGCGCTGGTCTTCTCCGCCGACAAGGAAAATGATCCTGACGTGGTGGGCATCAATGCCGCCGCCTGCGCCGTGGCTCTCTCCGATATTCCCTTCAGCGCCACGGTTGGCGCGGTGCGCGTGGGACGCGTGGAAGGCGAGTTTGTCATCAATCCGACGTACTCCGAGCGTGCTGCGACCACGGTGAACATTATGGTTGTCGGCCACAAGGACGGCATCGTGATGATCGAGTCGGGGGCCAAGGAGGAGACCGAAGAAGTCATCCTGGCGGCCATCGAGTTTGGCCATACGGAAGTGAAGAAGATCTGTGCCGCCATCGATGACCTGGTCGCACTGGCCGGCAAGCCCAAGCGGGCTTTCACAGCGCCTGAGTTTGATCAGGCTTACTTTGCAGAACTGAAGACCAAGATCGGCGATCGCCTCAAGGATGCTCTCGACACCAAGACGCATGCCAAGCTGGAGAGTCAGGATTTGGTCAAGGCGATCAAGGATGAGTTGGCCGCTGCGCTTCCCGCCGACGATCCAAACGCCAAGAAGAAACTGGCTCATTATTACGAGAAGCTGCGCGAAGAGATCTTCCGCGAGCAAGTCACGAAGGATCGCGTTCGGCCCGACCGGCGCGCGTTTGACGAGATCCGTCAGATCACGATCGAAACCAGTGTTCTGCCGCGCACGCACGGATCGGCTCTGTTCACGAGAGGCGAGACGCAGGCTTTGGTCACTGCCACACTGGGCACAGCCGACGAAGGCCAGCGCCTGGAGAGCTATGAGGGCGAGAAGAAAAAGCCCTTCATGCTGCACTACAACTTCCCGCCCTTCTGCGTGGGCGAGACGGGCCGCATGGGCGGCACTGGGCGCCGCGAGGTTGGCCACGGTGCATTGGCCGAACGCGCGATCACCGCGGTGTTACCGAGCGCGGAGGAATCACCATACACGATCCGGATTGTCTCCGATATTTTGGAGTCGAACGGTTCTTCGTCGATGGCGACGGTTTGCGGTTCGAGCCTGGCACTCTTTGATTCGGGCATCGCTCTCAAGGGCGCTGTGGCCGGTGTTGCGATGGGCCTGGTGAAGGAGGGCGACGATTACGCCATTCTTACCGACATCGCAGGGGCCGAAGATCACTACGGTGATATGGACTTCAAGGTGGCCGGCACGCGCAAGGGCATCACCGCGCTGCAGATGGACATCAAGATCGGCGGCCTGACCCACCAGATCCTGCAAGAGGCGATGGAACAGGCGCGGCGGGGACGGCTCTTCCTGCTCGACAAGATGGATGCCGTGCTCGACGGACCGCGCACCGAGCGCTCGGCCTATGCGCCGCGCATCGAGACGGTGATGATTCCCACCGATAAGATTCGCGATTTGATCGGCAAGGGCGGCGCGACGATTCGCGGCATCATCGAGCAGACCGGCGCCAAGATCGATGTGGACGACACGGGCAGGGTCAACGTTGCCTCATGCGACGCCGACGGGCTGAAGAAGGCGCTGGAGATGATCGGCAATCTGACGGCTGTGCCGGAGATCGGCAAGGTTTATCTCGGCAAAGTTGTCCGGCTGGCTGAGTTCGGCGCGTTTGTCGAGCTCTTCCCAGGCACCGACGGTCTGCTGCATATTTCGGAGATCGCCGAGCATCGCGTGAAGGAAGTGAAGGACGAGTTGCGCGAGGGCGACCAGGTGATGGTGAAGGTGCTGGCCATCGAAGGCAATCGCATCAAGCTCAGCCGCAAGGCTCTTATCAAGGAGCAGAAGGCCAAGCTGGGGCTGTCGGCTCCGGGTGCGGCTGAGGTCGAAGAAGCGGAGCCCTCCATTTCCGCATCTGCTGCTGCGCCGGTTGCGCCAGTCAAGCCGCGCAATGAGTTCGACGAGCGCCAACCCAAATCGAACCAGAGCACGATTCTCATCGAAGGCGGAGACGACTTCGACGAAGAAGGCGGCGAGGAGTTCGACGAGGAGAACGAACCGAACTTCAATCGCGTCGAGGGGGCACCGGTTCCGGTCGGCACGAGTGTCGCTGCGCCAGCCGGTGGCAGGCCGAGGCCGGCAGACAACAATCGCCGCCGCCGCCGCCGTCGTCCCGGTGGACCGGGCGGTGGCCGCGGACCAGGCGGAGGCCAGAACTAGAGCATTTTTGGGAACTATGTAGACCGAAATTTTGCAGGTTTCCCACCCATTCCGCAGAAGAACGCTGAATGGATGGGGCACGGAAGTCTACAGTAAATCGGAAAATGCTCGAAACAGCCTGCGTGAATTCAACAAGCAGAAAGGCCCGGACGATCCCGGGCCTTTCTGCTGTCTGATTGTGGGTAACAGCACCAAGTTCAATTGCAGGTTGAGACGCTCACTTCGCTAACCGGGGCTGCTCCTTGCTTTTTGATTCCCGCAGGGAGATGGCCCGCCATTTGGTGGGAGGCGCATCCTGATTCAATCTTTCGGCATAGTGTTTTGCTTCGTACATCCGACGGTCGGCCACGATGCAGAGTGACTCCACGTCGGCTGCGTCCTCAGGATAGATAGCGACGCCAATACTGGCGCCGATCTGTACTTCATGATTCCCAAGTTCAAGCGGAGTTTCGAGCAGTTGCCGCAAGGATCTACCTACGTTTTCGGCCTCTTCGCGATTTGTAGGCTCCTCGAGAATTACCGAGAACTCATCGCCCCCGGTTCGAGATACGGTGTCGGAGCGGCGGACACGCTCTGTAAAGATCGAGGCGATCCGCTGCAGTACTTGATCCCCGACGTGATGGCCCAGGGTGTCGTTGACCTGCTTGAAGTAGTCCAGGTCAATGACCAGAAGCGCCATCCGGGCTTCGGTGCGGCGGGAGCGCTCAAGGGCGATGGCCATCCGGTCTTCAAAGAGACGGCGATTTGGCAGCCCGGTCAACGAGTCGTGCAGCGCGAGGTGCTTGTTGTGTTCGATCTGGTCTTCGAGCAGCAGAAGCATCATGCCAACGGCCACCACGTACTTAGGAAGATTCCAGACTTCTGAATCGATGTGCGCCTGGGGCATCAATGCGATCAGTGTCGGCCCGACGGCAAAGACCGACGCCCAGCAGAAGAATCCGGCGATGGTGACGAAGGCGCCGGCAGTGGCGCGGCGATGCGCATAGAAGGAAGAGATGCAGCAGCCCAGATAGGCGGCAAACGCGATCCCATTCCAAGCCATGTATGGGATCTGCTCAGGCCGATTCTGGAAGATCAGAAGGAAGATCGAGAGCGAGCAGTAGAGAGCCACAACAAACCAGCGGAGCGGGTGATGGACACGGCGACGCGATAGGACTGCGACTGCAAGCGGACCCAAGCCCAGCGGGAGAGCGGTCCAAGTCAGCGTCCAGTGCCCAGCCGGGGCGAAGGACAAGTCTGCGGCATAGAGCGTGTTCACCGTTAGAAGCGTTCCGAGCATCCACCAGCTGGATCTGTCTTTGCGGTAGGGAATCGCGGCATGCATAAAGAGAATGCCTGCCCCAATCAGGAAAAACTCGAGGACGAAGAGAGATACATCGCCCCAAAAGCCGCTGAGGTTCTCGAACAAAGCGGCGACGAAGTGCAGCCAAATCATCAGCCAGCCCGTGAGCCAGAATGCAGCGAAGTGCGACTGACTGCGCCTTGCCACCGAGGCAAACGCACAGATCAGCAAACCAACGGTCGCTACGTCTGGAATCCCGCTCCAGTTCAAAGAGCTTCCCCCACTTTCAGCTCATTTTTCTAATCATCGATGATAGGCATGCAATTTGAGTTCCTAATCTTCTAGCCTAAGGGGACTTTCGTGTGCACTTCCGTAACTTGAAGTGGTTCTTTGTCCCAGTAATTGTTTGGATAACCGAGCCTGATTTTTCCGCCCGGCGGCCCGGATCTCCACTAGACTCAAGAAAATGGCTGCAAGTCTATACATTGTTGTGGAGGGCGAAGACCCCGGCTTCGACATCTTTGTCAACGGCCACGCTCTGGCGCGCAACGAAGATGCCTTGGACCGGCTCGCCGCGCGATTGAAGGTGCGTCCTCTGCTCGAGTTCTTCTCAGTCGATGAAGACTCGATGGCGCTGCTTGTGGAGCAAGGCGGGGAAGATCCGGAGTGGAAGCGGCCTCTGCCCAAGCCACAATGGTTTGACGCTTCCGACGGCTTGCTCTCAGTCTCTGCCCTGATCGGTTTTCTGGGCGCGGCTCCGGCCGCTCTGGGCTCGGAGACGCAGGCTGTGCTGGTCGAGCTTCGCCAATATCAGCGAGTCTTGCGCAAGACCGCTTTACGCGGGCTGCGATGGCATGTGGCAGTGAGTTGGCGCTGACCACCTGCCACCTGCGGTGAGGTCAGCTGCTCGCTGGATCAGGTTCGTCGTTTCCCACATCGTCAGGAGACACTCCGGTCACACTCAGTGTTCGTCATCTTGCAGGGGCTTGCGGATGCTGAGGCAGCAAATCAATAAGATTGGCACAAAACGAATTTGGAGGAACCGTGCGCAAGTTGGAATTTCTGTTCATGATTGTGTTGCTCGTGCCCTCCTACGTAGTCTGCCGGAGCCAGAAATATGGCATTGACATGCCCATTGAAATCAAGAATGGTCACATTCGGACGCCGCCATTCAGGGTTAAAAACGATGTCTTTTGGATCCAGCTCTTTGTAAAGCTGAACAAGGACATATCCCACGAGGAATGGTGTTGCGCGATTGTAGCCGACGAAGAAACTGGTGGCCTCTCAATGCCGAGTTGCTCCCGCAGTGCGAGCCACAGACTTCTTGCGACCTGGAAACTATTGGACGCAGTGACACTAAATGAACAGGAACCGCACAAGAATATAAGGAGTTATTGTGAGTCATTTGCGGAACGCACAGGGGCTATTTTTCTTGGTACCTTTTGGGGCGGCAAGGGGAAGAGCTATGTGCTGGATCTTGATTTAGAAAACATTGACCCGGAGATCGGCTTTGGAAGTGGGCGATTACTTGTATGGCAATCGCCCGGGATGTACCCGTGACCATAGGCAGAGCTCGAATCCGAATATTCACTTTATGCAAGTACCCTGGTCGCGTGGCTACAACCCGATCTGTAAGTTAGATGGATTCGCTATCGCTGGGAACAGAGCGACCAGACGCGGGGCCCGAATGGCCTCCCTCATTCAAGCATTTTTGTCTCCCAGGTCTTAACGGCGAGACCTCGGGCACCCGGCGGCGTGAAGCTACGGGCGTGGACCGGGAGGCCCACCCTACAGCCGACCGGGAGGCGCTACAGCGCGGTTTTACCGTCAACCTGCTTCGACGGATTCGTTTGCGGGAGCGAAGACATTCCCCATGCGGCGGATCTGCGCGCCCACTCCGGCGAGCTTCTCCTCGATGTGCTCATAGCCGCGATCCATATGGTAAACGCGGTCGAGAATCGATTCGCCGTCGGCTACCAGAGCCGCCAGCACCAGCGAGGCCGAGGCGCGCAGGTCCGAACACATCACGGCAGCCGCGGAGAGTTTCGCCGGTCCGCGCACGGTGGCCGTGCGGCCGTCGACCTTAATGTTGGCGCCCATGCGCGCCAGTTCCTGCACGTGCATGAAACGGTTCTCGAAGATGTTTTCCTTGATGATGCTCACGCCCTCGGCCTGCGTGGTCAACGCCATGAACTGCGCCTGCATGTCGGTCGGGAAGCCGGGATACTCTTCTGTCGAAATGTCGGCCGCGCGCAGCGTGCCGCAGCCGCGAACGCGCACCGTATCGGGCCCGAGACGATCGATACAGGCTCCAGCCACTTCCAGCTTGGCGATCACCGCTCCCAGATGAGAAGCGTTGCAGTTGGTCACAATCAGGTCGCCATGAGTGATTGCGCCAGCGATCAAAAACGTTCCAGCCTCGATGCGGTCGGGGTTTACGCGATAACGCGCGCCGTGAAGGCTGCTGACGCCCTGTACGCGCAGAGTGGAGGTGCCCGCGCCCTCGATCTTTGCGCCCATGGCGGTGAGCAGGGCGGCAAGGTCGGCGACCTCGGGCTCGCGGGCGCAGTTCTCCATCAGCGTTTCGCCATCGGCAAGTACCGCAGCCATCAACAAGTCTTCCGTGCCGGTGACGGTGATCTTGTCGAAGACCAGATGAGCGCCGCGCAGCCGCTTTGCCCGCGCCTCGAGATAGCCGTGCTCCTGGGTGATGGTCGCGCCCATCTGTTCCAGGCCCTTGATGTGCAGATCGATAGGCCTACCGCCGATGGCGCATCCGCCGGGCATGGCTACGCGCGCCATTCCGGTGCGGGCGATGAGCGGGCCGAGCACGAGCGAACTGGCGCGCATGGTCTTGACGATTTCGTACTTTGCAACCGGATCGGAGAGCTTGCGGCAACTGATGGTGGTGCTGGCGGGCGAGTCGCTTAGTTCGACCTCGGCGCCCATCGAGGCCAGAAGCCGGCGCTCGGTGACGATGTCGCGCACCTGGGGAATGTTGTCGAGGGTGACCTCGTCTTCGGTGAGGATCGCCGCGGCCATGCAGGGCAGCGCAGAGTTCTTCGCGCCCGAGATGCGAACCGTGCCCACCAACGGGTTGCCACCGCGAATGACAAATTTATCCATGAAGGCTTTGTTGCTCCTGACCTTCAAGTGTAAATCGGAGAGCTGGATGGGATGGGAGACGGCGGGACGGCGCGGGAGCCTGAATCAGTGTGAAGGAAGGGTTTCGCCGCGGCCCTACGGAACGTTAGGAAGATAATTGGGATTCTGTCCCAGGGCTGCGCTTCGCTTGCCCTGGGCTGTATTCGATTCTTCCCTCCGGGAAGAGGAGTGCTGATCTGGCATTTTGCTGGAAGATAGCGAAGGTTCAGGCGATGGACGGAGACCTTGAGGCTCAACTTATGGGCTACAGCTCCAGCACATTGTCCTCGATGGCAAGGCGGACGTTGCCGTCGGATTTTGCGAGGCGGCGGACGGCTTCGGGCTTGTCGACCTTGGCCTTGAGCATCACCAGAGCTACGGGGACGCTGCGTCCAGCGCATTTGATGGTCTCGACGGCAGTGGCGCGGTCGATCTTGCAGGCGCTCATCAGGATGCGGATGCCGCGCTCGACGAGCTTGGAGTTCTGCATGTGCACGTTGACCATCAGGTTTTCGTAGACATAACCCAGCCGGGTCATCGCGCCGGTGGTGATCATGTTCAGAACCATCTTCTGGGCGGAGCCGGCCTTCATACGCGTCGAGCCTGAGATGACCTCAGGGCCGACGTCGGAGATGATGGTGGTATCGGCGGCTGCGGCGAGCGGCGTCTCATGATTGCATGTTACGGCGGCGGTATGCGCTCCGCGGGCGCGTGCGTAGGCTACAGCGGCGACCACATAGGGAGTGCGGCCAGAGGCGGAGACGCCGACGATAATATCTTTGCGCGTGGGGCGGCGGCGGGCGATGTCGCGCTGGCCCAGCTCCTCGGAGTCTTCGTTGACCTCGACGGCGGAGGCCAGCGCCTTGGGGCCGCCGGCCATGATGTACTGCACCTGTCCGGGAGCGGTCGAGTAGGTGGGTGGACATTCGGAGGCATCGAGCGCGGCGATGCGGCCGCTGGAGCCGGCGCCAACGTAAATCAACCGGCCGCCATCGCGCAGGCAGCGGGCAACCTGATCGATGACCACCGCAATCTCTGGAATCGCCTTCTTGACCGCGGCAGCGACTTTGGCGTCTTCGTGATTGATGATGCGGGCGATTTCAAGTGCAGATTTGGTGTCAAAGCCTTGAGAGGCCTCGTTCTGGCTCTCGGTCATCAGTTCCTGAAGGGAGTGGGCCGGGTGATGATTTCCACCATTGTTTTGAGCGGCGGCCGTCTCCTGTGTCGTCGAGCTGGTTAGCATCGCGTCAAACCCCGAGTCTTTATTGTATCTTCAAATCGGTCAAATCGGGTCAGAATTCGTGTCGATCGGATGTGATCTGAAGCGGGCATGTTGCGGTGGGGTTAAAGCGCCTCGCGGAGGGCGTCGTGGAAGGCTGGCCACACCTGGCGGATCAGACGGCTTTTCCGGTCGGGCCAGGTGCGGTTGCTCAGAAATACCACGGCGACGCCGGCCTCCATGTCGATCCAAAGGGAGCAGCCGCTAAAGCCAAGGTGGCCGATCGATCGCTGCGAGAAGTACCGGCCGGAGGTGGAATCCGGAGAGGGTGTATCCCAGCCCAGCGCGCGAGAGCTGCCCTCGGGCTCTTGCCGCCGGGCAAAGAGCTCGATGGTGGCCGCGTCGAAGAGGCGCGCCTCAGGGGAGTTGGCGACGGCAGCAAGAATCTCGCGTGCAAAGCGCAGCAGGTCGGGAACGTTGGAAAAGAGGCCGGCGTGGCCGGCTGCGCCGCCGAGCACCCATGCATTCTCATCCTGGACCTCACCTTGAATGACGCGATAGCGAAAGGTCGCATCATCTTCGGTTGGCGGGATCAGGGCGCGGGCGTCGGGAGGCGGGCAGAAGCGGGTGGCCGCGAGGCTCAGGTGCTGAAAGATCTCGCGCGGCGCCCAGGTGGCGAGGGGTTCATGATTCAAGACTTCGAGCACTTTGCCAAGCAGGGTAAAGCCGGGGTCCGAGTATTCAGCCCGCGCGCCGGGCTGGGCTTCGATCGCCAGTTGCAGGCAGGCCTGTAGAATCTCATCGGGTGACGCGGCGGTGCGAAAGAACTCCACGTATCCGGGCAGCCCAGAGTTATGGGCCAGCAGGTGGCGGATGGTGACCCGGTGAGCCGGATCGTCTGCGGCACGCGCGGCCACGAAGCCGGGAAGCAGACTGCCGACGGGCGTTTCCAGATTGAGCAGGCCACGCTGATGGAGAAGCATTGCCGCCGCTGTGGTGGAGACGACTTTGGTGATGCTGGCGATGTCGTAGACGGTTTCAGGAGTGACGGCTGGGGAGGCCTCGTCATAGGTGAAGCGGCCCAGCGCGTCGGAGAGGACGACTTCGCCGCCGGCCAGCATACCGAAGGCGCATCCGGGAAAGGCATGTGCCCCGATGGCTTCTTCCAGCACGCGATAGGCAGCGGCGAAGCGACCTTTTGCGTCAGCGGAGGAGTTGAATTCGAAATTCATCGTTCGATTGGATCGTACTACCGATGGGGACAAATTGAAATGCGACGGTATGTAGGAGGCTATTGTGGTTCGTGGTATCTCAGGTCCCCAAATGCGCTCTCGCACTTGGGGACCTGGGATACCACGAACCCCATGCGAACGATCAGCGAGCGTCCGCCTCGCCCGCAGGTGGCTCCTTCCAATAATTGGCCCGCGCCACAACGCGCGCCCCGTAGTCCTGGGCCAGCCGCACGCGGATCGTATGCAAACCCGGCGCGGGATCGGTAGGGCTGAAGGTGATCAGGTAGCGATTCCGCGCGTGCTGCGCCGACTCCACCACGCGCTTCTCAAATCCCTTGTCGGCGGTGAAGGTGTTGTATTCGCCGCCGCTCATGTGCGCCACTTCTTTGCTCACGTTCTTCTTGAAGGCCTGCACCACCATCAACAATGTCGATACCGGGTCCATCATCCGGTTGTCGCCCGAGTCCTTGATGTCGTGGAGCAGCTCGGCCTTAGCCGGCGAGAACGAAACGCTCAGCACCAGAACATCGGACTGGCCGATCTTGCGGATCAACTGCGCAGGCTTGGTGTGCTTGCTGCCATGGTCGCGTGCCTCACTGATGAGCAGCAATACGCGCCGGTACTCCTTCTGCTGAAACTGCAGCAGATCGACGGCATAGCTGACCGTATCGAGAATCGCGTCGCCACCGTCGCCCGGTTCAAGTTGTTTCAATGCCTGGTTGATCTCTTCGCTCGTGTGGGTGAAGTCGTGAATCAGATGCGGCTTCGAGTCGAAGCCCACCAACGCCGCCTGGCCCTTGCCGTCGGAGAGAAACAGGTCCAGCAGCGGACCCAGCTTGGCCAGCTTGTCGAATTCGAGCCCGCTGACACCGCCCTGCTCGACCGCAACCACCAGCGCCACCGGCGCCATGTCCATCTCCTCCTGCACGCGAATCTTCTGCGGCACGCCGTTGTCTTCGAGGATGAAATCACCTGCCTTGAGTCCGTAGACAACGCTGCCGCCCGGTTTCTCAACCAGCGTTGGCACCAGCACTTCATTGGTCCTTAAACGAAGAGTGGCTGCCGCCGGTGGTGCCTCCGCGTGAGAACTGGGCAGCGGCTGCGGCGGCTCGACGGGGGGCAACTGTTGCGCACCAGCGGAGAAGATAGCCGAAATGAATACCGCGAGTGCAGTGGCTGAACGACGAGTTGAAAGAACTCTCATGCGAGATCGAACTCCAACACTATCTATAACCGATCACTCTCCAGTTGGACTCACTGGCACGGATGAAGTCCTATTTCTTCCGCGCAAAGGCGCCGCATCGAACGCATCCCGCAATGCCCAGAACGCTGGCGTCGGATTGAAGTCGTCATCGAAGGGCAAAGGCCTCTGCCGGCGACTCTCGGCCAGCTTGGTCCAGAGCCTGCGACGGTCGGCAGAGCTGAAGAGCCAGTACTCCCTCAACCAGGAATTCGCGTCAGTAATTCCCCACGTGATCACCAACGGCACATTGGGCTCAGCCAGCACCAGGTTGAGATACTCCCGATAGACCCGCGCGATAGCCGCATCTCGTTCGCCCTGCTCGCCCTTCAAGCCGCGGCAGTTCACGTCCAGTTCAGAGATGTGGACCTCAAGCCCCATCTTCGCGGCCTCGCGAATGAAGCTCTGCAAGCCCGCTCCAAAAAGATGTCCGGCGGCATAGAGATGACTCTGCACGCCCACCGCATGAACCGGAATTCCACGGCTCTTGAGCCTTTGCAAAAGCTCAAGCACCTGCTCTCGCTTCTTCACGTCTGGGCCCCGATCCATTTCGAAACCGAAGTCATTGTAAACGAGTGTCGCCTGCGGATCAGCCTCATTTGCGGCGCGAAAAGCCACTTCAATGTAATGCGGCCCGATCAGCTCCAGCCAAGGCGATTTGCGCAGACCATCGGGCCGCCCATCGGCAGGCTCAATGGCCTCGTTCACCGCAGTCCAACAATGAATCTGTCCCCGAAGGCGGCTCACAACCGTATGAATGTGCTCGGTGAGAAGCTGCCGCGCATTCTCTTTTGCCGCCGTCGATTTGAACCAATCCGGCAATGCCTCATGCCAGCAGAGAAGGGGTCCACGCACCGTCTTGCCAGTCAATGAAGCAAAACGCAGCAGGCGATCGGCCTGGGTGAAATCGAACCTGCCGGGCGCGGGCCGCAGCCACTTCCAATTCATCGTGTACTCGTCTTCCAGCATTCCGGCCTGCGCCGCCACAAGCTGAGTATATCCGTCGGTCGAATGGCCCATTGCGAAGCCTTCTACATCGAGCTTCGATGTACGCACGCCCGCACCGTAGAAGAGACCTCGCGCCGCGGCATGTGCCTGAAGAGAGTTGGATCCGGTGACTGCCGGCTGAATCGCCGCCTCAAGAAGATGCTGCTTCTTGGCATGAAACCAGCACGCGCCTGCACCTGCACCAAGTGCAGCCGTCGCACCAACTCCAAGCGCGGCCCTGCCAAACTGTCTTCGTGTAACGTGCGATTTGACGGGATCCGTCATATGTGCTCAACCGGTTGATTCCGCTGTTACTCCGGCTCACGCCCGTTTATGCACTTCGCGGTCCAGGCGACCGATCCAGAATAGGAAGCTCAAAAGCTCCCATCGCGAATTCCAGACAAAACTGAAGATATCTCTGGCCGTCAGCGTCTCGGCTTTCTTGCCCGAGTAGGTCTCGACGCGCCAGCGGAAGAACTCGCTGCGCCACGGCCTCAACCGGTGGCCGCGCGTCGCATTCCACAAAAATCGGATCGGAGCAAGAATGGCGAGTCTCATTGACTTGAGTATAGACGGCGCGGGCGCAGATGCGGACACGTCAGGGAACTCGAAACCAAACCGGCCATGCGTTAGCCAGGCAGCTTGCTGAAGAGGCTGTTCGAGGTCGAGTTCAGTTGGGCGATAACATCTTCGAGCGCCGCCTGCTGGGTCTCGGAAAGCGAGAGCTGCGTGGAAACCGTCGGAATATCGGCCTGCATCAAGTCGGTCTGCGCGGTGGTCAACTGCGTCTGCACATTGGTCACGGCATTAGAGGCGGCCGTGATTTGGGTCATCGAGTTGTCAATGACTACGCGCTGCTGTGAGACGTACCCCAGCGACGTGGTCAGTGACGCCGTATCCTTTGCTGCTTGGTTGGTGTTGACGGTGCCGCTCGAATAATCGGCGACTAGGCTGTTCAGTGCCCCAAAGACGCCGTTCGCCCCGCTGCCCATGAAGATCTGATCGCCCGGCATGTTCAGCTGGATCTTCTGACCGTTCGGCGACTGAAGATAGTTCACGCCCTGGTCGCCGTTGTAAGTCGTAACGCCCGGCGATGTGGCGGTTGAAGTGGTGAAGGGAGACGTCGATGTCTGGCCGCCGGCAAAGATGTACTGGCCTTGATAACTGGTATTGGCCAGCGACTGCACCTCATTGAGAATGCCGGAAATTTGATTCGCGACAGATTTGACGTCGCTAGCGTTCATGGTGCCGTTGTTGGCGCTGGTAGCCAGCGAGATGGCCTGCGTCAGGTTGGTCACCACGCTGCCCAGCGCGGAGTCAGCCACCTGTAACTGGCCGGTCACCAGGTTGGAACTTTGCGTGAAGGAATCATCCTGCTGAATCTGGTTGAGCAGCAGCACATTCTGACCCGCGCCCACCGGATTCTGGCTCAAGGAGTTGATGCTGACGCCGCTTGAGAGCTCAGAGGACAGCGTTTGTACCAAGCTCAGCAGAAAGCTCAGCAGCGCCGTTGCAATCAGCAACGGCGCCGACAGTATCAGTGCCTCCTTCATCAGTTGGCGCAACAGTTCGGCCACCAGGTCGGGCGTCATCGGCAAAGCTCTCCCAAGCGCAACCGCGGGTTAAAAGCTCTTCAACAGCGAGCTGGCCAGCAGATTCCAGCCGTCCACCATCACAAAGAGCAGGATCTTCAAGGGCGTCGAAACCACTACCGGCGGCAACTGGAACATGCCGATCGAGGTCGTGATCGCCGCCGTCACCATGTCAATGAGCAGAAAGGGCAGGAACAGCACCGCGCCAATGGCAAAGCCGGCCTTTAACTCTGAGAGAATGTAGGCCGGAACGACCACCCGCATCGGCAGATCTTCGGCGATATTCGGTCGCGGAATCTGGCCGGCTGCCGTAAACAGGGCCAAATCCTTCTCCCGTGCATAGCGGAGCATAAATCGCTTCACCGGCTGCGCTCCGCGATCGATCGCCTCCAGGCCCGTAATCTGTCCGGCGCGGTAAGGCTCGACGGCCTGCCGATCCACCTGGCTCAACACCGGAGTCATCAGAAACCAGGTCATCATCAGCCCCAGGCCGAGCAGCGTAGGGTTGGATGGCGCGGTCTGCGTCCCCAGCGCCTGTCGCAAGAAATGGAAGACCACCAGCAGCCGCACCAGCGGCGTCATGGCCATCAGAATCGCGGGCAGCAGGGTGATCAGGGTCAGGACCAGCAGAATCGTCCACGGCGTCGAGTCCGAGGGGTGCAGGCGGGCATTGAGATCCGGCAACAGAGGCACGGCCACAGGCCCCGCCAGCATCAGGGCAGCTACCATGAGACCCGCGCTGCGAGTTTCGAAGTGGACCGCGCCGGCCCGTCAATGCGGACTACGTTTTCCCGCTGCCGGAACAGATTGGGCCGTTCATCGAGCGCATAAAAGGCCGGCGAGCCCTCCGGAGAGGTGACCACCAGGAATCGCCGGCCCTCGGCCTCGACCAGGGAAAGCGACTGGCGCGGGGCCAGAGCAATCCGCTCCACCAACTCGAGCCGTGGCCGCCGCCCTCCGTAACCCAGCCGGCCAAGCATCCATCCGGCGAGTCCACCGACCGCCGTCTTTCCGTTCGCTCTCATCCCCCAGTCCTTTCTCCACTCCCTAATCCGTTACTCCCCCGTCCCTAGCCCCTAGGCCCTAAGTTCCTTGTCCTTCGCTTTACACCATCCGGGTCACACGCACCGCCAACTGAGAGTCGACCACCTCAAACTCGCTCCAGGCCAGTTGCACATCGCCCGCAGCCAGCGGCATATCGTGGCCGTGCCCCCACTGCGTCTCAATCACCTGTCCCGGCTCGAGGGCCAGCAGATTGCGCACGCGAAACTCTCGCACCGGCACGGCAACATCCAGCTCGACCGGCAGCCGCGCCAGCGGCGATGTCAGCGCAATCCCACCGCCCTCTGCAGGCGGATGAGGCGACGGCACCAGCGCCTGTTCCGTTTTCGTCTCGGCGGCTCCCGCAGGGGCGGGCGGGCGCGGCGGCGCGACAGCCTGCGGCGGCATTGCTTGTGCGGTGGCCATTTACACAGAGATCAAAGCAGAAAGGTGACCAGAAGAGGGACAGATGGATTGGGAGAAGTTAAGAATCGCTCAGTCCAACGATCTCACCGGCTCCGCTACGCAATACTCATCAATCCCATCGCTGCTACACTGAGAGAGGGATTCATCTGCGGCTTCCACGCCGCAGTCAAGCCCTGAAATCGCATCCAATCGAGGTCGAAGTTCATGCCGGAGTCGAATGAGAACAATCGAATTACTGCCACCAGCCTGCGCCTGAAGGTGGGCCTGGCCGAGATGCTCAAGGGCGGCGTCATCATGGACGTGATGAACGTCGAGCAGGCGCGCATCGCCGAAGAAGCCGGCGCCACCTCGGTCATGGCTCTCGAGCGCGTGCCGGCGATGATTCGCGCCGAGGGTGGAGTGGCTCGCATGGCCAAGCCCTCGCTGATCAAGCAGATCATCCAGGCAGTCTCGATTCCGGTGATGGCCAAGGCCCGCATCGGTCACTTTGCCGAGGCGCAGATCTTACAAGAGCTGGGCGTCGACTTCATCGACGAGAGCGAAGTCCTCACCCCCGCCGACGAGGCCCATCACATCGACAAGCACGCCTTCACCACTCCCTTCGTCTGCGGAGCGCGCAACCTGGGCGAGGCCCTGCGCCGCATCGCCGAGGGTGCAGCCATGATTCGGACTAAAGGAGAAGCGGGCACAGGCGACGTCGTCCATGCGGTACAGCACATGCGCCAGATCACGCGCGAGATGCGCGCCCTGACCGTGCTTTCAGAACAAGAGCTCTATGCCGCGGCCAAGGATCATCAGGCACCTTTCGAGCTGATCCGCATGGTCGCGCAGACCGGCAAGCTGCCCGTGCCGAACTTCTCCGCCGGCGGTATCGCGACACCCGCTGATGCGTCTCTCATGATGCAACTGGGCGCCGAGGCTATCTTCGTCGGCTCGGGAATTTTTATGAAGGAGCGCGCCACGCCGCTGGACGTCGAAAACGACCCCAAAGAACGCGAAGAGGCCGTCAGCCGCGCGAAAGCCATCGTGCAGGCGACGACCCACTTCAACGACCCCAAGCTGCTGGCTGAAGTCAGCGAACAGGTCACCGGTACGATGAAGGGTCTAGCCGCCGCAGGCTTAGATGAGTCTCAGTTGTTGCAAACAAGAGGCTGGTAACCACCTGCGCCACCCGCGGTGGGGCCAGCCGCTCGCAATATCGTCCTTATTTTTTCTCCTGCGCTATAAAGAAGCAGAAGAACGGATTGCTGATTTATTTTTTCACTTCAGCCGCGTGGGTGGGCTCATCCTTGACTTTCCTCGGATCTGGGAACCAGGAGAACCTGCGTTCTAGGTGTTGAGCAAAGCCGTGAATGAATACCGACGGGAGGACCCACAGCACGAGGACGAGAGACAAGAGCGAATCGATTTGTGGAATATGACAAGCAACGTGGTCATCTAATGGGCACGGATCTCCAAATACGACACATAATATCGGGCATAATGCTAACTCGAGTAATACAATCATTGCTGTGTTTCCGTGTTCACGGAGGTGTCTATAAGTCTCGACTATTTCTTTTTCGGTCTCCTTTGTCATTTGCTCATTATCGTTGTTTGCAAGCGTCCCGGAATTGCCCCGTCTATCTGCCAAGAATCTGAGATAAGCATATGCCAGGCTGGCCTCACTTTTCGCATTAACACCCTCCATCAAACCGAAATCGCCGATTTTATGCCACACATACAAAATTCTCCCAATTTGTAAGCACGCAAAAAGAAACACAACTATAAGCGATTCTTGTATCGACCTGAGTTGATAGCATCCCCATCCCGCAACCGCAAACAATATGCAAGTGAAATATGGATTGATAGCTATCCAAATACCTAAGCGCATTCGTCCGCATTTGTCAGGAAAATCCAAGATTCTTGTCGCGTGAAAGACCAGTGCTGGATAGGAAGCAATATAACAATAGAGGCTACCAATCAAAAGCCAGAGCACAAGATAAGAAGCGTTGAAATCCTTCCAGTCACGGATCGAAATGTTAGTTATATAGCGATTAAGACCAGTGTTCTGTTGAAGCCAAGCCACAATCAACATCCCAACAATGGACGGCAAGAAATACCTTACAAGATAATTCTCCCACCAGCGGTTTGAAGCCGATTCTTCTGCCATACTTTCTCCGAACTTGCGCGGAGCGCGGCTTCGCGCATAGCGCCAATATACTCCTTTAGAACGATTGGCGGGTGCCCTATCCTTCGCTTTTTTCTGGCGCGGGTGGGAAGCGAAGAACCTCATGCGAGCGAAGAGCGAGCGGCTGCCGCACCGCAGGCGCTTGACATGTACGGTGGTACCGTACACGATGGATACGTGAGGCGCCATGCAGTTGGTCCGGTTTCGCCACAAGCGCCTGGGGCAGTTCTACGAAAACGGAAGCGCCCGTTCTTTGCCCGCTGCAATGGCTGACAAGTTGGGCAAGCTGCTTTTTGCCATCGAAACCGCCGGTTCGCTGGAGCAACTCGGCAAGTTTCCCGGCTGGAAGCTGCATCCACTCAAAGGCGACCTGAAAGGATTCTGGAGCCTGACTGTTACCGGAAACTGGCGATTGATCTTTCGCTACGACGAAGATGCAAATACGGCAGCCGATATTGATTTGATCGATTGCCACTGAGGAGGCCGAAATGCCAATGAAGAACCCGCCCCACCCAGGCAGCCTGATTAAGACTGAAGTCATCGAAGCTCTCGGCCTCAGCGTCTCGAAGGCGGCAGCGATCTTGCAGGTGCGCCGCGCCACTCTCTCCGATCTCCTCCACGGCAAGGCCGCGCTGACACCCGACATGGCGCTGCGCATCGAAAAGGCCTTTGGCCCGGAGATGGACCACCTTCTGCGCATGCAACTCGCCTATGATGTCTCCAAGACTAGGGAACACGAAAAGAACATATCGATTGAGCGGTACGTGTCGCCTTAGCGGCTAATCGCTTCCGCCACCGCCGTCTCCGCCACCGCCGTCTCCGCCGCCACTATCGCCGCCTCCGCTGTCGCCACTGTCGCCGGCTGAATCGCCGCCGCTGTCAGACGACGAATCCATGCTGTCGGCTTCGCTTTCAGTTGTCGATTCCGAGATCTCTTCGTTGCTGGGTTCAGCGGACTCTTCTTCGAACTCGCTGGTCGGTCTGCCGCCCTCTTCTTCGACAACCTTGGAGGTCGCCGTCATACCCGAGGGAGCGGATGAGACTCGCGACCAGCTCCCGCCGCTGAATGAGCCTGAGCTGTCGCCTCCACCGGAATCGGTGTACTCCCAGTCGGAGAAGCCGCTGCGGTCGTGGCTGCGCGTGTAGTAGTGCCCATCCTCCGAGCGGTAGATCTTGCCGAATTCCTTTTTGGGCTGATGTGCTTTAGAGGAAGTCGGTCCCGAACTCCGAGCTATCAAAATGAAGATCAAAACTACAAAGCACAGCATGAAAACGATAACGAATTTGCTCTTTCCTTGTTCCGACATGGCTCTCCTCGCCTCAATACGCGATGAATGCAGGAAACCTGCGCCTGCCACCAACCAATCTACCATCGGAGTTTGAGTTCGGCCGGGTGCCCATCCCAGGGCAGTCGCATGAACGGTATCTGGATGGCAACCTGGCCGTTTGCGCCGCCCCTCCAGGGCTGAGAGGCTCATGCTAACCCACTTCCCCACGCTGAAGCGCGGGGCTAATGACCATTGCGCCTCCGGCGCGATAGAAATCGGACCCATGATGGTCAACAAAACGGATTCATGCGATTGCCCGGACGCCCATCCTTTGCGTTCTTCCTGCGAAGGGTGGAAAGCGGGATTTTCCGGCGATTTTTTCGGCTCATCTGCCTGAATTTGAAAGAAGAATGCCTTTGGGGGGTGGGGTAGGGGTGGGGCGCCGAGAGTATCAGGAGGCTGCCGGTTTAGAGGGTGTGGGCTGACGCCGCACTGTGGTGAGCGCGATCTGGGCGGCATAAAGGAGCTTGGTGCCTTTATCATCCGCAATCGCGCCGATGAGCATGGCGTTGGCGACGCAGGCGATGAAATCGCGGATGTTCTCGTATCCGGAGAGTGGAGGCATGGTGTCGCGATAGGCCTTCTCTGCAACTTGGGAGGCCTCGAAGTTGCTTTTGTGTTTTGCTCTTTCAGCTTTGTAAGCACCCGCCCACGCGCTCAGGCAGCGGGCGACGGCATGGTTTGAAGAGACCGGAGCGGGCACCTCCGCATCGCTCGGGGCGGGAAGAGTTTGCGTTGTTTCAGTCATGCCGGTTTCTCCCTTGGCGGCAAAGCTCCAGCCGCAGTTTTCAATTGTGCACTGCGGGGGGGGAATTATCTGCAATCCGCTCTGCGCCGCGTGGAGAGGCAGGGAGCGCCTTCGACGAAACTGAATTCGAGTCCTCGCGTCTCAATGGGTACTTGATCTGGTCAGATGACTAGTGATATGACTATATGAGAGGTTTCCGATGGTCTGGCAGGTTTACGACGCGAAAGCACGGTTCAGCGAGTTCCTTGACGCCACCTTAAAAGAGGGCCCGCAGATCCTTACCCGGCGCGGCGTGGAGACGGCAGTGCTCGTCCCGATCGACGAGTGGAGGCATCTGAACGATCAGGCGAGACACTCCATCCCCGACCCATTGCTCGACCCGAATGGTCCGCACGACCTCTACATTCCTCCGCGTAGGCGGCTTAAGCTGCGCCCATTCTCCTTTGACGACGGCAAGCAGGAATGACCTTCCTTCTCGATAACAACATTGTCTCCGAACTACGCAAGCCTCGACCTTATGGCGGGGTTGTTGCTTGGAGGCGATCTGTTCCGCTCCACCAGCTCGCCATACCCGGAATTGTGATTGCCGAGATCCAGAACGGCATTGAGATCACGCGAATGCAAGATCCGGCCAAGGCCAAAGAACTTGAGAACTGGCTCGACGGCTTGATGAGCTACTATACGATTCTTCCCGCGGACGGAACGATCTTCCGAGAATGGGCGCGCTTAATGCATGGCAAATCGGACAATCTGAGCGCAGACGCCATGATTGCGGCTACCGCCCGGGTGCACCAGCTCATTGTTGCTACTCGAAACGTCAGAGATTTCGAACCGTTCAAAGTGGAAGTATTCAATCCATTCAATTATTCGCGAGAGGAAGGAAATTGACACAGGTAACAAAGCCCACCATCGGCGTTTTAGCCATCCAGGGCAACTTCGCCAGCCACGCGAACGCTCTCACCGAGGCCGGCGCCGACCCCGTCGAGATTCGCAAGCCGGGGCAGTTGGCGGGGCTCGATGGCCTCGTGCTGCCTGGCGGCGAATCGACCACCATGCTGCGCTTCCTTGAGAAGCACCGCTTCTTTGAAGTTCTACAGGAGTTCTGCTCCAGCAAGCCGATCTTCGGCACCTGCGCGGGAGCGATCCTGCTGGCGCGAGAGGTCCTTAACCCGGCGCAGCGCAGCCTTGGAGTGCTCGACGCGGTCGTTGAGCGCAATGCCTACGGCCGCCAGATTGACTCGGCCATCGTGACCGCCCAGACCACGCTCGCCGGAGGGCCGCTGGAGATGGTCTTCATTCGCGCCCCGCGAATCGTTGAGACTGGCCCAGGGGTAGAGGTTCTGGCACGGCGCGAGAGCTACCCCACGCTGGTTCGCCAGGGCCGCATCCTCGCGGCCACCTTCCATCCTGAGCTTTCGCGCGACAGGCGGGTGCACCGGCTCTTTGTCGAGACCGTCACTGGCGCGCCGTTACCGGGTTGAAGATTTCCTTGAATTTCTGGATGCGTCTAACCCAAAGTGAGAGTAATCTCTACCTCACAGGGGTTCCCCATGCCCGCAACATTTACCCACAGACCGCCGAAGAGGAAGCGCAGAGACCCGGGCGCCGGCGGCCTGCCGCCTGTCAAACGGCGGCCAACGGGCGGCGACGGCGATGGCGGCGACGGCGGAGGTGACAATTGGAGGAACGGCCGCGGCGGACCAAGGGAGCTGCTGCTGCGCGTCCGCTCCGGTGTCTTTATAGTCCTCGCGGCCGACGTAGTCTTCTTTGCCGTCGTGGTGTCGGTCTTTTTTGCGAGTCATGGGGCCTCACATATGGACCCGCACACCCACTTTCAAGTCGTCGACTGGCATCCGGTAACGCTGCCGCGCATCCTCTTCCTCAACACAGTGGCGCTGCTCTTGAGCGGAGTGACTATGGAGATTGCCCGGCGCCATATTTTTCGAGAAATTGACGTGTTGGAAGAGTGGCTCGGTCTGGGCCGTCCGGCGCTTCATCGCGCGCTGCCCTGGCTGGGGGCTACGCTGGCGCTCGGTTCGCTCTTTCTCGCGGGACAGTGGATGGCTTGGCAACAGTTGACTGCTCAGGGCTTTGCCTGGGACCGGCATTGGACTCCGGCCAGCTACTTCTTTTATCTCATTACCGGCATGCACGCGGCTCACCTGCTGCTCGGCATCGCGGCGCTCGCGGTGTGCCTCTGCGCGCTGGGATGGCTCAAGCGCGTCGAATTCCGCCAGATCGCCGTGGACTCGACCGCGTGGTACTGGCACACGATGAGCCTCGTCTGGCTGTTGCTGCTGGGCGTGCTCGCGCTTGGACAGTAAAAAGGCCGGAAACGCACCGAAAGCACAGTCTCTAATCTCTTCCACCTCATTACTAAAGAATGCGAAAAAACGAAGAATCTGCCGAGATGCCATCTCTTCGCTTCAATTCATTCAAATCCACAACCCGTTGGGAAGCAAGGTCTTATTCCGGATCCTCGCCAGAATGCCATCTCAGTGGTCATTCACCGCAATGAAAATCAGATTGTGTTCAACTCCACAAGATGGGACGGCAGGTTCCAGTCGATCAAAGGTTCCTCATGAGATGCCGATAACACTACTTCGGCCTTAGTGAGCGAAAGGGGGAAACACTGAGTGCTTCCGGCTGTGGACGACCCCGGATGGACCGAGATCGCGCACCAGTTGTTGAATCAGACGATGGTGCGGCTTTACCTGCGCGATGTTGGGTAGTCTGCTCTCCGAGTTTGAACTCTCAATCCGGCTCGATCAACATGAAGGCTGGCGCCTCCTTTTAGGGCGCCAGCTTTTTTATTGGCCGAGGGACAAGTCGCTCAATGTGCAGGATTGAACAGTAGGCGCGGTCGGGCAGTGCGAAACTAGTTGGGAATGTGCGGAGTGCATGCCATGAAATTGACAATAGCCGTGATTGCGTCCATCTTGACCGCGCTCCCGATCTTGCCGGCAGACAAAAGTGCTCAAGCGCCCAAAAAGGGCTCCATCCTCACCATCGCAGGTTACCCTGGCGAAGCGCAGCTTCTCGAGATCAATGGAAAGTCGTACGTCGAAGTTCAGACACTTGCGCTGATGACCAAGGGCACCCTGTCGTTCAAAGACAATCAGACGATCCTCACGCTTCACGCCTCGAATGCGGAGGTTCAAACCTCCATGCCCACACCCGCGCCAGCGCCCCCGCTCCCGGCAAAGCCGGCGCTCTCACGAGCCTTCATCCAGGCTTGCGTCGAGGAGATAAGCGTGATCCGGGAGTGGCGATCCGACATTGTTAACGCGGTCGCATCCAACACTCCGCTCGGCGAAGACTGGATAGCGTCACACCACGGACTGGCGGAGAAGAATCTTGCCCTGGCTTCCGCAGCCGTATCTACCGACGACGATCGCAGCGCATATCCGCTGCTCTCGGCAGAGTTCAACAACATGCATAAGCTGAGTGACGCCTACCTCGACCTGCGCAATCAGAGCAAGTTCATATCTCCGGAGCTCTTCGGCAACGATGCGCTTGAGGAACAGATTCTGAGTTGCGCACAGGGCTTTTCGTCCATGACCGAGAATCACGAGTTCCAGGATCAGGCGGCTTGCCGCTAAGATCCGCTCAAGCGAACCCCGCCACCCGGGTTATGCTGCTTTATCGAGCGGCGCAATCTTCGGGATCTTCTTTCGCATCGCCTGCGCGAATTCATACGAGGATTGCATATCAAACCAGAAGCTGGGATGCGTTCCAAGCGCTGCCGAGAGGCGCAGCGACATCTCCGCGGAAATGCCCGCGCGGCAATTGAGAATCTTGGAAAGAGTCACCCGCGAGACGTGAAGATGCTTCGCCAAGTGGGTAATGTTCATCCCTTCCAGGTACTCCTGAAGCACCTGGCCTGGGTGCGCCGGATTGTACATTTCAGTGGGCATATCGTCTCCTCAGTGGTAATCCCGATAATCAACCAGAATTGCGTCTTCGCCCTCGAAGGTGAAGGTCAATCGATAGTTTCCATTGACCCGGATCGACCAATGCCTCTCTGCGCCTTGCAGCCGATGCAGCCCCCACGACAGAGGCTTGGCCATATCGGACGGCCCTTTTGCCTGGTTGCGCGGTCAATTGCCGCCTCAATTTATGAGCATGATCGGGTTGAATCCCGGCCTTGCTATCGGTCTTGAAGAATTTCTCAAGCCCGGCATGGCGGAAGGACTTAATAACCTATTAAGTATAACGCTATAGTTTACGGACGGTAAGTTGATTGAAATGGCCCCTCAGTTCCGAGAATCCGGTCCAGGTGAACCCGATTGCTTTGAGTTGGATCATTCGCGAGTTTTCTCTACTCCATCGCGTGGGGGTCTGGGGCGGTCTTCATCATCTTGAAGTGGCGGACGTCGTCGCCCTGGACCCAGAAGATCACATCTTCTGCAATGTTGGTGGCGTGGTCGGCTACGCGCTCCAGGGCGCGGGCGATCATCAGCGCGTTGAGCGCTTGTGGCGCAAGGTGGCCCTGCTCCTCCATCACTTTGGTCAGCGCCTTGTAGGCCGCGCGGTTCATGCCATCCACGGCGTCGTCCATGGTAAGCACGGTGCGCGCCATCTCGGCGTCGGCTTCGATGAAAGACTGTAGGCTCTTGCGCACCATCTCGGCGGCCAGGGCGGCCATGCGCGGAATGTCCACCGGCAGCTCGACCTGGGCCATCCGTTCAATGGCTCGCACGCGGTCGCTGATGGCCTTGGCGCCGTCGCCTACGCGTTCCAGATCGGCGTTGATCTTGATGACGCTGAGGATGAAGCGCAAATCGATGGCCATGGGCTGCTCCATCGCCAGCAGGTCGAGGGCGGCCTGGTCGATCTCGCGCTCCAGGCGATTGATGGCAATCTCGCTGCGGTTCACCAAATCACAAATCGACAGGTCGCGCACGCGATACGCCTCAATGGCGCGCTGAATGGCTTGCTCGGCGAGGCCTGCCATCACCAGCAACTGCTCCTTGAGGTCTTCCAGGCTTTGTTGAAAGCGTATGCGCGTCATCCGAACCTGCCCGTGATGTAATCCTCAGTGCGCTTGTCGCTGGGATTGGTAAAGATCTTATGGGTCGTGTCGTACTCGACCATCCGGCCGTTGAGGAAGAACCCGGTATTCTCGGCGACGCGGGCTGCCTGCTGCATGTTGTGGGTCACAATCACAATAGTGTACTGCGTCTTCAACTGGAAGATGAGGTCTTCAATCTTGGATGTGGAAACCGGATCGAGCGCCGAGGCCGGCTCGTCCATCAGCAACACCTCGGGATCTACAGCCAGGGCGCGCGCGATGCACAACCGCTGCTGCTGGCCGCCGGAGAGGCTGGCGCCGGATTTCTTCTTGAGGTCGTCCTTGACCTCGTCCCAGAGAGCCGAGTTCCTCAGCGACTTCTCGACGATATCGTCCAGGACGCGGTGGTTCGAGTATCCGTTGAGCTTGAGTCCCGCGGCCACGTTGTCGTAGATGGACATGGTTGGAAAGGGATTGGGCCGCTGGAAGACCATGCCCACGCGGCGGCGAATCTCGACCGGCTTGGCGTCGGCGTAGATGTCGAGGCCGCCGATGAGCACCGAGCCGGTAACTCGCGCGATGGGGTTGGTCTCATGCATCCGATTCAGACAGCGGACAAAGGTGCTCTTGCCGCAGCCCGAGGGACCGATCAGGGCCGTCGCGTGGTTGCCTGGCATGTTCAGATTGATGTCCTGCAGGCTATGATTCGTTCCGTACCACGCGTTCAGGTTGGATACCTCGATGCCGACGCCCACTTAACTTGCCCCTTTCATCACGCCGCGGCTGGTGACATACCGCACCAGCGAAACCGCGAGCACAATCAGCACAATCAACACCAAAGCTCCAGCCCACGCCAGCCGGTGCCATTCGTCGTAAGGCGACTGGGCATAGATCCAGATTTGCAGCGGCAAGGCGGCGATGGGCTCATCGAGTCTCATGCTCCGCCCTACGTTGCCGAAGGCGGTGAAGATGAGCGGCGCGGTCTCTCCGGCGACGCGGGCAAAGGCCAGCATGCAGCCGGTGATAATACCCGGCGAGGCCGTCTTCACAGTGATCGAAAGCACCGAGCGCCAGTTGGGCACGCCGAGCGCGAGGGCGGCCTCGCGGACTGCGTTCGGCACCATCAATAACATCTCCTCGGTGGTGCGGCAGACGGTGGGAATCATCATCACGCCCAGGGCAACACCACCCGAGAAGGCCGAAAAGTGGCCCTGGGGCACAACGACCAGCGAGTAAATGGCGATGCCCATCACGATGGAAGGAACGCCGTTGAGCACATCGGCGGTAAAGCGGATCGCATTGGCAAGCTTGGTGCCGCGGCCGAACTCGGCGAGAAAGATGCCGCCGGCGATGCCCATCGGGACTCCGATCAAGCTGCCCAGACCGAGCAGAATCGCCGAGCCCACGATGGCATTGGCCATGCCTCCGCCGGCCACGCCCACCGGTTTCGGAACCTGGGTAAAGAAGTCCAAACTCAATGAGCTTGCGCCGCGGTAGACGAGGTAGATGAAGACAGCCACCAATGGCGTCACCACCACCACGGTCGACAAAATCGCTATGAAGGTGGCCGCATGATCGGTCACTGTCCTTAGTCGCGCCTTCAGTTTGTGCTCGGTGCTCAGTTTCTCTTCTCCCGCGTTCTTTCCTGACCCCAGATCCCGGATCTCAGACCCCTGTTTAATGCGCCTGCGACGGGGCTCCGCGCGTTACCGCCCACACCAGAAGTTGAGCAAAGGCGTTGACAATGATGGTGACTATAAAGAGCGCCAGTCCGAGTTCCATCAGTGCGCTGAGGTGCAGATCGCCCGAGGCCTCGGCAAACTGATTGGCAATGGCCGAGGCCATGGTGTTTCCGTTGGATAGCAGCGAACGCTGGATGTCCAGGCTGTTGCCGATGACCATGGTGACGGCCATGGTCTCGCCCAGTGCGCGGCCGAGCCCAAGAATGATGGCTCCCACAATACCGATGCGCGCATTGCGCAGCACGCCCATGCGGATCATCTCCCAGCGCGTCGCGCCGAGCGCCAGCACGGCCTCTCGCTGCGAGTGCGGCACCGCGGTCATGACCTCGCGAGTAAGCGAAGAGACGATGGGCAGAATCATGATGGCCAAGATCACGCCGGCCGCGAGAAAGCCCAGGCCCGTGGGATTGTCGTCGGAGAAGAAGCCCGTCCAGCCCAGCGTTCGGATGAGCACGGGATTCACATGCTCTCGCAGCAGCGGCACCAATACAAACATGGCCCACAAGCCATAAATCACACTCGGAATGGCCGCCAGCAGTTCGGTGATGAAGGCCAACGGCGGGCGCAGCCAGCCGGGACACATCTCGGTGAGGAAGACCGCCACGCCGATTGCCAGCGGAACCGCCATGAGCAGGGCCAGGAAGGACGAAACCAGCGTGCCATAGAGGAACGGCAGGGCGCTGAAATGCCCGTTGACGGGGTCCCAATAGATTGTCTGCTGGGTGTAGGTGTCGACGTAGGCCTTGTAGAAGAAGTCCAGGCCAAACTGCCCCCAGGCCATCTTCGAGCGCACCACAAGTTCGACGGCAATGAGCACCACGATGCCGAAGATGCTCAGTGCGCAAAGCACCATCAGCCAATGGAAACCGCGGTCGGCCAACGCCGAGTTGCCGCGCGCCAGCAGGAACGATCGAATCGCTGAAACTTCACGCGGATGCTCCTCCGCCGGAGGACGCTCGTTTGGAGCGCCGGACTCGGGCTGGAGTTGCACTTGGGAGATGCGGATCTCTGGCACCTGGGCTATCACCTAGATCAGGCTACCGGGCAAATGTGAATAGGAGGTTACAGGCAAAGCAAAATCAAGTGTATACAACGAGAAAACCCATTGCGCCGAGCGGAGCGACGCCAGCTCAACGCAGCACAGATCCCTCCAACGGCTCCCTCGTTTTTCCGTTAAGATGGGAGGCTGAAGTTCGATGGTCCAGCCCATGCGATCTGCCTTCACTTGCCTTTTCATCACGTTCGCCGCCCTTGCCCTTCCCGCCCAGGTGATCTCCCCGGCCCAGGTTCAGCCCGAGCCGAGCCACCGCGAATGGACAGCCTCGTGGATTACCCATCCCACAGCCCCTCTGCGGGAGCCGGTGGTACTGCACTTCCGGCGCGCGCTCACACTGTCTGCCGTCCCTGCGACTTATCTTGTACGCGTCAGCGCCGACAACCGTTTCATTCTCTACGTAAACGGCCACCGGGCCGGTGACGGACCAGCGCGCGGCAATCTGGCGCACTGGCGCTATGAGCGCTTTGACCTGGCGCCCTGGCTGAAGGCCGGAGAGAACTCGATTACGGCGACGGTCTGGAACTTCGGCGTCTACGCGCCGCTGGCGCAGATCAGCGATCGCACCGCCTTTCTGCTAGAGAGCGAGGCGAATGGCGCCAATTCGATCAGCACTCCCGAAGGCTGGCTGGTCGAGGTCGAGAAGGGCCAGCGCCCGCTACCTCGCGTGGCCAACGGCTTCTGGGAGTACATGGCCAGTGGAACCGGCGAGGAGATTGACAGCGCGCACTACGACTGGAGCTGGAACGATCCCGCGGCGGCCGGTCCGGCCTGGGTTGCGGCTGCTTCGCCGATGCGCGAGAGCATTTATTCGACGGCGAACAAGGCTCATTCGGCCGGGGATTCGGATTCGCCTAACTCCTGGGCGCTGGTGCCGGATGCGCTGCCGGCGATGAAGTACGCGCCAACTGACCCCGGTAAGGTCGTACTTGCTTACCAGTCCGTTGCAATTCAAGTTCCTGGAGAACTGGGAGCAGCTCCTGGGACCGGCGCACCTTCGTTCCCCGTAACGGGCTTTCCAACGACGGCTGTCCTGATCCCAGCTGAGACGCACTTGCATGTGCTGCTCGATCGAAGGACCCTCACTACCTCATACCCGCAGCTCACGGTGTCCGGCGGCAAAGGCGCGCACATTGTCCTTATCTACGCGGAAGCGCTCTATGACGACAAGCAGCAAAAGGGGGACCGAGACGCAATAACTGTCGGCGATGAACTCGCACGCACCGCTCTCGGCATCAGCGACAGCTTTCTGCCCGACGGCGGAATGCATCGCGCTTTTGAGCCTCTTTGGTGGCGCACCTGGCGCTATCTCGACATCGACATCCAGACCGCCGATGAACCGCTGACGCTGGAGTCGTTGACCGCCAATTTCACCGCTTACCCCTTTGAGCAGAGGGCTAGCTTCCACTCCGGCGACCCGGAGCTGGACAAGATCGACGAGATCAGTTGGCGGACCGCGCGGCTCGATGCCCATGAAACCTACATGGATACGCCCTATTACGAGCAGTTCCAGTATGTGGGCGACACACGCATCCAGGCGCTGATCTCCTATGCAGTCTCTGGAGACGACCGGCTGGCTCGCCAAGCACTGAGTGCCTTTGACGCTTCGCGGATTCCCGAGGGCCTGACGCAGAGCCGCTATCCCAGTTCGCAGATGCAGATTATTCCGACCTTCTCGGTGCTCTGGATCGGCATGGTCCACGATTACTGGCAGTACCGGCCCGATTCTCAACCGGCACGCGAGGCGCTCCCCGGAACGCGAACCGTCCTGACCTGGTTTGCCTCGCATGAGCAACCGGATGGCCTGCTCGACAAACTGCCATGGTGGAGCTTTATCGATTGGGTTTCCTCCGGTGAGATTCCAACCTACGATGCGAAGGGCGAGTCGTGCGTGACCACGCTTGAGTATCTGGGCGCGCTGAACGATGCGGCTGAACTGGAGAAGAACCTGGGAGACCCGGAACTTGCCGCACGCTACGCGGCTCGCGCATCTCACGTCCGTAGCGGCCTCTTCGGCCAATGCTGGAGCGCATCGCGCGGCCTGGTCGCCGACAATCCCGACCGGAAGAACTTCAGCCAGCAGGCCAACATCCTAGGCGTCCTCTACGATGTGGTTCCCAAAGACCGCCAACAGGAGGTTCTGCGGCGGATGCTGGCCATCGAGCCGGGAACCACTCCCGAAGGCATTCTGAGCGCCTCCTATTACTTCCGCTTCTATCTGGCCCGCGCGCTGGACCATGCAGGAATGGCGGACGAATATCTGCGCTCGCTTGACCCCTGGCGCAAGCTGCTGCCACTGCACTTCAGCACCTGGCCGGAGACTCCCGGCAATACGCGCTCCGACTCGCACGCCTGGAGCGCTCATCCCATCTACGACCTGCTGACGCTGGTGGCGGGCATCGAGCCGGCCAGTCCCGGCTTTGCCACGGTACGCATCGCGCCGCACCTGGGCGCACTGCCGGCGCTTCAGGCCAGCTTTCCGCACCCTTTGGGAATGATTGAAGTTGCCTATGAACGCCAAGGCGCGGGGATCAACGCAACGATCACCTTGCCGGGCACGCTCACAGGCAGCTTTGTCTTCAACGGCAGAAGCTGGCCACTCAAGCCGGGGGTTAACAAAATCGTGACACCCTGACGAACTTTTTTTGCGGTTCCGGAGCGCGAGCACGTAGAATGGTGCTACACGCAATCAGGTGCCAAAATGAAGACCAATGTCACGTTGAAGATAGAAGCTGATCTGCTTCAGGAAGCGCGGGTACTGGCTGCTGAAGAGGGCTCCTCCATCAGCTCCCTGCTGGCGACGCGGCTCGAAGAAGCCGTGCGCGAGCGCAAGGGATACAACCAGGCGCGCCGCAGCGCCGTGGCGCGCCTGCGGTCAGGCTACGACCTGCGCTGGAATCCAAGCCGCTCACGGGGTGAGATGCATGAGCGGTAAGTGCTTCGTCGATGCCGACATTCTTGTCTATGCGCATGACCGGTCCGCGGGGGCCAAGCACCTGCGCGCCCAGATGCTGCTGGAACAGCTTTGGGGCTCCGGCTGGGGGGCATTGAGCACCCAGGTTCTCAATGAGCTGTGCATTCACCTCTGCCGCAATGCGGAAAACCCCATGCCGGTGGAGGATGTGCGTCTGCTCATCCGCGACTATTCGACCTGGGAGGTGGTTCCGAATACACCCGAGTCGGTGCTGGAGGCGCTGGAGATCGTGATGCGCCACCGCGTTCACTTCTGGGATGCCATGATTCTGGAGGCCGCCGAGCGTTGCGGCGCGGCGATCCTTTACTCCGAGCATCTGGCGACAGGCCAGCGGTATGGTGCGGTCCAGGTGGTGAATCCCCTCGCTGACCCGCCATCGAGGTAAGGCCCACAGTTCCAGGCTGCGGAGTAGTAACCTGACGCGCTCGGCAATAAAGCTCCTGTAAGCGCTCCTCCGCTCACAGGCGGCGGCATCCTCCCATTCCCGCCAATCTGGCGACACAGCTGACCAGCGTGACGAACGTTACCCGACCAACTTGGGGTTGTGGCAAGCCGGCGGAACCAACGTAATTTGACAATCGCATACACGCGTAGTAATTATTCCTATTGAAGTAGGAGACCGGAATGACCCAGCCACGACTGTCCAGACTTGAATTTCAGATTATGGAGGTGCTTTGGGCAAAAGGCGACTCCTCGATCCGCGAAATCAAAGCGTCTTTCCCGGAAAAGCGAATGCCGGCCTATACGACAATCCAGACCACGGTCTATAGGATGGAAACGAAGGGAGTCGTGCAGCGCGTGAAAAAGGTCGGCAACTTCCACATTTTCACCTCGACGATCTCACGCGAGTCGGCCCAGCGAAGGCTCATCGACGACCTGCTAGCCATGTTCGGCGGAAGCTCGCAGCCTGTGATGGCACACCTGATTGAGTCGGGCAAGCTGTCACTTGACGACGTCAAGGATGCGGAGAGAGCCCTGCGGAATCTCTCCCGCAAGGAGAGGCAGGCATGATGCTTCCGGCATCTTGGAGCGGAGCGTGGACGGCCGCCATTGCCAACCATCTTTGGCAATCGACTGCCGTAACTGGCATTGCCTGGCTGCTTACGCTTAGCCTGCGCGACAATCACGCTCGGACGCGTTATTGGGTGTGGATGATCGCCTCGGTCAAATACCTGATACCGTTTTCGCTTCTGATCACTGCGGGAGAATCGCTTCGCTCGGCGTTTGCCCCTTCGATTCAACAGCCGGCGCTGGCGGCCATGATGGAGCAGATCGCGCTGCCTTTTCCGCAAACTTCATCGCCCGCAGCCGTTCCTTTTTCCGGAGCAACGCCCGTATTGCCTAAGGCGGCCTCCCTGCCCGGCAATCTGCTGCCCGCTATCCTGATGGCGACTTGGCTGTGCGGCTTTCTATTTGTTTTGTTCATGTGGGTTCGCGGGTGGTTGCGCATTCGTGCTTCTATCCACGCATCCTCGCGCATGACGCAACTGGGCGCTGTACCGGTTCTCTCTTCGCCGCTGCTGATCGAGCCGGGTATCTTCGGAATCTTCCGCCCCGTGCTTCTGCTGCCGCGGGGAATCGACAACCGCCTCACCCCGGCGCAGCTCGACGCCATTATCGCCCATGAGATGTGCCACGTTCGACGGCGCGACAATCTCACGGCATCGATTCACATGGTGGTGGAAGCGATCTTCTGGTTCCATCCCGCAGTCTGGTGGATCAAGACTCGCCTTCTGGAGGAGCGCGAACAGGCCTGTGACGAGGTCGTGCTGCAGTCCGGAAACGAAGCGGATGTGTACGCCGAGAGCATCCTGAATGTCTGCAAATTCTGCATCGAATCGCCGCTGCCTTGCGTCGCGGGCGTCGCCGGATCAGACCTCAAACGCCGTATCGTTCGCATCATGACCGAGAAGGTGGCGCATAATCTCGGTCTCGGCGGAAAGCTGCTGCTGGTGTTGGCGGCAACCGCAGCGATCGCCATTCCGACCGTCATTGGCCTGGTGCGCATCAACCAAGCACATGCTCAAACTTCGGCTGGGAGCCAATTGCAAGACATTGCGGGCACCTGGCAGTGTACGCTTCACACCGGCGTGGATCTGCGCGGAGTGTTTCAGATATCCAAGGACGAGGGCGGTGGGTACAAAGGAGTCTTCTACGCTATTGACCAGACCGAAACCCCTTTCCCTGTGACCGGGATCACGCTGGACGGCGCGAAGGTGAAGATTTCCCTGGCTGATTTGGGCGCCGTCTTCGAGGGCAAGCTGAGCCCGGATGGAATGTCGATTGCCGGGACCTTAAACCAACTATCTTTCACACATCCCTTAGCCCTGAACCGCGCCACGCCGCAAACGGCCTGGGAGATACCCAAGAAGCAGCAGCCGATGGCCGCCGACGTCGAACCTAGCTTTGTGACTGCCACCATCAAGCCGAGTAAGCCGGAGAATCCGAGCAGGGGATTTTCACTTCAATTCGGTCATCTGGCGGTTGCCAACACCACGCTGAGCGACCTTGTTACATTGGCCTACGGAATCAATCCCAAACAGATTACAGGCGCACCGGCTTGGGTAAATACAGATCGATTCGACATCGCCGCACAATTCAACGAAAAAGGCAAGCCCAGCGAAAGCCAGTTGCGAAGCATGGTGCAAAAGCTGCTTGCCGATCGCTTCCATCTCAGCTTCCATCGCGAAAAGCGAGAGCTTGCAGTCTATGCTTTGAGCGCGGATGGTAGCGGTTCGAAACTTACCCGGAGCGCGGCAGACCCGAAGCAATCGCCGAGCCTGCTCTTTCAGGCTCCAGGGAAGTTGAAGGTCAGCAATGGATCCATTCAAAACCTTACCAATCTCATGCAGTCTGTTGTGCTCGACCGACCGGTCCTCGATCGGACGGCAATCGAGGGAAGATATGACTTCACCCTCGATTGGACCCCCGACAACTCCCAGTTTCCTGGTTTGGGAGTGACCATTCCCGATTCACCCAGCGCCACCGCTCCGCCGCCACTGTCCACTGCCATCCAGCAGCAGATCGGGCTCAAGCTGGAAGCGACCAGAGCGCCGGTTGAGGCTCTAGTGATCGAGCATGTCGAGAAGCCACAGGAAAGCAACTAATACAATGTTCAACGTTGGGAAAGGAAGCACTCTATGGCGGTATTCGGAGCGACTCGCACGGGTGATTTACTCTGCGGCAGCCGTTCGCTGCTTCTTTCCATTCGATTCCGTCCGCCAACCGGGAGAAAACATGTTTGAGTCAGAAATCAAAGCCAAGCGCACCAGGTTTTTCGAACGCCGGATTCCAGTCGGCGGTTTGATGGCTCTGCTTGCTGTTGCATCTCCGGTTCCATGGGCTCGTAGCCAGGAGCCCGCACCGCCTGCGAGTCAAGGGGTTGACTTGACGGTGACCGCCGATGAGGTCTCGCTCGATCTGGTGGTTCACGGCAAGAAGAACAAGCCCGTGCTGGACCTGAAGCAGGCAGAGATCACAGTCACCGACAACGGTTCTCCGGTTACGCTCAATAGCTTCCGTCTTGAAAGCGGCGCAAAGACGAGCGAGCATCTGATCACGCTGGTCTTTGACCGGCCGGGGCGAGTCGCCGGCAACAAGCTGGAATCCGATCCATCCATGATGAAGAGCGCGCGGGAAGCAGCAGAGAAGATTCTCAAGATGTTTCCGGAGAGCGGATTCTCCTTTTCGGTTCTGACAATTGAAGGGCGGCTGCGCCTTCATAGCGCCTTTACCTCGGATCGCAAGCTGCTTGCGCAGGCGGTAAGTTCTGCAACGGAGCCGGCAACTGACTGGAACGGCGGCGCGGCCAGCCCGCTGGAAAAGCAACTGATCTCGGCGGCGCTGACCGGCGTCGATGCCTCGGGGAAAGCCATCGGCGCACACGATCGCGCGTTGGATAAGACGGTGTTCAATGCACTCAATGACTCCGGCAGAATTGCGCAGGATCAGCATCTGCGGCCATTCCTGGCTGGTTTGTTGGCTTTGACGCAATCCCAGCAACAGATCCGGCAGAGAAAAGCGTTGATTTTTTTTACTTCGTTTCAGGAAGAGAAGATCGACCTGCGCACAAAGGAGGCGATCCAATCCATCATCGGATCGGCCAACCAGGCTGGAGAGAGCATCTATGTTGTCGAACTGAACTCCTCTGATGGCTCTGGAGCGAAGATGAATGCGCTTCACGCCAGTGCTATGGGATTGGATCTGCCGAAGCCTGAGGGGCTGAACCCGTCAATTACAACCACTGGACCAGCCGAAGCGCAATTCTCGTCGATGGGCGACACTAGCGTAAACGACAACGAAATGCAGTCTTTGGCCGTGGGAACGGGAGGCAGTTTCATCACTCGGGATCGGCTGCAAAAATCTCTGGAACAGATGGTCCAGGACATGACAACGTATTACGTGGCATCTTATGTTCCGCCCATCAAGGAATATGACGGGAAGTTTCGTCCGATTGCCATCAAACCGCTCCGCAGCGGGCTCAAGATACGCTCTCAGTCAGGCTATCTCGCGCTGCCTCCTCGGACCGGCGGCGACGCCCCCCCGCAACCTTTCGAGTTGCCTCTGCTCAAGATACTCAGCGAAACGCAATTGCCGGCGGATGTCACCTTCCGCTCCGCGATACTGCGCATGGGCGCCACACCCGATGGAGCCGTCAGCACGCTGGCCATCGAGGCGCCTTACTCAAGCCTGGAGATTCGCGAGGACAGCAGCACCGGCATCCGCACATCGAGTCTGTCGATCGTTGCCGATATCAAAGACAAGACGGGCATCATCATCGAGCGCTTCAGCGCGGACATACCACGGCGCAGAATACAAAAAGACAGCGAGTCCTCCGATTTCGGAGCGGTCACTTTTCAGCGTCATTTTTTTGCGCCCGCGGGAGAGTACATTCTGGAGGCGGCCGTGCTGGATCGCTACAGCGGAAAGGCCGGAGCGCAGCGCGTAGCCTTTGAGATACCGGGCGTCGCGGACGTTCCGTCACTCAGCAATATGGTCCTTGTGCGTCAGGCCGAACCGCTTCCCGTCGATGACGACTCTGCTGAGCCGCTCCGCCACGGAAACCAGATACTGACGCCGAATCTCTCAGGAGTACTTGCGCCGGGGGCTAAAGACGTATCGGTCTTTTTCAAGTCACACTCCGACCCCCACGCCGCAGAGGCAGCCACGGTCAAGCTCCAGGTATACCGGGATGGCAAGCTTCTGGGCGGCGAGCCGATGACCTCTCGCCAAGCCAGCGGATCGGAGTTTGCCTCCTATCTCAGCAGCTTTGCGGTTAACCCTCCCGTCGACGGGCTTTACGAGGTGAAAGCCATCGTAAGCCAGGGCGGCAAGAGTGCGGAGGCCGGCACCTCATTCACGCTGACGGGAGGCGAGCCGTCCGACGAGACGCAGATCGCCTCGGTGCTCAATGCGCCGGTTCCAGCCCATTCATCCGGCCCGCTCTCCATCACCATCCCCGTCAATCCGATTCAGCGCCCCGCGCCGGAGGAGATCAAGTCCATCCTCGCCGATGCAACTCATCACGCGATGGACTACGGCGCATCCTTGCCCAACTTCATGTGCGAACAGGTGACCAACCGGTCGGTCGATCTGTCTGGCTCGAAGGGGTGGCGGCACAGGGACAGGTTCACGGAACTGCTGACCTATCTCAATCATGAGGAAAACCGGATGATGCTGGATCTGGAGCAGAACGGCTCCACGAGCCACCATTACACGAATGACACGCGAGGCGCGGTCTCAGCCGGGGAGTTCGGTGGCGCGCTGTACGGTCTGTTTCGCCCCGAGTCAAAGGCGGATTTTCAATGGAAAGAGACCGGAGTGCTGGGAGACGGCACGGTTCAGGTCTTCGACTATCGCGTAGCCGCGGAGAACTCGACATTCAACCTCAGGGCGGGCTCGAACGATGTCATCACAGTCGGCTACCATGGTCAGGTGTATGTCGACACCGCAACGCGGATGGTGCGGCGTGTCACGCAGGTTGCGGACAAAGTGCCGGTCAAGTTCCTCATCCGGGAGGCCACTGTCAGCGTGGACTATGACTACGTCGTGCTCAACAACCACGACTATATGCTTCCGATCGGCGCGCAGGTCCTGCTCAGAAAGGGGCACCGGGAGCTGGATTTGAACGAAATCGAGTTTCGCAACTTCCGCCGGTTCGGTTCCAACATGAAGATTCTTGATACTCCCCCGGTCGAAGCCCACTGAGGCAAGGAGCCAGAGACAAGAATGCCAGACCTCGGAATCGAGACCTGGCATTTCTGTTGAGCGCAGGAGCTGCCGCTAATTGCCGACGTTGATGGTGTAGGCGACTGGGCCCCAGCCCAGGAAGCCATCCGTCGCATACACTTGGAAGGAAACCGTACCGGCTGCAATGGGCGTTCCACTGATCGTGAGCGTTGTGCCGTTACTCGAGTAGGTCAAACCGTCCGAGAGTCCATTGACTACGAAAGTATAGGGGGGATTTCCGCTCGTGCCGGCTATCGTTCCGCTGTAGCTCTGGCCAACCGTCGCTGCTCCGAGTGTGGCGGGATTAGCTGCCGGAAGATTTAGATAGGAATAGTCTGGATAGTAGCCGACGTTTAGAACAGACGGATTTCCGATGCTGTCCAATGCAACAACGTCCCACAGGTAAATGTGTCCGCTAAACAAGCTGGAAATGGAAGGCTGATTGCCACCTCCGGTCGGATCGACGCCCCAGGTCAGGGAGTCGATGGAACTTGAAAAGTCCGTCTGGCCGGTGCCGGGAATCGACCAATATGGCGTGCCCTGCAGATTGAAGCCGTAGGTGTAACTGCTCGCGTTGGGCGGATCCGTCCATGAAAAACTGGGTGTGAGGTTCGTGCCGATTCCGGAGGGCGTTGGGTTAGCACCGAAGCTGCCCGGCACACTGGCGACCGTCTGGGTCGCAGTCTCCGTGCTTCCATCGCTGTAAGTAAGCTTTAGATTGTAGGCATCTCCAACCTTTGGCGTTGTGCCTTGGAGTGAAGCAATGCTTGCGTAAAAAGAAAAGTAGGGATCGGGGAGGACTATGTACCGCGAGAGATCCTGTGGAGCGATGATATTGGGGCCCCCGGGTTACTTCGATGGCTTCCACTTTCTTGCTCCCGTCCCAGGCGTTTATGGTGTTGGAGTATCCCTGAATTGATGCTCCATATTCATTCACATCTTGAATGTTTTCCGTGCCCAGAGAGAGATAGCGGATTCCTCCACCGTTCATCGACAGATCATGGGTTGCGCTGGTGCCGGAGAATGTCGGAAAGACGCTATTTCCCCCCAAACGCATGTCGCCGTTGTCCTCGACGTCATCGTTATTCTGATCGATGAACGCGTCGACGTAATAGGTTCCCGGGGAAAGCTGGATGGAATAGGATTGCGGACTTATTGGGCTGGCAATCTGCGCATAGTATGTGTGCCCTGGAGTGCTCTCATTTGTAAAACTTAGATACAACGGACCAGTAGCCGGACTGCCGAAGGTGACATTGCCGGAGACAAGGACGCTGCCCGCGGGCGCACCGATCGTTACTGGGCCGACGACGCTGGACCAGGAACTGGTCGCAGCCCCGGCTACGCCTTGAAAGCGGAAGTAAAGCTGCTGGCCATTCGCGAGTCCTGGCAATACCCACATGGTTTGGCCAGCCGCCGGATAGCTCTTGGTTCCCGTCAGGGTTCCGAAGTTCGGATCGGTGCTCCATTGAAGCGTATAGGAACTCGCCTTCTCTAAATAAGAACCTCCGATCATTTGCCAAAAAGCGGGAGTGCTGTTTGAAAGAAGGTTGGCGCCTAAAGCCGCACCTTGATCGAAGGGCACCACACCAAGGTAGGCAGGGTCGAAGGTAACCGCGGCCGGATCGGTGAGCGCGACAGAGACACCGGTCTGGTTCTGCGCTGCGATTGTGAATACCGCGGAGCCGCCAGTGGGATCGGAAGCGTTCGGCATGCCATCGCTCACCACATCTCTCCATGACTGGACCGTGTAAGTGCCAGGAGGAACACCGTTGATGGTGAATGCTCCTGGAGCGGGAATCATAGTGCCAAGACTGGAAATCTGGGTGAAGCCGCTCGGGCATTTACGCTGAAGAACCAGATTGATCGGTCCGGTCGCATTGCCGGCATAGCTGACCGTACCGGAGACCGAGTAGCCGACCATGGCGTTGAAGCTGGTCAGCGCCCCGCCCTTTGCGACCGAGACGCTTTGCGTGGCCGGGGCGAAGACGGCGCTGGCTCCAGCCAGCGATGGCGTAACGGTGTAGCTCCCATACGGCACAGTCGTGAAGCTGAAGTTGCCGTTGCTGTCGGTGGTTGTGGTCTGAACGGGGTTGGTATTGATCGAGACCGAGACCGTCACCGAGGGAGCAGCCGAGTAACCGCACAAACCGTCTACGCGGATGAGGACATTGCCGGCAACCGCGGCGGTCGAAGAGCCGCCGCCATTGTTGCCTCCACCGCCCCCACTGCCTCCGCTACCACCATTGCCACCACTGCCGCAGCCGGAGAGACAGAGAAGAAAAGCCATGGTGATAACAGAGCAGGAAATAAGCGCGCGACTCATGGAACCAAAAGGGAGTATCCCTGACTTGGACATTTGGTTGCCTTTCGATGGCTTGCTAGATAGCTGGGAGGAATTATATAGGAGCAATGCGAACGAGAGAGGACAAATGCAGCCTAGTGACCGGCTCTTCGTTCAAGAGATTATAGGGAAAAGAGATAGCTCACCCGCTTCCTATCGTGAAAGTATTTGAAGCTAAGCTGCTTTGTATCTCAAACTCGAGCTACTCCAGCATCTGCAAGTCAAGGGGCTCTTCGAGCAGGTAATCCTTGCCACGCAGGACTTCCAGGGCGCGCTTGAGTGCCGAAGATTTGCACGGCTCGACCGTCATCACAAAGGGCAGCGCGTTCGCCGGGAAACCGGGCTTCTGCACGATGGCGCGGATGTTGATTCCTTCGCTGGCCAAGGCGACGGTGATGTCGGCGATGATTCCCGGCTTGTCGTTGACCATGAAGCGGATGTAGTGCGGTACCTCGAACTCGGCGCTGAGCCGCGCCTGAGTCGCCGGAACCTTGACCCGTCTTGACCCGTGCGCCAACGCCAGCAGATCGCTGACTACAGCCACCGCCGTAGGATGGCCCCCCGCTCCATGGCCGGAGAAGACCACATCGCCGCCATACTTGCCACTGAAGATCACCATGTTCTCAGTGCCGCGCGACCAGGCCAAAGGCGAGTGCAGATCCACCAGCATCGGTCCCACGGTGGCGGCGATCTTGCCCTCGGCATAGTCGGCCCGCGCAATCTGCCGGATGGTGCAGTTGAGGTCGCGCGCATAGCTGAAATCGACTGCGGCGATCTTGGTAATCGCCTGCGGGTCGATCTCCTCGGGGTTCACTTCGACGCGCAGCGCAAGACGCATCAGAATGGCCAGTTTGGCGCGAGCATCGAAGCCCCCCACGTCCTCAGTGGGTTCGGCCTCGGCATAACCTTTGGCCTGTGCATCGGCCAACACCGGCGCGTACTCGGCGCCCTCCTGCATCTTGCTCAGGATGAAGTTACAGGTGCCGTTCAAGATGCCCTCGATGCGCTCAATGCGGTCGCCGGCCAATCCTTGCTCTAGGCCGGGAATCACCGGAACTCCGCCGGCCACCGCGGCGCCGTATTTCAAGTGCCCGCCCGAGGACGCTGCGAGCCGCTCCAACTCCGCGCCGTGAGCGGCGATCAGCTTCTTATTCGCCGTAACCACGCTCTTGCCGTCACGCAGCGCGCGCCGCACCCAGCCTCCGGCGGGCTCGAGGCCGCCGGCGAGCTCAACTACAACATCGACGTCCGAAGAAAGCAATTCATTGGCGTCCTCGGTCCACACCACGCTCGATGGGACCCAATCGGCGCGACGGCGCGCGATGCTGCGGACGTAGACATGGGTCAGTTCAAGGCCCTCGGGCTTCGAATCGATCAGAATCCGCGCGACCGAACTGGCTACCGTTCCAAAACCAAAGAGAGCGATGCGCAAGGGGCGCTGCAAGCGGGCATTTCCGGCTGAAAACTCAGTAGGATGCGCGGAGAGATTCGATTCGGACACGGTTGTTTCCTCGCTGGATTTGGCTGAGAGTGCGCAATAGATCATGATACCTGAGCGCAAGCCCGCACCATGTGAATCGTGGGACCGCTAAAAGGTGTCCTGCCAAGAAACAAGAATGGAAGTTGGAAAGACCCGATCACCGACGGTTGGCTTTTGCGGTCTCCCACCCATCGAGCAAAAAGCGCTCGATGGATGGGGCACCCAATGTTTCATCCCCCGTGGGTCGGCAATGCGGGAGTGAGACTAAGCAGAGAAGAGCCCCGGCAGCATCTCCCCTGCGTTGCCTTCGACGATGTGAGTAAATGCCGCGGCGTTCAACGGCAGCTCCGGCCCTACATAGATGGCGCGCCCACCGTGTTCGCGCGCCCAATGGACGAAGTTGGCCGCAGGGTAAACCGAACCGGAAGTGCCAACGACAATCATCAATGTAGCCTTTCCGATCTCATGCTGAATGCGGCCCATCTCCAGCGGAATCTCGCCAAAGAAGACGATGTGCGGACGCAGCCGCGCGCCACAGGCACAGCGGCCGACCTCGTCGAGACTGCGATAGATCTTGCGATCCTCGACCGGTGGCAGGCCGCACTCGGCTTCGCAGCGGGCCTTGTTTAGCTCGCCGTGCATGTGCAGCAGGCGTCTTGAGCCGGCGCGCTCGTGCAGGTCGTCGACATTCTGCGTGCAAAGAAAGAAGCGGTCGCCCAGTTGCGCCTCCAGTTCGGCGATGGCGATGTGCCCCGGATTCGGCTCGGCCATTTCGCCGGCGGCGCGGCGGCCGGAATAGAACTCCCAGACCAGCGCCGGATCGTGCTGCCAGGCATCGGGCGTACACACATCCGTGACGCGGTGGCCTGCCCACAGGCCGTCGGAGCCGCGAAAGGTGGGCAGCCCGCTCTCCGCGCTGATGCCTGCGCCGGTGAGCACGAAAACGTGGTCTTCGGGGGTGATGGAAATCGTAGCCATAGACTTGCTCCTGAACAGCGACACCGCAGGACTCCGTCTTACTCGTAGTGATACCTTGCCTGGAGAAAGTCGATTCGTCCGGCTGTGACGCGGTAGACCAACCGATGCTCCTGCGTGATGCGGCGGCTCCAGCATCCGTTGAGCAGGTACTTCAGCGGCTCCGGCTTTCCGATGCCCACGAAGGGATCGGCGAGTACTGCTTCGACCAACTCCAGCACGCGCAAGGCGACCTTGCGGTCGGTTTTGATCCAGTCGATCAGATCCTCGCGAAACTCCGGCTGGAAGACGGCATCGCGCGCAACTCGCTTGCTCATGCTCGATGAGTGCTGGACTGAACCGGCCCAGGTTCGATCAAGCGCCGCAAACTTGAGACGGGCTCGGCCGCACCCTGGCCATCGACGGCCCGTTTGAGCGCCCGCAACAGCCGTTGGGCATTCTTAGGAGCACGCAACAGGTGCGCCGTCTCCATCAGCCCCGACAGCTCATCGGAGGGCACAATCGCGACATCGCGTGCGCCGCGCCTGCGGACAATCAGCACCTCGCGGTTGTCGGTCACCTGATCCAGATAGGAAGCCAGATTTCCGCGCAAAGCCGTGTAGGTAGTTTCAGCAGCCATGGAGTAGATTCCTCAGCTTGAATGTACATCTTTCCTGTACATGTGTCAAAAGATCGATCTGCCCGTCTTTCGTTACGGCTCCAGCAGGATCTTCCCCGTCGTCTTGCGGGCTTCGAGGTCGGTCTGCGCCTGCGCGGCCTCGGCCAGCGGATAGATGTGTTCGGTGCGCAGCTTGAGCTTGCGGCTCACGGCCCAGCCCAGCACATCGCCGGCGCGCCACTCAAGCTCCGCGCGCGTGGCCAGATGATGCCATAAGGTCGGTCGTGTGATGAAAAGCGAGCCCTTGCCACTCAGCTGAATCAGATCGAAGGGCGGCACGGGGCCGCTTGAAGCGCCAAAGAGTGCAAGCAGACCGCGCGGGCGCAGGCAATTCAGGCTGCCTTCGAAGGTCGTCTTGCCGACTGAGTCGTAGACCACGTCCACGCCTTTGCCGCCGGTGAGCCGCTTGACCTCGGCCACAAAGTCCTGTTCGGTGTAAAGAATCGTATCGGAGGCGCCTGCCTCGCGCGCAAGCCCAGCCTTGGCAGGCGTAGAGACTGTTGCGATGACCCGCGCTCCCAGCCGCGTGGCCATCTGCGTGATCAGCAACCCCACGCCGCCGGCTCCGGCATGAACCAGCGCCGTATCGCCTGCCTTTATCGGATATGTGGAATGGGTCAGGTAATGCGCCGTCATGCCTTGCAACATGGCCGCCGCGGCCTGTTCCGGTGAGAGCCCAGCGGGCACCTTCACCAGTTGCGCCGCCGGAACCAGCGCGTACTCGGCATAGCTGCCCAGCACACTCACCGAGGCCACGGCGTCGCCCTCGGCAAATCCCGTGACGCCCGGACCGAGCGTCTCTACCGTACCTGCCGCTTCGCTGCCGGGGATGAAGGGCAGCGCCGCTTTGTAAATTCCCTTGCGAAAGTAGATCTCGATGAAGTTGACTCCGACAGCTTCCACGCGGATCAACACCTGCCCCTGCCCCGGTTGGGGAATGGGCAACTCGGCCAGCTTTAGAACCACCGGCCCGCCGGTCTCGTGAATCTGAATCGCTTTCATCTCACGTTCAGGATGAACCTTGAGGGGGTGCGGGCGCAAGGGAACAGGGAACAGGGAATAGGGATTAGGGATTAGGGATTAGGGGTTAGGGATTAGGCGATGCGCTGTTTGCGTTCATTTGTCTTTTATTGATCTCTGATCCCTGTTCCCTGATCCCTTTTCTCTGATCCCTGTTCTCTGTTTCACCGCCGCGGCAAGATGTTCGACTCCTGCGGCGGGCGCAGGCGCACCATGCGATCGATGGTGTAGGGCGTGGGATGCTGGCTGGTGAAGTGGTGACGGACCTGCAACTCGCCGAGCAGGCCGATGGCCAGCAACTGAATGCCGGAGACGATCAGCACGCCGCCCACGACAAATAACGGCCCGTGCTGATCCATGACGTTTTGATGGGGATGGAGAATCTTGAGCACCAGCATCGCGGCCGAGATAAGGCTGCCCGCCAACATGCCCAGGGCTCCTAGGCCGCCAAAGAAATGCAGCGGCCGGCCCATGTACTTGAGCAGGAAGCGAATGGTCAGCAGGTCAAAGAAGACGCGGAAGGTGCGCCCGATGCCGTAGTGGCTCTTGCCCCGCTCACGAGGCACGTTCTTGATGGGAATCTCGCAGATCGTGGCGCCATACCATGCGGCCAGCGCGGGAATGAACCGATGCATCTCGCCGTAGAGCGGAATATTCTTGATCACATCGTGGCGATAGGCCTTGAAGGTCGTGCCGAAATCGTGAATGTCGACGCCGGAAAGCTTGGCCATCAGCCAGTTGGCGCAGCAAGAGGGAATGCGGCGCATCACGAAGTTATCGACGCGCTCGTTACGCCAGCCCGAAACCACGTCGTAGCCCTCGTTGAGCTTTTCAATGAACTCCGGAATCTCGCTGGGGTCGTGCTGCAGATCGCCGTCCATGGCCAGGATGAACTCGCCCGAGGCATGGTCGAAGCCCGCAGCAAGGGCCGAGGTCTGGCCAAAGTTGCGGCGCAGCTTGATGATCAGCACGCGGCTATCCACCGCGGCAATCTCTTCCAGCAGCCTGTAGGTGCGGTCGCTGGAGCCATCATCCACCAGCACCAGCTCATAACTGTCGCCCACCTGCTCCATCGCCTGCTTCAGGCGCGCGTACAAGACCGTCACATTTTCTTCTTCGTTATGAAATGGAATAACAATTGAATACTTCACCATATCTCCATTTTAGACGTCGCCTGGTTGAAAACAGTTTACCGAATCCCGCGAGAGGATCCGCTCGATTCAACGGATTCCTCAGAACGAGGTCCATTCCGCGCTTATCGGTCCAATTCATCGAGCACGGCCTGCATCTCGCTGGCGGCATGATGGTTACCGGTGCGCTGCGCGCTTTCGATACCGGTCTTGAGACGGGCGACCGCCTCCTGAGTGCGTCCGGCCGAGGCCAGCGTCTGCGCGGCCATGAAGTACCCAGCTGTGTAGCCAGGATCATTAGCCAGCAGCGTTTCAAACTCGGCGAGCGCCTGGGCTGTGTCGCCACGGCCGGCAAGCTCCATGGCCAGCCCGTAGCGGGCGAAACTGTTGTTGGGGTCGAGTTCGAGAATCTCTTTCAACCCTGATATCTTATCCATTTTGTTCAGGGGTACCCGCGTCTTTCAAGATTCGGCGCCTGTTGGATTTGCGTAAATGGCTGCGATTACCGACACTGGAGATGAGCGCCCGTGCGGAGACGCTGCCGCCAGAACTATTCTACGCGGCGAAGGTTAATGGTGAGTGGCGCAGACTGGAATGGAGGAGACCTAGAATGAGTGCGACCGAGATCGAATCCCGAACCAACCCCGCAGCCCGCACCGTGGCCAGCACGCAGTCGGAGATGACCGAGCTCGTGCTGCCCAACGATACCAACACTCTGGGGAATCTACTGGGTGGACGGTTGATGCACTTCATCGACATGACCGGCGCCATGGCCGCCTACCGGCACTCACGCACCTACATTGTGACCGCTGCCATGGACCACATCGACTTTATCCAGCCGGTGCATCTGGGAAATCTGGTCACGCTCAAGTCCAGCGTCAACCGCGCCTTCAACACTTCGATGGAGGTGGGCGTGAAGGTATGGGCTGAAGACACCCAGACGGGCAAGGTCTCGCACGTAGCCAGCGCCTTTCTTATCTTTGTCGCCATCGACCGGGAGGGCCGCCGGGTGCGCGTGCCCGAGGTGATCCCGGAGACACCGGAAGAGAAGCGCCACTATGCCGACGCGCTGCTGCGCCGTGAGCATCGCGAGGCAGAGGCCGCCCGCCGCAAGCTGGAAAAGGCGGCTCACGCCGCACAGGATGCCGCAAGGACCGCGGAATCGCAAGTTAAGTAAAACGCATCTGAAGAAAGATGAGTTCGCAAGAAAAGGAGCAATTGATAAGAATGGGTCATTCACCTGCCATGCCCGCGCCAGTCGCCTTGCCGGGAGTATCGAAGATTATCGCCATCGGCTCCGGCAAGGGCGGCGTCGGCAAAACCACGGTCGCCGTCAACCTGGCCATCGCGCTCTCGAAGCTCGGGCAGCGCGTGGGCCTGATCGACGCCGACATCTACGGGCCCAATGTTCCCTTGATGATGGGCTCGGCCCAGCAACCCAAGGTGGGCGCGGGCAACAGCATCGAACCCAACCTGACCCACGGAGTGAAGACCATCTCCATCGGCTACATCTCTCCCGGCGACAAGCCTCTGGTGATGCGCGGACCGATGCTGCACCAGATCATCCGCCAGTTTTTGCAGCAGGTGGATTGGGGCGAGCTCGACTACCTCATCGTCGATCTGCCTCCGGGTACGGGCGATGTGGTCATTTCATTAGTTCAGACGGTCCCGCTGACCGGAGCCGTCGTCGTCTCGACGCCCAGCGACGTCAGCCTTCAAGATGCGCGCAAGGCTCTGGAGATGTTTGGCCAGGTCAACGTCGAGGTGCTGGGCATCGTCGAGAACATGAGCCACTTCACCTGCCCGCACTGCAAGAAGGAGATCGACATCTTTTCCAGGGGCGGAGCCGAGCGCACGGCGCGCCAGTTCAACGTGCCTTTTCTAGGTTCGATCGAGCTGGTGTCGGCGATTCGCGAGGGCGGCGATCGCGGCTTACCCGTTGCTCTGGCCGGACCCAAGAGCCCGCAGGCCGCGGAGTTCTACGGCATCGCGGAAAAACTAATGGAGCGCGCCGAGGCCGCTGCCGGCGCTGCAACCGATGTAATCGAGATTCAATGAAGTAAGCTTGTTTCAGATGATGCGGCTGCCTGCACCAGGGCGATCCAATCAAGGAATACAACGAAGAACGGGCGAACAGCTTCAGATGCGGCACCCTAGTGCAAGTTCACGAAACTCGGGAAGTTTGTCCAGCACTCCCAGCGTATCGAGGTAAGCCCGGTCGGTTTCCGCAATTTCGCGTGCGGCTGCGCGCTGAGAGTCTTCCTCCAGTTCGTCGGCCAAGAGGTCAGCAACGTAAACGGCTGCCGAGCAATCGAAGGTGGAGTGGGGGATGCGGGTGGGATAGTGATGATGCGCGATCGCCTCGACGGCGAGGCTGGGGATGCCCCACAATCCGAGCAGGTAGGCGCCTATCTCAGCGTGGGAGGTTCCAAGCAGCTCCTCCTCAGCTTCAAAAGATTTGCATCCTCGGTCGCTGACCATCAAGAGAACGTTACAGAACTCGTTGGGCATTGCGCTGGCCAGAAAGAGGCTGCCAATATCGTGCAGAAGCGCGGCCACCGCGGTGGCGTCGCGGGCTCCCCGCTCCACCGGAAGCGCGCCGGCGATGGCGGCAGTGCGAATCGCATGACGCTGGATCGAGTCGCAAACGGATTGCGGAACGCGCCGGTGGGGCACAAAGACTCTGAATACCTCGGAAGTCAACGCCAGATTCTTGATCGTTTCCATCCCCAGGCATGCCACGGCGCTCTGCAAGTTGGTCATTCTGCGAGCCATCCCGAAGAACGCACTGTTGGCCAGTTGCAGAACCTTCGCTGACATCGCGATATCTCTTTCAATGATTTCGGCTACTTGCCGGATCGATGTTATCGGGTCTCTCAGCGCACGAGTAAGGTCTGTGTAAGTAGCTGAAAGGGAAGGCAGTTCACCGACTCCGCCCACGATCTTGCGCAACTCGGTTGAACTCAAGATGTCCTGCATCGCACAAACGCGCTCGATCGCCGCGTGCAACTCCGACGCGTTGCATGGCTTCGGCAGAAAGCGGTGCGCCACGGGAACCGCCCGCGGCGTCAGTGCGGCATCGGCGAATCCGGAAACTATAATCCGCGCGGTGTTGGGAAAGCGGTCGCGAATGTGCCTCAGCAGGGTTGCGCCGTCCATTCCAGGCATCCGCAAGTCGGAGATTACGACGTCGAAGTTGCACTCCGTGCAGGCCTCTAAAGCGGCCTCTCCACCGACCACGAACCGCATATTCCAACGATCCTGGTCCGCTTGCAGCGAACGCTGGATGCCATCGAGAATATGGCTTTCGTCGTCGACAAAAAGAATGTGTTTCATGCGGCGGCCGCCTTGGAAATGAAGCACGAGTCCATGGGTTGACCCAGTGACAAGAAAGCGAATCCCTTACCAGGGATATATCGGCGCAACGAGCGGATCGGTTCAAGCAACGCCCTAGATCGACGTCGGTTTGGCGGAGTTGTCGACCGCTTGACTGGTCTACAGCATGTCTCAAGAGTGCAACACCATGTCAGGGCACGACTTCAATCGTGCCGGGAAGTGGCCGAAAAAATTGGGCCTTAAAGCATTTTTGGGAATTGTGCAGACCGAGGATTCGCGGGTTTCCCACCCATTCCGCAGAAAAACGCGGAATGGATGGGGCACGGAAGTCCACAGTAAATCCGAAAATGCGCTAGCGCCGGTGGAGGTGCATCCACAAACTGCCGGCCATGTCCTGAAACACGCTCGATCAAAGTAGGCGATGAATACTTCGCGTCTTCAAGTTGCCAATCGATTGGCGAGAGAGTCCATGAGGGCCAGGGTAGCCTGGCCCACTTTTTCCGGCAAGGGCGATCGCCCTCGATGGATGCCGATCAGCGCTCCTCGGTGGATTCAACTGCGGGCAGGATGTCGTCTCTGCGCGCAACCCACACGTAGAGGGTCGGAAGCAAAAAGACTCCGATGATCAGGTTGGCGATGAGGCCGCCAACGATGACGATGGCAAAGGGCCGCTGCGAGTCAGAGCCAATGGCGTGAGAGAGTGCCGCGGGCAACAGACCCAGGGTGGCCACCAGCATGGTCATCATGATGGGCCTCAGGCGCATTACGGCGCCATCGACGGCAGCGTCGATCAGATGTTCCTCGTAGGAGACATCCGTACGCTTGCCTCGTGCTCGAAGCTGGTTGATGAACTCGATCATGATGACGCCGGTCTGCACCGAAACGCCGAAGAGCGCCAGGAAGCCCACCGCAGACGAGACCGAGAAGTTGGTGTGGGTGAGAAACAGGGCCAGCGGGCCGCCCACAGAGGCCATGATGACGCTGACCATGATCAGCAACGCCCACTTGTACGAGCGGAACATGGTGTAGAGAATCATGAAGATCGCGAGTACCGTGATCGGCACGACAATGCCCATGCGCCTGTCGGCGCGCTTTTGGCTCTCGTATTCGCCGGCCCATTCCAGGTGGTAGCCGGTGGGCAAAGAGACGTTCTTGTTGACCTTGCTGATCGCCTCTTCGACCGTGGAGCCGAGGTCGCGCCCGCGCACGGAGTATTTAATTGCGATGTAGCGCTGACCGCTTTCGCGGTTGATCTGCTCGGCGCCGTCGTCGGTGGAGACTTTGGTCAGTTGTGCGAGGGAGACGCGTTCGCCGGATGGCGCAAGGAGGCGCGCGTCTTCGATCGCCTCCCTGGTGTCCCGATGCTGTTTCTGATAGCGCAGAGTTACATCGTAGCGAGCCTCGCCCTGCTGCACCTGAGTGATGGCGTTGGCTCCGACGGCAGTCTGAATGGCGTCCTGAATGTCCGCGACATTGATGCCCCAGCGAGCGGCAGCTTCGCGATCGACCTGAAAGTTCAAGTTGGGCTGGCCGACAACGCGGAAGATTCCCAAGTCTTCGATGCCCTGGATCGCGGCCATCTGCGCCTGGATCAGCTCGGCGGTATGCTCCAGCGTGCGCAGATTGTCGCCGTAGAGTTTCACGGCCAGTTCGCCCTTTACGCCGGATACTGCCTCTTCCATGTTGTCGGAGATGGGCTGGGAGTAATTCCAGATCACTCCGGGGAACTTCGACAACTCCTCATCGATGGCGGCGATCAGCTTTTCCTTGTCCTGGTGGAAGAAGGGACGCCACTGCTCTTTTCTCTTCAAATCGACAAAGTACTCGGTGTTAAAGAAGCCTGCGGTATCGGTGCCGTCGTCGGGGCGGCCCGTCTGGCTCACCACTTGCGTGACCTCAGGGAAAGAGGCCATCACCACGCGCGCCTTGTTGGTGAAGTCGATGCTGGCGGTGGGACCCTCGCTGGGTGGCAGCGTGCCACGCACCCAGATCGAGCCTTCGTCGAGGTGGGGCAGAAACTCCGAGCCGATGGGGCCGCCGACGGTGAGATAGACGGCCAGCAGGAAGAGCGCGGTGGCGATGCCGAGAGTGGTTCGCCGGTGCTCGATGGCCGCGCGGACCGCGGTGCGATAGTGACGCGTCAGCCAGAGCAGAATCGGGTTCTCCCACTCCTTTGTGCCCTTCCGGAAGAAAAGTGAAGCCAGCACCGGAGCGATGACGATCGCGAAGAGCAATGCGCCCAGCAGGGCAAAGGTGACCGTCCAGGCCATGGGCTTGAAGAGACGGCCCTCAACGGCCTGCAGGGTGAAGATGGGCAGGTACGACGTGATGATAATGCCGCGGGCAAAGAAGACCGGCCTAAGCACCTCGTGGGCAGCGTCGCGCACGCTCTGCATCGGAGGGCGCGGATTCTCTTTGTCGCAGAGATGACGGACGATGTTCTCGATCATCACCACAGAGCCGTCAACCACCATGCCGAAGTCCAGCGCGCCCAATGAAAGCAGGTTGGCCGGGATGTGGCTCAGGTCCAGGCAAATCGAGGCGAAGAGAAGCGCGACGGGGATGGTGAGCGCGACGATGATTGCGCCGCGGACATTGCCGAGGAATAGAAAGAGAACGATCACGACGAGGACCATTCCCGCGGTGAGGTTGTGCTCGACGGTTTCCACCGTGTAAGAGACAAGATCGGAGCGGTCGAGGAAGGGAACGACCTTGACGCCTTTGGGAAGTATGCCGGGGTGGTCCTTGTCGCCGTTGAGTTTGTTGACTTCGTCGTGAATTCCCACGAGGACGGGATCGGAGTCGTCGCCTTTTTGCAGCAGCACGATGCCTTCAACGGTGTCGGGGTTATCGACAATCGCGCCGTCGGGGCGGTGGGTTGCTTTGCCGATTTGGCCCAATCGGATCTTCGGCCCCTGCACGACGGTGGCGATGTCCTTGACCTTGACGGCCGCGCCGTTGGAGGTCTTGATCACGGTGTTCTCAATGTCCTGCACAGTCGAGAAGAGGCCCAGAGACTGCACGTTGATCTGCTGCGCGCCCTGCTCGATGAAACTGCCTCCTCCGTTGGAGTTGTTAGCGGCGATCTGCTGCTCAACCTGGGCGATGCTGAGCCCATACGAGACAAGCTTCTCCGGATCGAGCCGGATCTGGTACTCCTTAGTCGGTCCGCCGAAGCTGGAGACATCGACCACCCCCTGGACGCTTTTGAAGGACTTCTCCAACGTCCAGTCTTCCAGCGACTTTTTCTCCATCACGTCGTAGGCGGGGTTGGTGCTTTCCACCGTGTACCAGTAGATCTGGCCGACGGGGCTCCAGTCGGTGCCCATCTGGGGAACGAGATTTGCCGGAAGGCTGACCATGCTGAGGCGCTCGAGCACGTGTTCGCGATTGACGTCGCTGGTCGAGTCGTCGTCGAAGATCAGCATCAGGCTCGACAGGCCGGCCAGCGTCGTCGAGCGAAGATGCGTGAGGTGAGGAATCCCGGCCATCTGGATCTCGACCGGCACGGTGACCTGCCGCTCGATCTCTTCCGCGCTGCGTCCCGGCCACTGGGTAATGATCTGGACGTAGTTGTTGGCCACGTCCGGATAGGCCTCGATCGGCAGGTTGCGGAACGAGATTACCCCCCACAAGGTGAGGACAGCAAGCCCTCCGATCACCATCCATCGGTTTCTGAGCGCGAATTCGACGAGTCCGCGAAGCATCTATTGGTTCCCCGCGGTCTCAAGCAGCAGCGCATTGGCAACGACTCGCTGGCCAGGCTCGATGCCGGAGAGAATCTCCTGGCGATTGCCGCCGATCATCTTGCCTGCGCGGACCTCGGCGCGCTTGAATTGATTTCCTCCTGCCGGAAGAAAGACCCAGTCGCGATCATGCAGGTGAAGAACAGCCTCTGCCGGAACCGCCGCGTGGGTCTCCATGCCGCGGCTCGTGAAGGTGGCCGCCGCAAACATCCCCAGTTTGAGGAAGCCGGGATTGCGAACCTCGATGCGCACCTTTGCCGTGCGGATCGTCGGATCGAGAACCGGACCGATGTCGCTGACCCGACCGGTCAGCGGACGATCGGGATAGGCGTTGATCCTGATCCTTGCCTCCTGTCCGAGTTGCAGCTTGGGGATGTCGTTCTCGTAGACATCGCAGACAATCCAGACATTGGTCAGATCGGCGATCGTAAATGCATTGGCTGAACCGGAGAGACTCACGCCCGCAGCCGCGGCATTGGTTACATTCTGCGCGACGATGACGCCGGAGATCGGCGCATAAACACTCACAACGCTGCTTGGATGGCTCTTATCCACGCCCAGCGTCTGCAGTTGCTCTTCAGCCGCGGACAGATCGGCTTGCGCATCCTTCTCCGTGTCCTCGGCCTGCTCGAACTGAGCCTGGGAGACCGCGCCATGCTTCAGGAGGTCGTCGGCGCGTGAGAGAGCCTTCTTCGCAAGCTGCTCGTCGTTGGCGGCCTTGAGATACGCGTTGAAGGCATTGGTGACATCCGAGCTCTGAACTTTGAACAGCAGCTGCCCCTTCTTCACGTTGTCGTCCAGGCGGGCCTTGATGTCAACCACGCGGCCATTGGCCAGCGAGATCACCGGCACTTCGCGCGCAATGTCAGGCACGACCGAGCCGGTGGCCGTCAACTCGGCGGCAGACTCGATCTGAGTGGCCTCGGTCAGCGGAAACTTCGCCACATCTTTTTGGTCGATGGTGAGCAGGTTCATGTCGGGAACTTGAATGACCTGGGCCTGTGGCGGTGCGCCATTCCCTTCATTGCCGGATTTGCATCCGGTGACAGCAATGAAGCTCAGGGAGGCAACCAACGCGAGAGACATCGGAGTCCTAACAGGCTTCGCAGCGAAGCACGACAATCTCATTGGATGACCTCGCGTCCCACCGCAAGATTCAGTTGTCCCGCGGCGGTCAGATAGCTGCCGATCAGTTGCAGGTAGGCCAGTTGCACGGCCCGATAATCGCTCTGCGCGTTCAGAAAATCCATCAGCGAAGCGCCGCCGTGCTCGTAGGAATAAGTCACCGTATCGCGAACACGCGTGGCCTGATCCTTGTACCTGGCCTTGTAAGGCTTGAGCAGCTCAATATTGCTATCAAGTTGCGCGTATGCCGAATCAACGTCGCTGAAAACCTGTGCGCGCGCGCCCTCGGTCAACTGGCGGTTGCGGTCGATGTCGATCAGCGTGCGCTGCTTCTCTCCCTGATTGCGGTCGAAGATGCGCAGCGGGACACTGACGCTGGCGCCCAGCGTCTGTAGGCCGTTTGGGTTGTTATTTGAGGAATTCCACGTGTACCAGCCGCTGAAGGTCGGGTCGGTCGATCCATTGGCGATGGCCAGCTTGTGGTTGGTCTGGGCCTGCTCGACGGACTCAAGCGCGGCGCGCAGATCGGGGCGCTCGTCGAGGGCGGTCTGGCGGAACTCCTCGAGCGGCTTGAGCGAATCGGAGAAATCGAAGGGCCCTGTCACGTCGAACTGCTCCACCGGAGTACGCTCGTCGAGCAGTTGCAGAAGCTGGATCTTGGCGGTGCGCAGATTGACGATGGCTGTCTGAAGCTCCGCTTCATATTGCACGCGCTGCAGCTCGATGCGGTCCAAGTCGATCTGGGCAATGTCGCCGTCCTTATTCCGGACGCGGCTGATTTCGATGATCTTGTCGTAATAGTCCAGCTCGGCATGAGCAAGCTCCAGTACGGCTTTGGCCTGGAGCGTTTCGACGAATGCGGCGCGCAGATTGAATTCAAGAATCCGTTTAAGATCCTCGTGCTGAGAGCCCGCGATGCGCGTGCCTTCCTGCGCGCTTTTGAGGCGCAACTCGCGTTTGTGCTCGCGCTCGTGCAAATAGCTGATGCCGGGTTGAACATCGGTTCCGCTGAACGGCTGCCAAGTATTTTTCGAGGGCGCAATCTGCGTGCCGTCGGCCGCAATCGTCAATTGCGGATTGGGTCGAAGATAGGCTGTGGTCTCAGCGGCCTTCATCTCATCGACGCTCAGCGCATCGGCCCTGAGCGCGGGGTTGGAGGCCTCGAATCGCATCTTCACCTGCTCCCACGTCAAGCTCTGCTGCGCGCCGGCTCGTGCGCCTCCCGAGAGCATGAGCCCCACGATCCCGGCGCACAGACAATCGCGGCGCAGGAATCTCTTGATTTGCATGATTGCCCTCAATGGTCCATCGATTATGTGGTTCAATTTCGAGCGGGCTTCCCTGGCCAATCAGATAGGCCTGAGGATTGCCTCAGGATCTTCCGTGCCCCTAGGGTCTATCGTACTATCCTGCAAGCCGGTTGATCCCGTCCTTCGATTCCAAAACGCCTATATCTGCCGGGTTTCACAATCAGTTCATGATTCCCGACCATAGCGGTTCTCAGGATGTTTGCCAACGCACCGGGAGACCTGCCTCCCGACGCCAGAACCCTGCTTCCTCACAGCGGAACCGCAGTCTCCGCTCATCCTCCGCCGGCCATCTGCCCGGCGGATAACCATCAAGTTGTGATGTGCGTCACCTTTGGCCACCCCCTCACCGTGACACGATATTTTCGGGCCGACAAGCTCATTTGCATTCGTTCATTTCCAGTTTTCGTTCATGGAGGCCCCTGTGAAGCTAGACTCGTCGGCATTCGTCGCAGATCCTGAGTTGATTCACGCTCTCGAAGAGAATTCCACCCCGATTGCCTGCGGGACAGACCGTGTGATCTTCCAGCAGGGAGATCACCCTCAAGGCCTTTACATCCTCGACCAGGGCGAGATCACCCTCACCATGACCTCACCTGGCGGCCAACAGGTGATGGAGATCCAGGCGCATCCCGGCTCCCTGCTAGGCTTGCCGGGGTTGATCGGCGAGGGGCCCTATACGCTGTCGGCCATCGCTCACGACGGCGCCCGGCTCAGTTTTGTGCCTCGCGATCAGTTCACCAGCCTGATGCAGGCCGACCCGCACCTTTCTTTCAAGATTCTCCAAGTGCTGGCCGCAGAGCTTCGCTCCGCCCGCCAAGCCCTGTCCAACCGCTAATCTGTCTCGAAGGACTCCTGACAGGCCTAAGCTGGGCAGGATGCGGAGTTCACAGGTTGCGAAAACAAGCTCGGCTTTGACCGGGCACAACTTCAAAGCCTGCCCTGAGCAAAGTCGAAGGGTGCCGCAAATGTCGCATAATCAACCCGGGCTTCAGCCCCTGAGAGAAGTCCTTTGAGGGGGTCTCGCCCGATCATGTCTTTTTTCGCAGCCTCTTCAGCCCACACATCGACACCACAAGAGTGAGACGGGCAAGACCCCTGAGAGATTACCCCCTGACCTGCTAAACTCACCTTCGTCATGGTCTTTGCAAGCGTGCTTATCGCGGTCGCGGCTTATCTGCTCGGCTCCATCCCCACCGGGTATCTGCTGGTCCGCATCTTCCGCCATCAGGACATTCGACTGGCCGGCAGCGGCAACATCGGCGCGACCAACGTCCTCCGCTCCGGCGGCAAGGGACTGGGCGCCCTGACCTTCCTGCTCGACGTGTTCAAGGGTTCGGCCTCTGTTTATCTCGGCGGCCTGCTTGGCAGCTTCCTCGCCCCCGGCGTCGCGACCCTCAATATGAGAGCTCTCGCCGCCCTTTGCGCCGTCCTCGGCCATGTTTTTCCCGTCTGGCTCGGCTTCCGCGGCGGCAAGGGTGTCTCCACCGGCTTCGGAGTCTTTCTAGTCGCCGCGCCATGGGCTGCATTGGCGGCCATCTCCGTTTTCGCCCTGATTCTGGCGTTCACCCGTTACGTCTCGCTCGCATCTATCCTCGGCGCGGCCAGCTTCCCTCTCTTTGCCTGGAGGTTCGCACTCGCCGACAGGCCGCCCTTTTTCATCGCCGTCGAGATCGCCGTCGCACTGATCATCATCCTCAAGCACCACCAGAACATCCGCCGTTTGCTCAATGGCACAGAATCCCGCTTTGGGGCACGCACGGCAGTGAGGAAGACCGCATGAGCCGCATCATTGTCTTAGGGGACGGCGCATGGGGAACTGCCCTGGCCTTCTCGCTTCAACGTCGCGGCGGCCACCAGGTCACTCTCTGGGCGCACACTCCGCAGCTAGCCCAGGAGATCATCGACGCCGGCGAAAACAAGCTGTTTCTCCCCGGCTTTCCCCTTCCGGCCGGGATCACCATCACCGGCGACGATGCCGCGGTCTCCGAGGCCGAGATCGTCCTCTCTGTCGTTCCCTCGGAGTTCCTCCGCGCCACGCTTACCCGCCTCGCCCCTCGTCTCCGTCCCGGCCAGATCGTAGTCAGCGCCTCAAAAGGCGTCGAGAACCGTTCCTTTCTGCGCATGACCCAGATCATCGCTGCCTGCGTTGCCGAGAACTGCCCCGCGCAGGTTGGACGCACCCTCCCCATCGGCGCGCTATCCGGCCCCAGCTTTGCCCTCGAAGTCGCCCAGGGCCAGCCGACAGCACTCACCGTCGCTTTTGACGATCCTGGCGTCGCCACCCGCGTCCAGGCGGCATTCTCCTCCGAGAGCCTGCGCCTCTACACCTCGACCGACGTCATCGGAGTCGAACTCGGCGGAGCCCTCAAAAACGTCATCGCCATCGCTGCCGGAGTCGCCGCCGGAGTTGGTCTTGGCCACAACTCCGCCGCTGCGCTCATCACCCGCGGCATCGCCGAGATCACCCGCCTTGCAGTAGCCTGCGGAGGCCGCCGCGAAACCCTGGCCGGACTGTCGGGCGTCGGTGATCTAGTCCTCACCTGCACCGGCTCGCTGTCGCGCAACCGGACAGTAGGACGAGAGTTGGGTCAGGGCCGCAAGCTGCCTGAGATCCTCGTTGGCCTCGGCGGCAAGGTGGCTGAAGGAGTCCTCACCACCCGCGCTGCCCTAGGCCTGGCCCGCCAGCAGGGCATCGAGATGCCCATCGCCGAGCAGATGGAGCTGATCCTCAACGAAGGCAAAGACCCCCGCGAAGCCATCAAGATCCTGATGCTCCGTCCCGGCAAAGACGAGCTCTGAGGACAGGCTGAATCAAGCTTGTTTGTGTCAGAGCATGAGTTCACAGGCTGCGGAAGAACCATGCTTTGTGTCAGGGCACGACTCAAACGGTCATTGAAAACACGTAAGTTACTGATTCTGCAATGTCCTGGATGACCAAGATATCCAACAAAACCATATCGTTAGCACAAATTAGCACAAAATTGGCAAGATACGCGGCAAGTCGAACCTCGCCCGAAACTCCCAATCGCCGACTATACACTCAATTCTGCTTGCGGAAGGCGCGGCGGATTTGGCAATCCTCCCACTTCCCGATGAGATGAGCTAGGAACTTCGGCTTGATTTTCCCCCGCAAATAAAGCCTCCGACGCAACGCATGTTGCACTCTCCGGAGCGCATTCCAATCTTTGAGGTTCTGTGCAGTCTCCGGCATTGCTTCGCCGATTAGTTGCTGCAGTTTGTCGATGATCTCCTCCGTAGGCTCGAAGATTTGCGATCCGATTGGGTCGCTTTCAGGATCGACCCATTTATCCGAGATTGCGACCAGCGACTCCATCATCTGATTCACTTCACCAACGCTGGCAGTTCTGTCGAGAGATGACGCGCTCTCGACGATTGCTGTCAGGTCCCACAGGTCTTTGGCAGTAGGGCAGTTTTCGAGCGGGTGTCCGAGGTCCTTTTCTCTCTGCTCGGCTACTCGAGCAAAATGAGCGAAGAATGATGGGGCCTCAGAGAGTTCACTTGTCATAAGACTAAGCCTTTCATAGATTTCTCAGTTCCCCGTCATATGGGAAACGTCAAGATGGCTTAGATAACTTTGCCCGACGCTTACCCACCGATGACTTGAATTCCGCGACCGCCAGCCTTCCCGAAATGGTCGCGAAGATTCTGCAAATAAGGCCCCCAAACTGAGAGCATGTTCTCAGCGGCGGATAGCCATTTGGCTTCCTGGGCGGAAGTTCGTTCGTTGCGATCCAGATCGGCGATGAAGAAGGTCTCGATGTCGTTTGTCTGGTTCAGCGCGACCTCAAGCGCGTCAAGTCTGCCTTCGACAATCTGGGCCTGAAGCGATTTGATGAGTTCGATCTGCGATGCCGCACGAACGCGTATCGCGGCGACTCGTTCCTTATCGTGGATCATGGGTGAAGTTTAGCACCGGAGCCGACCTCCAAATCCCTTCAAACTCCCGAATCACCGCCTATGCGGAAATTTCGGCTGAACCAAACCTGTTCAAGAAGATTCATGAGATGGCCGATAGCACAGAATCAGCACAAGAATTTCCGAGCGTTCTGTCTGCCCTTGAATCTGAACGGGTTCTGGACACCGCTTTGTAACAGGGCACGACTTCAGTCGTGCCGCAAATTCAGCGAGACCTACGCGGGCTTTAGCCCCTGAGGAAGACTTGGCGCGCACCCCGCATTTTTGGCTTCTTTGTCATTGCCGCCACAGTGGGATAGCTTTATCTATAGCTTTTTACCGCGCCCCTCGGAGGTCCCTATGAATCCCAATCCATCCGCCCCCACCCGCCGCCATGCGCTCGCCGGAATCGCCGCTTCCGTCACCGGGATAGCCGTCGTCTCGCTCTCATCCGCCAGGGGTCAGCAGGCCTCCAAGGCAGAGAAACCCTCCAACCCCGCCCACCAGGCTCTGACTGCCATCCACTACGAGATCGACTTCCACCCCAGCCCGCAGCGCCTCTACTCGGCGATCCTCGACGAGAAGCAATTCGCCGCCTTCTCTGGCCTCGGGGCCACCATCGACCCCACTCCCGGCGGAGCTTTCTCTATGTTTGGCGGCCTCATTGTTGGCCGCACGATCGAACTCGTCCCCAACCAGCGCATCGTCCAGGCTTGGCGGCCCACCCATTGGGACCCCGGCATCTACTCCATCGTGCGCTTTGAGTTCAAGCCCCGCGCCGCCGAGACCACGCTCATCTTCGACCACACAGGCTTCCCCGCCGGCGAATACGACAGCCTCGACTGGGGCTGGAGCCATCACTACTGGGACCCGCTCAAGAAGTTCCTCGCCTAGCTGATGGGACTCATACCCAACCACAGCAAAGCCCCGCGAAGCCATTAGCACTTCAGCGCTCGGCCCCTGCAAAGACGAACATTGGCTCTATCCTCCCGCAATCGCCCCGATAATCAGCAGGGGCTCTTTGCCTTCGGAAACCGCGCGTGGCAGCCATTTATCCACCGACTCGTGCGACCAGTCCTCTTCGCAGGCAAAAAAGCGCAGAAAGTCTCGGCGCTTGCCTGTTTCATACTCGCGAATCGTTCCGCGCAGCATCGGGTATGTAGCCTCTAGCGCATCCAGCACGCGTCGCATCGTGACCGGCTCGGCGACCGGGAGCGCGATCTCTGCGCCCACATGCGCCAGGTTGCGCAGGTGGTACGGCAAAACAATCCGCACGCTACTCATAGCAGCGTCTGCACCTCGACCGATAGCACGGCAGGGAGATCGCGGACGATCGGCTGCCAGTTGTCGCCCGCGTCGGCCGAGGCGTAGACCTGGCCTCCGGTCGTGCCGAAGTAGACTCCGCACTCGTCGAGCGAGTCGACGGCCATGGCGTCGCGCAGCACATTCACATAACAATCCTGCTGCGGCAGCCCTTTGGTCAGCGGCTCCCACTCGTTGCCGCCGGACTTACTGCGGTAGACGCGCAGCTTGCCCTCGGGCGGGTAATGCAACGAGTCGCTGGTGATGGGGACGACGTAGAGTGTCTCCGGCTCGTGGGCGTGGACATCGATGGCAAAGCCGAAGTCGGTGGGCAAGTTCCCGCTGACCTCATGCCAACTGTCGCCCGCGTCGTCTGAGCGCATCACGTCCCAGTGCTTCTGCATGAAAAGCACGCCGGGGCGCGCGGGATGCATGGCGATGTGGTGTACGCAGTGGCCGGTCTCGGCGTTGGGGTCGGGAATCATGTTCGAGACCAAGCCTTTGTTGATCGGCTTCCAGGTGACCCCTCCGTCGTCCGTGCGAAAAGCTCCGGCGGCGGAGATGGCGATGTAGATGCGGCCGGGGTCGGCGGGGTCGAGGATGATCGTGTGCAGGCACATGCCGCCGGCTCCGGGCTGCCACTGGGGGCCTGTCCCGTGGCCGCGCAGGCCGGCCAGCTCATGCCAATTTCTGCCTCCGTCGGTGGAGCGGAAGAGCGCCGCATCTTCGACGCCCGCGTAGACGGTCTGGGCGTCGGTAAGCGAGGGCTCAAGGTGCCAGACGCGCTTGAACTCCCATGGATGCTGCGTGCCGTCGTACCACTGATGCGTGGTGAGGGGCTTGCCTGTCTCAGGCGAGGTGTCGTAGAGGAAGCGGTTGCTCTTGGCCGGGGGCCAGCTCTGAGGCGCTTCGCCGGACTTGACGCCGGGCTGCTCCCAGGTCTTGCCGCCGTCGGTCGAGCATTGCAACAGTTGGCCAAACCAACCGCTGGTCTGCGATGCGTAAATACGATCGAGATCAACCGGCGACCCCTTCATGTGATAGATCTCCCAGCCGGCGAAGTGCGGCCCGTCGACCTTCCAATCCTGCCGCTTGCCGTCCGAGGTCAGGATGAATGCGCCTTTGCGCGTCCCCACGAGGACACGTACAGTGCTCATGGCTCTCCTTTTCTCCCCGCTCCGGCCCCGATTGAGAGCCTTCGGCCGGACTTCCGCAAGGTCTGTGACCAGATTTTTGCCCGGCGAGCGGGCATATTGCAACCAGAATTTACGGCATTGGCGCGCGGCCGTCCTTGACCCCGCGCAGCGACGCCGATGCTCTAAACTCAAAGCTGGGACCCTCTTATGTTCAAGTTATTCGGCGGCAATAAAGACAATCCGGAAGACACTCCCGCGACGGAGCCTGAGGCAGGCGCGGAAGAGACGCCCAAATCCGGCTTCTTTAGCCGCATGAAGCAGGCGGTGACGCGGACCCGCGAGTCTCTCTCGACCAAGATTGAGTCCATCGTCGCCCTGACCCGAACGGTCGACGAAAGTGCGCTGGAGAGCCTTGAGGCGGTCCTGCTGACCAGCGACCTGGGCGTCGAGACGACAAACGCGATCCTCACCGTTCTGCGGGAGCGCGCCAAGCGTCAGGCCATCGAAGGCGGAGACGAGCTGCGCGAGTTGCTGAAGGTGCAGATCCGGGCGATTCTCGAAGCGCCCATTGCGAATAGGCCGAGCACTGTGGCGCCAGCCGACGGGCCGACGGTGACTTTTCTCGTTGGCGTCAACGGGACGGGCAAGACGACGTCAGCGGGCAAGCTGGCGGCGTGGTATCGAGGCCAAAACCGCACCGTGCTGCTCTGCGCCGCAGATACATTTAGAGCGGCGGCCATCGAGCAGCTTGAGGTCTGGGCCTCGCGCAGCGGCGTGGAGATGATCAAGACCCGCCACGGAGGCGATCCAGCAGCCGTGCTTTACGACGCCGCCTCAGCCGCCAAAGCGCGCAAGATCGACGAGTTGATTGTTGACACCGCAGGCCGTCTGCACACCAAGACCGGACTGATGGACGAGCTTGAAAAGATGCGCCGGACGGCGGCGAAGCTGATTCCCGGCGCGCCGCATGAGGTGCTGCTGGTGATGGACGCGACGACCGGCCAGAATGGCCTGCAGCAGGCGCGGCAGTTCACGCAGGCTGCTGGAGTAACGGGGATTATTCTGACGAAACTCGACGGCACGGCCAAAGGCGGCATCGCGGTGGCCATCGCGCAGGAGCTTGGTTTGCCTGTGCGCTTCGCAGGCGTTGGCGAGCAGATGACCGACCTGCTGGAGTTTTCGCCGGCCGAGTTTGTTGAGTCGCTATTGGGATGATATGAACGCTTCAGATCAAGACCGTCATTGGATGCAGCGCGCGCTGGAGTTGGCACGCCGCGGCATCGGCGTCACTTCGCCCAATCCCGCCGTCGGCTGCGTGATTCTGGATTGCGCTGGGCAGGTTGTCGGCGAGGGCTGGCACGAATACGACTTGCTCGACCACGCCGAGGTCGCCGCGCTTAAAATCGCGCAGCAGCACGCGGGTGAGCGTCTGCGCGGCGGCACAGCCTACGTGACCCTCGAACCCTGCAACCACACTGGCCGCACGGGACCATGCACAGAGGCACTGATCGCAGCTGGGCTTGCGCGTGTCGTAGCCGCTACCATCGATCCCAACCCCGCAGTAGCAGGCCACGGTATGGAGCGTCTGCGCGCGGCGGGCCTTAAGACGGCTATCGGCCCATGTGAAGCCGAGGCGCGCCGCCTCAACGAAGGCTTTGCCCGCTGGAGCCAGCACCGGCGTCCACTCGTGCTGATGAAGGTTGCCATGACCCTCGATGGCCGGATTGCTCCGCCTGCGGCCCAGCAGGCTCCGCACCAGCCCTATTGGATCACCAGCGAAGCCGCGCGCGATGCTGTGCAGCCCTTGCGATGGCAGGCCGACGCTGCGCTCACCGGCGTGGACACGGTGCTGGCTGACGATCCTTTGCTGACAGACCGCAGTGGACTACGCCGTCGCCGGCCCCTGCTGCGCGTAGTACTCGACTCCGCCCTTAGAATGCCGCTCGACTGCAAGATGGTGGCCACGGCCCACAACGATGTGGTTGTCTTCACCGTTTCAAAGGACGAGGCCCGCGTGCGCGAACTCGCGAGCCGTGGCATTCGCGTCGAGGTGCTGCCAGCCGAAGCGGGCCGAGTTCCGCTCGCCAATGTGCTCGACAAGCTGGGCGAGGAGGGCATTCTCACCGTGATCACCGAGACCGGCACGCGGCTCAACACGGCGCTTCTGGCCGGCGGACTGGTGGACCGCGTCCATCTCTTCGTCTCTCCGCAAATCATGGGCTCCGACGCCGTGCCCGCTTTTCGCGGCATGGCTCGCGCGATTCGCATGGCCGAGGTCGAGGTCGAGCGCTACGGCAACGATCTGGGGCTCTGCTCGCTGCTGAGAGATCCCTGGCCGGCGAGCAGCCAGGAGACAATTGGCCCCCAATAGGACAATTCCGGGCGACGGAATGGCTGGTTGTGCGCGACGTTTGGCGCGATGACTAGTTTGCAACGCGAGCCGCAAATCGCGGCCAGTTCCCTCGCCATCCGCACGGGAAAGAGCCCGTCTTTTTCGCCGTGGACGATCAGCACATCGATCGGGCAGTCGCGCAATGCGCCTTCGGCATCCCATATCGGCGGCACTGCGAATGCAAAGGCTCTTGGGATTCGGGCACTTGCCGCGGCGTTTCTCAGAGAGGTGAAGGCGGCGCAGAGCACCAGGCGATGGGCCGGAATCTTGCCCAGGACCGCGACGGCAATGCCGCTGCCGAGAGAGAATCCCAGGATGGATACAGGCAAGGGTGCGGTCAGCTGTTCGAGGCAATGGAAGGCGCAGACTGTGTCTTGTTCGCTTTGATCCGAATCGAATAGCCCCGAACTCTCCCCGTACCCTGAGTAATCAAAGACCAGCGAGGCTATACCGCTGGCTGCGAGCATCTGCTGCACCGGCAGCCAGTGCTGGACGGTCTCTCCGATTCCATGACAGATCAGCAGGCTGGCGCGCGCGGCCTCCGGCTTCAAAAGCACCGCGTCGAGCCGGCTCTTGCCGCTGGGAATAGAGTGGCGGGAGGCGCGAGCGCCGGATCTCTTCTCGCGGCCATTCCAAGAGACTCTGCCCAGAACTCTGTCGCGCAAAAGAAGAAAACGGCCAATTGCAGTGATCGAGATCGAGAAGATGAGCCGGCGAGCCTCAGCGATTTTCATCTAAAGTATTATCCCTCAGCAAGAATACAGAGGATTGATTCGGTCGTGTCTCCTGCTCCCTATCCCCTCGGCAGCCACGAGACTGAGGCTCTGGTAGAGCTCCGACGCCTCTACCGAAGGCCCGGTCAATTTTCTGCTGTTCTCAAGTGTTCCGGATCGGATATATTGATTCCACGTGAATCGGGAGAGACCCGGTTCCGCGTTCGACTTTCCCCGTCTCCGCGCAGCAAGACGCCAATTTGATTTGAACAACGACGCCGTTCCGCACGCATCGAAAGATTGCCTCTGCGCGGCTTTGAAGGCTGAAATGGACACTTGTCGATTGCAGCCAGAAGCAGGTGGTCTCAATGAAGATTCCCGACACAATCGGATTGGTGCTGGAGAACAAACACGTCAACACAGTGCTATCGATCCCGCCCGAGCGGACGGTCTACGAGGCCCTGGAAAAGATGGCCGAGCACGATATCGGCGCACTGCTGGTGGTCTCCGAGGAGCGTGTGGTCGGCATCCTGTCCGAGCGAGATTACGCCCGCAAATGCATCCTGATGGGCCACCCTTCCAAGACAACACAGGTCCACGAGATCATGACCAGCCCTGTGGTCAGTGTGAGCCCCCAGCAGACCGTGGATGAGTGTTTGACCCTCATGACCGAGCACCACTTCCGGCATCTTCCGGTCTTGCAGGATGACGAGGTGGTGGGACTGGTCTCCATCGGAGACCTGGTGAAATGGGTGATCTCGGGCCAGGCGCACCACATTGACGTGCTGGAGGGTTATATTGCGGGTGCGTATCCGGGGTAGGGGAAGCGAGGAGAATTGCGCAAAGTCGACGCGGCCAACTGCGAGCGGCGAACTTTGACAAGGCCCGAAAGGCTACCGTGCCCTGGTTTTGCTCTTAAGCATTATTGGGAATTGTGTAGACCGAAGTTTTGTAGATTTCCCACCCATTCCGCAGGAAAACGCGGAATGGATGGGGCACGGAATTCTACAGTAAGTCCGAAAATGCTCTAATACCGCACGGCCATCAGCCGTCGGAAGATCGGTTCGCACCGTTCCCGTTCACCAGTGGTGATGAACTCCACCGCCCCGCGACGATCTTCTCCAACCTGACGCAGCAGATCGCGCCGCGCCAGTTCTCGCACCAGATTGGCGGCTGTGCCCTGGTTGCCGTCTACGACCAGCGGCCGCGGCGTAAAACAGCATTCGATTGCCTGGCGCACAAAAACATAGTGCGTGCAGCCAAGCACCACCACCTGAACATCCAGTCCCCCGAGCGGCGCAAAGAGTCCTGATAGAAACTCGTTCAGTTCCGGTCCGCTGGTCACTCCCCGCTCGACCAACTCCACCAGTCCCGGACAGGCGAAGGGCACCAGGTAGTCGGGGTTTCCCAGTTGCTCGACCAATGTGTGCAGCTTTTGCTGGCGCAGCGTCGCCGTGGTGGCCAGCACAAGCACCTTACCCCGCGACCGCATGCGCACGGCGGGCTTTACAGCCGGTTCCATGCCAATCACCGGCAGCGAAAACTCTGAGCGGATGATTTCGATAGCCGCACTGGTTGCCGTATTGCAGGCGACCACGAGCGCCTTGATCCCCCGCTCGAGCAACCGTACGACAGCGGCTAGCGTGACTGTCCTGATCCGTTCCTCACTCAGATCGCCATAGGGCGCGTTGGCGTTGTCGCCGTAATACAGCAAATCTTCACACGGCAGCAGCGATGCGATCTCGCGCAGCACGCTCAGCCCTCCGAAGCCGGAGTCGAAGATGCCGATTGGGAGCATACGACTGGCAACGATTCGCGGCTGGCTCACGGGTGGGTTCCTTCGTTGGACACGGCCTCGGCGGCCAGGTAGGTACGAGTCAGGTCGGCGTGGCCGGCGAGGGTGGCGCGGGGCTTGCCGTCCACTAGAAAGCGAACTTGAGTGACGCGGGGCAAGTTGGCGTGCAGCGTGCCGCAGATGGAGAGCACGGTCAGCGTCTCAGTCTCAATGCCGGAGGGGTGGTTGGCCGCAAAGCTGCCGGTCAGATTGACGACTGCCAGCTGCGGGACAGCCACTGTATCTGCTGCCTCGGCGTCCGACTTGCCTGGGTCGGACTTCACTGGCGTGAGACTTCTGCTGCCGAAATACGGCGCGGGCAATAGAAAGACCTGAAGCACCGAGGCGCCGCCTCCGGGGACCGGGTGAGCGGCATCGGGAGCGGCGTAGAGGTCCAGCAGTTTGCCCAGCACGACGCGTGCACGAGCGCCAGGATCGGCGGGCAGCGGCAACGAGCGAAGTTGCGTGAGCAAGGAGTTGTCGTTATCGCTGGCTACCAGCAGGGTCGCCTCGACAGCGGGCGCAACTTCGGGAGCGCTGGTAGGCGCCGAGTCCTGGCCGGCGATCAGCCGCTGATGGGCTCGCTCACGCAAGCGCCACAGCGTCACTCCCATGATGAGCGAGGCCAACAGCAGTATGCCGAAAAGCAGTTTCTGGTGGCGGGGAATCACGGATGAGCCTCCGTGCGCCACTCTACAAGTGCCGCTGCCAGTGCGGTGGCCACGCGAGCCTGATAAGCAGGATCGTCCAGCGCGGAGACCACTTTTTTGTCCGGGCCCAGTTCAGGTGCAATCTCCACGGCTACCGCCGGGCAGGTCATGCTGTCCATGGCGGGTAAGGAGGTTCGGCCCAAGGTTACGCTCATCCCGGCTTCAAGCAGCGCGGAGTTCAGCGTCCCCTCCAGCGCAATGCTGCGCGTCACCCAGGCGGCCTGCGCGATCTTCCAGGCAGGGAAGAGCGTAGGCTGCGTCGGCGCCAGAGATGAAGCATAGAGGTGAATTCCCGAGCCGCTCTCAGTGGCGTGAAGACTGATGCAGGCCTGGGCCTGGACGTGGTTGGCGATCTCCGCTCGCTCGTTTGGATCGATGGCCGCATCGGATTCGCGGGTCGTCACGACCTGGATGCCGCGCGCTCCCAGCAGCGAGCGCAGCCGTTCGCTCAACGCCAGGGTTAACGCCTTTTCGAGCTGCCCGTCGACAAAGTGCCCGCCGGTGTCGTCGCCGCCATGAGCCGCATCGAGCACCACAACAAACCGGGGAAGGGGCGCAGCCGGGGCCGGCGGGGCCTGCTGCGCAGCGGCCAGTGGCGAGGCTACCACGAATGCCGTAAGCGCCCAGACTAGCCTGCGTCCAAGAAGCGTCCGGCTACCGGGGGCGAATATTGGCCTATTCTTGAACCAGACCTTCAAGTTCTTTCCCCGCTTCTAGAGCGACCACTCTCTGTACTCCTGAATCGCGGCGTGCATCGCGTCGGGAGCAATGTCCAGTTCACCGGGCCACGAGACCGCGCCGGTTTCAAGCCTTACCTGCGCGAAAAGAGACGGGTCGGCGAGCGCGGCGAATACCCCGGCCTTTGGCGAATGCACAAGGCCGGACATGTCGACAATCCCTGTAGGCCCGTCGGCGAACTTAGCCAATAGCCGAAATGCTGAAAGAGCCTCGACCTCGGTGACACGCCATGGAGATCGAGGTGCGACCGCCGCGGCTAAGGTAGTGGAAGAATCTTCGCCGGCGTTTGATTCTGTGCGCATAGATCCCAATCCCTTCGGAGTTCCTCGCGGTGCTGCTGTGCCCGTTCCAGCGCGAGCGCCGTTGCACGGCTCAGCAGATCTCCTCGGATGACCTCGAATGTCTGAAAGTCGATCAAGTCCTCGAATTCAGCATACAACGCTTGAAAATGAGGTGGAACGTGATCACCAAAATACATCTGATCGAGCAATCTATTTCTGTTCCACATTGCCGATGCAGGCCTCGACCATTTCCATAAAATCTCGATGGTAAATACCAAGCATTCCAACATCTTGGACATTTGGGCCGCCACTGTGATGAAAACGCCGCCAATGTGCCCGGAGTTGAGGGTTTTGAATCTCATAAGGGACACTGTCGCGCCACACCCGAACTGCTTCTGGGTCAAGAATTTTGTTCGCTGAGAGCAGATGAATGCATTCATAAAAGTCCATGACTGCTTCAGAAAAGTGGCAGCGTCTAGCCTCTTCCAAGGGCAGCTCCCAATAGGGAGAAACTGAATTCATTTGTTCAGCTGCGGAGGTTTCGGCGGTTACGATTGAAAGGTGACAGGTTTGAATGTGACTCATCCGCACTTGGAGGTAAGATTGCACGTTGGCAAGCTTTTGCTGCTGCTGGGGCGACTTCCGCGTTAGGATGCTCTGGTATCCGATAAACGCAAGAGTACCTGTCACAAGGATAAGGTAAAGGAATTCATAAAGCGTCATAGATCACCAGTTCTTGACGTCCTTAGGGCTGGCCTGAGGCAAAGTTTGTGATTAGCCTACCACGCGGGTGCACCCAATCTTGTGATGTAGATTGGGATTTGAGCCACCCGCGGTCGAAAACTCACAACGCTCGATTGGCCCTATGGCCTCTTCGATTTGCTCTGGGATCTTCATGACGCATCAAGATTCCGCAGAACCTGCTGATCGCCGGCATTGTTCTCGTCGGCTTCTCGCCCTATGAACTGAAATCGGATCCTTCGCTTCAGTTCTTAGTCGAGAGCATAGATGGTTAGTCCGCTCAGCAGCTTGGGGAAGAAGTCGGTGGATTTCTGCGGCATCACGTCGCCGGCAAAGGCCACCTCCTTCAGTTGCTCCATTGAAACCGGGTTGGTGAGGAATGCGACATCGGCCTCGCCGCGGCGAACCAGTTCGACTGCTTCGGAAGCGTCACGCAGGTAACGGAGATTGGTCTGTTCGCGGACTTTTTCTGCGTTCAAACCGAGAAGGCGGTCAAGGACGATCGAGTGCAGGCAGCTCAGGTCGAGCTGGCGCTGGCGTTCGGGCAGAGCTGCCAGAGCTGCGGCCACCGGCTCCGCCTTCGCACGGAGCAGAAAGGCTCCGGTACGCGTCACAGCGACAAACGCCGTGCCCTGTTGAGCGGACAGTGTGTCAATGTAGTTCGAGGCTTCAGCGGCAGGCAATGCCTCAACCGTGAAAAACTCCTCGGCGGCGCGTTTGAACGCGGTGGGATCGAAGCTGGCGAGGCTATGGACGACGCGATGCGTCGGCAAAATCACCAGCCCGTCGGAGTCCATGTTGACGAAGGTCATCATCACCGCGGCCTCGGGATAAGCCGGCTGGGGCAACTGGCTGGTGCTGAATTCGGTCTTGGCCGACGCGGCTGGCGCGTGTTCCCTGGAATAGTTCAGAGCCGTCTCGTAGCGATGGTGGCCATCGGCGATGATCAGCTTCTTGTCGGCCATCGCGGTGGTGAGCAGGTTGATCACCGCCGGGTCGCTGACCTTCCATACGCGGTGCAGCACGCCGTACTCGTCGGTGACCTCGGCCTCGGCCGGCCCGGCGCCGTCGTAGAGAATCTTCTCAACGCTGCCGGCGGCATCGGAGTAGAGCATGAAGATCTGCCCGAAGTGAGCGTGAGTGGCTCTCAACAGGTTGAGCCGGTCTCCTTTGGGCTTGCTGAGCGTTTGCTCGTGGCGAAAGACCACCCGGTCGGCGTAGTCGTGCACCTTGCCCAGAGCGATAAAGCCGCGCCTCTCTTTGACGATCTCGGTACCCGGCACTTTGAACCTCTGCGAATAGGCGAAGATCGCCGGCGACTTCTCCTGCGCCAGCACGCCCTGCTGCTGCCAGGCCTTGAAGTCGCGCGCAGCGCGAGTATAGACGCTCTCGCCGCCTTCGCCGTCGAAGAGCTCCGGCTTGCCCAGGATGATGCGCACCAGATTGTAAGGGCTGCGATCGTAGTAGGCCTGCTGCATCGCCGGAGTGATCTTGTCATAGGGCTGAGTAACTACGTCCTCCAGCCGGACGGCGGACGGGTTGTAGCGCCAGGCGCGAAAAGGATAAATGTGGGCCATGCTGAGGGTCTTTCTCCCGATCGAAGGGTGCGATCTGCGTGCGGAGGTCCCATGACGCTCAATCCGGGACGGTTGCTCGCTCAGGCTCGATTGTATCCCAATGGCGATAGCGGGCCGGCTTTTCCACCGATCGCCGGGGTGAATCCTTGCAACAATACAATGACATAAAGGCAATGTCAGCAGTCTAATAATCGTGCTACTATCGCCTTCTATTGTTGGTGTCGCGGCATGAAGATGCTTTGTTTTGAGCGAAAGCCCCTCAGTGGGCGCGGCAGTTGGAAACGGCCCGGCCACCGGCTGTGGATCTGCGGATGTGCGGCCGCGCTTTTGGTCTTCCGCGCTCAGGCGCAGGACAATCCGCTCGACAAGCCGCATGTGACTCCGCCGTCCACCTCCGCGCCGGCCGCAGGGGCGCCAACGGGGGCCGAGGCCCCTGCGGCCACTGGCGCAGATGCCATGAAGATCCGGCCCGGTGCGCGGATCCGCATCAATGTGGACATGGTGCTGGTTCCCGTCACCATCACCGATCCCATGAACCGCCTGGTCACCGGCCTCGAACAGGACGACTTCCAGCTCTACGAAGGCAGCAGCCAGCAGAAGATCAGCTCCTTTGCCGCTGAAGACGCGCCGGTCTCGATCGGCATCATCTTCGACCTCTCCGGCTCGATGAGTTCCAAGCTGGTCCGCGCCCGGGAGTCGATCCTGCAATTCATCAAGACCGCCAACCCCCAGGACGAGTTCTTCGTCATCGGCTTCAACGACCGGCCGGAGCTGATCGAGGACTTCACCAGCTCGGTCGAGGATATCCAGGCCCGCCTGGCGACGGTGCAGAGCGGCCACCGCACGGCTCTGCTCGATGCGATCTACTATGGCCTGGTGAAGATGCGGGACGCGAAGCATGAACGCCGGGCGCTGCTGGTGGTCTCCGATGGAGGCGACAACCGCTCCCGCTACACCGAGGGCGAGGTGCGCTCCCAGGTCCGCGAGGCCGACGTCGAGATCTATTCGATCGGCATCTTCGACCCCTATGCGGCCACCCCCGAGGAGCGCACCGGACCGATCCTGCTCAACGAAGTGAGCGAAGAGACCGGCGGACGCCTTTTCCGCGTCGACGATATCGCCGAGATGGGCGACATTGCCGAGAAGATCTCCACCGAGCTGCGCAACCAATACGTCATCGGCTACCGGCCCAAGAATCTGGTCCGCGACGGCAAATGGCGTAAAGTGAAGGTGAAGGTCAATCCTCCACCGGGTTTGCCTCCGCTGACCGTTCATGCACGTACCGGCTACTATGCGCCTATGCAATAACGCGGCTGTTGCGCTCATTCTTGCCGGAGCGGCGATCGCGCTGTCCGCGCAACAAGCGCCCGCTCCCGCCCCGGCACCGCCCCTCACCGTGGATCGCGACCCGGTGCGCTCGCCGGACGGGGAGACGCCTTCGCCGACACCGATCCATAAAGAAACCGGCGGCTACGTTCTGCATGAGGACGTCGAAGAGGTGGTGCTGAACTGCACGGTGCTGGAAGGCAGCCGGCTGGTCCCGGATCTGAAGAAGGAAGACTTTCGCATCATCGAGGATGGCGTTCCGCAAACGCTCATCAGCTTCCAGCACACCGACCTTCCCGTTTCCATTGCGCTGGTGGTCGACAACTCCGGCTCGATGAGCCGCAAGCGGCCCTCGGTGAACAAGAGCGCCCTGGATCTGATCCAGGCCTCCAACCCGCAAGACGAGGCCTTCGTGGTCAACTTCTCCGACGAGGCCTTCATCGACCAGGAGTTCACCTCGGACGTCAACAAGCTGCGCGATGGTCTCTCGCACATCGAGGCGCGCGGCGGGACGGCGCTTTATGACGCCGTCGTCTCCTCGGCCGATGAGCTGGTTGCCAACGCGAAGCGCCCCAAGCAGGTTCTGATCCTCATCACCGATGGCGAGGACAATGCCTCAACAGAGGACTTGGAGCCGACCATCCGCCGCGTGCAGCAGCTCTCCGGGCCGGTCATCTACTCGATCGGATTGTTGTTTGGCGACGAAATGAGCCGCGCCGAAGTGCGCCACGCCCGCCGTGCTCTGGAATTGCTCTCCACCGAGACCGGAGGCATGGCCTTCTTCCCCAAAAGCATCGAGCAGATCGATCAGATCGCCGCCGAAGTGGCTCGCGACATCCGCAATCAGTACACGCTCGGCTACCACTCGACCAAGCCCACCACCGAGCCGGGCTTCCGCCACGTCGAGGTAACGGCTGAGAGCAAGGGCCACGGCAAGCTTACTGTCCGCACCCGCACCGGCTACTACCCGGTGGTGCGCGCGGGGAAGAGGCGCGCCGCACAGCCGCAACAGTAGCATCGTCCTGCGTATCTTTTCCCGTCCGCTCTTTGAGCAATCCTGTTGACCAAGCGAGATTAAGACGTTATCTTGATAGCCTCTGCACGGCCTCTGCGACATTTTCCCCGAATGCAACTGTTGGAGGAAGCGATGCAATTGATGCGGACGATTCGGTGGGCGCCTCTGTGTCTGGCGTCTCTCGCGATTACAGCCCAGGCGCAGCTCAAGATCCTCTCGCATGAGCCGGTGATCCTGCGCAACGGCGCGGGTGCGGCACGGTTTGTCCTGGCCAACTCCGGAAAGGCCGCTCTTCCTCTCGACCTCAGTGCTGGAACCTTTCTCGACGTGACCTCTCACGCCCGGCTGCCGATGCCCAAGGTCACCTTCGCTCTTGAGGCGGGAGGCGCGAACCTGCCGGCGCAGATCGGCTCCGGGGAGACGCTGCAGATTGTGGCCAGCGTCAGCAACATGGCCAGCTCCACCGCCGCCGATGCCAAGCTCTTCAACCAGAATGACGAGATTGGCGAGTTGAACGCGGTGGCGGTCGATGTGCCGCTCAACGTGACACTCGATGGCAATGGAACTCCGGAGAAGCCGCTCAAGTTCGCTTACGGGAGAACCGATACCCTCACGCTGAAAAACGGCGGCACCGAGTTTTTCAGCGTCGATTGGCGATTTCAGCTCGGCGGCACTGTCGTCAAGACAGGAACAGTGATCCTGATTCCAAACGGCCGCACGCGCATCGAAGTCAGCCCTCCCAAAGAGGTCTATTCCTGGAAGGACTTCGTTCGCCCCACCGAGCGCAACGGACTTTTGATCGTCAGCCAGCACGGCCCTCATGGCGTCGCAGGCGATTTGCTCCCCGTTGAGGCGATTCCGGTGCGTCTGGCCATGATGCGTCTCGGTCCGGATCAGACCGAGGTACTCTTTGCTATCTACGTAATGGTCTTCCTGCTCATCGGGGGACTGCTCTCGCTGCTCGGCAGCTCGGTCTTGCCGAGCATTCTGAAAAAGATTGCCCTGCACCGGCAGATCGGCGATCTGGCAGACCGCACCAGCAGCGTCAGTGCGCGCGTGGACTCCTATCTGCGCGTCTTGCTGCGCCTGGAGCGAGCCAAGATTGGAATGGCGCTCAGCGAGGTGGGTCCGCTTTCGCTCTCATCCGCGGAGAGGTTTGAAGATGTAACGATCGCGATCGACCGGCTGGCCAAGCGGCTGGCCGTCGCAGAGCGGCTCGACGAGTTGCGGCGCTGCTTTGAGGATGCTTCGGCAACGGCGCCGCCCTCCATCACCGACGAGATCGACAGGACATTGCAGTTGGCTTCCAATCAGCTGCATTCCTTTTCACTGCCCGACGAGGACGTGAATTCCGCCAAGGCTCTGCTTGGCAAGGCCGATGCCTCGCTTGCACTACTGAATGATAGCGATGCCCAAGCCAAGCTGATCGCGGCTAATTTCAAGCAACTGAAGGACCGCCTCAAGTCATTTCCCGAGAGCCTTTACGGCGATCTCAAACTGGCGCTGCCCGGTATCTTTGCTTTTCTCGATTTTCCGTTTGACGATCCGGCCACCATCGTTCGTCCCATGTTCTTTGCCATCGATCACGCCATCGCCGCGATCCATGTGGCCCTGGATTATGCCATGGTCAGGGTTGCCATCCCTGTGGCAACTCCAACAATCGACGGAGACCCCGGAAAAGCCTCACGAGATCGCTTGCTGGCGCATGAAGGTGAACTGATCAGATTGCTAGGTACTCTCTCGTGGAAATCGCTGCGCGCCGCCACCACGCTGGTGCAGGAGATGCGCGAGGACATCTACGAAAACGACGTCATCGAAGAGATCGAGAAGATGCGAGAGGACGGCGCAAAGCGGGTCAGGGTGGTCTTCGATACTCAGAAGGCGCGCCCCTACCTGCCGGTCTACTTTTCGCTGTCCTTCGACGATCCCCGCTTCTGCGGAGCCGCGGCGCTGAGCAGGCTGGCCTTCAAGTGGAGCTTTCCCGGAGGTCTGTTTGAAGAAGGTTCAAGAGTCTGTCACTACTTTCTGGGAGATGAGCCTCTAAATGGCGATCCTCCCGAGTCAGCGCACCAAGCCAGGAAGCCTGGAACGAGACGCTTCAGACTGAAGAATGAGCGGACGATCAAGATTGCCGTCGCCGTACAGAGCCACAAGAATCTCGATGCCGCGAATACCATCGAAGGCGTCCTGGAGATCCAGCCGCCCAAGCCGCATGAGAAATCCCGCGCAGTTGCCGAAGGGGTGCGCTTTCTGATTGCATTCGGCGTGGCGCTGGCAGGGTTGGAGGCCGGTGCGCTCGATCAGCTTGGCAAACTTGACTTCTTCCCCGCGACGCTTGCGGTCGTGGCGCTAGGCTTCGGCGCCGACTCAGTAAAGAATCTGTTGACTCAGACGCCGAAAAAGAATGGATGAAGCAGGTGCCAGTACCGTGACCGCATGAGTATGTAATGACAGAACTGTAGCGCCGTGTCTCCTACAACAGATGCGGAGCAGCGCGGGCTTCTGCTGGATGTGCCGAGGATGCCGAAGACCCGCTCACAGCGAGACACCGCGATGAACGGGCTACAGCTTCTCATAGCTCAGGGCTGTTCTTTGCGGCTGATGACCGGGCCACCTGCCTGTCGCCGGGAACCCCGGTCGTACTTCATCGTGACCGCCGTGGCGCCGCTGGTCATCGAGGTCGTGTGATTCTTGGAGTTGTAGGTGAGTATGTTGTTGCCGACCATCGTGCATCCGATCCCAGGTCCCCAAAAGCGAGGGACCTGGGCCACCCAGGTTTAGGGTTGGGCACCTGGGCCACCGCCGCCAAAGCAGTCCTCTTCCGTAACCTGTATTCTGATTGCGCTTCGTTCTTGAGCCGGAAAGGGGTGCGACGTGGCGCGGGCAATGGGTTTGGCAATCGTCGGCGGGCCGTTCTGGACGGGCCTTGCGGTCCATGCGGCTTCGAAGCTCGGCCCTTGGCTGCGCAGGCACTGGCGGCTGGCTGGCCTCGTCGCACTATTCTTTTTCCTGGCTCCCATCTTCTTCGTCGAACTCTATCCGAGCCGCCTCGCAGCCGTCGCCGCGCCTAATCCGCACGAGCTGGCCCAGGTGAGCTTTGCCGTGGCCGGCGATGTGATTCCGCATGAGCCGGTACGCGCCGCGGCGGCCGCCGCCGGAGATGGCGCGCAGGGCTGGGGCGCGCTCTTCTCCGATGTCGCCGACGTCTTCAAAGGGGCGGATTTCGGCTTCGTCAATCTTGAAACACCGGTCGCTCCGACGCATTCGCGCGGGTCAAAGCCGTTCATGTTCGACGCGCCCGTCGCCTTGATCGACGCCCTCAAGACGAACGGCATCAAGATCGTCTCATCGGCCAATAACCACATGATGGACCAGGGCTGGGCAGGCTTCGCCGAGACTCGCGAGCACCTGAAAGCCGAAGGACTGCTCTTCGTCGGTACGGGCGATTCAAAGGACGATAGCTGGCAGCCGGTCGTCGTCGAGGCCAACGGCATCAAAGTCGGGTGGCTCGGCATGACGCGCTGGCTCAACGGCAATCGCAACCCCGACAAAGACGACCAGCCGCACGTGAACTTTTTCCCTTATCCAAACGAGTCAGGCGGCGCTCCGGGAGCCGACGAGGCCGCAGTGCTGGAGGCCATCAAGCAGGCCCGGCTGAAGTGCGACCTGCTGGTAGTTTCGATTCATTGGGGCATCGAGTACGCGCCCGCCCCGCGCCTCGAGGATGTGGAGACCGCGCACAAGATGCTGGAGGCCGGAGCATCGGTGATCGTCGGCCATCATCCGCATGTTCTTGAGCCTGTGGAGACCTACCGCACGCAGGACGGGCGCGACACAGTGATCTTTTATTCGCTGGGCAACTTTCTCTCGAACCAATCGCGCACCTACGTCGACGGCCTGATGCCCGACAAGGAGGGCGACCCGCGCGATGAGATGATCGGCCTCTTCTCAGCCGTTCGCGAGGACTACGGCCCGGCCGGCGTTCGCGTCGAGCTGGGCCACGTAGGCGTCTTGCCCGTTTGGGGCGAGAACAACCGCAACGAACTGGCCAGAGGGAAGGCAAAGACGGCTGTAATTCGTCCCGTACTGATCGACCGCGAGATGCCTCCGCTGCAAGCGAAGCTCGATGAGCTGACCAAGGCAAGTGCCTCCACGACACCACTAACCGAAGCGCAAAAGCAGGAGTTCATCGATCTGACAAAGCAACTGAAGCTACTCGACGACCGCCGCAAGCAGATCCTGGCGAGGGTTGGCGACGAGTACATCGTCGATCCGCCAAAGATGCCGGCGAAGCAATAGGAATTTATCCGTAAATTGGGAGCGGAATGTAGCGCCGTGTCTCCAGACCGGTTGTACTGGCGGCGTCCAGGCCGCCAGACGTCGCCTGTGGGTCTGGAGGCCCTCAGAACAGCCGACCTGGAGGTCGGCGCCACCACGCTCTACTGCACCGTTCCCTGCGGCCTGAGGCGGCGCAGATCCAGGGCGCACTCGACGGCATTCTGCGCCTGGAGCCGCAAATTATCCGAAGCGGCCCACAGCCAGAGGCGCGAGACCAGGCTTGGATTGCGGGGTCCCGTCTCGGAATGCACCTCGGGGCGCATCCGAACCAGCACATCGTTCTGGCCGGTTGCGGCGAGGTTCGAGGGCGAGTCGGTGTCTTCGAGGACCAGGTCCACATGGCCTCCGCTCAACGCTTCCTCAATCGCGACAATCTCGACAGGCCGTTCCAGCTCGACGGCGATCGAGAAGGTGTGGCCGTGAAAGACTGGCGCATGAATCACCTGCAACGCCAGCGAGGGCCAGCGGCCGGCTGAGAGCGCGTCATAATGGCGGCGAATCCTCGCCTCGGTCGAACTCAGACTGACCTTGGCGCCTTCGCCGAGACCAGCCAGCAGGTTGTAGGCCGCCTGCGCATCGTAAAGCGCGCGCGGCAGTCCCTGGAAGCTGAGCAGGCTCACGGTCTGCTGGTGGAGTTCGTCGAGTGCGGCGCGGCCAAATTCACTGGCAGGTTCGAGCAGCGTTGCGGCGACGAAGCGAACCGGAGCCGCCTGCTGGAGCCGTTCGAGCAGCAGAGCCAGAGCCAGGGCGGCAGGGTGCGCCGGGACCACGGCAGGGGTGAACAGATCGACCGCCGCGGCCTCAAAACCGAGCCACGGCGCGCGAACCACCACGCCAGTCTCTTGATCGAGGGCGCCGGAGAGATCGAGCACGGTCGAGCCGGCTCGCAGCGCCTCGCGCCAGTGCTTGCGGGTCAGGTCTTGAGAGCCGCAAAAAAATGAAAAATCGATCCGCTCAAAGGCGTCGGGGGCAATGGCCTGAACGAAGTTGATCTCGTCGCCCACCTGGTCCAACTGGCCTTGTACTTCATCTTCGTCCAGCAGGACGATGTTGGCCGCCGCCATCGGCGACTCCGACAGTGCTTCCTTCAGTTCCCGGCCCACCAGGGTTGAGGCTCCGACAATGGCGATCTTGTGCACAGGCGTCCTTTGTTTCTGTTTGTTTCGATGGCGAAGGTTATAAGGGTCTCAGCGGGTCCGGTTCGGATGATTCAGGAAGAGGAGCGTTCGCTCCGCTCAACCGCCAGCGCCGCCGTCTCTGCCACGAGTAGGCGGCACGCGCCCAGATTCCCGAGAACATATAAGTCAGGGCCCATGCAAAAAGCACCACCTGGGAGTATTTGAAGATGATGAACAGCACAAACGCAATGAGAATCAGCACCTGACGGGGATGGCGGCGGGAGAGGCTGAGTTCCTTTCCGGACCAGAATCGCCATGTGCTGACCATGAGAAAGCCGCTGACGCCCACGATCGCCAGCCAGATCATCGCGACCCACCAAGCCTCGACCGGATAACCGTAGCAAAGATGAACGGTGGTGGCCAGCATCCCCGCCGCGGCTGGAATCGGCATGCCAACGAAATACTTGCGACCCGGCCTCCCCGGATTGCGCGGCTGGGCATCGTGGCTGATGTTGAAGCGGGCCAGCCGGGAGACCCCGCCGATGAGATACAGAAAACAGATAAAGGCCCCGGCGTGAATCAGGTTCAGGTGCAACTCCGGATTCATCGTTTCGGAGAGAAAATGGAATCCCCAGACGAGCGCCAGCAGGCTCGGCGCCACTCCGAAGGTGATCGCGTCGGCCAGCGAATCCAACTCCTTGCCAAAATCGCTGCAGGTGTTGGTCATGCGCGCAATGCGGCCGTCGAGCGCGTCGAAGGGAATCGCAAAGATGATGGCGATGGCCGCCCAGTCCAGGCGCGTGTGCGCGTCACCCGTACCGCTCATTGCCGCCAGGGTCTGGGTAATTGAAAAGAATCCGGCGGCGATGTTGCCCACAGTGAACAGAGACGGCAGCAGGAACATGCCGCGGCGCAATTGCGCTCGCGCCCTGGCCTTTGCGAGTGCGGGGTCGAGGTGATTCATGGGCGCTCCCCCTCTCGCCCATCCGGCACCGCGCGAGCGCTCCTTGATCGGATCACGGCTCGCACGGCCGAAGACATCTCGGACTCATTCATCGCCGCCAGCACACTCGAGCCGCCCTTGACGCGGTCGCCCACCTTGACTCGCAATTCAGCCTCGGCGGGAAGCAGTACGTTCACGCGCGAACCGAACTTGATCAACCCCACGCGCTGGCCCCGCTCGACCGCGTCGCCCTCGCGCAGGTTGAAGACGATGCGGCGGGCCAGCAGGCCGGCGATCTGATGGAATGTGACTTCGATACCCTGGCCGCGCACGGTGGCGATGTTCTGCTCATTCCGGTCCGCCGAGGCGGGGTTCATGGCGTTCAAGTACTGGCCCTTCCGATAGCAAACACTGGTGAGGATTCCGGCGATGGGCGAGCGGTTGACATGCACATCGAAGACGCTCAGAAAGATGCTGATCCGCTGCCGTGGCCCCTCAGGTGTGGAGACCGTAGCCGTCTCGGTCACCAAGCCGTCTCCAGGGGAGACAATCAGGCCGGACCCGGAGGGAATCACCCGTTTGGGATCACGGAAGAACCAGAGAAAAAAGACTGCCAAAAGCACAGGCGGGATGCCCCAAGCCCAATCGCCAGTGGCCCACGCCAGCAGCGCCGCCACTGCCAACAGGCTCAAACCGTAGATGTAGCCGTCACGAACCATAGTCCCAAACGATTATACGGTGACTGCACTGAGATGGATAAAACTCGTGCCCGATCCCTAGGCGAATGCCTGCTGAGGTGCAGGAGCGCCGATCATTGGCGGCTGCATTTGCGGGCACAGCTCTCAGCGGCATTCGCTTTGATTACCACGGTTTTGCCGCCGCCGAGCGCTGGAGGTGCCGGCGATCTGCCGGTTGGATGTACAATTCACGATAGTTGCACTTATTTGCGCGGCGCAGCACTCGCCCGACGCATTTTCGCTTCATCTCTTGCCTTGCGGGCAGCATACAAGTCGGCTCATAATTCCATCCCGGCCACTCGTCCCGTGCAGGGAACCTCATTGAGAGGCGAGCCTCTTCGCTGCAACTTTTTCTAGGGCCCTGTACAAGCAAAAGGAGCGGCCATGGAAGGACTCGCTGAAGCTCTGGCAAAGCAAAAATTCTGTGAGGCGATTGAATCCGTCAGAAGGACCGATGGCCGAGCCGCATGGACCGGAATGAGCGGAGCACTCTCTGGCGGCCTCGCCGATGCCGCTTGCGGCTTGATGTTGCTGAGGGCCCTTGCCGCACAGAAGAATCAGTACGACGAGATCATTCGCGACCTCGAGGCTACCGTTACTCGCCTGGCAGAGATGCCAACTACGCTTGAAGTCAGCGCATACGGCTACTACGCGTTGGCGAGAAGCTATGCCATTCTGGGAGTCAAGCGAGAGAGATTCCTATCGAATTTTCTCAGGGCGGCCTTCAGGATGAGCTTCAAGAATGAACTGATGGATAGGGCCTCGACTCTCTACCTGCACAGCATTGCCAGGGACACGGCCTTCGCCGAGGCCGTCTTTGAACTGGGATTGGTCTATGACATCGGATTGAACTTGAGAGACAATGCCATCGAAGCATATGAGATCGTTACCCGGTTGAACCCGGACCATACGCTCGCGCGGGGAAATCTAGCCCGCCTGTACAACGAGACAAGGCAACTTGAAGAGGCGCAGGAAGAGGCCGAGCATCTTGTCCGTTTGAGCCCAAATGCCGTCTCGTATAGCACGCTTTCCAGCATCTACGCCCGCCAGAAAATGTCTCGGGAAGCTTGGCTGGCCGCCAAAGCAGCAATGCAACTCCCGGAGCAGCGCGGCATCATGGAGAAGTTCTCAAGCCATAATTACCTTGTCTCGCCTGAAACACTGGCCCCGGTTCCAGTACACCGAGAACCCCAGCCGATGTTTCAGCCGCGCCCTGCCCCGGAGGCACACCTCACTCGCTGAGGCCGCGCACTCCGGCGCTCGGATAATACGCCTGCTTGCTGCGCAACTTGAAGACTTTAAGCGGGGACCGCCAACCTGCGCTCCAGGCTGAAGATAAGGTCCTTGGCATGCAGTTTGAGCTTCTTGAGGCGCACTTCTTCAATCTGCTCCTCTGTGGAGAGATAAGGCTTTTCGAGCAGCTCTTCCAACCGCTGAGCGTAGTGGCGATGTTCGGCTTGCAGGCGATTAATCTCTGCGCTCAGCGTGGAGTCCTGTATTTCGTCCATCCAGCACCTCCGAATATTAACGATCATTTACATATATCGCCGCAATGGCGCAACCCGCAAGCCCAAAATGAATCGTTAGTACCCAAGGATGTGGAATTTTGCGGCGAAACCAGGTTCGGACTCTCAAAGCTGAGCCCGCATCAGAACCGCATCTTCAACCGGGTCAATGTAGTAGCGCGGCCGACGGCCGGACTCGGCAAATCCGAGCCTGCGGTAGAGGCCAATCGCCGGATGGTTGGAGGCGCGAACCTCGAGAATCATTTCAGTGACGCCAGTTGAACGAAGATGCCTGGTCAGCGAAGAAAAAAGCTGTCTCGCGCAGCCTCGACCCTGGAACTCGGGCGCAATCGCGATCGTCTCCAGTTCCGCCTGAGGCGGAAAGAAGCTGGCTATTGCGAAGCCTGCCGGGACACCAACAAAGGTGTTCTCGGCCACCAAAGCAATGCGTGGCGGAGGGGTCAAGATGTCGAGCGCAGTCAAGTAAGCCGAGCGGGGCCAGTGAGGGGCGTCCGGCAGGCTGCGCTCGATCTCGATGACTTGATCAAGATCTGCCTCGGTCATGTGGCGCACTTGCAGACCGGTGAATGGGTTCGTCATGGATGTGCTACCGCGGGCGCAATCGGTTCGCCAAAGATCTCCGCATCGCTCCGGCGCAGATAGTGTCCGTCGAGCAGCGCGAGATCGACAAACTCGCCCGCTGCCGCGCGGGGTGCGCAAAGCAGGAGCGCGTCGGCGCCCGTGGGTGGCTCGACACGGACCAGCTTTGTCTCCGGCCAGGCCGAACACAGCAGCTGGGCAGCAGCCTCGTCGCAAACGGCCACGCGAAACGGCGCTGGCAAGATGGCTGTAAGCTCATCAGCTCCGGCGAGCAGTTCCCTTCCCTGCTCACCGGACTGGCCAAGTCGCAGGAAGATCTCGCGGCGATGCGCATCCAAAGCCGCCGACGCCACATCGGACTTCGCGGCCAAAACCTCCAGACGCGAAACAGCGACGACGGAAATCCGCGCGGCCTCGGCCAAGCCCTTCACGGCGGCCAGACCCACGCGCACGCCGGTAAAACCGCCAGGCCCGTTGACGGCGACCATCGTATGGATTTGACCCAGATTGATTCTTGCCGAAGCCAGCAATTCGCCGACAGCCGCAACCAGCGTCGCGGAGTAGCTGCGCCCTTCAAGCTCGATCTGACCGAGAATCTCGACGGCCCGACCGGAGAGACGTCCCAGCGCCACCGTGCCGGTAGGGCCGCAGGTGTCGATTGCCAACAGGTACGCCGGTTCAGACATGGGTCCTCTTACACCGCCGCCAAGGCCTGCTCCAGATCAGCGATCAGGTCTTCCTTGTCCTCGATGCCGACCGAGAGGCGGACTCGTCCCTGAGTAATGCCCATCGCGGCGCGGACCTCTTCGCTGACCGAGCCGTGCGTCGTGGTGGCCGAGTGCGAGGCCAGCGACTCAACCCCGCCTAGCGACTCCGCGCTGAGAAAGATTTTGATTGCCGCCAAGAACCTTCCCGCTGCCTCGCGCGACTCGACCTCGAAGCTCATCATGGAGCCGAAGCCCCTCTGCTGCTTGACCGCGAGATCGTACTGCGGATGGCTCTTCAGGCCGGGATAGGCGAGCTTGCTGACCTTGGGATGCTTGGAGAGATACTCCGCTATGGCGCGGCCGTTTTCTTCGTGCTGCTGGATGCGCAGAGGCAGAGTCTTGATGCCGCGCAGCACCAGGAAACACTCAAAGGGCGACATAACCCCTCCGGCAGCTTTTTGCACGAAGAGAAACCGCTCCTTGTGTTCAGGCTTGGAGCCGATCAGAGCGCCGCCCAGACCATCCGAATGGCCGTTGAGATACTTGGTCGTCGAATGCATCACGATGTCCGCGCCTAGCGCCAGCGGGCTTTGCAGTACCGGCGAGAGGAAGGTGTTGTCCACGCTGACCTCAACACCCTTTGCGTGAGCGATCTGGGCGACCGCCGCAATATCGGTGAGAACCATCAACGGATTACTCGGCGTCTCGATGTGGACCAGCTTGGTGTGGGGCCGAAGCGCGGCCTCGACCGCCACGAGGTTGCTCGTGTCCACGTACTCGATCTCGATACCGTAGCCGGAGACAATTTTGTCGAAGAGCCGGAAGGTGCCGGCATAGACATCCTTGGAACAGACGACGTGGTCGCCGGCCTTCAGCATGGCTACAAGAGCCGAGATCGCTGCCATGCCGGTCGTGAAGGCATGGGCGCTGTGGCCGCCTTCGAGTGCAGCAAGCGCCTCTTCCAAGCGGTCGCGTGTCGGGTTGCCCGCGCGCGAGTAGTCCCAGCCGCGGTCGGTCTCGATGCCGGTGAGCTCAAAGGTCGAGGAAAGGTAAACGGGCACATTCACAGCTCCGGTCTGCGGGTCGGGGTATTGTCCGGCGTGAACGGCAAGAGTTGAGTATTTGCATGGGGAAGCAGTCATAATTCGAGCACGATCTCCTGCTTTCCAGCTTATCGCAAAGGGCGTTGGTGGCCGTTGGCCTGTCGCATTAACCCAAGAGCGCAATTTGAAGGGAAAAAGCCCGAAAAGGCACTCAGGGCACGAAAAGGGATGGACACGACTCTGTTATTTTGGTACATTGGTATTACGGTACCAAGGAGGAAACGATGCTGCAAGAACAGCAAAATCGTGAACCCGTCGTCGTCGAGCGCGTCCAGACGGGCGTGCGGATGGAAAAGCGCCTGTTGAAGGTGCTCAAAGCCGTCGCGGAACTGAAAGAAATGACCCTCGGCGATCTGCTGGAGGGAATTGTCTTGCACGCCTTTGAGGGCAAGCAGGTTCCCTTCTCCGCTCAGACGCTGAAGGAGATCGAGCAGTTCAAGGCGATCTACGGAATGACCCTGAAGGCCTCGGACAGCCACAACCTGAAGGAGCGAAGACAGTCCTGAACCGAACGGGCCCCTTCGGCCAAGAGACAGGCAGCGAATGGCTGAGCTGACCGTTGGGGCGGGCCGTATTCTCGCAGCGGTTAAGCAGGCTGAGGAATAGCGCTGGGTTCACTCAACTCTAATGAAAAGCGCGCCTCAGGGGCTAAAGCCCACGTAGATTCTGCGGCAACCACGGCACGACTGAAGTCGTGCCCCGATAAGAAACTGTCTTCCGCGGAGTTGCAAGTTGTTGGTTGTGTCGAACCGCGCTCCGGGTAGCGATTTCGCGCCGTCCCTACGGGACTATGATTCTTTTATTGACGCTTACCCAGGACTGCGCTGCGCTTGTCCTGGGCTATTATCGATTCTCCCTCCGGGAGAAGAACGTGGGCGGATTCAGGCTGCATAGGTCTGCGAAGACGGTGGACGACTGACACTCCTGGTCGCTCCGAATGAGTTTTCTGCGCAGTCTACACCCGCGGCCGTGCGTCAGGCGGTGGCCAGAACCCGCTCGGAGTGCTCGGCGGTAGCAAGATCCGCAGTCAGGCTGAGCAGCGACTCGACCACATCGGCGGCGCGATAGGAAGTTCGTCCAGGAGCAAGGAACTGCGCGACGGTATTCAGATCGTCGCCCACGGTGACCAGAGGCGGCTCGACGGAGCCATCCTTGCGCACTTGCTGGTGGCCGATGTTGGCAAACAAGGCATTGCAGAGGCACTTGCGACCGACCGTCTCCTCGACCTTGCCGCCCTTGGCGACGTAGTTGGCTACTGGTTCGGCAGAGCAGCGGTAGCCGATCTTGCCGTCGGGCGTGACATAGGACTCACGCAGCAAGCCGATGTCGCAGACCCTGGTGCGCGCCTCGGCGACCTTGGCATCCGAATACGAGCCTTGCAACTGCGCCACTTTGAAAGGGAAGCCTGTCGGCGAGGCGAGCGGATCGGTAAAGACATCTCCTGTGCCAGTGACCGCCTGAGCCAAAAGCGCACTCTTCAAGTCGGGCCGCATGCCGGATTCTTCGCTGAATGCAAAGGCCGTGCCGACCTGCACGCCGGCAGCGCCCTGCTCGATCGCATCGCGCACGCTCTCCGCGTTGCCGTATCCGCCCGCCAGCCAGAAGGGAACACCCAGCGAGCGCAAATCCGCGATATTGACCTGGTCGCGCTCACCATAGACCGGCTCGCCGGAGGCGTTGAGTAGAAGCTTGCCGCGCGGCGGTGCGTTATGTCCGCCTGCCGTGGGCGATTCGATGACCAGCCCGTCGACGCGGCCGCTGGCCCTACGCAGCATGGTGGTTGCCAGAGTATTCGAGGAAACGATAGCCAGGAAACGCGGCCGGTGAAGCAAGGGCAGCGGACCCTCCACGTATTCAGCTGGGTCGAAGAGCATCGCCGTGTCCTGGCCCTGCGTCGCTCCCGTCACGCTCAGCTTGTATTCGGAGGGATGGTGGGCCGCAAAGGCATCGAGGACGCCGGGGATGTGCAGCGGTATGCCCGCGCCCATCAACACATAGCCCACGCCGGCCAGCATCGCGCCATAGATCGAGGAGAGGTGGGGCATCTGAACCTTCTCAAGAAAATTGATGCCCACGGGATTCTTATGGCCTTCCCTAGCCAGAAAGACCTCGACGAAGTTGCTCACAATGCAGAGCTCGACCACTTTTCGCACGTCGCGGCGTTGATGCATGGGAGGCAACGGATAGGGCGTTCCGGCTGCTTTGCCGCCGGGCACGAAGTACTCTTCCCAGATGCGTTTTGCCATCTCTGGAAAAGGGAAGGCATCCAGGCCGCGGCGCATGTGACCGCCTGGGTCACCATCGGCGATGCGGCGTACAAAGAGTGAATCGAGCGCCGTACCTGAAACCACGCCGAGTTGACCGAGTTTGGAGACGGCATTGGCCAGACGCCAGTTTGAAACGCCGACCCCCATCCCCCCCTGAATGATCTTTGGAAACTGCAGCATCTATGAATTGTTTCACAGATCTTTATAATTCACTATATTTTCTTGCACTCAGGTAACGCGAAAAGGGACATAAGCGAGCAATTCTGTACAGAAAACACCGAATTGAGCGTGACTTAGAGCTTGTCGCGCAGGAAGCTGATCACGTGGTCGGCCTGGACGACGCCCACCATGCGCCCCTGGCCATCGACCACGGCCAGCGCATGAAGGTTGTATTTGTCGAAGAGTTCGGCCAATTCGTTCTGATGCAGGTTGACGGGACAGGAGAGGACGCGGGGCTCGGTCAGCACGGCGAGGCGCGTCTCAGGCTGGGCCATTACCAGTCGCGCAAGGGCAATTGCGCCGCGCAGCATGCGCTTTTCGTCGAGCAGGTAGATCTCGGTGACGCTCTCGGGGTCGCCGTCGAAGTTGCGCAGCGCCTCGACGGCCTGCGCCACGGTCGCATCTTTGCCGACAAAGACGAAGTCGGTGGTCATGCTGCCGGCGGCGGAGTCCTCGTCGAATTCGAGCAGGTCCTCGACATCCTGGCGCTCCTCGGGCTCCATCTCTTCGAGAATGGCGTCGGACTGCTCCTCGGGCAGTTCGCCGAGCAAATCGGCGGCGGCGGCGGGGTCCATTTCCTCGACGATATCGGCGATGCGCTCTTCGTCCAGCTTCTCGAGCAGGGCCTTTTGCAGCTTGGGCTCGACCTCTTCCAGCGTCTCGGCAGCCACCTCTTCGTCGAGCGAGGTAAAGACGGCCTCGCGCTCGGCCGGTGCGAGGTCTTCGAGAATGTCGGCCAGATCTGAGGGGTGCATCTCGGAGAGACGCTCGTACTCGATGCGCAGCTTCACGCGCCGCGCGGGATCAACCTCGATGACATCGACGAACTCCCACGGAATGCCGCGTGCACCGAATTTGCGCGACAGCTTCTCCAGCGAGGCCCGTGGCAGCATTCCTTTGAAAACACGGCGGAAGGCTCCGCGCAGGCCCACCTCGACCTCGGCCACGCGCAAGAGGTGAGCCGCGCCCTGGCCCATCCACTCCAGATCGACGTCATTGACGCGCACCACCTTGCGGCCGTGAATGTCGATAATCTGGCGGTCGATCAGGTCCTGCTGCAGATAGAGGTAGTTACTCTGATCCTCAAGCGGCGTCAAGGCCCCGGCCGAGCGCAGTTCAAGCGTGCCGGCAGGCGTCTCCATCACTTCTTGAGAGGGAACAATGCGCAGGCCGTCGCGGGTCTTGAGCACCAGGCCAGCCACCTTGCCCGCATCCTCGCCGGTGGCCACGGCGACGTCTTTGAGCCGCCCGCGCAGGTGGCCCTGTGCATCGGTCACCGGAGTACCGAGCAGCGCGGTTAGACTGATGCGGGCTGTGGTGCGGGGACGCATGAGGAGAGTGTATTACCTTGGGGGCGGGTTACGCCTGTGGATGCTGCGATTGAGAAGCTGATATCGCGAAGTGATCGCTACGCCTTCATCGCCGTACTTCTTCCACATCTCGCGGTTCTCCGCCCGAAATAAGTGCCAGCAACTGACGTAGAATCCTTCGCGGAACTGTGCGTTCGAGCCAATGTGGTTCAACAGTTCCCGCCTGTCATTTAAGTCGAGCGGGTGAAGGCCGAAGGTCGCCAGGTATTCCTCGAGCGGTAAACCTGCTCGCTCATCGGATAACAGATCGGCGCGGCAGAAATAAAGTTCCGAGGTCGCCATCAGATGACGACATTTGTCCATGTCGAGGAAGCGCCAGATCGCCGCTTTTTCGGTTTCTGGCTCAAGCTGACCGACATAGCTTTCGATGGGCAAGGTAGCGCAAGCATACCATTAAAACTTATCCGTACATTGAGAAAGGAATGTCGTGCCGATCCCCAGACCGGCTGTACTGGCGGCGTCCACGGCGCCAGAGATCTGCTGCGGGTCTGGAGACCCAAAGGACAGCCAACCAGGAGGTCGGCGCCACCAATTTGCGGATAGTCTGTTAGTCAAAATGGAACAGGTCGATCTCTGCTCGTTTCGCGCCCTGGAGCGCGAGCTGTCAACTATGGCAATAATGCAATGCACTTATCTAGAGTCCGCATTCGGTGCTGCAAAGAAATCGGCCAGGAAGACACTTTCTGATTTGTAGTTACCGGTTTGCCAACCTTCCTCGACTCTTCCTGGCGGCTGCCCGCGACCGCCGGCGGGACCGAAAATGGCATTGGCACGTGGTTGCCGGCATTGAATGCGTTCGAGTTCAGGTTGGATTGCGTCGGGCAGAGATAGAAACAGGTGCTCACTACCACGTCGCAAACCCGAGCCGATCGCCGCTGACGAATTATGACGCGTGTTTCGAGCAGATCAGGCGATGCCTGATCTGCTCTTCAATCTTCATTACCTGCGCCTCTACAGCAGTCCTGAGGCGTCCTGTCGATTACTGCACAGTGAGAATCACCTCAGTTGTATGGGTCAGGCCGCCTGCCGTGCCCGTCACGGTGATGGGGTAGTTTGCCAGTGAACGGGAGGCGGTGCCACCGCAACCTGTCAATGCAGCGGCCGAGGCGAGCGTAACGACTGCAATCAAGACTACGAGCAGCCACCGCGACGCCTTGCGCACGCGTCTCAGGCCGAAGCCGGCCAGTATCGCTGCTACCAAGCCGGAGCCGCCGATTGGCAACAGCGGCCAGCGAGTCGCGGCCGCGCTGGAGTTCGTGCTCACCGTCATGATCGAATTTGCCGGCGCCGTACCTGGTGTTACCGAGCTAGGAGAGAAGGTAGCGCTGTAACCGGAGGGCAGTCCGCTGGCCGAGAAGGTGACGGCGTTGGCGTAGGCTCCGAAGATCGGCGCCACCGTGATGACGTAAGCAGCCGGTAAGCCCGAGATCACAGCCTGCTGCGCCGGGGAGGCAGTGATGCTGAAATCATTGCCCGTCACGGTGAGTTGTACGGTGGCTGTCACCGGCGATAAGTAATCGGTTGTGTCTGTGGGCGTGAAGGTTACCGACAAAGTGGTTGTTCCCAAAGGCAGGACGGTTCCTGCTGCGGGCGAGTAGACAAATGTGCCGGCAACCGGGGTTCCATCATTGCTGGCTGTCGCATCCAGCTGCGAGGAGCTAAGTGCCGTACCGTAGGCGATCGGAGCCGATGCGTTCCAGGCGATGACGGGCGTTGCGGGGTTGATTGTGATCGAAACCGAGGCTGTAGCGGGCGTTAGGTCGGTTGTGTCGGAAGGCGTAAAGGTGACGCTGACGGTGTGCGCGCCTGCGGTGAGCACCGTGCCGGCTGCGGGCGAATAAACGAAGGTGCCCGGAACTGCGGAGGTCGCGTCGAGCTGTGTTGAGCTCAGCGCCGTGCCGTAGGTGATCGCGGCGGGGGCCGGCCAGTTGATAAGAGACGCGGCTTGGTTGACGACGATTGTGGTCGAAGCCTGGACCGTGCCGTAGTCCGTTGTGTCGGTGGGAGTGAAGGTCACGTTGAGGTTCTGCGTTCCAACTGGAAGGATGACGCCGGCAGCGGGCGAGTAAAGGAATGTACCCGGAACCGCTGTGCCGTTGTAGGCAGCGATGGCATCAAGTTGTGTCGCGCTCAGGGCTGTGCCGAATGTGATCGCTGCAGGCTTCGCCCAGGCGATCGTGGGGATATCCTGCGTGACAATGATGGTGACCGAAGCCGTGGCCGCTGTGTAGTCGATGGCATCGGTTGGCGTGAAGGCGACGGTGAGCGTGTGCGGGCCGGCGGTAAGGACGGTACCGGCAGCGGGCGAGTAGACAAAGGCACCGGGAACCGAGGCCGTGGCGTCAAGCTGGATCGCGCTGAGGGCTGTGCTGTAGGCGATCGCAGCCGGAGTGGGCCAGGTGATGACCGGCGTCGCCTGGTTGACGACGATGGTGGTCGAGGCCGTTGCTGTTGTGTAGTCCGCGGCATCAGTGGGCGTGAAGGTAACAGAGAGTGTGTGCTGGCCCACGGTGAGCACGCTGCCGGCTGCGGGCAAATAGACAAATGCTCCGGGAACGACCGCGCCGTTGAAGCTGGCTGTGGCGTCGAGCTGGATTACGCTGAGCGCCGTGCCATAAGCGATCGCGGCTGGAGTGGGCCAGGCGATGAC
>Ga0181526_10000029_pt1 | contig 155117 bp, 133 predicted proteins | sample PEATcosm2014_Bin_35_FD_119750 | JGI IMG/M metagenome (GOLD analysis project Ga0181526, IMG submission 119750) | Peatland microbial communities from MTU Mesocosm Facility, Houghton, MI, USA - PEATcosm2014_Bin06_30_metaG | ecosystem: Environmental > Terrestrial > Soil > Wetlands > Peat | place... | reverse complement strand
TTGCCTGCACCCATTGGATTTTCTGTTTTCTGTTGTTTTGACATAGATGAAACCCTTTGTTTATGCGGCTTCAGTGTAGGTCAATAACATTGTCTTGTAAAGCGAATATGGGAAATCCGGGGTCAATGGCATTGAATTGATACGGCGGCTGGAAGGCGGCACGCATGGACTGCTCATCCAAAGATAGATCGCCGCCAAACTCCAGCATCATTTTTGGAATGCTGGCGGCAGGGAGTTGTATGACAAAATCCAAATCATGTGTGGTTCTGGGAATCCCCCAATAATTGCTCGCCATCGATCCGGTCAACATATACGGAAGACCGACTCGATTGAGGCGTCGCAACGCATCAACCAGCAACTCTTGCTCGTTCACGATCCCCTTGCCAACAGGATTCGTTCGCGCAAGCGCCGCTCGACCTCGCCCTCATCGGCCTTGGGGAATTGATGCCGGATGCCCTCACGGGAAACGTTACACGCGAACTCATGCAGATCCAACCCCAGTTTGAGCCGTTGCTCCCCCGTCATTTGGCGGTACTTCGTAATTTGAAAGGCCAGGGCGGCTTCCGGTTTCATGCCAACAATTTAGGCCTTAAAGTTCCGAGTGCAAAGCGCAAAATCCAGATTCGAATCCACCACCAACGCGCAAAGCTCAATGCCATGGCCCAAAACCATCGCGGCCTCTCCGGAAGGATAATCCTGCGCTGTTCGCCCCTTACTTGGCGCCCTGTTCGATCCAGGCGCGAATCAAGCCGACTTGCTCCTTGGTCAACGGTTCAATGTGGCCTTTGTTCTTAAGCGGCGGCATGTAATCATCCGGATCGCCAAGATGCGCCACATCGCCCAACAACGCGCTTTTGGCGATGTCTCCGGCCACGACTACCACGCCGTCCTTGCTGCCTTTTAAAACCGCCGCCAGCGAATCCAGCCGCAGTCCGTCTTTCGGCTTGGGCGTTTTCGGCCCGTGGCATGGATAACAGGATTTTTCAAAAATGGGCTGAACGTCAGTCGCGTAGGTCGCGCCTGCTTTGGTCGCGGCCGGTGGCAACTGGCTCGTATCATACCCCGTTTTTTTATCACCGGCCAGGGCGCAAACGGCAATGAGAGCACATCCACAAACGCAACCAACAATCAAGGATTTTGACAACATGGGATTATTTATTCAAAAACGCCGCCGCTCGTCAAAGATTATTTGCTTGTTTCCACAATCGAGCTTTCAAGCACTGCCGGGGTTTGATCTTTGGCCGGGTTGCCTGTACTCTATTCATGGTGCATAGAATTGCCTTTCAGTTTGGGGTGTTTACGGTCACTTGGTACGGGATCCTTATGGTTTCAGGCTTCATGGCGGGCCTGTGGACCGCCAGCCGCCGTGCTCTGCGCGCAAACATTCACCCGGAAACCGTCTTCGATCTCGGTCCCTGGCTTCTGCTCGGCACGATTCTGGGCGCGCGCTCTCTCTATGTCGTTTCGTATTGGAAGGAGTACTTTGCCGACAAGCCCGTTACGGAAATATTCATGGTGCAACATGGCGGCCTGGTTTTTTACGGCGGCCTGATCGGCGCTTCTCTGGCTTGTATCTTGTTCGCCTGGCGCAGACATCTTCCTCTGTGGCGTTTGGCGGATGTGCTCGCGCCCAGCATCGCCCTCGGCAGTTTCTTTGGACGCTGGGGCTGTTTGATGAATGGTTGCTGTTATGGCCGTCCGACCACGCTGCCTTGGGGCATTCGATTCCCTTATGGCCACGAGACCTGGCCCAATTACGTCCATCCGACGGAAATCTATGATTCGCTTCTGAACCTGGGGTTGTACGTCTTTTTGGCGTGGCTCTTTCGACGCAAGAAATTCGACGGCCAGGTTTTTGCCCTCTATTTGATCTGTTATGCCGTGTTCCGGTCTTTCGTGGAGATCTTTCGCGGCGATTACACGCCAATCCACTATTGGGGATGGCTCACGCCCGGGCAGTTGGTGAGCATCGGCATCATCGGTGCGGGCTTGCTTCTGCTGTGGAAGCTTCCGCGAAAAAGGATCGAAATGCGCGAGGTCGTCAAAGCGACCGTGGCTCACAAAGCGTAGAGATGGAAAACATTCCCGATCCGCTTCCTGTGTTCCTGGCTGGCCCCACTGCGGCGGGAAAATCCGGCGTCGCTCTCGAACTGGCCGAACGCATCGGCGGTGAAATCATTTCGGTCGATTCCATGCAAGTCTATCGCGGCCTGGATATTGGCACGGCCAAACCCTCGCCCGCCGCGCAAACGCGCGTCCCCCATCACCTCATTGATGTGGCCGGGCTGGACGAATCCTTCGACGCCGCCCGCTTCGTTTCCCTGGCCGGCGCCGCCGCCGCCGCCATCCGCTCGCGCGGGCGCGTCCCGATTTTTTGCGGCGGGACGGGGTTGTATTTCAAGGCCTTTCTCGAAGGGCTGGGCGCCGCGCCGCCGTCCGATCCAAAAATCCGCGCCGAACTCGAATTGACGCCGCTGGAAACATTATTGACAGAATTGGAGCGGCGCGATCCGGCGGCCTTTCAAAAAGTGGACCGTCAAAATCCGCGCCGCGTCATTCGCGCGCTCGAGGTCATCCGCATCACCGGCAGGCCCTTTTCCGGGCAACGCGCCGACTGGCAGGCGGGGCGTCCCGCCGTCCCCGGCCATTTCATCGGCCTGACCCGGCCGGCCGGCGAGTTGTCTGAGCGCATTCGCCGGCGCGTGGATGAGATGTTTGCCAACGGTTTGGTCGCGGAAACCGGGGCGTTGTTGCAACGCGGCCTGGCCAAAAACCCCACCGCCCTGCAAGCCCTGGGTTACCGCCAGGTCGTTGAACATCTCCGGGGCGAACGGCCTTTGGCTGAAACCATTGAGCTGGTAAAAATTCGCACCCGCCAATATGCCAAACGCCAACTGACCTGGTTCCGGCGGCAAATGAGTCTGGACTGGATTACGCTGGAGGGCCAGACGCCCGCCGCGGTCGCGCAAATCTTGAGCACAAATCGGAATTCTTAACCGCGCAATTTGGAAACAGGCCGGACCAAATTAAGACAGGATATGAACACAGAATTAAAGGCATACGATTTACTGCAAAAAGTGCGCCGGCAAAGCCCGATGGTGCATCACCTGACAAATTGGGTGACGATTTACGATTGCGCCCAAATCGTCATAACCCTTGGTGCCTCGCCTGTCATGGCTCATGCGCCGGAGGAAGTGGCCGACATGACACGAATTGCTTCCGCGTTGGTGCTCAATATCGGCACTCTCACCGTGGATTTTGTGGAGGCGATGAAGACGGCCGCAGCCGCCGCGAATCAGAAAGGCATCCCGGTCATTCTGGACGTCTGCGGCGCAGGCGCCACGGATTTGCGCGACCGCAAGGTGTCCGAACTGCTGGACCGGGTCAAAATCACCATCATCAAGGGAAACGCCTCCGAAATCGCCCGCGTCAGCGGAGCCAACATCCGGACCAAAGGCGTTGATGCCACCGAAGTCGGAACTGATTTGGCGATTCTGGCGCGAACACTGGCTCTTCGCCGCCAGGCGACGGTGGTCATCACGGGCAAAGTGGATATTGTGGCTGGTGACCATGTAGTCTATCGCGTCAAAAACGGGGATGAACTGATGACACGCGTCGTTGGCACGGGTTGCATGGCCGCTTCCGTCATCGGCGCCTTTGCCGCCGTGGAGTCTGATTACCGGCAGGCTGCGGCTTGCGCGCTGGCTTGCTACGGGATTGCGGCTGAACTGGCCGCGGAAAAATCGAGCGGTCCCGCGTCTTTCAAAGCCGCATTGATTGACTGTCTCTGCAATCTGGATCAGCCGACCGTTGAAAAAATGCAACGCATCGAAACGGAAAGGGTTTTATGACAAAGTCCGCACCCGAACATTTTAACGCCATTGCCAGCCAATACGCAGCCAGCGAAGTCCACCGCGACAGCCCCACCATCCGCCGTTTAAACGAACTGCTTGCTCCGAAACGGCCCGACTCGGTTTGCGACGTGGCTTGCGGTCCCGGTCATCTCGCCTTGTCGCTTGCGGGCAGGGTCTCGCGCATTGTTGGGGTGGACGCCGCTCCCAACATGCTTCGGCAATTTGAGAAGCTGGCAAAGGAACAAGGCGTGGAAGTGGAGACCGTCCAGGCATACGCCGAAAAGATGCCACTTCCTTCCAATTCATTTGACTTTGTTGTTTCACGATTGGCGCCGCATCATTTCTCCGATGTTACAAAAGCGGTTCGGGAAATGGCGCGCCTGGCGAAGCCCAGGGGCTGCGTGGCGGTGATTGATCTTGAAGGCAGTGAAAACCCGTTGCTCGATGACCTGAACCACGCAATCGAGGTGTTGCATGATTCATCCCACGTTCGGAGTCACACGGCCTCGCGCTGGCGGGAGTTCTTCGTGGCAAACGGTCTCACCGTCGAGGCGCTGGAACCCGGTCACACCGAATTGCCGGGAGGACTGTCCATTCGGCGCTGGTGTGAAATCGGGAATACGGGACAAGAGGCAATGGCACAAATCCGGGCGCGGTTGGCGGCAGCACCCGGGGAGCAACTTGCGGAGCTGGGCATCCGTGTCGAGAACGGTGAGTTTTACATTCCCGTTCGCACCCTCATTATTGTTGGACGCAAAAGCTAGTTTGCACAATCGGGCATGCGTCCCCCCCGGCAGTCGCCGGCGCGCTTGCCGCTGGCTTTCGCGCCAGGAAATGCTATGATAAAGGTGTTGGCTGAAGCACTGAAACATTGAAAGCACTCATTTCGCTCAATAAAAGGACCGAACGCGTCTTCCTCATCGGTTTGGAACTCAAATCAGCGTCGAGTTGGGCCACGCGCGAATCCCTGGACGAGTTGGCCGAATTGGCTGTCACAGCGGGTGGCACTGTCATCGGCAACGGCACCCAGAAGCTGGAGTCGCCCGTCGCCGGAACGTTCATTGGCACCGGCAAAGCGGCGGAATTTGCCCGGTTTTGCGCGGCCAACGATGTCGATACCGTCGTCTTCGACGATGAACTTTCCCCTGCGCAAAGCCGCAATCTGGAAAAGGTCTTTGGCTGCAAGGTGTTGGATCGCACGGCGCTGATACTTGACATCTTCGCCCAACGCGCCCAATCGCGCGAAGGCAAACTGCAGGTGGAACTGGCCCAATTGCAGCACTTGCTGCCGCGCCTGACCCGCTTTTGGGGCCATCTTTCCCGTCAATCCGGCGGCATCGGCATGCGCGGCGGCGAAGGCGAGTCGCAACTGGAATCCGACCGGCGCCGGGTGCAGGAGCGGATCGAAAAAATCAGCGGGGACCTTCAAGCGGTGCGGCGGCAGCGCGCCACCCAACGCAGCGGACGGCAGCGCAACCTCTGGCCCCTGGCCTCCATCGTGGGCTACACCAACGCCGGCAAATCCACCCTGCTCAACGCCCTGACCGGCGCGGCCGTGCTGGCCGAAGACAAACTGTTTGCCACCCTGGACCCGGCCACGCGCCGCCTGCGCCTCCCGACCAACCAAAACGTCTTCTTGACGGACACCGTCGGTTTCATCCGCAAACTGCCGCACGGCTTGGTGGAGGCCTTCAAGGCGACTTTGGAAGAAGTGGTCCAGGCCGAATTGCTCCTGCATGTGGTCGATGTCAGCCATCCGCAGGCCGCCGAACAGATCGTTGCTGTCAACACTGTGCTCCAGGAAATCGGGGCGGGCGGCAAACCGACCCTGATGGTCTTCAACAAAATCGACCGTTTCGGCGGCAACGGCCTCCTGCAAAAATACCTCGATCAATTTCCCAAGGCCGTCGCTGTTTCGGCCAGCACCGGCCAGGGCATCCCGGCCTTGATTCAGGAATTGGGCACGCAACTGCGTCCCATCCGGGAATTTGTCGAATTGCGCGTGCCGCATGGCGACTCGGCCGTCATTGCCCGCCTGCATCAAGTGGCCCAAGTCACCGAGCGCAATTATGAAGGGGCCGAGGCGCGGTTCAAAGCGCGCATCCCGCCGCATTTTCATGCGGAGTTTGAGCCTTACATCGTGCGGCATCTGCAAAACGGCCAGCCCGCCAAATCTTCCGCCGCGGCGGAACGTTGAGCGCGCTCAATGGGTTTTGGGGTCGACGATGGGCTGGGGCTTGAGCAGATAGGTCAGCGCCTTGACGGCCAGTTCCATCATCAGAAATGGTTTGGCAATCAAATCATTGCCGCCGGCCAGGGAAGACTGGGCGCGCACTTCAAACTTGGTCAGGCTGGTGACAAAAATAACGGGGGTCGCCTTGTTGGTGGGAAGTTTGCGCAGTTCGCCGCAGAGTTCAAAGCCGTTCAAGCCGGGCATTTCCGCGTCCAGGAATATGAGGTCAAACGGGTTCTCGCGCAGGATGGTCAAGGCGGCGCGGGAGTCTTCCATGCCGATGCAGCGCAGGTTGGACTTGGCCAGGGCAATGGCAATCGTGCGGCGGGCGATGGGTTCGTCGTCCACCGCCAAAATGAGCATGGATTGCGGAATGTCACGGGGCGTTCGTTCCAGATCGTGAAAGAGCATGTTCAGGCAGTCGGAAGCATGCGCAATGGTGCGCAGGACTGAATTGGTCATTTGCGCGGGCTTTTTGCGGAGGTCTTTGATCAAAGCCTCCAGCGCGCCGGCAAGGTGCGAGATACGGCTGAAGCCGGTAATGCCGGAAAGGCTGGCCAATGAGGCAACAGAAGTTTCCAACTCGGGCAGAAGAGCGATTTGATCGATGGTGCTTTTGCTTTTGATCAAAGCGCCGACGCGGTCGCGCAGGTCGGTTTGGATTTGGGGGGCGCGCTTGAGAAACTCCTGCCGTATTTCGAGGCGAAAATCGGCATTATCGGCGGTCCCATCAGAAGAGCCAGCCGTCACGGCATCCGTTGTTTTGGCCCAGGGAGATGCGGAGGATGACGGGGTCGCAGCCACGGCCGGAGCGAGCGTTCCGTCCTCATTGAACGCGTGCGATGAGGCGGAGGGCAACGGGGCCGCAGCCACAGCCGGAGCATCGGAGACAAGGCCGGGCTTGGTCAGTTTCTGGGCCGCCGGACGGGCAAAGGTGGGCCGGGTGGTGTGGCCCGTGCCCTCCGGGTCGGGCTTGGCAAAAGTTGGCGTGGTGGTTGCGGCCGGCGCGGGCTGCTCTTTGGAAAATGTGGGCAGGGTGGAAGGCGGTTTGGGTGTGGAGACCATCGGCGTCCGGGAGACCGGGGGTGGTGGAGGAGCGCCGGCGGCAGGCTTGGGCTTGCGTGTTATTATCTGTGTGGCCTCTTCCCATGGAGATTCGGCGGGCAGCAAACGAATCCCACCCTCGCCGGACGCTTCCGGCATGGTGACCATGCCGAATTTGGCGAACGGAAGAATCCCGGTGTTGTCACCGCTCAGCATCTGTTCCATCAATTCCAAGGCAAGGTTCGGCGTGCAATCCATTTTGGAAACGCACTTGGTCGCCCCGGCCCTCCAGGCTTCCGCGGCCAAATCGGGGCGATAAAAACTGGAGACGACGAGAATGGGGATGGATTTGAACTCGGGCCAGGTTCGAATCTGGCGGATGACTTCCACGCCATCCATTCCCGGCAACATGATATCGACTTGAACGGCATCGGGTTTAAAAGCGGCCATTAAATTGAGCGCGACCGTGCCTTCCTCGGCGGTTTCCACCTTATAGCCGGAAAGTTCATATTTGCGGCGATAGATCGAGCGGACAATCAGCTCGTCCTCGACAATTAATATCTTTTTCATTCAGTCAGGTCATGGGCCTTGAAATTGGCGAAGGTGATCTTGCACCGCATGGCGTAATAATTCAAGGGACGTGATGGCCTCGGCCATGGAAGCCTCCGCGCCATCCAAGTGGCCTGCCTTGGCGCCCTGTTCCATCCGGCGAAGGGAAGGGACGATGGCGGACAGGCCGCAAGCCAGACTGGACCCGGCCAATTTATGGGCCAGATGATTCACATCGGCGACCGAGCCGGTTTGAATGGCCTGGCGCAAGCCAAGCATGATTTGGTCCGCCTGGCCGAAATACATGTCCATCAATTCGCGCATGAGGGCGGCATCACCACCGCAGGCGGATTGAAGCTGGTCGAAGTCGATCAACGGGGCGGGATTGGATGATGGATCGGAGGAGTTCAATGGTGTTGGTATTCCTGGACGTAAGTGCCTACTTTGTTGCGTGTCATTTCGAGATGGCGGCTGGCCTGGTCAAACAAAGTTTCGGCGTCGCCCAAGCGGCCTTCCTTGCCGCGTTTTTCCAGCTCGCGCAAGGGCAGGACCATGGCTGACATGCCGCAGGCCAGGCTGGCGCCGACGAGTTTGTGGGCGAAATGATCCACGTCTTTGGCCGAGCCGGAATTAATGGCGCCGCGCAAGCCGTTCATCAAGTCCGTGGCCTGCGCGAAATAGAGCTCGACCAATTCCTGCAAAACCTTTGGGTCTTCATTGGCGGCCGCTTCGAGGCGCTCCAAATCAACCAGCGCCTCCTGACTCGGGATGTCCGGCGCGGACGGGGCCAGGTCCAGTTCCGCTTCCTCTTTCGGTTCCTCCGGTGGCGGCGTTGCAGCAGCGCAGGAGCGGGCCAACGCCTCGCGCAATTCGGAATCCTTGACCGGCTTGGAAAGATAATCATTCATGGCGGCCTCAAGGCATTTTTCGCGGTCGCCTTTCATGGCGTTGGCCGTCATGGCGATGATGTAGGCGGGTTTTCCGCCCGCGGTTTGTTCGTGCAGTCGAATCCGCTGGCTGGCTTCGTAACCATCCATTTGCGGCATTTGGCAATCCATCAGAATAACGTCAAAGCGGGTGCGGCTGGAGGCTTCGACAGCCTCAAGGCCATTGGCAGCGACTTCGGGGGTAAGACCGAGTTTGCGCAATTGGGCGACGGCGACCTTCTGGTTGATGACATTGTCTTCGGCCAGCAGAATGCGCAGGTTCTGCGGCAGGGCGGGCGGGGCAACGGCGGCGCCGGCCTGGGTGGAGCCGGACTTGTGCGGCGGGCTGCTCACACCTGTCAAACATTCGTAGAGCCGGCCTTGCTTGACCGGTTTGACCAGGCAGGCGGCAATGCCGGCCTTCTTCAACTGCTCGTCATCCATCAACTGGCCCAGGGAAGTCAACATAATGAGCCGGATGCGGGCCAGCTTGGGGTCTGCTTTAATCACCTTGGCCAGCGTGATGCCGTTCATGCCGGGCATGTGCATGTCGAGCAAAACGACGTCAAAACGGTTTTGGGACGAATCCTGCAGTTTTTCGAGGGCTTCCTGGGCCCCGGCGGCGCACGCCGCGTGGATGCCCCAGACCTGCATTTGATCCTCCAAAATCCGGCGATTGGTGTCGTTGTCGTCCACGATGAGGACGCGCAGGTTGCCCAGCTCGCCTTGCTCGACCGGAACTTTGGCCGCGGTCTGCTGTTTCTCCAACCGGGCGGTGAACCAGAAAGTCGATCCCTGGTTTGCGACACTGGTGAAACCAATCTGGCCGCCCATCATTTCAATCAACTGCTTGGAAATGGCCAGGCCCAAACCCGTGCCGCCGTATTTGCGGGTGGTGGAACTATCCGCCTGGCTGAAGACCTGGAAAAGCCGCGGTTGAATCTCGGGCGGAATGCCAATGCCGGTGTCGCGGACTTCGAAGCGCAAATCAACATACGTCGCCGTTTCAGCCATGTTGGCCACCGAGACAATCACTTCGCCATACTCGGTGAATTTCACGGCGTTGCTCACCAGATTGACAAAGACCTGGCGAAGCCGTCCGGGATCGCCACGCAGACGGATGGGCACATCGGCCAGAACGAAGCCGGCCAATTCGATATTCTTGGCCTGGGCCGTTTCAGCCAGCAATTCGAGAGCGCCTTCGATTGTCTCCTGCAAATTGAAATCAATCGTTTCAAAAATGAGCCTTTTGGATTCGCCTTTGGAGAAGTCCAGCACGTCATTGATTAGGATCAACAACGATTCCGCGCTGCGCCGGATCGTTTCCGCATATTCGCGTTGCTGTGAAGTCATGTCCGTGTCCATGAGCAAATTGGTCATGCCGATGACCCCGTTCATCGGGGTGCGGATCTCATGGCTCATCTTGGCCAGGAACTCGCCCTTGGCCTTGACCGCCCCTTCGGCCTCGGTTTTGGCGCGGCGCAATTCGTTTTCGGCCGCCTTGTATTGGCTGACGTCCTGGACGGTGCCGGCGTAGCCGCCGCTTTGCTCGCTTTCGCCCGTTTCATAGCGTATGGGAGCCGTGCGGCAGGAAACCCAGCGCGTCTCGCCTTTGGGTGAGACAAGACGAAATTCCTGGGAAAACTCCTTGTGCTCGACTAAACAGCGGTTCCACTGTTCAAGAACCCCGGCTTTGTCCTCCTCGTAAATGGCGCGGGTCCAGCCCCCGCGCAGGCTTTCGTCAAAACCCAGCCCCGAAATGGACAGCCATCGCGAGTTGCAGTAAATCCATTGGCCGCCAGTGTCGGCCAGGAAGATGCCATCGGGGGAAGATTCGCCCAGGGAACGGAACTTGGCCTCGCTTTGCTGAAGGTGGCCCTGGATGTGTTTGTACTTGATGTTCTCCTGGTGCAGGGCGTCGATATGCTCGGCCACTTCCCGTTCGATGGTCTCGTGCAGAAGCTGCTGCTCGGCTTGATTGAACGCCATGCCGGAAGTCAGGCGAAGACTTTCCCAAATCCACAGCGCCAAAATAGTGTCTTCGAACAAGACCCAGCCGGTGAATGCAACCCAGTTCCAAGGCATGACCTCCACCGCTCCAAAAACTGATTGGATCCATTGCAAACCGCCCAGAAAATGGTCCGCCGCCACCACCACCGTGGCAGAGAGCAGGACCTTGACGTCGCGATAAGAGGCCAGCGAGGCCAGGGCGCCGAAGATAAAGAAATGGGTTTCAAAACCACCCCCGGTCAGATGGATGAATAAAGCAGGAGTGAGCATCTGGCCAAGGGCAATAATATGGCGGGTGTAGGCGCGACCGGGACTTCTCAGGGCCAAATAGAGAGGCAGGAGGTAAATCAGCCCGGCCAGCTCCGCCGCGCTGCAGACCAGCCTCATGGGCGGTTCCGTCGGCCAAATCTGGGGGGAAATCAGGGAAGCGGCGGCCATGGCGGCCAGCCACTCAAAAACAATCAACCAGGCAAACATCCGGTCCGTCACTTGGAATGTGTTTTGCCTGAGGGCGCAGAATATCTTCCCGGCTCGTTCCCTGGCCGCATTCTCGAATGTTCTTTTTTGCTCAACCGAGGTCACAAAGATGTCAACTGAGTCAATTGAGTTACAGATAGCAGCACTTGGGCCTAATTGCAATACGTTTCCAAATTGCTTGTTTAAAGCAACTTGCAATTTCCAAATATTGAGAAGCGCGTTGGGGCGGCATTCTCAGGCCGCTTCATTGCGCCAAAAAACGCAAATGCGTCGGAAGCCCTTACGGATTCTTCCAAACTGCCTATCATGCTCAATATGAGGTGCTTATATCCTTGGTGACCCTCAAGAGCATCTGTTTGTCAAAATCCCTTGCGATTGGCGGGTTTGTGAGCACCCGGCTGGTGGTGAAGCTTGTATCCATAATCTGATTCAACCACCTCAAATTCAATGATTTCTGCTTGTGAACAGCACTTCATACCCGCATTCTTGCGAGTGGCATGGCACTTGCGAACGAAGAATTTGCTGACAGTGCAGATGCGCTGACGAGTTCTAGTGGCTAAACTGAAATGCAAAGGTAAAAATGGCAAAAATAGTGAAAAAATCAAAATACATCTCCGCTGCGAAATTCCCGGAGTTTTCCAAGAGCATGAAAGGAAAGATCGCCGCCCTTTTGGGCTTCCTGCTATTGGCCGCGCCGGCAGCGGTGCAAGCCCAATACGGTTACAGCACAAACGGCGACGGCAGTATCTACACGTACAGCACAAACGCCGACGGCAGTGCCAGCATCGACGCTTACGCTGGACCTCCCTGGGATGTGACCATTCCAACCAACATCAACACCCTTCTGGTCACCAGCATCGGGAGTGAAGCGTTCGAATCCTCCACCAACCTGACCAGCGTCACCCTTTCCGGCAGTGTCACCAGCATCGGGGCCTTTGCATTCGATGGCTGCAGCAACTTGGCCAGCGTCACGCTTTCCAACGCCCTTGCCAGCATCGGGGACGAGGCGTTCTATGGCTGTTTCAGCCTGACCAATGCCATAATTCCATGCACCACCACCAACATCGGGGATGAGGCGTTCGCTCACACCGGCCTGACCAGCGTCACGATTCCCGGCGCCGTCACCGGCTTCGGAGGAGGTGCGTTCCTTTCATGCACCAGCCTGACCAACGCCACGATACTCCCCGGAGTCACCAGCATCGGCAGTTATGCGTTCTTTTCCTGCCCCAGCCTGACCAACGTCACGATGCCCCGCAGCCTCACCAACATCGAGGATTATGCTTTCTATTACTGCACCAACCTGAGCAGCGTCTATATCACGGGCAATCCTCCCGCCTTCGGTTCGAATGTGTTTTCTTTTGACAACAGCGCGACGGTCTATCATATGCCTGGCACTGCCGGCTGGAGTAACACTTTTGATGGCGTTCCGACCGTGCTGTGGAACCTGCTGATCCAAGCCAGCGGCGCCGGCTTTGGCGTGCAGAGCAATCAATTTGGGTTCAACATCACCAACCCGGCCAATATCAATTTCACGGTCGTGGTGGAAGTCTGCACCAATCTGGCCGGCCCGGTTTGGTTTCCGCTCCAGACCGTCACGCTCACCAACGGTTCGTTCTATTTCAGCGAACCCTTGCAAGTGAACAGTTCCAGCCGCTTCTACGGCCTCGGCCTGCCCTATGCGCAATGTGGTGGCACCCTGCAAGTGACGATCACCCCCCCGGGCGCTGTGAGCGCAGGAGCGGAGTGGCAGGTGGACGGCGGCGCTTGGGAGTTCAGCGGAGCGATGGTCAAGGTTTCGCCAGGCGATCACACCGTCCAATTCAGCAACATCGCCGGATGGAACATGCCATCAAACCAGATCGTAACCATTACCAATGGATTTGAGACAACAGCCGCGGCAAACTACACGGAAGATAATAGTTACCCATACGATTACACGGAAAACTCCGGAACCATCACCATCACCGGTTACTCCGGGCCTGGCGGGTCTGTGACCATTCCATCCGCCATCAACGGCCTGCCGGTGGCCGGCATTGGACCAGGTGCGTTTGAAAGCTGCTCCAACCTGACCAGCATCACCATTCCCGTCACCGTCACCAAACTCGGGGATCGTGCGTTCTACGGCCTCACCAACCTGATCAGCGCCTATTTCTACGGCAACGCCCCCAGTGCTGATTCGACTGTGTTCTTTGGCGACAACAAAGCGACGGTCTATTATTTGCCTGACACCACCGGCTGGGTTGGCTACTCCGGCATTATCAACGTTGGGACCGTGCTTTGGATCCCGCAGGTGCAAAACAGCGGCGCCAATTTTGGCGTGAAGACGAATGAATTTGGTTTCAACATCACTTGGGCCAGCGGCAGGGTCGTTGTGGTGGAAGGCTGCGCCAATCTTGCCAGCGGCGTTTGGACTCCGCTCCAGACCGGAACGCTCACCAACGGTTTGTTCTATTTCAGCGATCCACAGTGGACGAATTACCCCGGCCGTTTTTACCGCGTCAGCGCGCCCTGAAGCGCGTGTAAAAATCCATGGGAAGCGATGGGTCATGTTGCCCGCCTTGAAAACGGGCCTGGTGTTGGACGACCTGATGCAACGCTGCCTTCCGGGCAGTTGCGCAGCAATCCTTGCAAGTTCAACCGCTTGATCTAAGCTTTCGACACGCATGCAACCTTCAATCTCAATGAACCCATCGAGCGACGCAGGCCGCAAATGGTTTGGCGCAATCGTTTTATTATCTTCCTGTTTGACCGGCTTGACCGCGCCCGCCAACGCGGTCAGCGCCCCGGCACACTATGACCAATTGGTCGAACGCTTCCGGGCCCTGGAAGCCAGGGCAGCCGCCTTCGGCCCGGATTACGAGCCGCTCTACCGCGCCGCAATCGCCTGGTACGAAGCTTGGGGAAACCATACGAATGATCCTGCCGACACGTTCTTTGTCGCGCCCGATGAATATGCGGCGGAGTTCGCCGACGCGCTGGAGCATGGCCACAATTACATCGGTGAGCACTTGGGGGGCGCCTTCCCGATGGCCTTTGCAACGAGATTGCCCGGCGGGACAGTTGTCAAAGCGAATTATCAATTGAGTTTTCCCTCGGGCTTTCCGGAAACGGGGCGCAAATTTCCCCTGGTCATCGGCCTTCACGGATCCGGCTGGCTCGGTCACAAAATTTCCTATGTCCGCGGCGGCAAGACGGGCGGGCGCGTCTTCCAAGTCACACCGATCAACCAAGGCGGGCCTTGGAAGCTGGATTTTCTAAATGCCTACCTGGATGAACTTCTGCGCATCTTGCCCGTCGATCCGGACAAGGTTTATCTCGAAGGCCACAGCCTTGGGGCCATGGCGACTTGGGATTGGGCCATGAACAACCCGGAACGCTTCGCCGCGATTTCTCCGCGGGATGGTTCCGGAGCGGCTTTTCGCGCGGCCAGGCTGAAGAACATCCCCGCATGGGTGATCCACGGCTCGGAGGATGACGTCATTTTCCCGGCTTACGGCGATCAGATGGTGACCGCGCTGCGGGCGGCCGGCGGAACGGTAAAATACTCGCTGCTCAAGGGCGCTCCCCACAATGTGCCGCCTGATTTCGACCAACAGGCGGTCATTACCTGGTATTTGCAGCAGACCCGCAGTCACGCACCCGCCCCGGCGGATCCGTTGGACGCTCTGGGCATCGGCGCCTTGGGGTTCTCCGAGACGGCCATTGTCACATTGCCTGGCGGATGGTTCTGGAAATCCGCCACCGTGCCTGTGCAGTCCCGTCCGGATTTGCGCTCCGTCAACAAGGATCTCGAGAAGCTGCTCTTCAGGAAAGTTGAGGACCGGGGCGCATTGGTGGACGGTCCAATCCGCCAGGAGATTGACCCGGAAAAACAAGTGAAAACGCTTTGGTTGGCCATCCCGAATTCCATTCACTCGGAGGTGAAGGACGATGCCTCGATTATCAGGCTGGCGGATCGAAAAGCCGCCCGATTCTACTGTCGGGGGGACACCCGGACGGCCCTTGCCCGGGCAAACGAGGTCTCCGCGAAACTCAAAAGCGAAGGGAACGGCTTGTGCGACACCGTTTGGCTGACAACGCTTACGAGGCAGGAACGAGGTTCGAACCAAATCGCTGAATGCTGGATCGAATTGAAATGATGCCAGCCCATCGACGATGTCGTTTGCGCATCGTTGCGGGTGAATGCGGCAACCGCATTTTTGGAATGAAGGAAAAAAGGGGAACGAAGAGACGGGTAGTGCCTTAATTTGAAATCCGAAGCCAAAAACCCAAGGCGTCATGTCCTAAAATTCGCGTTTCCCAACAGGAAAACTGCCGTTAATGCGGTTTACGACGGGACATTGTGGGATCGTTCTTCGGCGATATGAGCGACACCAGACACCCGTTCAAGCTCCTTTTGCATCCTCGCCATTATGCCCTTCAATTCCAATATATCGGCCTGAAGGCTTTGAAGTGTTGGTTGCGATTTCAGATCGGCTGGCTGTGGATTCGGCTCACTTGGGCTTATTTTCTGCTTGGGATTCGATTGATTATTCATGGGCGCGATTAAACCGCGTTGCCACCACTGCGTCAATCCCGGTGTTTTCCCAGCACGTTGCGGATCAGTTTGGCTTAATTCCCGCCCGTGCCAGGCACAACACCTAAGTCGTACACTTCGGTGTGCGTCCCTTTCAAATATCCACGTTTGACCGCAAAAAGGTCTAAGCAATAATCGTTTCCAGACGGATATACGGAAAGGGCGTCATTTATCTCGCTGAGGCTCATAATGGCGTTGTTGGCTTGTGCCATATAACCATTCCTGACTCGCAACGCAGACTTTTGGTCTGCGTAGTTTTTATCAGCGGCTGCCCTTGCTCCACTTGAAGGGGAAGCGGCGGCGTGAAGGCCGTTGATGTGCGCATCTGTGGCATCTTCGTCTGCTATGTTTTGAGCGCCTATCGCTGCAAAGTTTGCATCCCTAGCGGCCTGTTGCATTTCTTTTAGTTGAGCGTGTAAAGCATAAAACCGATCCCTGTCTGCCACAGGCGGGTGCATTAGTAAAAATGTGGCAGACCGACTATGACCCGGCGAATCTTCAATTTGGCCATTTACAATCCATCCGTATGCATGGTCTTTGAATGTCCCACCAAGCACGCGGCTCCATGCAGAAAGCGGACGAGGCTCATCATTAGTCGTCTGGTTTAACCTGAGTGGCATGTCCCACCAAGTTATGAGCGGAGCCAAGTTGTAAGTTTTCTGTTGAATACACCGCACAGGGAAGCGTTTCCACGTTTTGCCTTGGTCTTGCCCTTGCGCAACAGAGCGGAAGTCACACACCACCACAACCAGAGCGAACATTACCGCAATCGGCGAAACAATTTCTTTCCGATTTAAGCTCATGCTGACAATTCAATCCCATTCCGGCGGTTCCGTCAACGCTAATTTACGAGCAAGAAAAATGCCAACTGCTCAAAAACCATATATATAAAACAGGTCCAACGAGGCTCCTTTTATATAACAAATATATATACGGAATTGGATGCACACCCCCGCCGACCATGATTGATTGGGAGCGTGGTAAATCTCGCGGGGGTTCGTGACGCCGAAACGAATCGCCAAGAAAAGAAAACTGGCCGTGCATCATATCCAGTGTAGGGACTGCCGCACGGCCAGCTAGGTAAACGGGAGGGCGCGTAAGTTAACAGGCAAGCCCTGCGCTTCTACAACCCAGGATTGCGAGTTCGAGCCTCGCCGCGTCCACCATTTACAGTTGACAGCATATTAAATCCCTTTGCTGAAGTCAACCTTTTTCTTTGAAAATCTTCGAAAATTGCTTCTCCATTATAAAAGAACCTGCTTTTTATAGTTGACTGATAATGGTTTAGACATTATATTGCTGTAGTAAAATAAATTAGAAATATGTCATACAACTTAAAATTCGAGAAGAAAGTGAACGTGGTTTCGATGCTGGCGGAAGGCTCCAGCATGGAAGCGATAAGTCGCATCACTGGCGTCAATCCAAACACGATAATGAGCCTTGGCAAGCGGGTTGGTGACGCCTGTGCCAAGATTCACGACGAGAAGATGCGTGGCCTAAACTGCAAGCAGATCGAAGTTGACGAGATTTGGGGCTTCGTCGGCAAGAAGCGGAACAACGCCACAGCCAAAGACGAGGCAAAAGGGCTTGGCGATGTTTGGACTTGGATTGCACTGGACGCGGACACAAAGCTGATTCCGTCATATGTCGTTGGCAAACGGGACGCCTATCACGCCAAGGTGTTTATGGCTGATCTGGCTGCCCGGCTATCACGACGCGTCCAGATTACCAGCGACGGCCTCAAGGCCTATCCCGACGCCATTGAGCGTGGGTTTGGTTCCGAAGTCGATTATGGGCAATTGGTAAAAACCTACAGCGTCGAACATCTTGGTAATTTCAAGGAAGCGGCCCGGCGGTATAGTCCAGCGGAAGTGGTGAAGACGGAACGGACAATCATCTCCGGGATGCCGGACATCAGCCGCATTTCAGCGTCGCACGTCGAAAAACAGAACCACACGCTGCGGATGCACTGCCGCCGGTTGACGCGATTGACCAACGCCTTTTCTAAAAAGTTTGAGAACTTTGAGGCGGCTGTGGCACTCAACTTTGCGTATTACAACTTTTGCAAAATCCACGGCACAATCCGATGCACCCCGGCGATGGAAGCTGGGATTGAAAAGAGCCAATGGACGGTGGCTGATCTGCTTAAAAACTGCGGAGAACAATAAATTTTGCTTGACAATAAAGTCAGAAACGCATATACTGAGCCATAAATGAGGACGACTAGAAAAGCGGCTCGCGGTCAAGTAAAGGCTTTATCTGGGACCACCAAAGCACTCGCCCAAACTTCGCCCAGTGCTCCACAACCAAGAAATCCAAAATCTGCTCTACCGATTTGCCCGGAAAACCGACCTTGTCTTTCAGCCAAACACCAAAAGCCAACCCTTGTTCAATGCGGCAATAAACAAGATAAGCGTCAGTCTGGTTCATGCTTGGCCAAGGCTGTCCTCGCGCCCACGCACGGCAAGCTTCGTCTAAAACGCGCGTCCCATCCGGGTCGCGGTCACACGCCGCCTGCAACCGCTCCTTTGCACCACGGCCATAGACATACGCTTGCAGAACAGTTTTTCGGGAATGGCTCTGAAAAGTATCCCACTCAGCGTGGAGGCGCAAAAGTGCTTCGTCAATTGCTTGCTTTCCATCAGGCATGTTTCAAGAATTGTTCATGGTTGGAACCGCTGCGTCAAGGAAAACAAAAATGAAAAATCAATACGCCGAACGTCTGCAACAAGTCATCCAGCACTTGCACAACTGCTCTGCGACTTGGATTGAATCTGTGCCCGTCAAAGAGGTTTTCCAAAGGCAGACAGTCTGGCAGGGCGATGTGGAGGTTTACGCCTTAGCCGGACATCCGAAGGCGAAGCGGTGCTACGGCTGGTCATACGGTGAGCCAGAGCAATTCATCACGATACTGGAGCTACCACCCGTGGACTCAGCACAGGCGGCTGTTAAAGTCGGAGTGGCGTATCAGGTCAAAAGGGGTAAGAAATGAGCAGCAAGCGGAAGATTGGAACCTCGTTTACCGGGTCGCCGCTTAAACCCTCAAAAGCCTGTGGAACCTCGTTTACCGACCACCCAGAAGACTTCGAAGATTTGCGACCTCATCTCGCAAGGATTGAACGGCAGTATCGCGCAGCCAGACGGGGTCAGTTATCACGGTTATCGCCGTGCCACACCCCGGACAAGAATAAACCACCCCAGTCCACTCCTTCGTCCCAGCAGAAACCTTTACCTCAGAAAGGTTCACTGAAGTGAGGAATGTTCTGCACTCTGGATTTGGACATCGGGTAGCCATAAATCGACGTCAGCCTGCCCTTCGTCCACAAAACTGTCAAGCCCTCAAAACCCATGCCAACCGCCTCCAAACAACAAAATAAATTCAAATTAAGGGACTACCAAGAGACGAGTCACCTTGACAAGTTTTTCCGTGTATCTAAAATGCGGAAAGGTTCCAAAGCCATGCGATCTTCAACGTCAGAAATTCTCCGAGCCTTGACGGTGGCATTTGTCTTTTTATTGTCGCTGCTCCCGGCGTCGGCGTTTGTGGCGGACGATGTGCATTGGGACGTGCAGTTTGGCACGCCGGGCACAACCAATGATATTCTGGCCATCGCGCTGAATGGCGGAAATCTCTACGTCGCCGGGTACGGAAGCACTTCTCCCACGTTGAAAATGTGGGATGGCGGTCAATGGTCCACTGTTGGAACGTTCACCAACTCAAGCGGCGCGGCGGATATTTATGACCTCGCCTTTGTGGGCAGCGGGCTGTATGCCGCCGGGTCGTTTACCCAGGTCAACGGCGTGGCAGCCAACGGGCTTGCGCAATGGAATGGAACCTCCTGGACGGCCCTCAGTTTCCAGGGCACCGCGCTGTGTCTGACTGTAAGCGGCAATAATCTGTACGTGGGGGGCTTGTTCACCAATCTGGACGGTGGCGGGGTGATGATGACCAATATAGGGATGTGGGACGGCAGCGCCTGGCACGCTTTGGGCAATGGGCTGGGAGTGGCCAACAGCGCGCTTGTGCGAGCCGTGGTTGCCAGCGCGGGCTTGGTCTATGCCGGCGGAAGCTTTACAAATTCGGGGCCGCAAGCGGCCACCAATCTGGCCGTCTGGAATGGTTCCACTTGGACAGCCGTGGGCGGCGGCGTCAATGGCATCGTTTACAGTCTCGTCCTCAACGGGGGAACACTTTACGCCGCCGGCGGTTTTACCCAGGCCGGTTCCGTTCCCGCCAGTTACGTCGCCGCATGGAATGGCGCAAACTGGTCCGCCTTGGCTGGCGGACTCGGCGGCACGGGCAACAGCATGGCGGCATTCAACAATCTGATTTGCGTGACCGGATCATTTGCGACCGCCGGCGGCATTGCCGCGTCCAACTTCGCGACATGGAACGGGACGTCGTGGTCGGCGGCGGGGACGGGATTCAGCTCAACCGGACTGCGAGTCGTGGCCACCGCCACCAACGTGTTTGTGGGAGGCATCTTTGCCTCAGCCAACGGCGTTACCGTCAATGGAATCGCCTCCTGGGATGGCGCGCAATGGAGTCCCGTCGGAACGCCGGGGCGGATGAATGGCGTGGCGGGTTTTGTGTTCGCCCTCGCAACCGATGAAACCAATTGGTTCGCCGGCGGCATTTTCAATTATGCCGGACTGGTCTCCGCCACCAACATCGCGCGATTTGATGGCACTAATTGGCATCCCATGGGCGCCGGCATTTCCCCTCCCGGGGGCACGACGTCAGTCGATGCCATCGCCACCAGCAATAATAATGTTTATGTTGGCGGGTCTTTTGCCTACGCCGGCAATGCCCAGGCGCTGAACATGGCCCGATGGGACGGCACCAATTGGTACGGGCTGGCTTTGGGTCCCGGCGGAGCAGTCGCCAGTGTTACCGTGCGGCCGGATGGCATATATGCCGCCGGTGCGCAACTCAATGGCGGCGTTTACAATGATCCATTCCTCAGCCGTTGGGACGGCACAAACTGGAACGGCGTGCTCGCCTACAATCCGACCAACACATTCGAGACATTTTATATAAACGACCCCCATATTGGAATGGATGCCGTGGCTTTTCAAGGAACCAATATATTTGTGGCCGGCCACTTTATCGTCGCCTGGCACGACCCGACTTTCACCTACATCACCAATTGCAGCAACATCATGCGCTTTGACGGCACTTACGCCCAGATCATGCGCACCGGTCTTGACAGCAATGTCCTCACCATGGCCGTTCTTGGAACCAATCTCTATGTCGGCGGTCTCTTCGACGGGGCCGACTTCGCTCCCGCAAATCGCATCGCCATGTGGGATGGCAGCAATTGGCACAGTGTCGGCGGCGGGGTGGTGGGAAATGGCACGGTCTCCGCACTGGCCACAATTGGAAACGATCTCTACGCAGCGGGCAGTTTCACCAATATGGGCGGCGTTTCGGCAAGTCTGATTGCCAAATGGGACGGGACAAACTGGTCCGCCTTGGGCAGCGGCATCAGCGGAAGATCAGGGGCGGTCGATAGTCTCGCCGCCGCAGGTTCAGATTTGTTCGCGGGCGGGTACTTTCGCACCGCGGGAATTACCGACGCCTACGATATCAGCCATTGGAACAGCCAGGCAAATTTCGACCTTCCCCAACTGTTCACACCGGCTTGGCTGGGCTCCGGCCAGTTTCAGACCCGCCTCTTTGGCATCGCCGGTCTCACCAACATCATCCAATCCAGCACGGACGTGGCCTCCTGGACGGCGGTTTTCACCAACAGCGCCGGGGTATATGAGTTTGCCGACACGAACGCGACAAATCCGCATCGCTTTTATCGCGCCGTCCTGGGGCCGTAACAAAAGAATTTGTCGGCCTGGGCGGCGACCCTGCCAGCCTCCATTTCCAAAATCCCGTCTGCAACGAACCTGTTCAAAGCCTCCCACCGTTTCAATCCCCATCGTTGCGCAAACCGCTGCATCAAAGCAGGCGTGGCCGCTCAGACCGATGCGTTGCAACCACTTCGCACGAGCGCTCAAAATGGCCGTCCTCCACTGGATGAACTCGTCTGTACATGCAAAAGGCAGGACTTGCATCCTGCCTTTTGGTTTGTAAAAACCTGTTGAACCTTCAGCAAACGGCCCATTATTTCGACTGCTTCCAGCGAAGGAGTCCGCATCCCATCAAGGCCATGCCGAGGAGCGAGACGGTCATGCCGCCATCCGGAACCCTGACCTGCTGGTGGAACGACTGTTGAACCTGCGACACACTAACGCTTCCCGTATATAAACCTGCGAATCCAGGAATGGGGCTAAGGTCGTAAACAGTCAATCCAATATCCTTCGTCACATCGAGCACGCGCTGAGGAGGACTGATAAATGGCTGGCTGCTATTAAGACTGACGGGGACATTACCGAAGTTCGGCTCATATGTGTAGGTGCCATTCAAATAAGTCGAGCCGACAATTGCGCCACCACCGCCGGGGGTCCTGACAGTCTCAGCAATCCCGACCGTACCGGCGCCACTGGCCACTGTTCCAGTATAGTTCTGGTCAATCTCATTGATCACCCCGCGCGTTGCGGTCACGACGTAGTTGAGCAGAAGATCCCCTGTGGCAACAGTGCCGAAGGTACCGATCGATCCAAGGCTGATATTCCCGCCCCACGTCAGGTAATCCACATTGCCGACCATGCTGGCCGTGACCGTGATGCTGGCTGGATTAAAGCTGGTCAAACCATCTGGGACGGCTGTGAAGCCATTGAATACCTTGTCGCCAATGGTAACATAATTGGCAGGATTTGCGTCGAGTTGAGCCAGGGTGGCACTTGTGCCATAGTCAATCCCGACCGGAATTGCATTGGCCAACCCTGCGCTGCAAATCAGACTCGCAAGCACTCCTAATATTTTAAATGTTGTTTTCATCGTTATAATTGCCTTTCTTCGTTTGTGTTTGCTCAATACGGTTTTCACGAACAATGATATGTATGCAATGCGCGTGCCAAGAGCTTGGGATTGGTTTCTTCCGCCTCATAAAAGTTCATAAATACTTCCATATAAGGCATTTATACATTCAATATTTCTGCGCCTTTTTGAACCGCTTTCCCGCGATATGGCTGAAACTGTAAATGATTCCGACATGAAAATTGCATTTCCTGAATTAGAATCATCGTAAGCGGCTTATTACAAGCACTTTATACATTATGATCTAGTTTGGTAAAGTCTTTCGACAACTGGAGGAAGGGCAAACAGCCGGCTAAATCCACATAAACCATTGAATGCCTGCATCTTACAAATAGTTTATGCCTCCTGCCGGTCGTGCCATCAGTAGAAGCTGAAACGTTCAGGTACATTGATGGTGTCGTAGGGCTTCAAAGTGAAAGACGGCATTTGCTCGGTCTTGCTGTGGAGCACCTTGTGCAGGTTCAGTTTGAACTTTTCGGTGTGCCCTGCGCTGTCCGTCCGGATAATCTGAACGGCTTTCAAATTTGCCCTGGTTTCATCGACCCCGGCCTCAATCAGCGCTTCCAAAGGGCTTAGCGGCCGCTCCGAAATAAGCTTGCCCGGTTTGGCGACAGCACCCATGATATAAACGATGAATGCGGCCGATTGGACTGTGACCGAAACCTCGTTGTTCACAAGCTGCGAACCGTAGAGTCTTCTCAGGTCCGCCTCCATGGCGGCCGGAGTTTTTCCGGCGGCGTCGTATTCGCCGATCATTTGCAAAGTGATCTTGCCGTCAATCCGAATGCTCTCCAGTGTGTCCAGATTGGGCGCGCCGGGGAATGTGATCTTGATGGTGTCTCCTTCTTTCAACACCATGGATTTATTCGAATTGGTCGATTCATTGTTCGTGGCGCCGGGCGAAGCAGAGGCTGCCGGCAGCGGCGCGTTGGTCGGTTGCAGCGGCGCATTGGTGGATTGCGGCGGCGCGTTGGTCGAATGCGGCGGCGCGGTTTGGCAGCCAGCCGCCATGGCCAGCACACCCAGGGCGCACAATGCCGCCCGGGCCAGACCGGCCCGGGGCTTCGGGTCTTTTGCGCAAGTTGTCAATTTAACTCGATCCAACAAATCATTTAACATTTTTTCCTCCTGAATGCGCCGGGAAACGGCGCGGTTGATGTTTGCAAAGATGACGGGTGCCAGTCAAGTAAGCTTTGTGGAAATCTTTCAACGTTATTGCATCAAGAACGGCGTGCGGGCTTGAAACTACTTCAATCCCGCCAGAATCCGTTTGGCCTCGGCGGCCAGTTTATCGGGAATCTTCAGCGTGAGGGCCCGATCCAGGGCCTGCTTGCTTTCCTTGGTCCGTTTGAGTTGATAGTAGTCCATGCCCAGATAATAATACAGTTCTCCATCGTCTTTGCTTTGGGCCATGCTCTCCCGCAAAAGTTCGGCCGACCTGGCATATTGTGCTCGATGATAACTCAGAATCCCGAGGCTTAAAGCCACTTCAGGGTCATCTGGATAGGAGGTGCGCGCCTTTTCAGCCACGGTGTAGCCATTGGCATCGTCGCTGAAGTGTCTTGCGTCCAGGATCGCCAACTGCCTTGCCGCCGGGGCAAACAGGGGGAAAACCGCCAGCGCCTGGTCGTAGGCGTCATGGGCCGCCTTAAAATTCCCCGCGCGCTCCTCCGCCGCGCCGGAAACCATGAGGGCCGGAACATACTTTGCCTGCGCTTGCAGAATCTTCCGCGCCTCGCCGGTCGCCGCCTGGACTTTGGATGCGCTGTTGAAGGCGTCCGCCAGCGCCACGAATCGTTTGGCATCGTCGCTGTCGGCGAACCCGGCGCCGCTCTGCAGCGCCTTTTGCATCGCTGTTTCCGCGTCGGCAATTCGGCCCACGCCATAGTAAGCCCATGCCAGATCGTAAAGCAATTCGGGCTGGTTGGGAAACCGGTCCGCCGCGCTTTCCAGCAGGCTCAATGCCCAAACGAAATCGCCCGTGTGAAAAACCAAATGACCGAGAATGCCGGACACGTCGGCATTATCGGGCGCCAGCTTGTGCGCGGCCGTGGCCAGGCTCAACGCTTTCCCGGGTTGGTTCAGCTGCACCGCATATAATCGCGCCAGTTTTGCCATTATGGGGACGGCCCCAGGGGTTTGTTTGAGGGCGGTTTCATAAGTCGCGGCCGCTTTATCAAACGCTCCCTGATGCTCTTGCAGCATGCCAATGCGAGCGAGGATCACGACGTCATTGGGATGGTCCTGCAGCGCCTTTTCCAACCCGGCCAGCACCGAAGCGCCGGCCCCGGCGCTGTCCATGTTGAGCACGGCAAGCCGGCTTCGGGCCTCGTCCTTGTTTGGATACTCCTGTGGTGAAGCAACCGCCCGTTGCAACGCCACGCGGGCCGCGTCCTCTTCATCCAACACGTAATGTGCCATGCCCAGGTGGAATTGGATTTCCGCTTCGGCGGGCGCCTTTTCCGCGCTGTCCTCCAGAATGGTCAAAGCGCGCGGATAATCGCCTTTCTCAAAAAGGATCCACCCCAGCGTATCGCCGATGTTGGGATTGTCAGGCAGAATTTCGCGCGCTTTTTGCGCCAGTTCGTAGGCCTTGCCGATGTTGTTCAACCGCGCCGCGTACAGGTAGGCCAGGTTGTTGAGCGCGGCAACGGATTTGGGGTTGATGGACAGGACTTTCTCGTAAGCATCGCGCGCGGCCTCGAATTGTTTAAGTTTATCGTGGATGGCGGCGATCTGCATAAAAGCGGGCGCGGCGTTGGTCCGGGCAGCGAGGGCATTCAATTTCTGCAATGCGTCCTGATACTTGTCGCCATGGACATAGACATGGGCCAGCAATAAATAGGGGCCCGGCAGATCCGGATTCAGGTCGATCGCCTTGAGCAATTCTGTTTCGGCGCGGGCCATGTTCGTTTGCGTCACATCAATCTTCGCCAGAATCTCCCACAGCTCCGCGGCCTTGGGGTTCTTGCTGATTTGCGCCTGCGCCAATGCCGTCGCCTCGTTGTATTGATGCCCGGCCAGATCCAGACTAATCAACTGCTGCACCGCCGGCATGTAATCCGGCCTCAATTCCAGGGATTTTTCAAAAGCAGCGCGAGCCTCCGAATTCTTGCCCTGCCCGGCCAGCACAATTCCCATCAGCAATGGGATTTTCGGATTCTTCGGCAAATCCTCGGACAGGTTGCGATAGATCGCAATCGCGCTCTCGGGCTTTTGCTCCTGCAGATAAGCTTCGGCCAGCAACAAATTCGCCTCGCCAATGCCGGGGGATCTTTTAATAAACCGGGTCAGCAAGGCAACCGCCGCGGCCGGATCGCCACTCTGAATCTCCAGGTGCGCCAAAAGCAGGGCCGATTGGGCGTCGCCGGGATTCAGGGCCAGCGCATGATCCAAACTCGCCGAGGCTTTGACCTTGTCGTTATCCATCAAATAGGCCAGGGCAAGTTCGTATTTGACTTGCGGGCTTTTTTTGTAGATCGAATTCATGTGTTCAAATTGGTCCACTGCTTTTGCCCCGTCGTTCTTTTCCAGACTGACCCGGCCCCGGCCCATCAACGCCTCGTAATTCCTTTCGTCGCGCTCCAAGACGGAGTCGGCGAATTTGGCGGCATCGTCGTATTTCTTTTCGGCCATGGCCAGATTCATCAAGGCCACCCAGCCCGGAATGTAATCCGGGGCTTTTTCCGACATTTCCTGCAAGAGCTTCCGGCCCTCCTCCACCGCGCCGGTCTGCATCAGGTATTCGATGTACTTTGACCGGATGGTGGAGCGCGGCGGGGCAAGTTCCGCCGCCTTTTTGAACGCCTGGCGCTCCTCTTTCCCGTTTCTCTGGAGGGCATAAAACTCCGCCAGGGCAAAGTAGGCTTGACTCGATTTGGGATTGGCGGCCAGGGCCAGGCGCAATTCGTTCCCGGCCTCGTCGAGTTTCTGCCGGCGCAACGCCACCATGCCCAGGGCCAGGTGATAAGCGGGATTTTCCGCGGCGCGCGGCAGGCTCTGCACTTCCTGCCGTAATTGCTGGCTGCCGCGGGAACTGTCCACCAACAGGATCAACGCCTCCTCATTAGTCGGCTGCGCGGACAATATCCGGCGGGCGATCTTCGCGGCATTGGTGAAATCACGATAGGACACATCCACCTGTCCCAGCGCCAACTGGAAGGGCAGGCTGTTGGGTTGGAGTTCCGTTGCCTTGGCCAGGTAGGTGTGGGCCTCCATCAACCGGCCTTCTTTCGCATAGAGCCGGCCCAGTTGCCCGACGGCCACCGGATTCAATCCACCCAGGCGCAGCGCGCTTTTGTATTTTATCTCGGCGTCGTCATATTTCTCGGCGTTGAAATCTCTGTTGGCCGCCTTGAGCAACCGGTTTGTGCGAACTTGTTTGGTGCAACCGCCGGTCGCGCCCAGAACCAGAGCCATCAACAGGATCGGACCAATGCGATGACATAATCTTTTCATAATCGGTTTAGACTTTCTCTGTAGCATCGACAGTTTTTGAACCCGGGAGTTCAGATTTTCGCAGGTACAGGAGCAGCACGAAGAAAGGAATCAAAGAAAGGGCGAAGAAAATCGGGCCGCCCCTCCGGTGAATGGGAGAATTGATCATATCATGACTGATGCGAACACATAACTCTCCAACGACGAAAACGCGAAAGCCGTTCCGCAGAATGGCCAGCGGAACAACCACAACCACCAGCAGAGCGCGCTTCCATCCCGAACGCAAGAACAAATGACCCGCCAGCAGGCTGGTAATGAGCAACACCATGGTGGAATGAATCCCGCTGCATTCCGGAGCGATCACCACTGAATAGCCGGGCAGGTGCAGCGTCAAATCATCGCGGAAAACCGGCATCCCGGCCGCGGCCAGGAACCAGCCGGCCGCGACCGCGGAAGTGTGCTGGAAAAACAACTCCGTCCCATCGAGCAGGGCCGCCGGCATGGGAATCATAAAAGCAAGAAAAGCGACGGGGAATGCGATGACCCGCAAAATCGCGCGCCCAAAAAAGATCAAACAACCCGCCACCAGAAACAATAAATACGAGGCGGTCATCAAGGTCAGATAATCCTCCGTTTGCGGTCTCCACCCGGAACGCACCGCCCACTCGAAGCCGATCAGCGGCGCCAATCCCGCCAGCGCCGCCGCCGTCCCCCATTTCCAGGACGCCCCGGCCTGCCCCGGCAGATCCGCCTTTTTCAACCAGATCAAATAGAGGCTGATGGCCGGAATCAGCAAAATATACGAAAAAAATTCGCTGTGCAGCGAGTATTTCCCCAGCGTGTAGAGCGGGCGGGCAAAGCAGGCCGACAACGCGAGCATAAACAGGACAAATCTCTTTGTCTGCCCGCTCAATGGCGCGGGATCGTTCCCGGATCGATGATTCAGCATACGTTTCCTTGACCTTGTTACAGTCGGCCCGTGTGCGCCCAATGCCGCACAGGCCGAATTTCGCCGTCAGGCTTTGAAGACCTGGCCCGTCCGTGTTTTGATCGAAGCCATGGCGTTGCGCGTGTCCACGATGCAGGAAGCCCACTCTGCCAGTTCGTGATAATTAACGCTTTTGTGCTGGGTGGCGATGACAACAAGATCAAAGCCCTTGAGGGTGGGCGCGTCCCACGCCACCGACTTCATGCCCGCCCAATGCGGATGTTCGCGCGTCGGTTTGATGACCGGGACGTACGGATCGTAATACGACACTCCAGCCCCGCGCTCCTTGAACAGATTCATCAGAACGTAGCTCGGAGATTCGCGGTCATCGTCCACGTCCGCCTTGTAAGCCAAACCGAGAACAAGCACTTTGGAACCATTGACCGATTTGCGCGCGGCGTTGAGGGCGGCGGTGGCCCGATCGACGACATAATTCGGCATGGCCGTGTTGATTTCGCCGGCCAACTCGATGAAGCGGGTGTTTTGCTCGTACTCGCGCGCCTTCCAGGAGAGATAAAATGGATCGATTGGAATGCAGTGCCCGCCCAGGCCCGGTCCGGGATAGAACGGCATGAAACCAAACGGTTTTGTCCTGGCCGCCTCGATGACTTCCCAAACGTCTATCCCCATCGCGCTGTAAACAACTTTTAATTCGTTGACCAGCGCGATATTCACGCTGCGGAAGATGTTCTCGGTCAGCTTGGTGGCTTCAGCGACGCGGCAGGACGAAACCGGCACCAGGGTTTTGATGGCCCGGCCATAGAGAGCTTTGGCCCGTTGCAAACACGCGGGGGTAAAGCCGCCGATGACCTTTGGAATCACCGCCACCTTGCTCTCAGGATTGCCCGGATCCTCCCGTTCTGGAGAAAAAGCGAGGTGAAAATCAACCCCGGCTTTCATCCCGGATCCGGCTTCAAGCACGCCGCGCAAGTCTTCGTCCGTCGTGCCCGGGTAGGTCGTTGATTCCAGAACCACCAGTGTTCCCTTGCGCAGGTGCGGCGCCAGGCTCCTGCCGGTGCTCAGGATATAGGAAATGTCCGGCTCCCGGTTCTTGTTCAAGGGAGTGGGCACGCAAATAATGACCGCCTCCACCTCTTTGACCCTGCTGAAATCGGCGGACGCGGAAAACCTGCCGCCGTTGACTGCCGTGGCAATGGACGCGGCTTCGATGTGTTTGATGTAGCTCCTGCCGTCATTGATGGCTTTGACCTTGGCTTCATCAACGTCCAGGCCCAGAACAGTGGTGTCGGACCGCGCGAATTGAAGCGACAGGGGCAGTCCGACGTATCCCAATCCGACGATGGCAATATTCATATGTTTTGAAAGTCAACTGAGGGGATTTCGCGCAGTTTTTCTTGTAAAATCAACCTTTTTTCTTCTTTACCTTTCTTACCCAGTCCTGGTTGCCCAGGTACCATTGCACCGTTTCGCGAATGCCCGATTCAAACGTATGCGCGGGCGTCCAGCCCAATTCCCGTTGTATCTTGCCGGCGTCAATGGCATAGCGGCGGTCATGGCCGGGCCGGTCCTTGACATAACTTATGAGTTGCCGCGAATGGCCCCCCAATTGCGGGGCCAACTCGTCCATCAGATCGCACAGCAACTCCACGATGCGAATATTGGCCCATTCGTTGTGACCGCCAATGTTATACGTTTCGCCGTCGCGTCCGCGGGTCAGCACCTGCCAGAGGGCCTCCGCGTGGTCGCCCACGTAAAGCCAGTCGCGCACGTTCATACCGTCGCCGTAAACCGGTATGGGCTTGCGCTGGCACAGACTCTCGATGATGACCGGAATGAGTTTTTCCGGAAACTGGCGGGGGCCGTAGTTGTTGGAACAATTCGTCGTGACAACGGGCAGGCCGTAGGTGTGATGATAAGAGCGCACCAGCAAATCGCTCGATGCTTTGCTCGCGGAATACGGCGAGTTTGGCGCGTAAGGCGTCGTTTCGGTAAAATAACCCGATGCACCCAGGCTGCCATACACCTCGTCGGTGGAGACATGATGGAATCGCCTCCCGGCGCAATGGTCCCCCCATGCGCCGCGCACGGCCTCCAAAAGATGGAAGGTTCCAACCACGTTGGTTTGGATAAAATCGCCCGGCCCGGTGATGGAACGATCCACATGGGATTCCGCGGCCAAATGCAACACATGGGTGATGGCGTGCCGCTGCACAACGGCACAGATGGCGTCCTTGTCCCGCAGGTCCGTCTTCTCGAAAACATATTTCGGATGGCGGGCCAGCCCCTCCAAATTTTCCAGATGGCCCGCGTAGGTCAGGCAATCCACATTGACCAGCCGCTCGATCCGGGCCTGGTCAATAACATGATGAATCAGGTTCGACCCGATAAAGCCCGCGCCGCCTGTAACAAGCAGGTTCATTTTAAATTCACCCAGTTTTCCAGCGAATCCACCAGGGCCTCTTCGACGGGGCGGAGCGCGACGCCCGTGGCCAGCAGCTTTGTCACATCCAATATGCAATTGGACCGCGGCGTTTTCGCGGCCACATGATAAAACTCCTCGTCATCCTTCCAGAATTCGAAGGAACGCGATGGGCGCAGGATTTTTTGCATCATTTCCACCACCTGCCGGGAAGTGATGAAGCCCGGATTGGTCATATTGTAGGTTCCGTATGGGGCCCTTTTTTGCCGGAGATCCAGACAGGCTGCCACAAAATCGGCGCGATGCGACAGTGAGTTGACGTTCTGATAGACTTTGGCGTAGTTCCGCAGCTTGCTCAGGTAATTGCGCGGATTGTCAAATCGATCAAAAGGGATGCGCAACCGCCAAATGTACCCCTGGCCCACGCCGCGCAGGGCTTCCTCGGCCAGCGCCTTGCTCCCGCTGTAAAAACTGCACGGCGGCTGGCGAAACGTGAAATTAGGCTCATCCGCCTCGTTGAAACCCTGGAAGGCGCCGCGATTCTTCTCCAGCAAAGCCGGCAAACCGCCTTTGGTCAAATCTTTCTCGACGCGACTCCGCCCGCCGTCCACGACCTTGGCGCCACTGTAAACGCAGCCCGACGATACGTGACCATAAGGAATGCCCAAACTGGCGCAAGCTTGGGCGGCTGCGGCAGGGAAAAGCGTGTTGCCCTGGAGCGTGTCCGCCCAATTTTTCTCGCAGGCATCCACATTCGGTTTGCCGGTGTAGCCCGCCGCATTGATCAGGAATTCCGGCCGGGTCTTCTCGAGAAACTCGCGCAAAACGGTGAATCGCGCGTAATCAATTTCCGGGCGCAAGGGCGCGACAAACCGGATGCCGCGTTCTTGCAAAGTCCGGGCAAATTGTCCGCCGATGTAGCCTGTTCCGCCCAAAAGAATAATCATATCAACGAGATGCTTCAGCCAAAACACGATAGAGATAATCCCGATATTCGCAATGCGGCATTTGCGCGGCCAGTTTTTCCAGTTGGTCGCGCGTTATGAAACCGCGCCGGAACGCCGCTTCTTCAGGGCAGCCGATCTTGATCCCCTGCCGCTTTTCAATCGTTTGCACGTAAGCCGAAGCCTCATGCAGGCTGCTGCTGGTGCCGGCGTCCAGCCACGCGAATCCCCGGCTCAATTCGTGGACCTGCAACTGCCCCCGGCGCAGGTAAACCATGTTGACATCGGTGATTTCCAATTCTCCCCGGGCCGAGGGCTGAAGATTCCTGGTAATCTCCACCACCTGATTGTCATACAAATAAAGCCCCGGCACCGCATAATAGCTGCGCGGCGCCTTCGGTTTCTCCTCAATCGAAATGGCCCGGCCCTGCGCGTCAAACTCGACCACTCCGTAACGTTCGGGATCGGTAACGCGATAGCCAAAAATGGCCGAGCCGGCCTTGAACCCGGCAAAGGCCCGCTTAAAACCGTCCGCCCCGTAAAAAATGTTGTCGCCCAAAATGAGCGTCACCGGGTCCGCCCCGATAAAAGACTCGGCGATCAAAAAGGCCTGGGCAATGCCGGCCGGCTTGGCCTGTTCGCGATAATCAATGCTCAGGCCCCATGACATCCCGTTGCCCAGCAATTGCCGAAACCGCGGCAAATCCTGGGGCGTGGAAATCAGGCACAGTTCGCGCACGCCGTTTTCGATCAGGGTGGTCAGCGGATAATAAATCATCGGTTTGTCATAAACCGGCTGCAACTGTTTGCTCGCCACGAGTGTCAGTGGATACAACCGCGACCCCGCCCCCCCCGCAAGAATTATACCTTTCATAAACCTAGATTAGAAGAAGCCACTCAAAAGCGTCAAGCGCGCCTCATTGGGTGCGTCTGGGCCCTGTTCTGATAGTTGTCAAACTCTTGTGCGGTCAAAGACCTGATTTTTCACGGCCCGCTGCGTTCGATTCTCCCTCCTTCCGCACCCTCTCCCGCCGGAGGGAGAGGGCCGGGGTGAGGTCGAACGTTCCTCTAACTTTTCTGACCCTCCGAAACTTCGGGGTTCGTGTATTCGGCGTATTTCGCGGTTCAAAAAATTCCTTGGAGCATTTTAAATATAAGTGTGGCCGTATGCTGTTCAGTCACGGGGAGCGCGACCGTCTCGGTCGCACTCGTCGGCGTCTCGCCGAGGAGACATTCTACGGCTGCGTTTTTATTTAAAATGCTCTGGTGTAGTGTCCCTGAAATAGCTATACATGAAAAGTGGCAGCGGCGTCTCGCCGCTGTTTGCCCTCCTGAGCAGTGAGCCGCAGCGGCGGGACTCCGCGCCACACTACGTTATGTCTAGTCATTTCTGGGACACTACACTAGCCGGGGATTTGGGTCTGTGCATTGCCCACGTCTGGCTCATGATTCCAAAGCGAATTAAACGGCCACAAACGAACGCATGGAACACGAAGATGAACCCCTGTTTTTTTGCGAATTGGTAGGGTGAGACTCAGTCGAACCCCATATGGATCGAGTCACTTGTCGCGCCACAGCGCAGCGTCGGCGGACGGCTCGACCGAGTCTCGCCCCACCGTGCGTTGAAGGATCGAAGATGGTGGATGTTTTTCACGTTTCCTGATTCATAATCCCTTGGCCATCCTGCCAAATTTGTGCAGGAAAAGGCAATCTGTCACTCAATAATACAAATTGATCGGAACTGACCCGTTCACATTCGTGTTACGGCGTAATTCCCCAACGGCAAAAAACGGCTAAAGCCGGATCCAAGCGGGAACCTTGCCGTTGAAGGCTTTTCGGAGGAACGAAAGCATGGCATCGCGATCTTCATGGCGGAGTGCTTGCAACCAGTTGCGGCACTCCAGTTGCCGCTGCTTTCGAGCAGTAGCCTTCGTGGTCTGAAATAATACAATCTCCGAATACATTTCAGTGAAGGAACCTCCGATGCCTGTGCGTCCTTTGATTTCAATAGCTAGAAGGCACTTTAAAAGCCGCATCCAAACATATTTGGGCATGTTCTCCCGGCACATAATTTCAATATGTCCATTGCACTCGCCGACAAGCAACCCTTCAGGCGACTTGAACATTGTTTCCACATGCTTCCAAAATGCAGAATTGTTTATCTCCCATAAATCACCCAGATATTCTGTGATGTAAGATTCTTGAAACCTACGATGATTCACCAATACTTGTCGCTGGCCCGATGTAATACTCTTCAACACCTTTCCGGCCAATTCAACCGGGAGCGATAAAAGATATTCATGTTTATCCTCAGTCCAAGGACCTGCGGCCCAGAACCTAGCGCGTGCCTCCTTGAATGGTTGCCCCGTATCATCTGCAGCTTGATTCGATCTGCCAACATTGAGATAATCTGTGAGGTAAGTGTCTTGAAACGTATTGTAGTTGGCCAATATCGAGCCATGCATATTAACTTGAAGGGATGGCGCTATGCCCGGTCGCTGTTCCCGTTCGTCCAATACTTCGAGGATTTCTCGCTCCTCCTGCCGCTGCAACGCCTGGAACGCTTGAACGATAGTATTCTTTTCGGACCTGCTGAACCACTTTCTTAAAGCGATGAACAATCGAGTACAGAGGCCGGCAGCAGCGCTATTTCCGATAGTGCCTGCGCTTAGGGTGGTTAGCAGCGAAGTGGTAAAGATCGCGCTCGCCTCGGAGCCTTCGGTTGCATATTTGAGAATTTCGTTATTTTGTTTTTCGATAAGATTAGCGAGATCTGATTGTAATTGCTGAAGCTCAATAGCGGCCTGTTGCTGGGACATTCCCGTGGTGGGGCTAAAAACCTTCCGTAGTGTTCGGCGCAACTTCTTATGTTTTGCCACAATCCTTTGAAACTCGGCGGATGAAACGTCCTGCAAATAAGCAAATCGCTGATTGCACAACATTCCGCTGATCGCCTTTTGAAAGATATAGTTTTCTTTGAAGTACAGATCCCCCTCATTGCCTGAGACAACAGGCGACGCTTTTGGCTGTAATTCGCTTCGTAGTAGCGTGAAAGGATGCAGAGGCAACCCTTCTTCGACTGCCGCAAGGGCCATCGAAAGCCCAAATACAGCGGCAGACCTTGTTCCTTGTAGTTTCAGATCCTCGGCAACCATTTCTGCCAAGCCACTCCACTCTGCGGGATGCGGTAAGATCACAATCGCTCCTCGCTCGACAGCGGGCTTTAGCAAGAGGAGTTCGCAGGCCGTCTTTGCTAGGGTAAGCTTTGATATACGACCCTCATCCAAGAGCAGACGATTCGATAGAAAGTCCCACAAAACAACCCGGTCTCCGTAGAGGAAGCCCAACTTTATAAATTGGTCGAAATCAGGAGCCAATCCGAAGCCAACAGTTTGTATATGCTCTTTACTGTATTCGTTTGTTGCATTGCGAGCTTTGTCGGCTAAATCGCCTTTAAGTATGTCATCAAGCTCTGCTTTCAGGCTTTTTAATGCGGTGGCATCGAACCGATCCGGTATGCAAATTGGACGGTTTTGAGCTTCCCAAGATATGCCGAGACGCCTTTCAATTGCGCTGAAGTAGTCTAACGTCAGGATTGTGGGACTGTCATGTATTGTGGCTGATTTCATTAAGGCTCCAGCATAAACGGGTCAAGTATGGAAGTTAGTTCATTCTTATCCAAAGATGGCGTAAAGCAATCTCTTGCAAACCGCCGCCCCTCGTGTGTGTCGAACGAAAAATAGTGATGCCTGCTAATTCATTGTCGTTTTCAAGATAAAGCAAATCTTTAGCTGTCCAACCGCTCTGGCCAGATGCAATGATAGCCTGTATCCACTCAGATACTCGCTTGAACCAAAAGGTCGTAGTTTCTTCCTGCACATACGCAATCATTGCACCAAGCATATGAGCAGCGCCATGATGTCCGGCCTTAAAACGCTGAATGCCACCAGTCGAAGCGTATTCATTGAAAACATATTCCCGCTCATCCCGGTCTTTGTCCTTGGGTGTCGGTAATCTTTTGCATTCAATTGGCAACAAGCTGTCATATTGAGTGTGGCGGCGTCCATCAATCCAGATGGTCGTTCCGCACGGTTTGGGCACGAGGTCAATCTTGCGACCTTTGCGCTGCTCATCTCCCACCTCAGTGCGAAACTGGAGTATATCCCAACCTTCCGACATATGAGCGGCACTGGTAAGGTAATCGCAGAGGTATTCGGTTAAGGTAGTTTCAGACTGATTTTTCGGCCGTTCTGGATCGTCGCGCCAGCGTGGCAATTCTCCGGCTATGAAGTCGAGCAACTCATGCCGAGAAGTCGCCGGCAGATGCACATCCTTGTTGAGATTGCCGCAGTGAGCGGACGCATCTAGGGAGTTAGCCAACATGGAAGTACATTCAGAACCCTTGGTCCCGCAGGTCGGCCAGTGTTTCGTCGGCATCGCGCAACGCCACGGAGCGTAGCCAGTAACGCAGACGATCGGGCTTCAACAGAAAAATAAAATTTCCATCGTAGATGCGGGAAATGCGGGTAATATGAAGTGTCGCGCCTTTTTGCTCATGGAGCAGCGAAGCGAGTTTGCTTTTTAATTCATCAGCCCCCTTCCAATCCAATTTACATTTCCCAAAGGCAAACGGCTGGCAAATGACGCCAGGCCATGTTTGTGCCTCAAGGGTATGTAGCGGTTTCTTCTTGTAGATTGTGTTGATCTGCCGAGTAAATACTGTGTTGAAGTCAGGCAGTGCCGCGTGTCCGCTCTCGTTCATCGCCGTTGAATCCTCGCCTAGTCGGATGAGGTCGCGGTAATAGTCCACGATGTCATCTACGAGGATTCTCTCATTCGGGCTGAGATTAAGACTGCCCGACTCTGGGTAAGGAAGTGCTTTGATGTCGTGCAAGTCTACCCATTTCGACCTCTGTGTAAAAGTGGTCATTCCGGATGCGCTCACAAAAGCTTGGAGTGGTTTAGCCGTTTTATTCAACCATGCGGCAATAGCTTGTATTTGGATTGCCTCATTCCGTGGCGCACAGAATCCCGCAATCTTGTTTTTGTATGCATAATAGCCCGTAAGGAAACATCTTGCCATTAAATCCTCGTGTTCATGGATCAACACCATTGGGGCTTGAAATCGGCTTGGTGTGTAAGCAGACTTGAAACGTTTTGTAGTGACTGTTTTGAGCCCGGTGAGACGCGAAGTTTCTTTCAAATGCTTAGGCTCCAAAAGGGGCTTGCCTGTAATGTGTGGAGCTTCAACCAATAATCCTCTCTTGGCTGCAATAAATCCCTCTCCGACATCCCATCCTGGCTTCGCGGCATATTCCCCCAGAGCACGAAATGTCTTCAGCCGATCCACGAATCCCAGCACGCGGCCACCGCCCAGCAAGTCAGTGCGCCAGACACCATCGTTGACAAGCACGAGTTGTCGAGGTAGCCAATGCAAATCATAATAATCAATGTCAAATCCTTGTTCAGCGTCGGCACGTCCGCTGCGACGGAATGTTGCATGGAGGATATTCCTGTCCATTGGAGGTGAAACGGCTTCAGTCACTACAACAACCACTTTTGTATCCGCATCCCCTTTTTGGAAAAGTCCGCGCACCGATATGAAGTCGAGCACTTCCCTAACATCCCAAATTGTAAGAAAACTCCGGCGAAAGGCAAGTGACTGCTGGTTGTAGAGGAAGTTGTATTGCTGAAGCATGGCAAGCACGCCACCCTCAGCAACCATACCAATCGCTTCGTGTAGAAAGAGGTAGGCTAGTTGCTTATCCGGCAGAGAACCATACTTTTCTTCATAGCGGTGGTAACTGCGCTTCGCTCCGTCTGTGGTGAGGCTGGATCCAAAAGGCGGATTTCCGACAACCACGCCGATGCGTTCTTTCACCAAACCCTGCTCCTTGGCCGCAAAAAAGCAGGAATGATGCAGTGTCCTTCCCGCCAGCAAAGGAAAAAGTTTGGGTTTGGTAGCACGAATGGTTTCGGGTTCAAGAGCATCGCAAAGTGCCAGGCATAAACTAAAAGCTGTGAGTTCCACAGCGCCCGCATCCAAATCAATGCCGTGGACTTTTTGGAGCAGGCCCTTGAGAACAGCAACCCCCGGTTTTTTCCAATCATTTCGACTGCGCCAGTGTAGAACCAACCGCTTATATGCTTCCACTAGAAAAACTCCGGAACCGCAGGACACGTCAATAATAATCTCGCTCTTTTGCTGCAACCGATCAAGCCTTTCCCAGCTTAACACCTCATCCAGCATCAGCCGCACGAGAAATGGCGGTGTATAAACAGAGCCATCCACGTTTTTGACAAATAGCTGGTAGATATGGCTAATGAGTTCGACCGGCAGGTCTTTGAATGAGTAGAGTTTCCAAAGTGTGAGCTGGCCGCCTTTTTCCTGCCGCCCCTCCACCAGCCGGGCAAAGCGGGTAAGTTGGGTGCTGTTCCCGAGAGATTCGCGGTCCGCATTATCCAAAATAAATACATGGCCGTTAAACCTTTCTTCTAAATCCGCCAACAACCCGATCAACGCCGTGCCATCTGCCAGCACTTGAAAGAATTTTGTCGCTCCTCCGAGAAATTGTCCAAAGTAGTCCGGCGAGAAAACGCCCCGTTCTTCAAGATAGGCGATGAGCAGTGAAAGAATTAACAGTTTTCTTCGAAGGTGGGGTTTGAGAATGCCCCCATTGTTCAAGTCGTCATTAAGTTGCTTTACCTCATTAATCAGTTGTTTGTGCGCGGCCTTGCCGGCAGACAACATCGTTTTGCAAATGGCGGGATCATCCCACAAGGTGCCGTTCCGCAATCGGGAGGCATCCCACCAAGCGTCGCTGTTACTTATGGCAGCGGCAATTTTCAGAGTCTTGACGGGATTGCAAATAATCTCGCCTTTTCGTGAAACGAAATCATGGTTGTGAGCGCAACGGAAAAGTTGTACAAGGCCAGGCGTTTTGCGATAAATCAAAGGCACGCCGCCCCAACTCCAAAGCCGTTTGTGCAATTCACCAAACCCCGGATCATCAGCCGGCCCATCCGAAATGAAAATAAATGCCTGCGCAACCGGCGAACGTCCATTACGACCTGCTTCAAAAAAAACCGCGTGAGCGCCGTAATTCTTGGCTTTCTCCATCATGACCACCTCTTCGGGCGGGCGTCCTTCACGTTGGTATCCTTTCACGAGCACGAGTCCATCCACGGCCGAGCCATTGGCGGCTCCGCCTAAATTAATCAGCCATTGTCCGTGATCGCTCATGAAATCATCATAAATGCCAGCATTTTTGCATTTCAGGTTGGACATTGGCTGTCCATGTGAGCAAAAAAACAAACATTCTTAGACGCTCTGCGTGGACAGTTTAGACATCCAAAACAGATTTTGTATAGCGGCATCTTTTGCATTGTCTTCTGGCTCATGTGCTTGAAGCGCGCAGCGGGTGCGCAGCACTAAAGCCATGTCTGGAAAACGATTCAATTTCATGGAACGCACCGTTGGCGGGATCGATAAATCGTCGCGAAGGGGTGATGAAGGGATCACCCATTCTGAGCGTGTCAACATTTTCCTGATCTTAAACATAAACGGGTCAGTCTCGCATAATCGCATATTTTCGTTTTCTTCACCTTTCATGGGCGTGAATCATGGCGGATTCTCAGACAAATTCCACGCGGGGTTTGATGCCCAGGTCTTCGGCGATCCTCTTGATAATTACGCCCGGGTTCCGCGCCGTCGGGTTGCCGTTGCGATGGAGCATCCAATGATATAATGGCCCCCGGATATTGCAGACGAATCTGTCGCGCCAGACCGGGACAATGCCGCGCCCCGCCCGCTCTGTCCACCAACAAACACGGCAACAAACACGGCCATGATTTTACCTTCCGAACGGCTTTTCTTCGTGATCTTCGTGTCCTTCGTGGTGAAAGAATCTTCTCAGAAATGATCGATTTGGGGATATTGCACTACACAGAGCGAAAAGGCAGGGACAAAAGCATCGACTTTTCTATGTGTTCTTTGTGTTCTCTGTGGTTAAAAATGGTTCTTCACTGTTTTCATAAACGGGTCCCGCACAATCGCATATTTTCGTTTTCTTCACCTTTCATGGGCGTGAATCATGGCGGATTCTCAGACAAATTCCACGCGGGGTTTTATGCCCAGGTCTTCGGCGATGCTCTTGATGATTACGCCCAGGTTCCGCGCCGTCGGGTTGCCGTTGCGATGGAGCATCCGATGAAGGGATTTTTCGCCCAGCCCGGTTTGCCGCGCCAGTTCTTTGAAACTAATTTCGGCGTTGACGAGGTCGCGCAGTCTGGAAAGCGCCCCCGCTGTGTCGCCTTCCAAAAGCATTTCAACCGCGCCAGCGTAGAATAGCCGCGCAAATTCGCGGTCGCGCTTTATTCGTGCCATGACTGTTTCTCTGTAGTCTCGTGTTGTTATCATTTCACTCTCTCGTCTTTTTGTACCGCTTCCATCGCTCCACAGCGGCGGCTATGTCGGCATCCTGGCGTCGCTTGCTTCCGCCGCCAAGCAGAATGAGGATCGTGCGCCCCTCACGCCCGTAATACGCGCGATAGCCCGGCCCGAAATCCATTCGCAATTCAAACACGCCCTCTTGCAATGCTTTGGCCGCGCCGAAATTCCCTTGCTCCAGCCGCCGAATATATTTGTCAACGCGGTCCGCAGTGACGTTGTCCAAGCCCTCGAACCATTCCGCGTATGGCGAGCGCCTGTTTTCGACGTATTCCCGAATTTCAAAAGCGCCATTCACAGGGTATCATTTATGTTACCCATGTCAACCCGGAAAGAGGTCGGGAAGGGGGCCGAGCAGGAAATGGGTCGGGTCCGAGCATATCAACATTTTGTCTGCCGCGCCCCGCCCGCTCTGTCCACCCACAAATGCGCCCACAAATGCGCCAGTGTCATTGCCAGGACCAAGTCAACGTTATCGTTAATGTAACGGGCTTGTTACGGGTTTGTAGCGGCAAATGTTGCGGGCTAAGTCGTTGACTATCAACACTTGTTGCGGTGTTGCGGGTTTTCCGGACCTACAATACATATCTTGCCCTTCCCTTATCAAATGGTTCAATTTATACAGCTCCTCACGAGGCAGCGAAAGACGAAATGCAGTAACATGTTACCGCTCTGTTACTTGTCGTGTTACCGGCTAAGTCGTTGACTATCAACATTTGTTACCGTGTTACCGATTTTTTGGACCTATGTATCGAAAATGCTGAATCAGGATTTGGCGGGCGTGGGCATTGCCACGTACCAACCCAAGGCTTCGTCGAGGCCGGTTTCAATCTTGTGGGTCGGTGAGTAGCCCAGCAGCCGGCGGGCTTTGCTGATGTCGGCCCGCGAATGACGCACATCGCCCGGTTGAAACTCGCGGTGTATCGGTTTCAAATCCCGCAAATGCGGGTGGGCGGCCAGCAACCGCTCGCGCAACATTTGGAAGAGCTTGGTCAAAGTGGTCTCATCGCCAAGGGCAATGTTATAGACCGTGTTGACGGCCTGCGCGCCGGCTGTCGTCGCGGCGAGCAGGTTGGCCTGGACGACATTGGCCACATAACAAAAATCGCGGCTGGTTGATCCATCGCCATTGATGTAAACGGGTTGATTTTGGATCATGGCCGCAATCCATTTGGGAATGACCGCCGCGTAAGCGCCATTCGGGTCCTGGCGGGGGCCGAAGACGTTGAAATAGCGCAAGCCAATGCTGGACATGCCGTAGCATCGGGCAAAGACGCCGGCATAGAGTTCATTGACCCGTTTGGAAACGGCATAAGGGGACAGGCAATTGCCAATGTTCTCCTCAACCTGCGGCAGCGCGGCGACATCACCATAGACCGCGCTGCTGGAGGCGAAGACAAACCTCTGAACTCCGCCCTCGTGCGCCGCCCATAACATATTCAGAAAACCGGTGACATTACTGGCATTGGTTTCGGCCGGCCGGGCCACCGAACGCGGCACGGAGGCCAACGCCGCCTGGTGCAGGACGTAATCCGCCCCTTTGACCGCCTTGCGGCAGGTGGCGGCGTCCTGAATGTCCCCTTCGATCCAGGTGAATTTCTTCCAGCGGTCCGGGCCGACGGCGGCTTGAACTTGAACCAGATTGCCGGGATGGCCGGTGGACAAATTATCCAACCCGACCACCTTTTGATTCAAGCGCAACAATGATTCCAGCAAGTTGGAGCCAATAAAGCCGGCGGCGCCGGTGACGACCCAAACTTTGGGCGACGCCATCAACTCCGCTTTTGTTTCTTCAAATTTCATTGCTTGACTAGATGCCTTCGCCGTGTTCCGCGGCCGGGGCGGGCGGTTTTTCATGCGTCTGCAGATATTCGATGATCCGCGCCACCGATTCGGCGGCCGTCAATTGATCGGTGGGCAGTTCTATTTCCGGGCGCTCGGGCGGTTCGTAGGGGGCGGAAATGCCGGTGAATTCCTTGATCTGATGGGCGCGGGCCTTGGCGTAGAGGCCCTTGGGGTCCCTGCGCTCGCAAACCTCCAGCGGCGCGTTGACGTACACCTCCACAAACATCCCCGGCTCCGTTATCTGCCGCACCAAATCACGATCCGACCGGTAGGGCGAAATGAATGCGGTGATGCAAATGATTCCAGCCTCGGCAAAAAGTTTGGCCGTTTCACCAATGCGCCGGATGTTCTCCTTGCGGTCATGCGGTGAGAAGCCCAGATCGGAGCAAAGACCATGGCGCATGTTGTCGCCGTCAAGCACATAGACATGCTGGCCCAGGCGGAAAAGTTCCCGCTCCAGTTCGGTCGCGATGGTGGATTTGCCGGAAGCGGACAACCCCGTCAGCCAAACAACACGGCCGCCGTGGCCGTTGCGCGCAGCGCGCTGCCCGGAAGTGACCTTGCCGCGGCTCCAATAGATGTTATGGCTTTTCTGCAGGCTGTCGGACGTGCGCTTGGGATAGTTGTCCGCGGCGACAATGCCGCCACCCGCAACCTCAAATCCGTCCACGATCACAAACCGGCCCGTGGCGATGATTTCAGCATGAACATCAAAGGCGACCGGGCGTTTGGTGCGCAAAGTCAATTCCGCCACCTCATTGCGGCCCACAAAAGGCTCCGCGCGCGAAATCGTCTCGAGCGTGGATGAGTCGATCACCCGCTCGACGGAGTCGATGGCGCATTCGACTTCCTGGGTGGCCAGCTTGAGCTTGTAGGCCTTGCCCATGATGAAGGGAGCGCGTCCGAGCCAAAACACCCGCGCTTTAAATCGCGACAACTCGTAAGGGGCGTCGGATTCCAATGCCGCCACCTCGCCGCGCTGGGCAAATATCTGCTCGGTCAAGGTGATGCCGATGGATTCACCCGCTTCGGCCCGGTCGGTTGGCGGAACGTTCCAGCGTTCGATTGTCTTGACGGCGCTGATCTTGTTGCCAGGTGTAAAGAGCAGGCGGTCGCCGACGTTGAGCGTGCCGGATTCAATGCGCCCGGCCAGGATGCGGCGCGCGTCAAAGCGGTAAATATCCTGAATGGGCAGGCGCAGCGGTTGCCGCGTGGGCGGTTCGGCCAGCCGGAACTCATCCAGCGCCTCCAGCACGGTCTGTCCCTTCCACCACGGCATCTTCATGCCGGGCGAGGCGATGTTATCGCCATGTTTGGCGGACATGGGAATAAAACATTCCGGTTCCACGCCCATTGTCTTGAGGAAGGCGCGGAATTCCCCCTCAATCTGCCTGAAACGCGCCTCTGCATAATCTTCCAGATCCATCTTGTTGACGAGGACGGCAATCTGGCGGATGCCCAGGAGGTTGAGCAGGTAGCCGTGGCGCCGCGATTGTTCCTGCACGCCCTCATGGGCATCGATGAGGAGCAAGGCCGCCTCGGCGTTGGCCGCGCCCGTGATCATGTTCTTGAGGAATTCCTTGTGCCCCGGCGCGTCGATGATCACGTACTGGCGCTTGATGCTGCGGAACCAGATTTGCGCCGTATCAATGGTGATGTTTTGGTCCCGTTCAGCTTGCAGGGCGTCCATGAGATTGGCCCACTCAAAAGGAACACCGCGGCGCGCGGCAACGGCCTGCAATTGCTCGAACTTGCCATCCGGCAGAGAACCGGTGTCATGCAAAAGCCGGCCGACAAAGGTCGATTTGCCATGATCGACGTGGCCGACGATGACAATCTTGAGTTGTTCCAGCGGCGCTGCTGAAATGCCATTCATTTTGAAAGGTTGGCTCACATGTACCCGTCGCGGCGCAGTTTCTCGAAGGCGTCTTCGCTTTCCTTGTCCTGGGCGCGGCCGGAACGCTCGGATGTCCTGGTGTGGCGCAATTCCTCAATGATTTCCTGCACCGTCCGCGCGTTTGATTTGATCGGAAATGTGCAGGGGGCGCATCCCAGGCTCCGGAACCGTTCCCCCTTTTCGTTGGCGAAATAGAGGGGGATGACAGGAATGTTCTCGCGCCCGATGTATTCCCAAATGTTCAACTCCGTCCAATGGAGAAGCGGATGAATGCGGATATGGGTTCCCTTTTCATAATCGGTCTTGAACTGGTCCCACAACTCGGGCGGCTGGTCTTCCACGTTCCACTCCATGTTTTTGTCGCGCGGACTGAAGTAACGTTCCTTGGCCCGGGTCGGCTCTTCGTCCCGGCGCACGCCCACGATCACGCCCGTATAATGGTGCTGGTCCAGCACGGCCTTGAGGGCGTCCTTTTTCAATGTGCCGCAGCATTCGACGCGGGTGGCGCGGCCATTGGGATAAGTGACGCCGCTTTTGAGGACCGCCTCGTTTTTCCCGACGACCAATTTCAGCTTCCAATCCCGCACCAGGCGGTCCCGGTACTCGATCATGCTGGGAATTTTATAGGTGGTGTCCACATGGACGAGCGGGAAGGGAACATGGCCAAAAAAGGCCTTGCGCGCCAGCCACAACAAGACGGTTGAATCTTTGCCGATGCTCCAGAGCATGGCGAGGTTTTCAAATTTGTTGAAAGCTTCGCGGAGAATGTAAATGCTTTGATTCTCCAGTTTTGAAAGGTAATCCATGTAATATTCGTTCTAATCATTCAGAAACCCGCCGATGGAACTGACCACGTATTCCGCCTGCGCGTCCGACAACTCCGGGTAAACAGGCAGAGCGAGGGTTTGCTCCGCAGCGCGTTCGCTCTCGGGAAAATCTCCCTTGTGATGTCCAAGATAACTGAAACACTCCTGCAAATGCAAGGGCAGAGGATAGTAAATCTCTGTGTCAATCCCGGCCTTTTTGAGCCACGCCTTCAGTTCATTGCGCTGCGGCACCCGGATGACAAATTGATTGAAGATATGGCGCCCCCCCGCAATGGCCGGAACGACGACGCATCTTCCCCCTTTATTGAGCGCGGAATTTTGCCATCGCGCGGACTGGTATTCCCGGGATGTGATCACTTGCAGGCCGGAGTTGCGGAAAAGGGCCTCATAACGTCTGGCGTTGTTTTGGCGGGACAGCGTCCATTGATCCAGACTCCGAAGCTTGACCGTCACGATGGCAGCCTGGAGGGCATGCAGACGAAAATTGCCGCCAATCCATTTATGGTAATACTTTTCCTTTGAGCCATGCACCCGCAGAGCGGCTAATTTCTCAGCGCGGGCGGCGTCGTTCGTCACCACCATGCCGCCGTCACCCGCCCCGCCAAGGTTTTTGGACGGGAAGAACGAAAGGCAGCCGTAATGGCCGATTGACCCGGCGCGCCGGCCCTTGTCTTCGGCCCCGATGGCCTGGGCGGCATCCTCGATGACCACCAACCGGTGCTTCCCGGCGATCGCCATAATCGGGTCCATATCGGCCACCTGGCCGTAAAGGTGGACCGGCATAATCGCCCGGGTTTTGGGGGTGATTTTGGCTTCGATTTGATCGACCGCCAGATTATAGGTCGTCGCATCAATGTCCACAAAGACCGGTTTGGCGCCGAGCCGGGCAATCGAGCCGGCGGTGGCAAAAAAAGTGAACGGCGTTGTGATAACCTCGTCGCCGACGCCAATTCCCTCGGCCATGAGCGAAGCCAGCAGGGCATCGGTTCCGGAAGAGACGCCCACGGCGAAGGCGCAATTCGAATACCTGGCCACAGCCGCTTCGCACCCGGCGACTTTGGGGCCGAGGATGAAATGCTGGCTTTCGAACACCTCTTGGACAGCCTGGTCGATGCCGGCCTTAATGGAAGCGTATTGGGCCTTTAAATCAAGCAGCGGGACATTCATCAAAAAGGAGTCTTCTGTTAATACCGATAGCTCAAGGAAAGCCCGACCTGCCTGCTCGTGTAGGCAAAACTGGACTGGCCGGTGGAATTATCGCTCAGCATGTAAAATATCGAAAGGCTGGCGCGTTCCACCACGGCGTAGGACAAGCTGAATCTGAAGGAGGTGACGGTATCCTTGCTGACCACTTGGAGGGTGGTTCTGGGCGGCGTCCCAAGAAAGAATTGCGGCAGCGGCCCAGGCTCGATGCTGTCAAGGGGCATTGTCGTGTAGCCGCCATTGACTTCAAGGGAAAACTTTTTGGAAAGCGCCTGCCGAATCGAGCCGCTGTAGGCAGTTATAACCTCAATCTGGTTGTTAAACAAGGAGGGAGTGACCGTACGGCTGGCATTCAGAGAAATGGTCGTCGGTTGGAAGATTCGATACTGAAGCGAGCCTGAAAAAATCGGACTGATTAAAGGCGGCGCGTCGGGGCTCCTAAACTGCCTGTCTTCGACTCCTCCGCTCAGGGTGAGCAAGAACTTGGGTCCGGGCTGAAAATTGATCCTTCCCTGAATCTGCTCAAAAGGCATATCCGAACCTGGATCAAGCTCATCATAGCCGAGGATCAGGCCGATTCCCATTCCGAACGATTTTTCCGCCTGATAATTCAGCCAGTCGTCGGTGGTCCACTCATGCATGGATGTGAGCGTCTGGGAGTCCCGGAAATTTTGATTCAGCCCCAATTGAAGCGACAGTTTGCCGCCCATTTGATACGAGGCGCTCAGCGCGGTGGCATAAGCTTCCTGCTCTGTTTGTTGGCCGGTCTCGATGAGGGGTTGTGTGGTTGAGATATAGCTCTGCGCAAGGCGAAAACTCCAATCCTCGTATTCCCAGTTCCCGTGCAGAGAAACGGACTGGTCCGTCGTGTTCTTGAACACCGGATTGGAGTAAAAGCCAAGGCGGGGAGAATAATCGATGGTCCAGTGAGTCCCCAGATCAAGAAGGAATCCAGGGCCGATTGTGTTGATCGCCGTTTTCGACGGTTGTCCGGGTTGGGCTTCAATGCCGTTGCCGTAAAGGAAGGTGTAGATCAAGTGGGGGTGGATATCGATGGGCCCCCAGAGGGGAATCCCCGGTGTAACCGTGACCGGACCGACCGGGCCGGGTGCCCCCGCAAGAGCGCTGGTCCCCATGATGGGCGAGGCCGGTTGGGGCGAACCGATGGTGGCCGGTCCAAGCGGAGGCGGCTGGCTGGGGATCACTCCGAATTGATTGATCACGGCGTTCTGCGCTTCGACTGCATTGATCCCGGCAGGTGGCGGCGAAAGTGTTTCAATGTTCTGAATCGGTGCCGGATTGGTTGAAACGATCTGAGCACCCGGTTGGTTCGTTGCCGCGCTGCCGCCAACGTCCTGGCCCGCCGCCCTGGCAAGAAGAATGAAAACAGAGACGACGGACATGCGCCGCTGAAGTTCTCGGGCGCCGCCTGGACAGCAGCCGAAAAGCTGTTTTCGTTTTGGGGTGAACACTGGGATTTAGCTCAATTTATTTGAAATTACTTCAGCCGGCTGCCCTGAGCCAAGGCAATTTTCGCGTGGAAAGATTTGCGGCGAACCCTTTGTTTGCCCCAAAATCCGCCTCGATACGCTTCATGAATCAATGCCGGCCGGCGCAGATCATCCTTCCTTCAGCTCTCCAATTTCCTTGAGATAACTTCGCAGACACTCCTTCCATTGCGGCATGATGTCAATACCCGCCGCACGCAGGCGCCCGTTATCGAGAACGGAATAGCGCGGACGCAGCACTTTGGCGGGAAAATCAGCCGAAGTGGCGGGCAGCAGTTTGACCGGTGTCCGGGTGTAATGAAATATGGCCTCGGCGAATTCATACCAGGAACACTGGCCCTGCGGAGTGGCGTGAAACAAACCTGTCTCCCTGGCGCCGGCCAGTTTTACGATTTGCTCCGCGGCCGCCCGGGTAAAAGTTGGCGTCACGAATTCGTCGGCCGTTACTTTGACTTCCCCCCGCTCGCGGGCCAGCTTCAACATGGTTTTGACAAAATTCAGGCCCTTTTTCGCGCGGCAAGGCTCGGAGCCGTACAATCCGCTGACGCGCACGATGGCGTAATTCCCGGCCACCGCCTGAATGAAATATTCGCCGCTCAACTTGGAATTTCCGTAACAGTTCAGAGGGCGGGGACAATCCTCTTCGACATAGGGCCGGCCTTTTTGGCCGTCGAAAACATAGTCGGTGCTGATGTGGATCAGTTTGCATTGCTGCCGTGCCGCCGCTTGGGCGACGTTGCGGGCGCCGGTGGCATTGACAGCAAAGGCCGTTTGCGGCTCATTCTCGCACCTTTCCACATTGTGAAAGGCAGCAGTGTTGACCACGACATCCGGCTTGGTTTCCGCCAGTTTGGCCTCCACTGCGGCCGCCTCCGCTATTTCGATGTCTTGATGACTCAGTCCATCGACTTGAGCGCCCGCTGTTCGGAAGGCCCTGGCCAAATCAGACCCGATCTGCCCGTTGGCGCCGATAATGGTCACATTCATATTGGAGAAGGAGAAGCGGGGTCAGGCTCCGGAAGCCCTGGCATCCAATTGCTTGAACGTGGTGATGTTATAATAGATGGGATTTTGGAAGTCCGAGAATTTCGCCTGGTTTTCAACCAGCTCCTTGACGATGCCCTTGACATCAAAGCGGGGTTTGAAACCAAGGGTCCTCTCGGCTTTTTCAGAACTGACCTTATAGTTGCGGAGATCGTGGACGTGTTTGATCTTCAGCTTGACATCCATCTTGAGGTAATCCTGGATGCCCTCATGCACGTAATCCGCGATCTCGCCGAGGGTATAATTGCCCGAGGCGATGTTGAAGATCCCGGAAATGCTCTCGCTGCATTCGATGGCGCGCACGTAAGCATTGGCCGCGTCCTGCGCGGCCAGAATGGGACGCCAGATGGCGGGGTTGTTGACCGTGATGAGCCTGTCGCAGACGGCGGTCTTAAACATGGTGTTGACAACCAAATCCAGGCGCATGCGCGGGCTGTATCCGCAAACGGTTCCCTTGCGCAGGACAACCACGGAGAAAGACTTGTCCTGCATTTGCATCACCCCGGCTTCGCCCTGGAGCTTTGATATTCCATAGGGATAGCTGGGAACGGCGGGAGAGGATTCGTTGTACAACTCATTGACGGTGTAGCCATAGACCGAGCAGGAGCTGCTGTAAACGAAGCGCTTGACGCCAACGCGCTTGCCCAAATAAGCCAGATAGGCGGGGCAGGCGGCGTTGGAAACGAAGTTCTTGCTTGGGGAATAGTCCGCCATGGGGTCGTTGGACAATCCGCCCAGGAACACCACCTGGTCATAACCGCGCAACTCCTCTTCCGTCACGTCGAGGATGTCCTTTTGGATCACCTTGACTGACGGGGGCAGATGATTGCCGAACCAGAGCAAATCCAACACGTCAACTTCATAGTCGCGCTCCAACAATTTCGGGACCAGGACCGAACCGACATAACCTGCGCCGCCTGCGATAAGTATTCTCATATTTTGTAACCGGGATTTATGGAGGTGAACAAGCTGTTTGAGTCATTCATGGTTTTGCGTATTGGAAATGATTTGATTCCGGATGGGCCAGCCATTGGGCAAAGGACTGGGCCTTGGCGTCTTTGGCCGAAACAACGGGGTCCTGGACCGGCCACTGGATGCCCAGTTCGGGATCGTTCCAGGCGAAACCGGACTCCGCCCCCGAATTATACACCCCGGAACAGAGATATTCTATTTCGGCAAAATCTGAAAGGACGCAGAAGCCGCGGGCGAAACCCGCCGGGGCCCAGATTTGGGTTTTTGATTCCGCGGTGATTTCCCTGCCAAACCATTTGCCCAAGGTGGGAGAGCCTTTCCGAATATCCACAGCCACCAGAAAGGCGGCGCCCTGCGTGACGCGCATCAATTTGCCCATGGGCGGCTGCCATTGGAGATGCAGGCCGCGCAAAACATTCCTGGCCGAGCGCGAATGATTTAATTGGGAAAAGACAGGGGGCAGCCCCAGGGCCTGGAATTGGTCCTGGCGGTACACTTCCGTAAAAAAGCCGCGAGAGTCCTGGAAGACCTCCGGCTGGACGATAATCACATCCTGGATGGGTGTGGGTTGAACACGAATTTGCATAAAGAAACAAGGGCGCCTGTAAAAACCGGACTAATGCTGGAGTTAAACCTCCAACCGCAACCTGTTGCAAGACTGCCGTCTTATCATTTAAACTGCTTCCCCGGGCAAAACAGGCCCGGGAAATGATGCCTTCAGGCTGCTTTCAATTCTTTCGATTCATTTTGCGCGTTCTGACGGCGTAAACAATCTAAAAAGAGCAGTGGCGAGTGGGGCCGGCAATAAAGATTTTATCATCCCGATTTAACCGGGCTCGGGGGATGAAAAAGAACTCTGGCATAAATATAAGCGATGGTTTCGCCAAGAGTTTCGCGGACGCCTTCGCTCGTGCGCCACCAGTGGGCCGGATCGTATTCCCGATTGGAAAGGGCGATGATGCCAATTTTCACATCATCGCCAAAAGCCTTCTCGTAGATCAGCCGGGAGCGTCGCGCATGAGGCCCGAGGGTGGCAACGTCCAGGGACTTCACGTTCATTCCCCGCCCCGCCAGCCATTGCCTGGCGGCGAGCGCCGAATGATAGGTTCTGTCCTTTTGCGCCACCATCGGGTAGAGGGTGGTTTCCTCTTCCTGCGGCACACCGTATTGCACCAGCAAATTCGCCATGTAATCGCCGTTGTACCGGCCCGATTGGTACTTGTCGGTGTCATCCAAAATGGGCCGCAAGAGGAGGAGGTGGTGGCAGCCTCCGAGGCGGAATTCCGCCGCCGCCTGCCGCATGGTGTTTGCCGGCGACCACCCTTCGACGATCAGCACGTCCGCCGGCACTGGACAGGTAATGGCCAGGAATGGATGAATGAACCGAAGCACTCCAAATGCGGTGACACATGCCGCGACCAGACCCGCCAGTTTCGCGCCGGGTGAAAACCTCCAACATTGTTTGCGCACCAACAGACCTCCAAGCATCCTGTTTGAGTCGGGAGCCTGGTGACGAACCAGCTCTTGCGCCAATTCGGAATGTTTTCCCTGGTTGTCTGGCGACGAGTTGGTCATTTGATCAGGCAATCTGGAGATTTTCGCGGCTGCGGCGAAGGCAATCCCCGGCGGCGGCGTGGATTCGCGGGGTGATGCTCTTCCAAGTGAGTTTGTTGACGAATTGCTGCCACGCGCGTTCGGCCATAGCCGCTCCCCTGGCTGGATCCCGAATCAAAGAGAGACAGGCCTCCGCAAATTCTTCGGGACGGTCTGCCAACAGCAACTCGGCGCCGTCTTGTACGTCATAGCCATAAGCGCCAAAGCGGGTTGAAACGACAGGGCATTTTTGACTGAAGGCCTCGGCAATTTTAACCCTCGTGCCGGCTCCAAAACGGAGAGGAACGATCATGGCCGACCAAGTGGCAAACTCATCGGCTGGCTCAGAAACCCAGCCGAGCGCATCAATGTCCGGGCCTGGCAAATTGAGGAGCCCGGCGCTGAATTTGCCCACCAGGCGCAAGCGCGAGGCCGGCGCTTGCTGCTTGATCCGCGGCCAGCATTCCCGGGCAAACCATTGGATGCCTTCCAGATTGGGAGGATGATCGAAAAGGCCAATGAATCCGATCCGGCCGCCTTTTGTCGCTTGTCGTGCAGGCGCCCTGGCTGGACACTCAAACCCGTTGGGAATGACATGCACCGGTGCGACTGGTGACAGATACTGCCGGTCGCCTTCGCTACAGACGCCAAGCACGTTGAAACGCTCTCCGAGGAGCCTTTCCCGTCTGCGCCAAACCAGGGTCTGCAGGAGAGAGCGGAGCCGCCTGGCTGCCGGCGCGGCTTTGGCACTGGCGCTTTCGTATGCGCTGGGGATGTCGTCAATGTCAACCACCGACCGGGGCCAACGCCACTCCCGGAACATATTGGCGGTGCGCAGCTTGAAAAACCAGACCAAGTCAAATTCTGGAAAGGCCTCCTGAATCCATGCCTCTCCCCGGGCTTCGGCAGCCAGACCGTGAGGATGGGGACATCGGGGATCCAAAGCCCGTCTGAACCGCAGTGAAATGCCGCGGTCCGTTACTGGCACCACATCCACCGGCGGAGCCACCTTGAATTCGGCTGCGGTGCGCTCGATGCTTTCGGGTTCCCGCTCTTCCGCGCCTACAACCAGCACATGGACTTCCCCGATTTCCGCCAGGGCCCGCGCCACATGCAAGGCCCGCAGTTGGGAACCAGAAGCATTGCCCCCGGGCCAATGGGAGGAGACGTACAGGATGCGAAGGGGCCGCTTTTCAAAGTGGTGCTCCATAGAATTATCGACAGGCACCCATTCAACAAGTTCCCTGCATTTCCCCGCTTTCTGACTTTAACCGATCCATCTCACACCGGAGGCGGTCTGTAGCTTCTCTAAGAAGTGTTTCGTTGCTTAAACGGAACCCTTCGGTGCGAGGCAGGTTTTGCAGCATTTTGACCAGCTTCCTCTGAGCGCTGATCCGGTCTATGAGTCGTGCCGGATCAAGTAACATCCGCCGCCCCCAACCCAGAAGCGGTTCCAAGTGGACTGGCGTAACGTCCGCCCTCACAGAAAGTCCCCAATCGAGCCACTTCAGGCAACTAATGTCGAAATCCTCCCTTTGCCAGGAATTAATTGTGACTCTCAACCAAGGCACGCGAAAGGCATCGCAGACTATGGCTCCATGCATTGCTTCCGTAATGATTCTTTTACAAGAGCGCAATTCAGCGATGGTTTGCTCCGCCGGCAATTGAGGACTTATGAGATGAAGGCCGATGTCCTTGCATACCTTTGGCCAGTTTAGAAAGGGAAGGCTTAAAAAATGGGGCATGAAACCAACATCCCGGATTGGCTCGACCTCCGGCCAACTGATGAGACGGACAGCCAGGGCCGAATCGCTAATCCATTTGTCATCCTCCCCCACGGCACGCGCGGAAATAGGCCCCCTCAAGAACCGGATATCATAGCTGGAATCAATTGTTGGAAGCCTCCTTTGCGAGGCGATGCCGGTGCCGAAAATAATTTTCCGCTCCTTAATCAGATCAAGCCGGGTGTCAAATATGGATCCTATCCCTACAAAAACAGCGGAATCATTTCTTCGCAGAAGATCGCCCAAAAGCCGGCCCCACAACAGCTCGTTAAGGTCGTCGCCAAAGTTGCCTTTCTCCGCCTTGTAATAAAAAAGTCTCATGTTCCCGACTTGGATGTCTTCCTGGCAAGCAAGGTCCGGAACATGGACCATAAAAAGAGGGCAGTCCGCCGTTGTGGCGGATAACACAGCGCCAGCGCCACCGCCGCTCCAATTCCCACGGGACCGCAAACCAGCAACTGCGCATAGGGCGGCAGCGAAACACAGCAGTGCAACATCAGCGACGCAGCGACATAGACCACCACCCAGGAAACGAGGTTCTTGGCGAAACCAGCCCAAAGATCACTCCGGGTCACCGGGCCTCTGCGCCCCGCGTTGTAAAATAAAATCGGAAGTCGAATCAGCATGCCTGAGATAGAATAGGACAGGGCCACACCTATTGCTCCGAACGGGAGGCCGACAAAAAATGACGCGATGGCCAGGGGAGAGAGGATGGAACTGGAAACCAGCAGCTCCCGCCCGCGTCCCTGGCTTTCAAACAGCCAAAAGATGGACCCCGCCAACGGGGCGTAGAGCGTGGCCACACTAAAGGCCGCAACTATATTTGCAGCGGATTCCCAGGCAGGACCGAGCAGCACCAGAACAACAGGCCGGGCCAATGCCAAAACCAGGGCCATGATGGGCAGCCCAACCAGGGCAATGGATTCATATATCCGGAGGAAGGTGCGCCGGTATCTTCCAGGATCACACTGGAGGCGGGAGAGCATTGGCAGCACTACGGCGGTAATTGGCGCCATGAGCTGATCCAAAGGGCGTCGCAGAAGAATCGTGGCGCGGGAGTACAAGCCCACGACGTCCGCGCCATAATACCTTCCGATCAGCACATTGTCCAAGCTCCGTGTCAAATAGGAAAAACAGTTGGCGGCAGTCAGATTCGCGCCGAAGGTGACAAGCGAGCGGGTGCCAGAGCTGGCTTTCAGCATCTGTGGACGCCATCGGGATAGACCCCAGGTCAAACCAAGACCAGAGAGGGAAGTTCCAATCGCCGCTCCGACCAGGGACCAGCAACCGGCACCGAAGGACGCCATGATGATGCCGGTGGCCTGGCCGAACATCATTGAGCCAATCTCGATGCGGCTCAGATCTTTGAAGCGCATCTGGCGACTGAGGATTGCCACATGTTGCACCGACAGCCCGTCCAATAAGAACGTCACTGACAGCGCCATGGTCAGGCCCACCAGTTGGGGCGTTCGATAAAACCAGGCCATCAGCGGCGCGGACACAACCACGATCAACCCCAAAACCCCACTGATCCCTGCGTTTAACCAAAAGAGATTGGAAACTTGGGCATGCGAAATCTTCTCGCGTTGGACAGTCGCCATGGATAACCCGGCATCCTTTAAGACTGACAGGATGCCAGTTATGGTCGTTATCATCGCCACCAATCCAAAATCCGCCGGAGTAAGCAACCGGGCCAGAACGGCCGTTGATCCCATAACCCATGCGAATTTAAAAGCCTGGGCCGAGAGGGTGATAACCCCGCCCGAAATAGACCGGCCCTTCAGGTCCTTCTGCAAATGTTCCGTGCTCAGGAATTCGTCCTGTGGGGTCGTGGTGACGACTGCAGCGCCGGATGTCTTGCCAACATTCACACGGGTTACAGGCTTGGCGGCTGAACGAGGAAGACCTGCCAACGGGTCGCCGAAGTGATTTTACAGATTTCCACAGCATCCATCAAGGAATAGCGAGCCTGGCGGAAATAATCGCGGACACGACGGATGCAGCGATTATTGTAGGCGAAAGGGCTGGCTTTTTTGTGCATGGAAACGACGAAGGAGCCACCAGGGTGCAAACATTTTTCGAACTTGCGCAGGCTGGCCACCGGGTCGCGGGTGTAGTAAAGAACCTCGTTGAAAAGAATGACGTCCCACTTTTCATCAGGGTTGAATTCCTCCAAGCTGGAACAAATGTAGCGGTCTTGGGGGCGCTTTGGTTCGATCCGTGCAAGGGCCGCCTCGGTCAGATCCACGCCCGTGTATTGGGTGAGCATGGCCGGATCCAGGTAACGGAGAATAACGCCGGAACCGCAACCCACATCGAGCAAGGAGTAGGGCTTGGCGCGCCGGCCGACAAAGCCGCCCACCACCAGATTATGGGCATACTCGGCATCGCTGGAAAGGATGTCCCAGAGCCCCTGCTGATAAGCCCGTTCCCATGAGGCTTTATCTTGTTTGATGCCAGCCATCGTCAAAAAGTCGCCCACCGGCCTCTCAAATAGGCAATAATCGCCGATTCGTTGCTCGTTGGCAGACCATTGACAATGATAAGCTCCCCGATACTGACATTGGCGAATTCCGTCTCATTATACCTCGAGCCCAAAGTCAGGCCAGCCAGTGCGGCGCTGCTTTGAACCCCCGGAATGGGAGCGTCCGCGCCACCATTAAAAAGGCAGGTGGACGACGCGCCATTGACCTGGAACTCCGCGATAGTCCAGGCGGAATTAGTGGAGACGCCCGTGGAGTAACCACCCCCGGCGCCATAGTAAACAGCCATCTGATTCGACGGCGTGCTTCCGTTGTTGTTGAGGAGAGCGGCCCGATTAACCGAGTCAATGCCATCATAGACAAAACTCGGCGCCGCCGGGCTGGCCGTCCAACTATAAACAATGAAAATGGTGAAAGGCTGCTGCAGGACTGTCGGGAAGGGCGTCGTTTGCATGGCGTTGCAAACGCCATCAAAGGAAATCGCGGGAAGCCCATTTTGCGCATTCTTCACCAAAGTGGGAGCGCTAAAGTAGTTGGTCCGAATTGCGTTTTGTCCAACATCCGCCACCCATATCGTCACGTTCGTTCCCATGAGGTTGAGGCCGCCATCCGCCCTCAACCATTCCACAACAGTGGGATCGGTTCCCGGGCAATACTTGGGCGTGGAGTTGCCGCCCGTGATTTGGAGACATGGCGGCGACCCGATTTGCACCGAGGCGATCGGACCCTGGGATTGTAACTGATTTGTTGGAACCACAACCGTTATTCCCAACTGGGCGAAACGAACCTGCGCCGGGATTTGTTGCACCATGGGCGTTAGATCCGGCCCGATGGGGGGCCAGGAAACATTCGTCGGCCACCAACCTGGCGTACTGGTGTAAAACAGGGACGGCGGGAGGTTGTCGACAGGGTTGACCACACCCTTGCAACAGTAGTCGAAATTGTCCACAAGCGACACAGTATTTGAGACCATGCAATCGTAATCATTCAGGTTGGCGCTCGGTGGATTGGTATTCCAGTTGCTGTAGCCATTATTCCCCATGGATGGATAGCCAAATCGATAAATGGTGGGCCACGGGTAAGGATAATTATTGGATGTTATGATATAGGAGCCGGGCCAATTGCTGGTGCCAAGCACGTTGCCAACGATGTTGAAATAATCGGACCAATGGGTCAAATCAACGCAGATTCTATGATAGGTCAACGTCGGGTGGGTGCCGCTGTAATAGCCGCGAAAGACAGTGATGTGGCTGGCTGAACCGTAGTATCCATCCGACTGAAACATAACCCCGACGTTGCCCTCCCAAAGATTCATGACGTTATGGGCCCCATGGTTGGCGTCGTCATCGTTGCCAATGAGAATGGACCCGCTCTGGGCATCGTAGCCGTAATTGTAGTCAATGACGTTGCCTGAGGAGTTGCCTGAGGTGTTGATGCCCGGAAAGCAATGATAGACGATGTTGTTCTCGATCAGGCACCCGCTGCAATCGGAATACAATTCAATGCCTTCGCCGCAGTTGCCTCCTCCGGCGCCGTAAAAGTCATGAACATAACTGTCTCTAAACTCACAGCAAATACTGTGCCGGGCATAGACGTGAGCTTGCGAGGTGTAGGCAGACTCAATGTTTGAAACCCAACAACCGTAACATCTCTCGAAATAAACGCAAAAAGAGGACGGAGTATCATTGGTAATTCTCAGATTTTCCAATCCGGTGAACATCGCGCCGCGGCCGGTAAAGCCCGTGTAAAAGACCGGGCTGTTTGTCAAATCAAACGGCAGCGGAGGCCAGAAAGTAATGCTGGTGGGCGTGGTGGCCGTAACCCAGGCTGCAATTGACATGAGATTCGTCCCTCCAGGATTGGGCACTTGATTCGAGGTGTAGATTAGAGCGTGGACGTACGGATAATCAATCGTTTGCGACAGCTTGATCATTGCATTGTTCTGCGTCACCGATGCGGGTAGGGAGGCCACAACGATATTCGAGCTGCCTCTTGTCGCCCCGGAAGTCACTGGAGCATAGCCCAAGGCTCCAATGTAGCCTCCCACATTGATAAAAGACCAGCCCGAGCTTCTCATCCTGCCATGCAGGACTGTGTTTGTCCCGTCGCCCCTGATTGTAACGCCATTATTAAGGACATTGATCTGGTTGCTGCACACGTAATCTCCTGTTGGGATATAAACGACCTGGTTGGATGGACATAAGGCAAAGGCGGCGTTGAAAGCTGCTGTGTTGTCCGTTGGCGTGGCGCTTAATCCGTCAGCAATCGCCACAATGTTGGTGCCGGGAATGTTGGATATGACGTTGCAAAAGATGTTGGTGCGATAGGGGATGCCGCCCGGGACACCAATGAAGCTGCGGTTCCAATTCAGACAACGATCGGGCGTGATGGGGTTGTTGGCCTGGCCGGAGGCGGAGGGCAGAAGCAAAGGAGCCAGCACCCAGGGCAGAAGGACGGCCCGAAAAGTGTGAATCCAGTAAATGTAGGTTTCTTTTTTCATATAGAATGCACTCATCTTCGTTATACTAATGGCTCGAGCAGCAAATATCAAGCCATGAATTGGCCGCAAGAGCGTCATCCACCAAGGCTTGGTGGGCGGGAGACGGACGCCGGGAACCGGGTGTATGGTTTTGAGTCGGAGCGTCCTGGCATTGGACTATGGCTGGTCTGAGGCTGGGTGGCCAATTGGCAGGCCTGAAAAACGGGCAGAATTGTGGCGCCCGATCGCACAGCGTATCGGACGACCTGGTCAAAAAAGACTGGACTGCATCCAAAAGGGGTGGGATTCCGGCAAATATCATGGGTGGCAAATATGAGCCAGCCCCCCGCCAAAGCATTGCCATCGATCACTCGCTGGATCGCCCCAAAGTCGTCCCGGCTTTGTTCGAGGAAAAAGGCGTTAAGATAGTTGAGATCGGTGTTTCCGGCATTGAACGTCTGACCCGCTCCGCGGCAGCAGGCAAAGTGTTCCTGGGAACGGCGTTTGGTCTGCGGTCGGGCGCAGCTTATCGGGTAGGACATGGTTCGGAAGACGGCCCCAGGCAAAAGTCGGTCGAGGGCGCGCTGGTTTTCGATCAGCGATTGCTCGAATACATCAGGCGGCGTTTCCCAGGCATGACAGTGGGAATAGGTGTGGCATCCCAGTTCATGTCCCCGGGCGATGAGGCCTTCAAGGTCTCCGGCTTCAAAGATGCGTCCGGTCGGGGTCTCGGATCCCATCAGACCCAGGGAAGCGTAGTACGTGCCCGACAAACCGTGCTGTCGCAAAATGCCTCCGCCCGCCTGCAGGGCCGAGCCTGGAAAATCATCGAACGTAAATGACACCAGGGGTGTGGAGTTTTTAATACGAACGCGGCGCCGGCCGAGCCATTTGCAGAGGTCTCTCCTGAGGCGATACCTTATTCTGTTCCAACCGGACAATTGCTTCATGGGACGGCAACAGAATCGTTCTTCTGCCTGGAGTGGATGGTTGTCCATTCGCCCGGTCGCCGGGGGCCCAGCCGTTTGCTTTCCTGCAATTGTCTGTCACGCTGCCATGATTCCCATAACCGCGCTATTCTTGCCCGCAGGAATCCATCCTTTTTTCTCCACGAACCGTGCATGAGATGAACGCCATAATCGCCAAAGCAATGCCAGGCCGGCTCATCACAGACATCGTCTGGAAACAAGATGGCAACTGTGGAACGAAGGTTCACTTTCTCAGCCAGCGTCCTCGTAACCAAGCCGGGGCCAGTCGTCCAAAACACCTCGAATTGACCCCGGAAGCAACTGGGGATGTTCCCGATCATGCGCAAGGCCTGCCCCGGGTTTCGTTGCGATTCCAGGCAGTGATCAATGACCGCCTTCATGAAAGGATGCCCGGCTTGGGCGCCAAACGCATAGTTCCCCAGTTCCCAATCGATGCCAAACTGCTTCCTTAAACGATCGCTCAAAGTCAATTCTTCAAACGGAAACACGCACCCAAAACTCAGCAGAGACGACAGACCCCGGGCCAGGAACACGTCGAGATCCAGATAAAAGCCACCCAGGCGGTAAACCGCCAGATATCGAAAAAAGTCGTAGCGCTGGATGGCGTGAGGAAAGTTGTTAAAAGCGTCGAGGTACTCGGGAAATTGGTCTTGAATGAAAGCAGCCACCCGCGGATTGTCGAAGAAGCAATACTCGAAATCAGGATTCAGCAGCTTGATGTTGGCCGCGGCCGCCTGGCAAATCAAAGAGAGGTCGGAAGTTTTGGCCGTCTGGATGATGCGCTTGGGAATGCCACTGGCGGCGCGCATCGTCTCAGCAACTGGCGAACAGACGGGCAGATCTCTCATGTGACTGAGTATTCGACAGATTCGTCAGGCACGTAATCTTTCTCGGATTGAGAACGGGTAAGGCGATCGGAGAAGAGAGGGCTTCCTCCTATGCATAAAAGCAGAAAAGAGAACCAAAGCGGGCCTCTTCGGGCAAAAACGGACTCGGAGAGGTTGAAAAAGAGGGTCACGACGAAGATGGCCAGGAACAGCCTGCCATATTCGGAACCGCCAAGATAAGTTTTGCCCGCCCGGGTCCCGAGGCAAAACAGCATGAAAAACAGGACCGCAAGCCCCAGGAAACCGCCATCAAGGTAAATCTCCAGATATCCGTTGTGGATTGTCTTCAGTGACACGTCAAATTCACCCACCTGGACGGATTTGTTGAGGTCCCAATACATCAGGTATCCGCTGCCGATAAGAGGATTGACCGGATGTTCCTTGATGACCCCCCAGATTTCAGTCCTGTTCGTAAGCGTCGTATTCCTTCCCAGCATTCGCAGGATCGGGTCGGAAACCGCGGGCACCTCCTTGAGCAGGAGAATGAAAGGCAGCGCGCCCAGGAAAATGAAAAGTGAAAATCGTGGCCTCGTTTTCAGGAAAGGCAGTTTGTGGCTCAAGAGGATTAGCGCGGCCACGCCCAAACAGATGATCGATGTCTTGCTGTCTGAAATTCGCAGCAGCCAACAACCCATGAGCAGGACGAGCAAAGGCCACGCAAATTCCCTCAGTGTTTTGTATTGTCGCTTTTCATAGTGCCTGACCATGGACCAAATGATGGCAGCGCTGAAAACAAGGGCTATTTCACCAAGCGCATTCTTCTGGTCGGCCACGCCGACGTATTGGGGAATTCCCGTATGGTCAAATACCCGTCCCAGTGCCGGAACGTATTTGATAAACACGACGGAGAGGGGCAGGAGAACGTAGGCACACCGCAGGAATACGGCCTCAATCGCTTCCAAGGGGTCTTGTTCTGTCAGAATGATCAGAATAACGAAGATTCCCCCGATTTCTTTGAACCATCGCCTAAAGGTCACAAAGGGAAAGTCCGCCCAGAGAATGGTGAGCGCGAGAAAAATGTAAAACAAGGAAATGGCCCTGTTCGCGCGGATGAGGGAACTGAGAGCCATCCCTCTTCGCGAAACGATCGCAAAAGAGACGACTATCATCATGATATAAAACATGCGGTCAAAGGGGTTGCCGTCCAAGTCAGTTCCGCCAGAACGCACTCCGAGCCAAAATGACAATGGATGCGACCCGAGGAGCAGAAGCCAGAGGACAGGAATCCAAAGAGCCTTGGAACAATTGGGCCGCTTTTGATGGTCTTTATAGAACATCCAAATGATGGCAGCCCAGCAAATTCCCAGTGCTAAAGAAGGTGGCATATGTCTCCCGACAAAAGCTACATCTGTCGCTGCCGCATTGGCTGAATCCCGCAAGCAGCCAGCAGCCGGCCTGCGTGATCCGCGGTTTTTACCAGATACTTCATGAAATAATGCTGGCCGGCCAGCAACAAGAAAGGCAGGGCGCAAACATATACGGGAATCGCCACCACGGCCTTGAGAATGTTCCGCCGCCGTGCCTGGCTGTGGCGCAGTGAATTGGCGCCGCGTTGCAACGCCCGCTTCAGCAGAATGCCGCGCTTCCAGCGATCCGGCGGAACCGTTTCGTAGGCGACAGCTTCGTTGCACCAAATAAACTTGTGACCCGCTTCCATCGTTCTTCTAAAGAAATCCACGTCCTCGCCTCCGTTGGGAAAGCCGGGATTGAAGGCCGGGTCCAAATGCTGCAACATCGGCCGGCTCAGCAACACGTTCCCGGTCCGGCATTCGGGCCAGGGCATGACAAACCCCGTCTTGTGCTCGGGCCGGTCGTAAAAGCCGCCGCGGCGAACCCACGCCGGCGTCCCATCTGGATAGTGCGGTCGCACGGGTCCCAGAACTCCGGCCACGTTAAAATCGCGCCAGGCGCTGACCAGGTTAAAAAGCCATTCGTTCACTGGAAATTCGTCGTCATCTATGAAGGCAATTGCATCCCCTTCGCTGTGCTCCAAAGTCTTGTTCCGCACCAGGGCGATGTTTCGTCTTGGCTCGAAACAGTATTTGATTGCAAGCGGAGAAGCTGCGGCACAATCGCGCACCACCAGCTCCGCCGACCGCTCCGGATCGTTGTCCGCGACCACAACGGAAAAGGTGAATTGGCCCTTCGCATCCTGCCGGGCCAAATCAGACAAGAGGCGCCGAAGCATCTCTGTCCTGCGATAGGTGCAAATGCAAACGCTGATGTGCATGGCCAACCGGTCATTGCTGTTCGATCAACTGCCGCTGCAGCGACTCGGCAGTCAACAGCTTGTGAATTTCGAGGGTATGGTTGCCGGTCCCGGCGACATGAGCCCGCACCAGTTTTTCGACCTGTCTGGCATCCAAATAGGGCCGCGACAGTGTGCGCTGGTCCAGAAGCACAGCCTTGACGTGGCCCGAAAGTTCATGACGGTACCAGGTGCGGAAGTGGTAAAATTTTTGCCGGCCCAGAAACAGCCGCTCCAGCCGGAGAGGAGACAGCACCCGGTCCACTTTGGCCAGCCACTGCGGCATGCCATAATCATACACGTACTCGGCGCGCGGAAGGAACTCCTTGCACCAATGCCAGACCTTGTCCGGCACGAGGGCCGGACGATGGGAGGATCCTCGATCGGTGGGCACCCGGGCCAGTTCCGGCTTTCGCTCGGCAATCAAACGCAAGGACAACTCCTTGTTCGTGGCAAAGCCGGCTGGAGCATTGTAAGCCAGCGAGACAAGATCGTTGTCTAAAAAGGGAGAACGGACAATTAACTGCGTTTGTTCAACGGCCATCCGGGCGTAATGATGCCAGGGAACCTGCTTGAATGCGATGAAGGAAACCAATGCATCCTTTCTCTCCTGCCCATAGGTCTGTGCCGCCTCCCGAACATTGGCGGCGAAATCCCCATCCAACATTGCGCTGCTCACGCCCCCCGGCCGGAAAGCCACATTCCCCCGAAGCACCTCGCTGCCGTAATTGCCGGTCAAGCGCACCGGAGCGATCTGTCGAGCCCGCCGATTGGCAAAAAGCTCCACCGCCCCGGTCACATCCATGGCCCCGTCGCTGAAATACACGGATCTATCCGAAAGATGTCCGAACTCAGGGAAGAAATTCTCGTCAATGGGCAGGACCTCGTACCGCTGCCGGCATGCGGCAGCAACCCTGCCACCCACACTCACATCAGCCGACTGGCGGTACATCCCTCCAAATGTGTAACACGGCAACAAGCCGGCAGCTTCGGCGATGATCATCCGGCTGTCCAGTCCACCCGTCAAAGACAAAGCGATCGGCAGCCTGCCAGCGAAGTAGCGCGGCACGATGCGGTGGAAAGTTTCCTTCAGCCTGTCGTAATAGGCGTCCGGCGGGATCGGAGCCGGGTTTTCCCACGATTGGCGGTTGAAGTATGTTTGTTTTCTCGGCGGCTGTCCCGGCCGAAAGGTCCACAGTGCCCCGCCTGGCAGCAGCGAAATCCCGGAAAAGAGCGTCCGGTTCTGCAGCACACAACCGCACGAAAAGAACTCCCCAAAACTCCGCATGTCCAGCCGCCGGAGTTGCGGGACCGTTCGCAGGAGCGATTTCGCTTCCGACGAAAAGTAAAATCCATCCGGCCCTTCGTGATAATATATCCGGCCCAGGCCGTAACGGTCATTGAACAGAACGATTTCATCCTTTCGCAAATCGATTACAACACCGCTGAACGTTCCATTGAGCATATCGAAGAACCGCGCCCCGTGTTTTTCGTACAAATGAACCAAATACGCCGCGGTGGAATCAGAACATTGGTGCCCGGCCGCCCTAAGATTCTGAACCTCGATCGCATCCGCGTAATGCTCTCCCCAGAAAATCAGGCAAATGTCGCGCGGCTCGTTCCAAATCGGCAGACAATCACAGAAAGAGCCTTGATGGCAGACCCATCCAGCGGCCAGATTGAGCTTCTCAAAGGCCAGGGCCCCGAAGCTGTAAAAAGGCTCATGCACCATGCCCTTGACCATTTGGTCAAGCGCGGCTTTCCTTTCCACGACTGATCCGCCTCCAATTATTCCTGCAATTCCTGGCATTTCGGCGGGTTCGGGCTGGGGCGAAAGGCCGGCCGGCGCTGGCCGGGTCGGCGGACTTTCCTTGTTAAATTTGGAGCGGGCGGGAGGAATTGAACACTCCATCTCCTGGTTGGAAACCAGACACTCTGGCATTGAGCTACACCCGCGAAGGCCGATTCCAAGTTCAGTTGCGCGCGCCAGGCGCCACGGAGTATTTGCGATCCATCCAGGCCCGGCGCAACTTTCGCAAAAGGACCTTGAGCGGACGCGGGATCATTTCCCTGCCTCCGCGATGAAGATGGAGTTTCAAGGCCAGCGAGCCTCGATATGTCAGCGGAACATAATAGCGCGGAACCAGCACTTGCTCAAAGCCGTTCCGGCGCTTGAACTCCGTCAGCGGATCGTCAACGTTATCATCGTAGATGTACTTGCGATAAATGAGATGAGACAGCCCTTTTTGCTCGCATAACTCGACGGCCTTTGCGACGAGTGCGTTCATGGGCTTTTTGTCCTGATGCGCATTCTTGGCGAGGATTTGCATGATGCTGGCGATCGAATTAACTCTGACCATCTTCATAAAGCCAATCAGTTCCGCGCCCACATACGCCCCTAGAAATTCGCTCCGGTCCAGATAGGTTGCGTTCTCCCGCTTCACAGTCTCAAAATCCTTGCCGAAGTGCCAAAACTTGCGCCCCTGCCGATAGGGGCTTTCGTCATAGATTCCCATAATCCCGCGAACCAGGTCGTCATTAAACGGAACGGCTGACAACACGACGCCTCTTTTGGCGGCCAGTCTGACATTGCGCCGGGTTTCCTGCGAAAGGCCGTCCCACCACGACTGGTAGCTTCGAGTGGCCAGCACTGCGAAGTTGTCGAATTCAAAGTAGTGCGGATGCTTTGCGGCCGTCTCCAGTTGCATCTGTCCAAACGAAAACAGATCCGCGCGGACCGGGCCGGTTTGCAATTCATGGATAAAGCTTGCCGGATCCTTGACTCCCTCCCCGTCCAGCCATTCTTCATCGTTAATGGTTGCCATCCTGAGCCAGCGGCCGTGGACGATGACCGTGCGTGAGCCAACCATGACGGAAGGCACCTTTACCAGCTTGCCGTTCAGGCTGATCCTGGCTTGAAAAGGTTCCACTTCGATCTGGGCGTTTAGAGGGGCGATTTCCATGGAACGCTCTTATTGCCTGGTGGCAGGCTGTGCGGCGCGCGGCTGCGAAACCGCCGCGGGACGCGAAGCGTGAAACATGAAGCACGGCGCCAGACAAGTCCCATAATTTCCGAGGGCACTGATGGCGTGATTCAAAATAACGGCAATGGCTCCTTTTGCCAGCTTCACCACCGGGTCTTTCGCCCGTCCGGAATAGTAGCCCCCGGCCACGCGCACGTTGAAGCCCAACGAAGCCAGCCGCCGGGAAACAGCCGGAATGTCCAGCAGGCGCTCCTCCCAATTTCCCGTAAACGGATCACATGTGTTGGTGGAATGCTCCGGCGACACGGTGATTTTGCCGGTTTGCTGATACTCTTTGACACACTTTTCGATGTCATCTTTGAACAAGCCGCGGGTCGCGCTGGCCAGGTTGTCCAACTCTGCCGGTGTCAGCGACGGGTCAAAGCCCTGGATAATCTCGCGTCGCAGGGTATGGTACGCGCGCCAACTGTCCCGCCCTTCTCCGGCTGGCTTGGGTCTGTCTTGAAACTCCCACCGCAGATGCTGGCGGTGGTGGCGCCGGCGCACAATGGGATTCATGGGATTGGCGCTGGTGGAGAGCACCAAAGTAACCTGCTTTGACGACAGATCAACGCACTCGCCGAGGAACTGATTAAAGTCGTAAATATGTTCAATCACATTAATCGAAACCAGCGCCACATCCGTCGCCGGACGGGACTTGAGGAATGATAAAACCGACCCTAGGTCGCCGCAAACGTAGGCGTCGGCTTCACAGCCCAAAGCCTGGCCGATGATCCTGGCTTCCACGCACCATGGCTCGTATATGTCGTTGTAGGCCACCAACGGGATTCCCGCTTCCTTCGCCAGACAAGCCATCAACCCGAAGCCGCCTCCGTAATCGATCAGGGTCAGATCCCGGGATTGTCCCGCGGGATACAATGCCCAAGCCAGCAATTGCATGTATTTTTTGAGACAGCCCGAAACGTCATTTTGACACTCGAGCATGGCCGTCCTGCCCATCCCGGTCAACTGAAGCTTGTCGCAGTTCAAATGGGCCAGTTTATGCGCCAGTCTCGCCGCCGCATCATCCAGTGCGCGCAACAGTTCCGCAGGCAACGGCGGAAGAGACCTCGAATTATAAACGAACTCCATACAGGCGCGAAGCGGCCGCCTCCAAGGCAGGGGGCGTTACCAGCAAATCCCCTCGTAAGCCGGAGGGCGGCTTTTTTCGTGTTGCAGCGCCCGGACCATGTCAATAATCAGTTTGCCGTCGGAGTTGGAGGCCAGCATGCTTTGAAATTGGGGCGTTTTCTTGCTCACCACCACAACGTCGCTTGCCGCAAAAACATCCGAGAGATTGGGCACCATGAGAGAGGATATGTGCGGGATGGTTTGCTCAATGTAGCGGCGATTGGCGCCAATCAATTGGGACAAGGAAACCTCCTCATCGTAAATCGCCAGTTTGTACCCTTTGCCGAGGAGCCGTTCGATCAGGATGACAACCGGGCTTTCCCGCAGGTCGTCAGTCCCCACTTTAAAGCTTAACCCAAGAACGCCGATCCGTTTCTTTCCGCTTTTGGCCACGAGGTTGAAGGCGTGCTCAAGATGCCGGCGATTACTTTCCAGGATCGAGCCGATGACGGGCAAATCGACGTCTTGCTGCTTCGCCTTGTGCAGAATGGCGCGCAGGTCTTTGGGCAGGCAGGAGCCGCCAAAGGCAAAGCCGGGCTTTAGATAGCAGGGCGAGAGATTGAGTTTGGTGTCCTTGCAAAAGACATCCATGACCGAGTGACTGTCTATGCCCAGGCTTTTGCTCAACAATCCGATTTCATTGGCAAAGCATACCTTCAGGGCGTGGAAGGCGTTGCAGGCGTACTTGATCATCTCCGCCACCCGGATGGAGGTCTGCTCCAACGGGGCTTCAATGCCGGTGTAAAGTTTGGCCACCGTGGCGCCGCTTTGCTGATCCAGGCTGCCAATCACAGTAAAGGGTGGATGATGGAAATCATGCAGCGCCGTCGTCTCGCGCAAGAACTCAGGATTCATGCAAACGCCAAAGTCCCGCCCCGGAACTTTGCCGGACCGCTCCGCCAGCAGCGGCAGGATCACTGTTTCCACCGTGCCGGGAACAACTGTGCTGCGCACATTGACGACATGGTAGGAGTTGTTGTTCCGCAGCAAATCACCAATTCTCTCCGCAACGCGGATGACATAATCCAGACAAAGACTGCCATTGGCATTGCTCGGCGTGCCGACGCAAATAATCGACACATCCCCCAAGACCGGGACTTCGGAAGCCGCGCTCAGGTGCCCGGAAGAAACCACCTGGCGCAACAAGTCTTCCAGCCCGGGTTCGATCAGGGGACTCAGGGATTTGTTGATCAATCCAACTTTATTTGCATCCAAATCAACGCCAGTCACTCGATGGCCCAAGGATGCAAGACAAGCCGAAGTCACGCAACCGACATAGCCCAAACCAAAAACAGTGATTTTCATGGGTGATTGCCGGCCATTTTCAGCTCGTGGTCAGATTTGCGGGATGGTTTTCTCTTTTAGCCCGATCCGGCGCCTGCGTGGACTCGACGGCTTTGAGGAAACTTCCGAACATGTCCTCTATCGATGCCTCCTTCAGAATGTCCTCCCGTCCCTGGCGGCCCAATTTCTGCCGCAGGACGTCGTCGTCCAATAAGTAGAGCATCTTCCTTTTGAGTTCGGACACATCATCTTTGCCCACCATAAATCCGTTTCTCCCATCCTTCAAGTACTGGATTTCAGGCGGCTGCAATCCATCCTCGGTGATCACCGGCAGTTCCCAGTAAAACGCCTGGTTCAAGCCGAGACCGACGTGCCCTGGCACCACGAAAAGATCCGCCGCCTTGAAAAGCTGGCTGATTTTCATGTTGGCGGGGTCCTGAACCTGCCCCAGATAAATCGAATTCCTGGGATTCATCTTCGCCCGCAGCCCGTCGCTGAGGCCGCCTCCCACCAGCACCAATCCAACATCCTCTCTTTCCAGGGTGCGGAACACCTCAATCAAATGTTCCACTTTCTTCCGTTCTCCATCCACGCCCATCGTGCCGGCGAAAAGGACGACCTTTCGGAATGGAATGCCAAATTGGGCCTTGATCTGCTCCTTGGTTTCTGGAACGGATGGAAAATCCTCATAATTTATCGTGTTGTTGGCCACAAAAACCTTCCGCCGGTTGCCGGGGGAAATATACTCCATTTGCCGCGCGGAATAGAGCAACAGCGCGCTGCTTAGGGTATGCAAATAATTAAAGAGGTAGTACCGCAATCGACTGTCGGGCTTGTCCAGGTTGGCGCCCTTGGTCCAACAAATCATCGGAATGCCCCGGAGTTTCAACCAATGTGCCAGCAGCCAAAAAATCCGGTCTTTCAGCAACAAATGAAAGAGAACGGCATCCGGCCGGAGTTCCTGGATCAGCCTGCGGTACTTGAGAAATGAAAACGGAACCTGCTGATAGGAAAATCTGACAGGCAGCCGGCTCTCGGGCTGCAACCGGTCGCTCAGGACCGTGAACTCCCATCCATGGTCCTGAAAACGTCGCCACAGATAATTATACACCGACACCCGGTAATGCGGCACCTTGTTTGAGATTAGAAGAACTCTTTTCATCTGTTGCATCGGACATTTTACCGAGAAGATGGGCGAGGGCCTTGAACATCGTTCCCTGGCCCCAGTGCAGCATGGGGGTCCGGTTGACCGCCCAGCCAAGGTCTCGATAGTAAAAATGGCCGTCTTGATCCTGCATGTTGTCGATTGTCCAGTGCGCGACCTTCCGGGCCAGGGCCAGGGACTCGGGGTCTTCCCCTGAAAAGGAGGTGAGCGTGTCGATGGCTTGCGCCGCACATTGAATGTCGATCGGATAAGGGTTGTCGTGGTAGTATTTGGGACGCCCGCCCGCCTCGAAAAAAGTCTTCTTGAAATAGGCAAAGCCTTTGCGCAGGCATTCGTCAAACTGGCGGTCCCCGGCAGCGTCCCGGTACCGCTTCAGGCTGTCGAGGTTGTAACCGGTGTGGAAATTGTCGATCCAATGATATTTGGGCGCTTCGCCATAATACCAGGCCCCATCGGCATTCTGCCGCGAGCAACTGTAGAGCATTGCCTCCCTGGCCAACGCAAGCGCTTCGTTGTTATCGGTCAGTTGGCCGACCCGCGCCAGCAACGCCGCGCCGAGCATGTTCGAGTTGTGAATTGAACTCTGTTCATAGGCAACATAGCTGAGACAGCAACCCGATTTTGTCCGTTCGCGGGGAAGGCCCAGAATCCACCGGCCGATGCTCGCGGCGACTTCAAGGTATTTCGCGTCCCGCAGGACTTCGTGGGCCTCCAGAAAGGCCTGACCGATGAGGCTGCTCCATACGATTGTGGGTGACAGCTTCGGAATTCGTCCGGCGCGTGAGGAAAACAGGAAATGGTTTCCCCAACAGTACTCGGAGAAGCCGGGCGATTTGTTGTCCATCAGCCATTGCAGAAGTGAGACAGCCTTCTCCGCGTCGGAACCGTCGTTTAACAGCCGGTGCAGCTTCAGGTAGCCCCAGGCAATGTATCCCGCCCCCTTGGTGGACTTGTGCGGACGAATCCCAAGAATGGGGCGCAAATTGCAGGGAGCGCGATAGACCGCCTGCTGAAGAATCCTCTCCAGCAGAATGCTGTTAAAGGTCAGGGCATGGAGACACGACAAATTGCCGTCGCCGGGATCATAAGCCTGGTAGTCGTGGCCCTCCAGCCAGCGCTTCAGCGATCGGATGCTGTATTCCAATTCCGGCTGCATTGACTTTTGGTTTTAATGGGACGGTTTTCCATTCCTGGGGCCGAGTTCATCCACCAGGTCCAGGTAATCCCTCTTTCGCGTTTCCCAACTGTGTTCGGCGGCGTAAGCGGAGGCGCGCGCGGCCATTTGTCGGCGCAACTCCGGGTCGCCCCTCATTTCCAGCATCGCTTCGGCCAGCGCCTCCTCATTGCCCGAGGCAAAGAAACGAACCACCGAATCATTAAAATAATACCGGTCAATTTTCGTCTCGGAAACAATGACGGGCACGCCCAGGGACATGAATTCCATGATCTTGGTGCTGTAGGCCTCGTTGCCGAATGAATCCGCGCGTTTGGGCACAACCCCGAGATCGGCATTGGCCATCACCCCTGCGACCTCCCGGACTGGAATCGGACTGAAGAAATAAACTTTGCCGTCCAGGCCCAATTCCTTCGACAGATCCATCAAGCTTTGCCTCATGTTGCCGTCGCCGTAAATGTGGAATTCCGCTTCGGGCATCTGCCCGCTGATTTTGTGAAAGGCGCGCAGGGCAATGTCCACCCCTTGGTGCCATTGCAGTCCGCCTGGAAAAATAATGATGAATTTGCCGTCAGTGCGGGTTCTTGGACGGGGATAAAAAATGCTTCTATCCACGTTATTGATGAAGACGGAGCACCGGCCCGCCGTGCCAGTCCTGGCCGCGTATTTGTCGAGCCAAAGGTGGTTGGACATTATGATGTGGTCCGTGTTCCTGGCGGAGAGGCGCTCCGCCCACTTCAGCACGGATATGGCCGAGGATCCATTCTTGACACCAAACTTGCTGCCATAAAACTCGGGCACAATGTCGTGAATATCCAGAATCACCTTCGCGCCTTTCAGCCTTGGATACGCCGCGGCGAAAACCAGGAAATCGGGCATGTTATGGATATGGAACACATCGTACGGCTGCCGGGAATGGCTGCGGGCGATCCAAATCGAGGAACTGACCAAAAAGCGCAGGGTGGGCCAGAGATAAGAGAGCGGCGATTTTTCCGTTTTGTCGAGGCGGGGCTGGAGTCGGATAATGTTGACCTTGCCGCATGATTCCTGGTCCGGCTTTCCCTGGAGGCGGTGAAGGGAAAGAACATCCACATGATCCCCCCTCCCGGCCAGGGCCTCGGCGTAGCGGGTGACGCGGGCATCGGCCAGATAATTGGAATAGGTGACCATGCAGATGCGCCGGGGACGGGGCGGTGGCTTTAGTTTTAAAGGCGCTGCAAACGCCGCCATCTCTTTGGGCAGGCAGTGCCAGCATTCGTTGATTCTTTGACGGACATGTTGCAGGAGCTGCTCATAGAGTTCAACAGGGAAGGTGAAGCGGGTGGCTGGCTTGCCAGGGAATTGGACATAGTCTGGATGGACGTTGACCAGCGCCATGCCGCCATGGGCCGCAATCCAATCCAGTTTCTTCAGCCAGATTTCCGGGGTGCGCTCGGCAAAGAGGATGAGCAGGCTGAAATCCTGCATCAATGTGTAGGGCAGCTCAACATAACCCCGTCCATTGGCGCTTTCTTTCCAAAAGGGAAATATCGTGCCGACCCCGTCGGGTTGCGGTTCAAAAGGGTCCGTATCGAAGGTGGAAGCATCGTACTGGATTTCCAGATCGGCCAGCCAGTCGGGTTGGTGCAGCATGAAACCAGAGCGGAAACCGACCGCGCCCCATTCTTTGAGATAGCGGTTGATCTGGACGGCGTTTTCACCAAAACTCTCCCGCGACCGGTAAAGCTTGCCGTCATGGCGCAAATCGTGAACCCCCACTTCAAATCCGCTGCGGGTCAATTCTTCCCTCAATTCACGGCTCACCCGGTAATCTCCTTCGGGAATAAAATTGAATGAGGAACGGAAACCCCATTTCATTTCCAGCTCCATCAACTGCCGGCACTTGGCCACGCCGTCCGGACCTTCGACATCGTGCGTCAGGACGAAAGCAAACTTTTTCCCCAGGGGCCAGCCGGGCCAGCCGTCGGGCGGGCGCTCGGAGCCGGGCAGAATCGGCCAAACGTCCGACACTTGCCGGCGCTTTCCGAGGGCGAACCAACGCCGAATCCCATGGCGGGCAAAAGCCGGGACCAACGGCTTGATGCCGTAATAGAGTCTGTTGCGAATCACAGTCTGGCCCGGAAACTGGAGCTAAATCTCCTGGTGAAGCCGTCGCGGCAGGTAAGAGCGATTTTTGTTAAGGACGATGCCCACGTTCGTTTTGCTCTCGGAGAGCATGGCGGCAACACGCTTGGCCACATCGCGGTCGGTCTTCTCCGATTCAACGACCAGCAACACCATGTCCATAAACCGGGCCAGCCTGGGCGTGATGCTGATTTGGCTGACCGGTGGCATGTCGAAAATAATGTAATCGAAGTCGCTGGCCTTCATCTTGGGAAGCAAATGACTGAAACGTTTGGGCAATATGCGAGGCAGCTTGTCGTCGTTCTCCTGTTCCTTGGCCACGTAGAGATTATCCTGCACCAGCGCGCTCTCGCGCGTCTCCTTTTCCAACGCCTCGTCCAGACCGCAAGCCAGTTTGCCCTTGTAGAAGTGATGGGCCTCGCCGTCGCGGACGTTCATATTGACCAGCAAAACATTGCCGTCGCCCGTTTCGGAAAGGGATGAAGCCAGGCCGGCGGCGGTGCTGGTGACGCCGGCGCCCGCGGCACAGCTTGTCACAGCCACCAATTTTGGCTTGTGCGTAAGGTTAATCATCTCAAAATAAGTCATCAGCCGGTCGCGCAACGTCTCGTAAAAAGGCTGCAAGCCGTGACTTCTCTCCCAAAGAGCAAGGCGTCCGTTTGTCGCCGGGGCGGCCGGTGGGTCGCCGCCGGCCGGTTCGCCCGCTTCCCCGGTCTTGCCGGGCAGGAGGGCGATCTCTTTCGCTCGTTTCAGGCTGCTTGGTCCGCCCTTTCCATTCATGGCGGGTATGGAGATGAAGAAGGGCAACCCGAGTGTGGCCTGGACCTCCAACGGATGCTTGAGCGATCGATCCAAATAGAGCTCGATAAGGAAGGGCAAACCAAACGCGAGAGCAAGACCCGCAAACAAAATTCCGAGGCATATTTTATGAAGTTTAAGCATGTTCCGCGCCGGGGGCGTTGGTGTCTCCACCACGCCGATATTGGAATTGCCCGGTCCCAAAACCTCATTGGCGCGGCTTTCCTCCAGCCTTCTTGAATAGTAGGAGAACTCCGCATCTTCGAGTTCCTTGGCCCGCTGCAACTGCAAAATGGCGCCTTCCTGTCCAGTCATGAGCGCGACGTTGCTTCGAACTTCGGCCAGTTGGTTGGTGAGAACATTAATTCTTGCCGCCAGGGCGTCTGCTTTGATGATTTCCTCGCTCAAAGCAACCGCCGGGTCCGGGCCGGTTGCCGTTGCCTTCGTTTCGGCAGGTTTCATGGCGGTCAAGCCGGGGTATTTGTCCTCCAATTGCTTTTTGAGCCTTTGGGCGCGGGCGATTTCAGCCTGCTTTGTTTGAACGAGAGAATTGTTGGTGGTGTATTTGAGAAGAAGTTCCTGTTCCTGCGACAGCAGACTGCTTAAATTCCCGCAAAACCTTTGGTAGTCAGCCAATTTGTCAGAAGGGACCGGCGCCATCGCGCCGGCGGAAGGCGCCGCGTTGGTTGAAACGTCCGCAACGGCTGGTTTGGGCGCGAGTTTCTCCAATTCCTTTATCGTTTGCTGGTAGCCCGCCCATTCGGCATCGGCCGCGTATATTTCCTCCTGGATTTTCGCTGTCATCTCCCCGAGTGTCTTCTTGCTGTCCTCAATCGATATGATGCCGGCCTTGCTTTTCGCGGCACGCAATTGTGTTTCGGTTTCATCCAATTTTTGCTTGACCGTATCGGTCTCGCGCGTCAAAAACTCGTTGAACTCGGGACGGTGGATTTCGCTGTGCCTTTTCAGATAGGTATCAATGAGCTGGCTCAGGATGGGTTGCACCATTTCGGAATCAGGGTAGGTAAAAATGAGCGTGATTACGTCGCTTCTATTGGTCACCTGTGCCATCAGGCCCTTCCTAATCAGGAATGCGGCCTGGGCCCGGTTGGTTCCGCCGCCCGCTTTGGCCAGAATCTTGGCGGGGGTCAGAACATCCACCACGTTGTTGGCCAGGTCGAAACTGGTAAGAATCTCAACCTCGGAATTAATGATGTTCTCCCCGCGGGAGTCCGGGGAGGTCACTTGAGAGTCAGCCGCGGTCTGCTCCGGCGGTTTGGTTTCTTTGACATACTTGATCAGCACCTTGGCCTCCGATTGGTACGGCACGGTCGAAAGGCACAGCACCAAAATGGCGGCGGTCAAGGCCGCCAGCGACAATATGGCAATAAGCCATTTGCGCCGAAACAGAATATAATAAACATCGCCCAGGGTGATCCCTGGCGATGGCGGGGGTGTTTGCTTTGGATTCATGAATTTATAAAATTGCCGGTGTGATGCTCAAGACAAATGAGGGTATAGGATCCGCCCGGTCAGCCGCAGCAGCGGCAATGGAAGCCGCGCGAAGACCGGATTGAACCAGCCTTCCGCGCGATCCACGTCGCTGACAAATCTTTTTGATGAAAAATCATATCTGCAATATCGCACAGCTTCCTCGGATGCGCCCAGGGAAAGTTTAAAGCGCCGCAGCCCTTCGTTGGCCAAAGAGGTCCGGCCCAAGTGCAATGCCGAAACTCCTTGCGTGGCATAATGTCGCATGGCCGCCCACATCATCAGATGATTCGGCCGCAATTGCTGAAAGGCGTAATCAGAAGCCCCAAATTTGTAGAGCGCCTGCCGCTCATGACAAAAAAAAACTCCCGCCGCCAGCGGCTGATCCTTCAACCGCGCGGTTGCAACGAATCCCTGACCCGCGTCAAGGACATGGCGCTGAATGTTCCCGAATAATCGGAACGGTTGCGGCGGCAGCCCGTGACGGCGGCGCGTCCGGCAATGCAGCGCGTAAAAAGTCTGTATCGCCTCCGAACTACTGCTGAAATCGACCTCCAAACCTGCCGCCTCGGCTTTGCGAATACCCCGCCTGACGGCGCTGTCGAGACGTTTGAAAAGGTCATCGACTCCGGCGGCAAGATCGATTACATGGCCATGGAAAGCCAGCGAGGGTGAAGCGCCAGCCCAGCCATCACTGGCACTTCTGCATTCAAGATATTTCCAGTGTCGTTCCCGGCCCGCGTCCATTGCCGCCTCATACAGCGCCCGGCCATCCTGGTCCCTGGCTGTGAGCGCGGGACAAAAGTCCGTGAAAGGAAGTGATACGCCGCGGCGTCCCGTCCACCGGCTGGAGACTTCCATGATAGGAAGCAACCCGGCGAGCTGTCGGCCCTCGAAATGGCAAAGATAGACGGGGCTATGTCCGTAAGTTTGCTCAAGCACCCGCGCCCAGCCGGTTCCATGGAAAACAGACGCCCGCGGGTGGGCCGCCAGAAGCGAATCCCATCCCGGATACCGCAAGGGATCAACCACGACGGGCACCCCAGGCAGGGACTGGTCGGATGATCGCTTGATTTCTTCATGTCCGGTCGGGGGCATTATTTTAGACAGTTGCTGACGGGCCTTCTGCTGCTGATGCACAGTTTTAATTCATCGGCCACAGCATGGATTTGCGCGTTGCTCAACTCGGGAAACATGGGCAGCGACAGAAACTCATCCGCGCATGTTTCGGCGACCGGGAAAGAGCCTTTTTGGCAGCCCAGGAAATGATAAGCGTCCTGCAAATGCACGGGGATCGGATAATGAATGGCGCAGGTTATGCCCTTGTCGGCCATGGCCTGGAGAACTTGATTGCGATTCCGGACGCGAACAGCGTAAACGTGATAGATATGGCGTCCATGGGGCGACTCGAAAGGGGTGATGATTTCCTGGGTTTCGCCGAGAAGCTGATCGTAAAGCAGGGCGTGAGAGTGGCGCTTGACGTTGCCAACATCCAGGTGCTTGAGCTTGACACTGAGAACGGCGCCTTGAATGCCGTCCATCCTGGCGTTCCAGCCGATTTTGGAATGATGGTATTTGCGGTGTTGGCCGTGATCGCGCAAAACCCGAATTTTTTCGGCCAATCCCTCATCGCCGGTCACGACAGCACCCGCTTCGCCCAACGCGCCAAGGTTCTTGCCGGGATAAAAGCTGAAACAACCGGCCACCCCCATGGTGCCGGCTTTGCGACCCTTGTAAATGGCGCCGTGCGCCTGGCAGGCGTCTTCAACGACGGGGATGCCGCGCCGGTCCGCAATTTCAAGAATCGGATCCATGTCGGCGCACTGGCCAAAGAGATGAACGGGAATAATGGCTTTGGTGTTGGAGGTGATGGCGGCTTCGAGCAAGCTTGGATCGAGAGTGTAAGTGCGCTCGTCAATATCGACGAACTTTGGCCGAGCCGCGCAGCAACTGATGGCCTCCGCAGTGGCAATGAAAGTGCTGGGCACCGTGATGACTTCGTCGCCCGGACCGACCCCCAAGGCCAGCAAACTGAGCCAAAGAGCATCGGTGCCGTTGCCGACGCCAACGGCAAAGGCCGAACCGCAGTATTGGGCGAATTCACGCTCGAAAGCAGCAACAAACGGGCCGCCGGCAAACGCGTTGCTGTCAATGACGTCGCGGATGGCGGCGTCAAGCTGCTCGCGCATGGGTTGGTGATGGGCGCTGAGATCCAGAAATGGAACCTTCATAAACAAGTATGATTACAGGGCAGGCGGCCTGGCTGTTTTGATAACGCGAGCGGGATTACCCGCAACAACCGCGCCGGCAGGAACATCACGGGTCACGACGCTGCCTGCGCCGACCATGGCTCCCGGCCCGATTGTGATGCCACATAAAAGAGTCGCTCCAGAACCGATGGACGCGCCCCGTTTGACATAAGTCGGAACGCATTTCCAATCGGCTTCGGTTTGCAGGGTGCCATCGCCATTGGTTGACCGGGGATAGAGGTCGTTGATAAAAGTGACATTATGACCAACAAAGACATCGTCTTCCAAAATCACGCCTTCACAAATGAAGGTGTGACTGGAAATTTTGCAGCGGGAACCGATGCGGGCTCCCTTTTGAATCTCAACGAAGGCGCCGATCTTTACATCGTCCCCGATTTCGCATCCGTAGAGGTTGGTGAAGGCGTAAATGCGGACGCCTTTGCCCATCTTAACATCAGGGGCTATCCGCTGGTAGAGCGGGGAATGAGACATGTTGCCGGACGCCGCGCCTACAGAATAATGCGTGCAGCCTGCGGGCGGGTGACCGGAACGGGCCACTTGGAGTCTTTTTGCTTGCCGTTCCTGCCCTGGGGCTGGGTCAGGTCATTGGCGGGGGTGGGTTGGGAGGAGGGGTGAGGAGTCAGTTCGACGGGACTGCCGCCCAGCTTCAATGACTCGGAGGAAACCTCCAGAATCCGGACCAATTCCAACCCTTTTTCTCCGCTGGTCAATGGCTCTTTGCCGTGGTGGATGCATTCCAGGAAATGCTGGCACTCGGTTTTGAGGGGTTCTTCCTGTTTGAGGTAGGGGGCGTAGGTGTCACCGTAGTGATAGGCGTAGTGAAATTCGGCAAAGGTGTCGTAGTGCGGCGGCCGCTCGACGCGTGCGTCAAAAATCCTGATCTTTTCCTGCTGGGCAACATCGTCATAAACGATCATGCGTTTGCTGCCAACAATGGTCATTTCCCGGACTTTGCGCGGATCCAGCCAACTGCTGTGAATGATGGCGGAGCGGTCCTTGCGAAAACTCAGGCTCATGGAAGTCACGTCTTCGACCCCCGGGGTGACGTGGGCGCTGCCGCGGCAGTTGATGCTGTATGGCTGCTCTCCAAGCAAATGCAGAATGATGGAGATGTCGTGCGGGGCCAAATCCCAAGCCACGTTGATGTCCTTTTGGAACAGGCCGAGGTTGAGGCGGCGGGCGCAGATGTAACGAATGTCGCCCAGTTCGCCGCGATCTACAATCTCCTTGATCTTCCTGACTGCGGGCGAATAAAGGAAAGTATGTCCCACCATGAGAACGACCCCCTGCTTGCGGGCAATTTCAACCAACTCGGCGCACTGGGCGGAGGATGCCGCCATGGGCTTTTCAATCAGGGTGTGTTTCCCCGCCAGCAAACTGGCCTTGGCCATGGGGTAATGCAGCTTGACCGAAGTGGCAATAACAACGGCCTCGATGCCGACGCCGTTAAGCATGTGGTCATAATCTTTTTCGCCCTTGACTTCGGGATACAAGGCGGAGAGGTGCCGGAGGCGCTCTTGACTCAAGTCGCACATCATCTCCAGACTGCATTCCGGCAAAGCCCGGAAATTGCGCACAAGATTTGGACCCCAATAACCGCAGCCAACTACTCCAACTTTGATTCGTTTCATATTTTCTCTAATTTGTGAATTCTTGAGCTAATTAGGAGCAAGCAGGAACCATGCCCTTGCACCTGCATCGGGCGTTTTCATGGGGAAATCTTCAATGGCTTCTCAGGAGCGATGGAGGGCGTCTTGATGCCCCCTGTTTTCATTTCCCAAACCAGGACCATAATGGCCGGAATGGTCAGGGCAATAATCTTGAGATCAAGCCACAGGGATTTATGATCCACATAGTGGAGATCCAAATCGATCTGTTCCTCGAAGGTCGTTTTGTTTTTGCCACTGATTTGCCACAGGCCCGTCAGTCCCGGCGGGGCTTCGCAGCGGCGTTTGTGGCGCGGGAGGAACAATTCAAATTCATAAGGCGTGCAGGGCCTGGGGCCAACCAAACTCATTTCACCGCGCAAAACATTGATCAGTTGAGGCAGTTCGTCCATGCCAAGCGATCTGAGAATCAGACCGCCGAAAATAAGCCGCTTGTCGCCGCCGCAGTCCAGTTTCTTGGTGGGATGGTTGGAGGTTATCAGGTGCTTGAGATGGGCCTGATGAACGGCGGTGTCCGCATTGATCTTCATGGTGCGGAACTTCAAACACATGAAGCCTTTCCCGAAAGTGCCGATGCGCTGTTGACGGAAAAAGGCGGGGCCGGGAGAAACCAATTTGATAAACACGGCGATGAGCACACCCAGGGGCACAAGCACGGGAAGGGCCAGCACGACGCAGGTGACATCAAGGATCCGTTTCCACAACGGGAGTGGATTCTGGATGGCGACGGGCAGCGAGCCTTGGTGGTCTTCGCGCATGGAATGATTAAAGCCGATTGAAGCTGTCTCGTGTGACTTTAGCATTTTAATCCGAAATAGAGGCCGAATGCCCACAACAGGCCCGGCCAGGGTCGCTCAATTTTCGCGTGCATCAGAATCACTAAAGACTAAATTGTCCGAATATTTCCCTTCGATTCCAAGTCGAACGGCTGCCGAATTTTTGCAAAAAGCTCCGCACTTGATGGCGGAGGTCATTTCACCATCTTTTTGCATCGAATTCCCCTTTTTACCCATGTATATCACTATCCTGATAAGACAGGTTAACTCGCGGCAGCAACGTCCGCCGGGTCCGTCGTTGCCAGCAACGGCAGGAGGTCTGCCACCCGCCGGTTCTCAAGCTTCAACGACTTTCGATCCACTTCCGTCAAAGTGACTCTACCCAGGAAATCAAGCAGAATTTGTACCCTTTGCCCGGCTGATAATGCGCGAACCACCATCCCGGAGAATCCAAAGAAAGCCCCCTCGACAATGGTCACTTCGGCCCCGGGCACAACGCCGTCTTGAACGATCATTGGTTGTTCAGATTCAAAGCATTGCCTCAATTCCTCGATCGCGCCGTCGGGCACCGCCGGAATCTTCCGCCCGAAATGCACCAGGCTGCTGATGCCGGTAACGTGGCGGATTTCATCCAGCCGATTCTCAAGATTGCAACGAATGAAAATGTAACAAGGGAAAAGCGGCTCGACGACCCGCATGAGGCCCCGCCGCGTCGCCCTCTCCATCCGCAAACGGGGATGGAAAACTTCCAGACCCAAATTCTTGCTGACATTGGCCGCCGCAATGTGCTCATGCTTCGGCTTTGTTCTGGCGCAATACCATGCTGGATTTGAAATTTGCATCAACTCGAAAGGGCACATCATCCCACACCCGGATCAACCGGGCTGGAGCCCTGTCTTTTATCTTTCAGCTAACCGCACCCCGTCCGGGCGCATTGATGATTTTGGCAATCCTGCCGTAATACGTGGCAATCCTGCGATTAAGCATTGTTAATGACTACAGGATATGGCAAGCCCCGTCAAGCGTTTTTTCGCTTTGTTTCGCAATTGGCACACTCAGTTTTTGGACACTTGCTGGCGCCACCCCAGGTATTCCGCCAAAAGCCGTGTTGATCGCGAAAAGCTGCCGCTTTTCCGCGCCATTCTGCCTTTCATTTTTTCATTTCTCAATACTGCGCAATAATACAGGAAATCTATACCATGTCAATGGATTTAATCTTCTTTTCCAGGTGTCCGCCGAACCCAAAACGCATGGCCGACAGCACTTTGTCCTGGAAATCCGCGTTGCCGCGCGACATGAACCGTTCGTAGAGCGCCGTGGTCAGCACCGGCACCGGCACGCCTTCGTCAATGGCGGCCTTGATTGTCCACCGGCCTTCGCCCGAGTCCGAGACGCGACCTGCAAATTGTGCGAGTTTGGCGTCCCTGGCCAGGGCGTCCGCCGTCAAATCCAGCAACCACGAGGCGATTACGCTGCCGCGCCGCCAAACCTCGGCGATGTCAGCCAGATTGAGGTCGTATTGGTAATGCCCCGGATCGCGCAACGGCGTTGTTTCCGCGTCGTCTTCACTTTGTGTTTTTCCGATATTGGCTTCGCGCAGAACGGCCAAACCCTCGGCGTAGGCGGCCATGATTCCGTATTCAATGCCGTTGTGGACCATTTTGACGAAATGTCCCGCGCCGTTCGGCCCGCAATACAGATAGCCTTGCTCGGCAGTGCCGCCGGGCTGTTTGCGTCCGGGCGTGCGCGGGATTTTGCCGATGCCCGGCGCCAGCGCGGCGAGAATGGGATCAAGGCGCCGGACCACCTCCGGCTCGCCTCCAATCATCATGCAATAGCCGCGCTCCAATCCCCACACCCCGCCGCTTGTGCCGACATCGACATAATGGATTTTTTTTGCCGCCAGCTTCGTGGCGCGCCGGATGTCATCCACATAATAGGAATTGCCGCCATCAATAAGAACATCCCCGGCGGCGAGATGGGGCAGGATGCCGGCGATGGTGTTGTCCACGACCGCTGCCGGCACCATCAGCCAGATGGCCCGCGGCTTGGCGAGCTTCTTCACCAAATCAGCGGGCGAGGCGGCTCCGGTCGCGTTGTTGCCGGCCAAATCCTTCACCGCCTGGGGCGAACGGTCAAAGACCACGCAATGATGACCCTGCTTGACAAGCCGGCGCACCATGTTGGCGCCCATCCGGCCCAGGCCGATCATGCCGAGTTGCATGGTTGAGTTCTTTTTCATGGGGTCTCCTTCCATTTTCGATAGCGGCGAATGAGGTGGTTGGTTGAGCTGTCATGTTTGAGCCTGGGTGGAGTTTTGCCTTCCAGTTCCGGAATGATGCGCTGGGCGAGCACTTTGCCCAACTCTACGCCCCACTGGTCGAACGAATCAATATTCCAAATCACGCCCTGTGTGTAAACGCTGTGCTCGTAAAGCGCGACGAGCTTGCCGAGAGTTTCCGGCGTCAGGCGGTCCGCAAGGATCATGTTCGACGGCCGGTTGCCTTCAAAGACGCGGTGCGGCACAAGCCAGTCCGGCGTGCCTTCGGCTTTGACTTCCTCGGGCGTCCTGCCGAAAGCCAGCGCCTCAGCCTGGGCAAAGACGTTGGCCAGGAGGATGTCATGGTGGCGTCCCAATGGCGTGAGGGCGTGGGCAAACGCCAGAAAATCGCACGGGACAAGCCGGGTGCCCTGATGAATCAACTGATAGAAAGAATGCTGGCCGTTGGTGCCGGGTTCGCCCCAGTAGATGGGGCCGGTTTGATAATCCACTGTCTTCCCATCGAGCGTGACGTGTTTGCCATTGCTCTCCATGGTCAACTGTTGCAGGTAGGCCGGGAAGCGTTTCAGGTATTGCTCGTAGGGCAAAACGGCCACGGTCTGCGCGCCCAGAAAGTCATTGTTCCAAACCGAGAGCAAGCCCATCAGCACCGGCAGGTTTTTCTCAAACGGCGCGGTGCGAAAATGCTCGTCCATGGCGTGAAAACCATCCAGCATCGCGCGGAAGTTGTCCGGGCCAATGGCCAGCATCGTGGAAAGGCCGATGGCTGAATCCATCGAGTAACGCCCGCCCACCCAGTCCCAGAATCCGAACATGTTGGCCGTGTCAATGCCGAACGCCGACACCTTCGCGGCGTTGGTGGCAACAGCCACGAAATGCCTGGCCACAGCCTGTGCGTTTCCGCCCAATCCCTTGAGCAGCCAATCGCGCGCGCTTTCGGCATTGGTCATCGTCTCCAACGTGGTGAAGGTTTTGGAGGAAACAATGAAGAGCGTTTCCGCCGGATTGAGGTCGCGCGTCGCTTCCACCAAATCGATGCCATCCACGTTGGAAACGAAACGAAACGTCAGGCTGCGTTCGCTGTAATGTTGGAGCGCTTCGTAAGCCATCACCGGGCCGAGGTCGGAACCGCCAATGCCGATGTTGACGACATTGCGGATGCGTTTGCCGGTGTGGCCCTTCCATCCGCCAGTGCGGACGTGGTTGGAGAAGCCGGCCATCTTGTCAAGCACCGCGTGGACATCCGGCACGACGTTCCTGCCATGCACAACAATGCACCCCCCCTTTGGCGCGCGCAGGGCGACGTGCAGTACGGCGCGGTTTTCCGTCTTGTTGATTTTGTCGCCCCGGAACATGGCCTCAATGGCCGCGCGCAAGCCGGATTGCTCCGCCAGTTGAAAGAGCAGCCGGAGCGTTTCGTTGGAAACGCGGTTCTTCGAATAATCGAGAAAAAGGCCCGCGGCCTGGGCGGTCATGCGCTGGCCGCGCCCGGGGTCGGCGGCGAAAAGTTTGCGGAGATGCAACGACTTGATTTTTTTGCAATGAGACGCGAGCGCCTTCCAGGCGTCGCGTTTGGCAAGAGGCTTGACAGTCGTTTTCATTGTGAAAGTTTGTCAGACCCGTCGGACTCCACAACAACAAAGAAGCCGGGCTTTTGGCCCGGCCTTCGTGTATGAGAACAAAGTTTTAAATCTTTGCGTTTCTGGTGCGGCGCTGCAGACATACGCCGAATTTCACACACACACGGAACACTGCATTTCACACCATCAACAAGGAAAGCATATCCCATCGCCGGATATGTGCCAGTCACCAGTACTGGTGACAGACTCATCTCCCTGTTTCCCGCCCAGCGCCTGACGAGTTGGAAGGGAAAGCAACGATAAACTTTACAGTTGTGCAGAATCCTCAAATCCGAATCAATATGTCATTGCAACCCAAATTGTTACATCAGCGGCAAACTTCAGAAAACGCCGCAAACAGCTTGATGCTGTCGAAAAACCTAACACTCCGTCAGTTAAGATCGATGGATGTTTCAATAGATTAACAAATCATAATGCCTTGAGCATTAGTCTGTTATGGTTTGTGTCGTCAGTCAACTCCAGTTTCGGCCTGAAATATGCTATCCGTTGGGCGAGACGCTGTAATATTCAAAACCTATGAGCAAAAAAAACCTGGTTGGCGCACGCAAACGCCTTTTGTCGGCCTGTCATTATCTCTCCATTCCATTATTAATGTTCGGCTTTGTGCCGGGTGTTTTGGCCCAGCCTGCCGTTAACGCATGGTTCACCACCATCTCATTCTCCGGTTCGGGAAGCCTGCCCGTGAATGAGGACACCACCTTTGGTGGAGCAGGGTATCCCGACCCAATCCTCAGCGCCTCATTGACCGGAACAGGCGTTGATACCGCCGTTGCCGACGGCTTTGGAGGATTCTATGTGAACCGTTTTTTCGATACCATTGCCAGCATCACCATGCCGGACGCCGTCGCCCCGAGCGTCTCGCCCTTCAGTGTTACCGCACCGAGGGTGGGGGCCGATCCCGGACTCCCCCTGACGACTCCGCAGACCGACATCCCCAGCGCTGGAGGGCCGCCTTTTTATGGCCTGTTCCCTCCGCCACCGGGCACGGATTACTCAGACACGATTGCCAGCACGCTTCAACACAATTTCCAATATGACCCCACGGAGGTGTTATTCGTCAAATTCAATGGTGAGGCGGATCTGATTCTCGGCCCCGCGCCAACCCTGAACGCAACCCCGGACCCGTCCCTGCCCGGCGATGATATTTACACCAGCACCTACGACGACTCGGAGCTGCGGTTGTCTGCAACCATCGGGGAGAACGACCCTGGCGTTGACTTCAAAGGGACTGTTGTGATCACAACGATCGCGGCCGCGCCCGCGCCCGATTCATCGCCCGGGCTGCCTGGCGTTTTGACGCTGCTGGCCGTGTGCGCCAGCGGCGCGCGGCGAAAAGCGCGGGAAGCGTGAAGGCTGAAGGCAAAGCGGCGCCAGTTCATTTGCGCATGACGCCGACAGGATAAGCAATGTAAACTGGACAACCGATTACAAACTTTATACTTGCGGAAAACTCCGCAACATTTTAGTCTTCGGTTGTCATGAGCAAAATAAACCTGGCGAGCACACGCGCACCCCTTTTGTCGGTCTGCCATTATCTGGCCATTGCGTTGTTCATGCCCGGCTTTGTGCCGGTTGTTTTGGCCCAGCCTGACAGTTCTTACACATGGAATGACACGATCTCATTTACGGGGTCGGGTGCTTTGCCTGTGAGTCAGACAACCTATAATTCACCAAGGGTTCCCGACCCAACCTTCAGCGTCTCAATGACCGGAACGGGCCAGGATGTCGATAGTGAGCTCTTCCCCGGAGCATATTATGTCACCAGCGCTTTCCAGACCATTGCAAACATCACCCTGCCGAACGTCGTCTCCCCAAGCGTTTCGCCCTTCAGTGTTACCGCGCCGAGGTCGGGGAGCGATCCCGGGCTGAGCCTTACGGCACCGCTCAACGGCGTTTACAGCTCTCCAACATCTCCGCCCTTCTATGGCCTGTTTCCTCCGCCATCGGGCACGGATTACTCAGACACGATTGCCAGCGCGGCTCAACACCTTTTCCAATATGGCACTAACGTATTATTCGTCAAATTCAATGGTGCGGCGGATCTGATTCTCGGCAGCATCTCAACCGTGACCACAACCCCGGACCTGTCCCTGCCCGGCGATGATTATTACAGCTTCACCTACACCAACACCGACCTGCGCTTGACGGCGAACATTGGGGAGAACGATCCCTTGGCTGATCTCAACGGGACTGCTGTGATCACAGTCGCGGCAACCGCGCCCGTGGTGCCCGAGCCATCGACCTGGCTGGCTGGGATTTTGCTGCTCGGCATCTGCGGCGGCGGCGCGTGGCAAAAAGCGCGGGAAGCGTGAAGGCCGAAGGACAAGCGGCTCGAATTCATCTGGGCGCGGCGGCTTTGTTGGGGCGGCAATCCGGAACAACTGGCGTCAGGCAAGGATCGGCTCCTTTTCTTGGTGCTTGCGGCGCGCGGTCTTTCCCTCCAATTTGTCAGGCAGAATGAAAACTCCATTCAGCGCCGCCCTGCTTTTTTTGGCGGCCGCGCTCATCGGTGCCTGCGCGTCACGGCATGTCGGACCCGTTTACCACGCCGGCGACGAGAACCCGCCGGATTTCCTGGTTGGCCCCGTCACGGTCGTGCTGACCAACCTCAATGGCTTTAGCGCTCATGTTACCTCCGCGATAACTTCGCCGGGGGAAGCGCCGCGGACCACGTCCGGCGAACTGCTGGGACGCGAAGGACGGCTGGTCTTTCAACCGACACTCCCCCTCAAGGGCAAACGGGCGCGAACAGAAGGCGGCTTGTTCTTCATTTGGGACGAGACAAGACATTCCGGCTACGTATTGAGCGAGGCGCTGCAAGGCTACGCGCCCATTAAAACCGATGTCGGGCCGGCCGGCCAGCTCTCCATCACCAAAGAGGGCATCCAGCAGGATGTCAACGGCCATCCATGCCATCGGTGTGCCGCGATCGTGGTGTTGAACAGCGGCCTTAAGGCGCGCTTGACTCTCTGGCAGGCGGACGATGCCGGACATTTCCCCGTTCGAATCGAAGTGGTCGAAGGGCTTAACCACATGACTTTGGATTTTTCCGAGATTCGTTTGGAATATCCCGCCCGGGAATTATTTTTGCCGCCGGATGGTTTCACTCCCTATGCCAGTTCGGTTGCCTTGATGAACGAATTGATCGTCAGAGACGCAAGCTTCGCCAAAAAACATCAGTTCGACGAAAATGAAGAATCTCCTTCCGTCCGCCTGGGCGATTGGCACAGTAACTCCGGCGCCGTTCCCGTGGCCCACCCGTAATCCATCGTTGGAATTCGCTTGTAGTCCAAAATATTTTCAAACTTTTTCCTTGCGTCTTTCCTGGATAGCAGTATGATATCACCAAGATATTAAACTTAAATATGAAAGGTCTTATGAACTCTCAGAAATCGGCCAGTAGTGAGCGGGAAAACACAGCTTTCAGCGGCTGGGTCATGTTTCCCATAAATCTTCTTCTGTTGCTGGGCGACGCCGCCCTGCTGCATTTTTCCATTACCCACGGCGATCAATGGCCTCTTGGCATCGTTGGCATTCTCGCGGGATTGGCGGGCCTCGTCATGTTGGGGGGCTACTTCACCTTGCAACCCAACGAAGGGCGTCTGCTCCTTCTCTTTGGGGAGTACAAGGGGACGGTGCGCCAGAGTGGATTTCATTGGACGAACCCGTTTTATTCCCGCCAACTCCGGACCAGAATATCGTTGCGCGCGCGCACCCTGACGGTGGAGAAATTGAAAGTGAACGACAAACGAGGCAATCCGATCGAAATCGCGGCCGTGGTAGTGTGGCGTGTCGAGGACACCGCGCAAGCGGCGTTCGACGTGGATGATTACGCCAGTTACGTGCACACCCAAAGTGAAACGGCCTTGCGCCATCTGGCCTCCGCCTACAGCTACGATGACGGGGAAGAGAACGAGATCACGCTGCGCAGCAACGTCGAAGCCGTTTCGCAGGCGTTGCGGGAGGAATTGCAGCAGCGCCTGTCCAAGGCGGGCGTGGCGGTGGACGAAGCGCGCCTGACCAATCTCTCTTACGCGGCGGAAATCGCCCAGGCCATGTTGCGCCGGCAACAAGCCGAGGCGGTCATTGCCGCGCGGCAAAAGATCGTTCACGGCGCCGTCAGCATGGTGGCGATGGCCCTGAAAGAACTGGCGGAAAAGGACGTGGTGCAACTGGACGATGAGCGCAAAGCGGCCATGGTCAGCAATCTGCTGGTCGTGTTGTGCGGCGAGTCCGAAGTGCATCCGGTGGTCAACACCGGCACTCTCTACACATAGCCCATGGGGCCGCGCAAACCTTTCCTGCTGCGCATTGACCCGGCGCTCTGGTCTGAACTGGAGGCCTGGGCGCAGGACCAATTGCGCAGCGTCAACGGCCAGATTGAGTACATCCTCAAGCAGGCCGTGGCCAAACGCCGGGGCGGCACAGTTCCCGCCAAAGCCCCGGAAGCGCGGAAGTCAGATTCAGAAAAATGACGAGGCTCGCTCGATCTCACACGCCTCCAAACTCACAAAAGTTCAATTCTTTGATTCCGTCTTGCAGGACAGGACGGAGGCATTGAAATCCGGCGGCAAAAACCCAAAAGGAATGATCTTCTTTGCTGTATCCGACATCTACACTACCGCATTGAAAGCCGCAATGCGGTAGTGTAAATTTGCAGGGCCCGATATGTCAAGGAGGAATAATCAAAAAGCGACCCCTCCATTACAAGCCCTCTATTACAACCCAACCCGGGTTCATGCTCTTTTTGATTTCCGATGAGTTGCAAGAGTTCGGATCCGTCTGCCCGGTCTCGTCTTGCCTTCATGGCGCGGCTCTCTAAACTCGCGGGCGGCCATGCTCAATTTATCTTCCCTCAATCCGGCGCAACGCCAGGCGGTCGAAACGACGGCGGGGACGGTTCTGATTTTGGCCGGCGCCGGAACGGGCAAAACGCGCGTCATCACCTCGCGCGTGGCGCGCCTGATCGAGAAGGGGGTCAACCCCGGAAATATTCTGGCCGTCACGTTCACCAATAAAGCCGCCCGCGAAATGCGGGAGCGCGCCGCCAGGCTGATCGGGCGCGGCGCCAACAACAACACCGGCGGCGAAAAGACGGCGCGGCCGGTCATCTGCACTTTTCATTCGCTGTGCATGAGGATATTGCGCCAGCACATCGAGCGCCTGGGTTACAAGCGCAATTTCGTCATCTACAACGAGTCCGACCAACTCGGCGCCATAAAAAAAATCCTCAGCCATATTTCCGACAAGGCGCAAAAGACCGACCCCGCCGCCGTGCTGGCGCTGTTGAGCCGGTACCGGAACGGCGGCCAGCGGGCGGTGGTCTTCGCCGAGCCGAATGCCGCCGCCCTCGCCCAACATGTCTGCGCCCGTTATCAAAGCGCCTTGCGGGCGTGCAACGCGGTGGATTTCGACGATTTGATCCTGCTGACGCTGAAGCTTTTCAGCGAACATCCCGATGTTCTCCAGCAATGCCGTGACAAATATAAATACGTGATGGTGGATGAATACCAGGACACCAATGCCGCCCAGTTCAAACTGGTGCATCAATTGACCTCGGCCCATCGCAACTTGTGCGTGGTGGGCGACGATGATCAAAGCATTTACGGCTGGCGCGGCGCGGAAACGGCCAATCTGCTGGAGTTGGAGAAACATTATCCGAACGTCAAAGTGATCAAGCTGGAGCAGAATTACCGCTCGACCACCATCATTTTGGCCGCGGCCAACGCCGTCATCAAAAACAACCTCCGGCGGCGCGGCAAACATCTCTGGTCGCAAAAAGGCCGGGGGGCGAAAATCGGCCTGCAGACTTTTGCGGACGATGAAGAGGAGGCAAAATCCACCGCCGACGAAATCGAGTATGCGCGGCTGGCGCGCCAGATTCCATGGCGCGACCAGGCCATCCTGTTTCGCACCAACCAGCAGTCGCGCCCGCTGGAGATGGCGTTGCGGCAGGCCGGCATCCGCTATCATTTGATCGGCGGCCAGAGCTATTTCGACCGGCGGGAGATCAGGGATTTTCTGGCCTATATGAAGGCGCTGGTCAATCCGCAGGATGATGTGAGCCTGTTGCGCGTCGCCAACGTCCCGCCGCGCGGCCTGAGCGACGTCACGATGGAACGCGTGCTGTCCGCCAGCCAGGCCCGGAATTGCCCGGTGTTTACGGCCATGCAACACCCCGGCGTTCAGGCGGAATTTCCCCAGCGGACGCGGGAGGCCATCCAATCTTTTATCGCATTGATCGAACGCCATCGCGCCACATTGCACGGGGGCCGGACTCTTTCCTTGCAGCTCTGGGCCGGGCAATTTCTGGAAGAGATCGGATACGTGGCCGAACTGCGGCGCGGCGAGAAAACTCCCGAGGCGGCGGACAATCGGGTGCGCAATCTCAAAGACCTGGTGGCGGCCTTGAACGCCACGGCGCCCAACCCGCCGGAGGATTTGCAGAATTTCCTCGATGATCTGATGCTGGATTCCGAACGTGAGGATGAGGAGGAATCCGCCGGTGACGCCGTGACGCTCATCACCGTCCACAGTTGCAAAGGGCTGGAATTCCCGCACGTCCATATTGTTGGACTGGAGGACGGCCTGCTGCCGCATTCCCGCTCGAAGACGGAGGGCACGCTGGACGAAGAGCGCCGCCTTTTCTATGTCGCCATCACCCGCGCCATGCAAACGCTGACCTTGAGCCATTGTGCCGCGCGGAAAAAATTCGGGGCGATGAAGCCCTGCCATCCCTCCCCCTTTTTGCATGAGATCCCGCCGGACCTTCTCGAATCGTCCGACGAAAAGGCAAAACAGCCCGTGTCGGTCGAAACAGGCAGGAGCCTCTTCGCGGCCATGCGACTGGCAGCGGGAAAGTAACCGCGAAAGCCTTCGGGGTTAATTCTTAATTTTTTTCCTGATCGTGGAGAAAATCCGGCGAGGGGGGCACGGCCGGCGCGAGAACACGGGTGTCGCCAATAAAAACGACCTTCTTCCTCTGCACCGTGAATCCTGTCTTGCCCGCCAGCGCCACCGCTCTCAAGGCGTCCCATCCATTCAAATCGAATTCGACGAAACTGTGCCGGAAAAAATGATGGGACTCGTGCGAATGGAGCGCCGGCAACATTTTCGTGTCCAAATCAAAGGACAGGATCGGCTGCATGAAATCCCAGTCGCGATCATTGAAGACTCCGTGTTTCTCGAAATGCCTTTTGTGCAGCCGGTCCGCCGTGCGCCGGTCCTGAATGACGATGACCGGGTCCAGCGGGTCTTCAGCCGTGCGCATCAGCAAAAAAGGCGGACGCAGCGTCGCGAGGATGTAAGTCTGGTTGGTCAGCGCCGAAACCGCGTCCAACAACGTCGGCGCGCTGTTGGTCAGCGTGGCCTTTGCCCGGTGGAAAAAATAAAACTCGTCCGTCGCCCCCGGCATAAAGATCAGGGCCTTGACCGCCGGGTTGCGCTGCAAGGAACCCAGCATCACCTGCACACAATTGTGGCGGTTGAGTTCGGAGACTTTTTCGGTCAGCGGCATTTTGGCGAACTCCTCCTGCCACGCCGTCTGGGCCGCCAGAGGCGGAGCCAGGGCCGCCATCCAGACAAACAGTGAAAATTTCACGGTTGAAAAAACAATTGTCAAAAAGAAAGTTGCACAAGGCGTTCCTGGATTTGTTCCGTCCAGCGCGCCATGTAACTGAAAAGCCGGCACACCTGCTCCAATCGCTCCAGGGGCAGCGCGGCGGCGCGCCCGGCGGACCCCGGCGGCGGAGCGGCGTTCCAGGCGGCGTTCATGCTTTTCAATTCTGCCAGAAGCTCTTCGCGCCGCAAATCGATTCGTTGCCGCAGTTGATTCAATTTGCCGGACCAGGCCATGCCGGTTTCGAACATCCGCACCTTCAACAAAGGCGACGCTGTTTTGGACCTGGCCGCCAAAAACAGGTCCGTCTCGCGGCAGATTTGGCCGATTTCAACCAGCAAATCCATCGTGCCGGGCGGAATGCTCTGGACGTCCTTTGGTGTTGCGCCCGACTCCAGCTCGAATAAATGGCGCAGGCGCTCTTTGGGTTCGAGCAGGCAGTGATAAGCGGCATTGAGTTCGGCATAACGCTCATTGGCCGCGGCTTTTTCGCCCGCGCCGGACTGGTGGACCTTGTCGGGATGAACACGGGCGGCCAGCCGCAAAAAGCCGGCTTTGAGCGAATCGGGATCAATCCAGGGCTGGCGCGGCTCCTGCAACAAGGCGAAGTTATCCATAACAATGGCCGGGCCGACTTCCCCCGATGACCCGTTCAGGCGCTGAAACTTTCTCCACAAGAACAACTGCTGGCCGCGTTGGGATTCTTGACTTTGAAGCCGCCGTCCTGGAGCGCGTCCACATAATCGAGCACGCTGCCGGTGACGTACAAAGCGCTCTTGGGATCGACCACCACTTTAACGCCGCTGCTCTCGACCAGAATGTCGCGATTGGCCGGCTGATCCTGCAAATCCATTTTATACTGCAAGCCCGAACAACCGCCGCCGACCACGGCCACGCGCAAAACGCCATTGGGCCGGCCTTGTTTCTGCAAGAGCGCACCGACCTTTTGCGCGGCGCTGGGGCTGACTTTGATCAACCGTTCATCCCCGACCCGATAACCCGGCTGGGCGGGGCTGGTGGAGACTGCAGGCTTAACGGCGATCATAACGTCACGACAAGAGTATCCCTCGCAGTGTCCGGCGTCAATGACGCACTCGGCGCCGGCGGATGCCGCCCTTCATGGTTTGATTTCCGGTGTCTCTTGGGAATGGGTGGTGTTTTTGTCCGCTTTTTCCTTCTGGCGCAGGGCGTTTCCGAGGCTGGATTTGGCGTCGGTGTCGTTGGAGTTGATGTCCAAGGCCGTTTGATATTGGGAAATCGCTTCGTCCACTTTTCCCTTTTGGAGCAGAGCGCCACCAAGGGCAGTGTGAACTTCCGCGTCGTCGGGGTTCAGGTCCAGTGCTTTTTGAAATTGGAAGATTGCTTCGTCCACTCTTCCCATTCGGAAAAGAGCGCAGCCAAGGTTGAGGTGGATAATCGGGTTGTAGGGCTGGAGTTCCAGGGCATCCTGGTAACAAGAGATTGCCTTGGCCAGTTGTCCCTTGCGCATAAAAGCGAGGCCGAGGTTGTTGTGGGCGTGAACGTCGTCAGGATGAATTTGCAGCGCCTTTTGGAAACAAATGATCGCCTTATCCACATCCCCCTTTGCCAGATAAACGAGGCCGAGGCTGTTTTGGGCCATGGCATTGCCCGTGGTGCAGGCGGCCGCGTGGGTCCACAAGGTTTCGCCGTCTTGCCAATACGCGGTCTGCTTCCAGGCGCAGGCCATAAGCACAACGAGCGTGACGGTCATCAGCCCCGCAAAGACCACTCGGCCCGCGCGCCACTTCGCGCCCCACTCCGCCGCCAGCCATACCAGCGCCAGGTAAAGCCCGATCTGCGGCAGGTAGGTGTATCGATCGGCATGGGACTGCTCTCCCACTTGGATGAGGCCGACCACCGGCAGCAGCATCACCAAATACCAAACCCAACCGATCAGCAGCCACGGCTGCGTCCGCCGCTTTGCCCATGCGACCACTGAAAGGCCGGCCAGGAGCATCCCGGCCAGTGCCACCTCCCTCGCCGGCAGACCATCGTGCGGATAGGGATAAAAGACGGCCAGTCTCCCCGGGAAGACCATCTGGCCAAGATAAATCACGCCGGTTACCAAGGCATTGGCAAACCGCAGCGGCAGCAACAATGACTCGTTCGATTGAATGGCGGCGGTTTGCGCCAACAGCGTGGCCACGCAGGAGGCGGCGGCGAGCGCCAGCAAGGGCAGCTTTTCAAAAACCACGCGCCTTGGAACCAGCCAGCCAGCCAGCCGCAAGCCCGGACCCTCCGCCGGCCATCGGTTGAGCGGCCAGTAGTCCAGCAGCAGCAGCACCAAGGGCAGCGTGACCAGCATCGGCTTGCACATCAACCCCATCGCAAACAAAAGCACCACGAGTCCATAGCGGGCAGCCGACCACGGATGGCGCGCATAACGGACATAAGCGCTTATGGTCAGCATGAAGAACAGTCCGCTGAGCACGTCTTTGCGCTCGGCCACCCACGCCACCGATTCCACCCGCAGCGGATGAATGGCAAAGACAGCCGCGACAAACGCGCTGCGCCAAAGGGCGCCGGTCATTTGGCGCAGCAGCAGGAAGAGCGCGATCACCGTCGCGGTGTGGAGAAGGACATTGGTGAGATGATGGCCGCCGGGATGCAGTCCGTATAACTGGCAATCCAGCATGTGGGAGAGCCAGGTCAGCGGGTGCCAGTTGTCGGAGTGAACGCTGGTGAACGCCCAGACAATCCCCTGTAGCGTCAGACCCCGTGCGACCACTGGGTTTTGATAAACATACTGACTGTCGTCGAGGTAAATGAACCCGTGATGGAGCGTTTGCCCGAAAACGGCAAACGTGATTGTGGCCAGCACGAGGCAAAGCCCCGGCACGCGCCAGCGTCCATCCCCGAAGGCGGCAGGCCAGGCATTTTTGAGCGGTGGTTCTTGGTGCATTATTGTTTCACCGGGAAATGGCCGCACGCCCGTCTCACTGCCCTTTCCACCATGTCCGGATATCTTCCGCGGCTTGATGCGCGAGCGCAGGGAGGCTCCGAACCGCCTCGCGCAATTCCGGGAAATAATGGACGGCCAGCCACAGGAGGGCGGCCACAACCGCCAGCCAGACCACCGCATCCAAAAGAAACACGAAGGACCAGGCCCATCTGGGCTGGCCAAAACCCCAATAGCATGCGCGTCGCGCCAATTTCAGAGGACAGGCGAGAATGCCGTAGGCGATGAATAACAGCAACGCAGCGGCCCACACTGGCACATTCGCCGGCAGCGCAAGCCCAAACACGGTCTTGGTCGCCAACAGCGAGATAAAGGCACAAATCCACAGGACCGTCGCCATGCCGTGCAGCAACGAGAGCATGGGCAGCGCGAAGCCCATCCCGGGATGGAAGGGGGCGTGCTCCGCCCAATAATTATGCCAATTATGCCGCCATTGATCCGCGTTGGCGCGCATTTCCCGCTTGAACCGGCGCTTCCATTCGCGGCGCGCCCTGCGGTCCGGGAAGCCTTTCATCGCCTCGTAATACCCTTCCTTGGCGCGCCGGATGAATTCCTGCGCCGTCGAAGGGTTGCCGGACGCCGCGGCCTTTTCTTCCGGCGATTGCGCCTCGGGCACCACGATCGCCATCACCAGATAGACGAGCACCCCGGTGCCCCAAAGCATCGTCATTAGAACGAAGGCAAGCCGCACGAAGGTCGGGTCCATGTTCACATAGGCGGCGATCCCGTTGCAGACGCCGGCGATCATGGCGCCATCGTGGATCCTGTACAGCCGCCTTGGCGTCCCGCCGCACGACGCCGGTCGTGCTTCTCCCGCCTTCCCGGGTCCGCTGGCGCTGCTCTGGCCGCTTGCGCCGCTCGCGCCCGGGTCTGCGGCTTCTCCCGGGTCCGCCTCGATTGGCCCCATTTCCGAAAGGGCGGCCGCAACCTCCTTCGTCACAACCACAGTCTTGTGGCTGGTCAAAAGAGCGCGGAACTTCTCCGCCAGCGCCCTCTCGATGTCCGAAAGGATTTCATCCCGATCCGGGTTGCCCCGCAGCCGCGCGGCCGCAGTCTCCAGGTAGGCGCGCAAGGCATCATAGCCGCCTTCTTCCAGTTGATAGGCGATGCCGTCCAGATTGATCGTGATAACTTTGTTCATGGTGGGAATTGTCTCCTTTTATTTTTGCCCCAGTTTTTTCACCGTGCCGTTGATCCTGCCCCAATACTCCAGTGTTTCGCGCAGTTGCTCCCGGCCTTTGGCGGTCAGCTCGTAATATTTGCGGGGCGGCCCGGCCTCGGATTCCTTCCATTCGTAATCCAGGAGCCCTTCGCGGCGCATTTTGCTCAGCAACGGATACAGCGTGCCTTCCTGGGTGGCGAATTCGGTCGCGCTCAGTTGTCTCAAAATGTCCGCAACGTAAACTTTTTCCGCCGCGATGATCTGCAGCAGCAGGAACTCGAGCAGGCCCTTCCGGATCGCGGAGAATTTTTCGTTCACATTCATCGTCAAATCTTAAACAAGCTACCTTTTTGTAACAAGGTAGCTGGTCGTCCAAAACAAAGCAAGCAAAAATTTTCGGATTATTTTTTTGGGGGCGTACGACAAAAACCTTCACCTTCCTGGCAGGGCAGAGCTGCTGCTCTGCTCCATAATTTGGGCGGCGCCGCCCTACCAACAACATGAAGGTTTTTGTCATGCGCCCCCCAACCCCGCAGGATGCGCTTGCTTGGGCAAGTCTCTTTCACCTCCGCCTTAAACCGCGATTATGTCCACCCTCGGCAAGAGAAAGAATATCGCCGTGCCAATTCCGATCGCTACGGCTATTAGCCTCCAGCGCCAGTGCAGAATTCGCCGTTCGTCCACTCCCCAGCCACCGCGACTCGCCCCCAAAGCCAGCCATCCCAAGGCGCCGAGTGGCAGCGCCACGTTGAGGGCAATCGTCACCGCGGCAGCATCGCTGTAAACGAAGGCACGTTGGGTTCGAAAAAAACTTGCCCATTTGATTTCCGCATCTGTTGCCATTTGCTTTGGAGTCAACGTGGCTGATAATTTCGTGCCGACGGTCGAAGCGCCGATCAAATCCGAAACCTCCCGGGCCGTGGCGCGCAGCCATGTTCCCAAATGCTTTTCTTGCGGCTGCCAATTTATGGCCACCCGGTCGCATCGCTCCGCGTGGAAATGATGGGCGGCGGCCCGCTGATTGCCGAACACATACAAATCCATGTGGCAAGGGCCGTTGTCAATCGCAGTCAAACGCGTCGGATAGACCGGCGATTTCGTTTGGAAGATGAAGGCCAGGGGATGGATGGGCGTGTGGCCAGATCCAACGGGATCACGCCGCACTTTGCTGGCTACAAACACCCAGCCCCGGCTGACGTAATCGCAAATTGCCTCCCCAGCATTCTCGGAAGGTTTGTAGCCGTTTTTCTCGAGCCATTCGATTACGCCGCGGGGATTTGTGCCCTGGATGGTTGTGGCTACAAAGACGCCGGCGTGCTGGACCGAAAGGACCCTCACTCCATCGTCAGTTTGGGCAACGGATCCCAGGGAAACTTCACCCATTGTTTGGATAAAACCCCACACGGTTGGACCCGGGGGAAACGTTAGGACGGCGCCGAATACAATTGCCACCAGGGTCAACATCGCAAAGACTGCCGGGGAGCGAGCGAACAATCGGCTGCATACCGCCAGGCATAAAGCAAGCACCGCGCAGAAAATGCTGCTGGTCGCAACCCCTGCGCCCACGCTTAACAATAGACACAATGGCAGATCTCCCGCGACCTCACCTTCATCTTTACACGAGCGCCATCCGAGATATGCCACACCCAAAACGAACAAAATCCAAACGAAATAGGGATGCACTGGATGAATCAGTTTGGGCCGAAACATGCCACGCAAACCCTCGAAAAAACCTTCAGAAACCGGCTTGATCCGGGGTGCTGAAGGCAACGGCACCACCCAGGCGAAATTAGTTCCATCGCCCTGAAATGAAGTTTCAATGACCAACCGTTCAACTCCGCCAGCGTAGCAAATCAATGCCTGCTGGTCCGGAATCTCAACCTTTTGATAATAAATTTGTGGAACGACCATCCCATCGGCGAAAACGGACGCCGCCGAAACAGAAAGCCAAAGTGCCAAAGCGCTTGAGATTCGCTTGACCCACTCCATGATATTAGCGTGAGTCGTTTTCCATTGGATTACAAGTAAGAAAAAATGATTAGTCTAATATTCATGCGTTTATCTGTCCTCGGAACCCAGGGTGGTCTGAAAATCACCGGCAGGCCATAGTGAGCTTCGTTAATTTAATGATAATATTGATATAAGCAGTTTTTATCGCGTAACGTCAAGCGATGTTTTTTAAATTAATCATCCTTTTTTGTAATCGCCTGCCACCAAACCGGGATCACCAATCGTTTTCGCTCGTAAATACCTTGTTGACAATCGGTTGTGACTATTCAACGGGTTCTTCGCTGTTTTCGATGGAATAGAGGCTTGCTGATCGCCTTCCCTCGCTCCAGAACAAACGAAGTCAGTCAGGGAGTCGGACAAGGAAGGAATTGAACCAACCGCTGCTCGAAATGGATGGCCAAAATTAGCCATCTTCCCGCTGAGGCAACAGAATGTAGCTACATGTTACGGGTCTGTTGCCTTTTGTGTTGCCAGCCAAGTCGTTGACTATCAACACTTGTTGCCGTGTTGCCGATTTTCCGGACCTATCATCCATATCTTGCCTTTCCCGCTTTTTCGCGTCTTTGCGTCTTTGCGTTCTTTCTGTGGGGAGACGATCCATGAAAGGCAACTAATGGGGTCGAAAAATCCGGCTAAATCGCGGTAAAAAGCTGCGAATTCGCGTTAAACCGGCGGCCGGGCCGCTCTCAGGATGGGGCCTTTTCGTCCGTTTCCAGGAAGCCGGAGAGTTGCCGGATGCGGGTGGGGTGGCGCATTTTCCGCAAAGCCTTGGCTTCGATTTGCCGAATGCGTTCGCGGGTGACCTTGAACTGCTTGCCGACTTCTTCCAGCGTCCGCGAATAGCCGTCTCCCAGCCCAAAGCGCAGTTCCAACACTTTCCGCTCACGTTCGGTCAGGCTGGCCAGCACGTCGCCCAATTTGTCTTTGAGCAAACTATAGCTGGTCATTTCAGACGGGTTTTCAGCGGCCTTGTCTTCGATGAAGTCGCCAAAGTTGGTGTCTTCGCTGTCACCGACCGGGGATTGCAGGGAAATGGGCTGCTGGGCCATCTTCAACACGGCGCGCACGCGCTCGACCGGCATTTGCAACTCATCGGCAATTTCATCCGGGGAGGGCTCGCGTCCGAAATCCTGGATCAATTGCTTTTGCACACGCATCAACTTGTTGATCGTTTCGATCATGTGCACGGGAATGCGGATGGTGCGGGCCTGGTCGGCGATGGAACGGGTGATGGCCTGGCGAATCCACCAGGTGGCATAGGTGGAGAATTTATAGCCGCGGCGATATTCGAACTTTTCCACCGCTTTCATCAAGCCCATGTTGCCCTCCTGGATCAAATCGAGAAAGGAGAGGCCGCGGTTGGTGTATTTTTTGGCGATGGAAATGACCAGGCGGAGGTTGGCCTCGACCATTTCCGTTTTGGCTTGAATGGCTTTTCTGGCGAAATGCTGCAATTCCAAATAGGCCTTGAGATAGGCCGCGCAGGGCATGCGGACGAATTCTTCCAGGGCCTTGAGCTTTCTCTGCTCGATCTGAAAGATTTGCTGATGCTGGGCCGACTTGCGCTGCCCCTCGAGTTCGGCGATGGAATGGAGGCTCAACTGCATTTTGTCATGTATATTGTCCGCGACCAGCGCCATTTCCTCGATCACTTTGTGCTTGAAATAAAACCGGCAGAAGGAGCGCTGCAGTTTGTCGTCCAGCTTCTTGAAGGCGCGGGCGGGCCTTTGGCCCGGGGACGGCTTGTCCGCCAGGGCGTTTTGCCAGGAGGCGTACTGGTCGTCCACCTGCTGGTCCAGGGCGCGGACCTGTTTGAGCAGCCGGCGCAATTCCTTCAAATGCTTCTCCCGCCCCTCGATCTTCTTGTCAATAATAACCCGGTCAAAGCGTTCCTTGGGCGGCTCGGAAACGAGTTTCTCGGCCAGGGCGATGTGTTCCTTGCCGGCGAAGCCAAAGCTGTAAATAATGCGTTTGACCTCATTCTCCGCCTCTTCGATGCGCTTGGATATTTCAACCTCCTGCTCGCGTGTCAGCAAGGGGACCTGGCCCATTTGTTTGAGGTACATCCGCACCGGGTCATCCAGAATGTCCAAACGCCCCTTGTCTTCGTCTTCCTCCGGTTCCGGTTGCTTGACACGATCCACCTCGGCCTGGTCAACGATCTCGACCTCCAGGATGCGCAATTTGCTGTAAAGATCGTCCAGTTCCTCGGGTGAAACGACCGCATCGGGCAAGGCGTCGTTGATGTCCGTGTAAGTCAGGTAGCCCTGCTCCTGCGCCAGGCGAACCAGTTCCTTGACTTTCTCGGCCAGGTTCATCCCGGAAGCTTTGAACGGCCTGTGGCCGTCCGACCGCGCCGCCTCCAGCCCGGCCCTGGCCTTGCCGTCCCGGTCCGCCGCGGCCGCGGCCTTTCGCTGCGGGGACGCCTGGGACGGACCGGCCTTTTTTGCGGTCCCTTGGGAAGAAGGCTTGACCTTCCTGGCTGCAGACTTCGCGTGTGGTCTCACCATAGTTTTTTGACGGCAACGCTCACATTACAAAAATGCCCGACAATATGGTAAGCCGCCGCCTCATTCGTCAAGGTGTTTAGCCAAAGATTCATGGATTAAATTAAAACTTTTCGGGAAGGGTTGGCATAGGGAATGCGTGCATCGGCAAAATCCGCTTGAAAACTTCCCGGCAGGGGCGCTTAATCAATTTATGAATTCAAAAGCATTCTTTGTCACCCGCCGTTCGTTCCTCAAAAAATGTTCCCTGGCCGCGGCCGCAACCGGCCTTCCGGCGTGGTTCGTGGAGCGCGACCTGGCCGGGGCCGCGCCCCGTCCGAAACGTTTGGGGCCTAATGACCGGCCAGCCATCGCATTGATCGGCTGCGGCGGCATGGGGCGCGGCGATGGCACCAACGCCATGCGCTTTGGCGACCTGGTCGCCGTTTGCGACGTGGATGACACCCACGCCGCGGCCGCCGCCGAACAATACGGCAAAAAAGGCCGGCGGCCGGACATATACAATGATTTCCGAAAGGTCATGGAGCGCGATGACATCAACATCATCGTCAATGCCACCCCGGACCATTGGCACACGCTGATCAACCTCGCCGCCGCCAACGCGGGCAAGGACGTTTACGGAGAGAAGCCGCTGAGCCTGACCATCGACGAAGGCAAACACATGGTGAAGGCGGTTCGCAGGAACGGGATTGTTTTCCAAACCGGCACGCAACAGCGCAGCAGCAATAAATTCCGCCTGGCCTGCGAATTGGTGCGCAACGGGCGCATCGGGCGGCTCAAACAGATCACCGTTTGGCTGCCGGCCGGTTTGCGCGAAGGCCCGTTTTCCACCTCGCCGGTGCCGCAGGGGTTGAATTGGGATTTCTGGCTCGGCCAGGCGCCCAAGGTCGATTACATCACCCAACGCTGCCATGCGCTCTTTCGTTTCTGGTATGATTATTCGGGCGGCAGCATGACCGACTGGGGCGCGCACCACAATGACATCGCGCGCTGGGCCGTTGACCTGCCCGGTCCGGTCAGCGTCGAAGGCGAAGCGCTGACGCAGCCGATTCCCGGCGGCTACACCGCCATCAGCGACTATGTGATCAATTACACTTGGGCCAACGGCGTGCTCCACACCGTGCGCACGACGCATGACGACAGCATTTATGGGGCGGTCGTGAACGAAAAGGGCCAGCGCAACGGGCTTAAGTTCGAGGGCAGCAACGGCTGGATTTGGGTCAATCGCGCGGAAATTGACGCGAGCGATGAGGCATTGCTCTCCACGCCGCTGCCCGCCGGCGCGCAACGCCTTGAGGTCAGCAACGATCACATGGGCAATTTCTTTAGCTGCGTCCGGTCCCGAAAGGTGCCCGTGGCCGGAGTGGAGGTGGGCCATCGTTCCGCCTCGCTCTGCCACATGGGCACCATTGCCCTGCGCTTGGGCCTGAAATTGCATTGGGACCCGGCACGCGAAAAATTCACGGGAGACGGCGCCAAAGAGGCCAACCAATGGCTCGCCCGAACAATGCGCAAGCCGTTCGATTACAGCATCGCGGGCGCTTGACCGCTACCACGGGCCATCGACCAGCAGGGAAATCGCGTTGCGCGCCACATTATCCGTCAGCACCGGAATGGCCTGCCGCTCCGCGCTGTATTCGTCATTGCTGATGCGGATATAGGTGGTGCCCTGCACGGTGCGGTTGATGAAGGTCTTGCCGGAGTTGACATCCACGGCCACCACGCGCGCCTGCATTGTCAGCGTGTATTCCTGCGGCGCCAGCACGTTATTGGTCTGATACGAAAGCCCGGTGCGATCAAATCTTGTGATCTCCCCTGAAACAAGAATGTCTGGGTTGCCCGAGGTTTGCAGGTGGAAAGTGCCGTCCTGTTGCAACTGCTTGCGCAGGGAGGTGCTGAGATATTCGGTGACGCGCGGTTCACGGGTTTTGTTGATGAAAGGTTTGAATTTCACCGTGCGGCTGCCCGCGGTGATGCCATTGGTCGGGCCGAGCTTGTAGCCGGCGCACCCACCCGCCGCGATGGCCAGAATGATCAACAGCCAGGAGCGCATGTTACTTTGCCGGCGTGGCCGGGATGGCTGGGGTAGCCGGGAGTGCCGGCGTGACCGGGACGGTCCAGGGAACCGGGCCGACCGGGGCCGTTGGACTGGCCGGAGTGGCCGGGGCTCGTTTTTTAAGCTTGTCGATGCGCTGCCGCGCCTGATTGGCCAGGGGCGAACCGGCATTGGCGAGAAGGACCTCGTTATAATAAACCAGCGCGCCGTCCCATTTTTTCTGCTTCTCGTAATACTCGGCGACCCGGAAATTCCCCAGCGCCTCCTCCGCCCTGAGTGTGGTAATGATCCGATGGGCGTCGGCCACGCGCGGATCATCCGGATAAAGCGCCATGAAATCGGTGAATGTCGCAATGGCCTGGCCGGCGATGCTCTGATCGTAATCGGCTTTTTTGGCCTGTTTATTGAAGGCCATGGCCTCCTTATACTGCGCTTCGGCCGCGATTTTTGTCTGGTCACTGTAGCGGTCGGCCGCCCGTTCGTAAGCTTTGACGGCCGATGGATAATCCTTCTGCTTCTCCCGCGCCGCGCCGATATTCATCTGCGAGGGCGGCCCCAGTTCGCCGTAAGGCCCGTAACGGACAATGTGCTCAAACATATCCGCCGTCTTGTCCATCGACGGGAAGAACGGGATGTAACCGAACAGTTTAAACCATTGGCCGTGCAGGAAGCGGACGGCGATGGCGAATTGGCGGCGTTGGACCTCGTCCGCGTTGACCGTCTTGGGATATTTATCCAGCATAAGCTGGTAGGCATTGAAGGCCTTTTCGTCCTTTTTTTTGGCCTCGTAACAGCGGCCAATGAGATACTGGGCCTGCGGCGCATAATCGGACAGCGGCCAGATTTTGATCACGCGCTGGGACGATTTTAAGGCCAGCCTGTATTGTTTTTTATCGAAAGCCTGCTGGGAGACGGCCAACTGGTCTTTGGCCCGTGACTGGCGCCAATCGCCCTTTGCGCCGGGCGTTTCGTAAGACCACCCTTCCCCGGGCCGATAGACCAGCGGCGCCGGTGACCGATAAGGAAACAGGAACAACCCCAGCAAAACCAGGGCGACACGCGCAGACAACCGATTCATGGCCAAACCGTAGCGCAAGCCGCGCTGCCAAGTCAAGGAGGGCGAAAAGAAGAATAACGAAAGGAACCTTGAACCGTTGCCGGGGAATACTTACGCTGCCCGGCTATGAACGCGGTCCATGCCAAACTGTTCCTCATGATGGTGCTGGAGTTTTTTATCTGGGGGGCGTGGCTGCCGTTTATTTTCAGCTATCTGCCGGGCCTGGGCTTCACCCCCGGTCAACAGGCCTTGATCCTCAATGCCTTTCCGCTGGCGGCGATCCTCGGCATGTTCTTCAGCAATCAATTCGCGGATCGGAATTTTGCGGCGGAAAAATTTCTCGGTTTCAGCCAGTTGCTCGGCGGTGCGGCCATGATCGGCCTCGCCTTCACGGGCGATTTCTGGACTTTCTTCGCCCTGATGCTGGCGCATTGCCTGCTCTATGTGCCGACGCTTTCCGTCACCAACTCGATCGCTTTCGCCCATTTGAAGGACACCAGGGATTTTGGCTTGATCCGCATGGGGGGAACCATCGGATGGATCCTGGCGGCGTGGCCCTTTACTTTTATTCTGGTGGATTGGGGCAGGGTCGGCGCAGCTCATCCGGTGGGAATGATTGACTGGCTTAAAACCGCGCTGGGCGCGGGCTTGTCGGGCGCCGCCCTGCAAAAGGCCGCGCGCTGGACTTATATCGTCGCCGGCATGGCTTCGCTGCTTTTGGCCGTTTTCTGCCTGGCGCTGCCCCATACTCCGCCCAGGAAAGCCGAATCGGCGCGGGATAAATTCGCCTGGATCGAAGCGTTGCGGCTCCTGGGCCGGCCGTTTGTGCTGGTACTCTGGATCGTGGCCTTCATGGATTCCTTCGTAATCAATGCTTATTTTTTCTGGGCGGTAACGTTTCTGGGCAGCCCGCAGGTCGGCATCAAGGGCAACTGGATCATGCCGATCATGAGCATCGGGCAGGTGGCGGAGATCCTGGCCATGGCCATGCTCGCCGCGACTTTGAAAAAGCTGGGCTGGCGGACCACCATGATCATCGGCATTCTCGCGCATGTCGTGCGCTTCGCCGTGTTCGCCTTTTTCCCGACATGGACCACGCTGATTATTCTGGTCTTTATTTTGCACGGCGTTTGTTACGCGTTCTTTTTCGCGACGGTCTATATTTTCGTGGATGAATATTTCCCCAAGGACGCCCGCTCCAGCGCGCAGGGGTTGTTTAATGTGATGATCCTGGGACTGGGCGCGATGGCGTGCAACACGCTTTGCCCTTTTCTGACGAAGAAATTCATGGCCAGGGGATTGATCGATTTTCGGAGATTGTTCCTCGTGGCGTGCGGGGTGGCGCTGGCGGCGGCGATTACGCTGGCTTTGTTCTTCCATCCGCCCAAACTAAAGACTGCCGAAACTGCCGGCCCATGAATCGTGAAAATTTTACGCGAACAACTCGACACATTTTTGCGCAAGAAGCCGGTCGTGGGCAAAGGCGTCTATATTGCGCGTGGCGCGGTGGTGATGGGCGACGTCACCCTGGGCGACAGCGCCAGCGTCTGGTATAATGCCGTCTTGCGCGGGGACATCAACCGGATTGTCATCGGCGACCATAGCAACATCCAGGACAACTCGGTCCTTCATCTGGCGGACGATTTTCCCTGCATTGTGGGCCGTTATGTGACCGTCGGCCATTCCGCAATCGTCCATGCCTGCCGGATCGGCGATGAATGCCTGATCGGCATGGGCGCGGTGGTGTTGGATGGGGCTGAAGTCGGCGCGCAATGCCTGATCGGGGCCAGGGCGTTGGTCACACAAAATGTCAAGATCCCCGCTGGCTCGCTGGTCATGGGGTCGCCGGCCAAAATCGTCCGCGCTCTGACCGATGAGGAACGAGCCGGGCTGAAATATTGGGCCGGAAAATACTCCGACAACGCCACCTACTGCCTGGAGCACAATATTAATGTGGGCGGACCGATGTAGGGAGAGGGAACTGGTATTTACAAAACCGCTGAAATTGGGAAAGTCCACATTGCAGGGTATTGACTTTTTGCCTGTTTTTGTATTACATTGAGGTCATGACAACGATCACTTGCAGAATTCCCGAAAAACTGGATGCGGAACTCGAGGCGGTGGCTGAAAAACGAAAAGTCCCGAAATCAACAGTGGTTCGGGAGGCGATTGCCTCGAATCTTCAGGAGCAAAAGAATCAGGGCAGGCTTTCCGCTTACGACGTGATGAAAGAGGCGTGCGGAATCATCAAGAGCGGCCGACGCGATTTGGCAACCAATCCAAAATATATGAAAGGATTTGGGCGTGACTGAGGAAACGATTTTGGACACAGGACCGCTCGTCGCATTTCTTGCGTCGGATGAAGAACACCATCAATGGGCCGTCGAGCGCTTCAAAGAACTCAAGCCAAGTTTTCTCACTTGTGAGGCGGTATTGACCGAAGCCCTTTTCCTGCTCGGCTCCGCTGCAAAGGCCATCGAGCAACTCGACCGTTTCATGGATGGTGGCTGGCTCAAAACGCCATTTCAATTCGCCCTGCAACGCCCGGCGGTCATGCAGTTGATGCGGACCTATCGCAAGCCATCCAAGCCAGGATAAATGAAACCCTTGTGAATACCCAATGTGTATAGCTCATTGAGTATTGAGCGCTTACTGTCGGACTTGATTCTCTCTGCGTCGAAAAGGGGTCGCCTAGCAATGCCACCCACAGACAAAAATGTTGACATGCTAGGAACCCCTTCCCGTTTGCAGCACTGTAGCGGGGGAGGTGGGGGGGGCAGAATCCCTATCTATCAATCTTGCTTAACGGCAAATCAGTTCTATTCCACCGAAAACAGCGAAGAACCCGTCACATCAACCCAGGCGTTTGGCATAATGAGCTTCCCGCCGGTCAAGCGCGCGCGCCTTCAGCGCCGATTTTCATCATCTTATCGTCGCTCAAGCAGTCGCTAATTTGCGTTTGCATCCAGCGCGCGAACTGGATTTTTTGTCGCTCCGGCAACCGCGTAACGGCCTCTTTTATTTCAGCAACCGTACTCATGCCTATACTTTGAATCAATTGGTTTCAAATTTCAAGGTCGGCAATATCTTCACTTGCCCAGCATTCCCGGCATGGCGCCTCCCATTTTGGCCATCATCTTTTGGAACTTGCCCATTTTCTTCATCATCTGCTGCATTTGACTGAAACGATTGAGCAGATTGTTGACCTCGGACACCGGCACGCCGCTGCCCTTGGCGATGCGCAGGCGCCGTTTGGCGTTCAAAATCTGCGGCGCGCGCCGTTCCTGGGGCGTCATCGCGCAAATGATTCCTTCCATCCGCCTGAAGTTTTTTTCCTGTTTGTGCAGGTCGGCGCCCTTGAGCATGTCCGCTCCGCCAGGCAGCATGCCGACGACGCTTTCGAGCGAACCGAGTTTTTTCATCTGGCGCAATTGGTCCAGAAAATCATCGAGCGTGAATTGGCCCTTGCGCATTTTTTCCTCCATGCGCCTGGCGTCGTTCGCATCGACCGCCTCGATCGTGCGTTCGACCAGGCTGACCACGTCGCCCATGCCGAGGATGCGGGAGGCCATGCGCTCGGGGTGAAACGGCTCGAATTCGTCCACCTTCTCGCCCACGCCGGCAAACTTGATCGGCTTGCCCGTGACGGATTTAAAACTGAGCGCCGCGCCGCCGCGGGCATCGCCGTCGAGCTTGGTCAGAATCGCGCCCGTGATGTGGAGGGCCTGGTCAAAATGGGTGGCGACGTTGACGGCCTCCTGGCCGGTGGCGGCATCCAGCACGAGGAGAATCTCTTGGGGCTTGGTCAAATCGCGCAAGCGCACCAACTCCTGGACAAGCGGCTCATCCATTTGCAGGCGGCCGGCCGTGTCAAAAATCAAGGTGTTGCAATTATTCTGGCGGGCGAAGTCAAAGGCCTCGCGGGCGATTTTCAGGACGTCCGTTTCCCCCTTTTTGACGAAGACGGGCAGGGCGATTTGCTGGGCCAGGGTTTCCAATTGCTCCATGGCGGCCGGGCGATAAACGTCCACCGAGACGAGCAAAGGAGTGCGGGCCTGTTTATGGAGCAAACGGGCCAGCTTGGCGCTGGAGGTCGTTTTGCCCGAGCCATGCAAACCGACCATGAGGATGGAACTGGGATTGCCGCTCAAAGAGAGGCCGGCGTTGGTGGAGCCGAGTAATTTGACCATCTCATCGTGAATGATCTTGATGATTTGCTGGCCGGGCTGAATGCTCTGCACCACCTCCTGGCCGAGCGATTTTGTCTTGACCTCCTCGATGAAATCCCGGGCCACCTGGAAATTCACATCCGCCTCCAACAAAGCCATGCGCACTTCGCGCAAGGCCTCCCCCACATTGTCCCCGGAGATTTTGCCCAGCCCGCGCAGATTGCGAAACGCGTTCTGAAGCTTTTGGCTCAGTGAATCGAACATGCCCCAATTTAGAGTGGAGCGGCCAAACTTCAAACAAAACTTGGGCGAAGCGTGAAACTTGCAGTTTAAACTTGAGCCAAAGGGGAGGGTTTGGCTAAATCGCCCTTCCACGGGCCGGCGGGCCGGAGGGATGATGGCAGGTCATCCGCGTGCTTGGGATCGCGCAGTCATGCAGATTTCAGGAGAAATCATTTCCCGGCTTTCTGCGTTCTGATTTGTCCGATGTGGATGTTTACAAAGACGCCCGCAGTCGGCGCAAACGCCCGGAACCGGCGACTCGGGAGACAATGCCGTCAGCAGAGAGACAGGCGAAAAGACAACCCTCCTGAGCGTCAGCCAAACCTGCAAATACTTGGGCGTGGACTTTTTGGATTTCCTGAGTTCCGGGGAAAAGGACATTCATGTCTTTGCGGAAAATCAGCCTGGACGGAAACGGAGATCACAAAGCAGCCAAGGCAAGCACTTTCGGACGGGCGCGATTGAATAGTTCCCGAATCTCCGGCATGTCCGGCACACGGGCGCGAGAAAAGGCCGTCTCCAACTGATCCCGGGTCAATGATTCCTGCCGGAGCATAAATTGGATGTCTTGTAAATCATCATCGTCTGCCCGTACCATTTTGGTCAGAATGAGGTCAATGGTCGCTGGCCGGAAAACCGTCAGCTTCCGCAAACCCACATCGAGCCGCACACGGTGGTTGATCCAGTCTGGTTGGAGGATGACATCAATTTCACGAAATAAGTGGGTCAAGTAGAGACCGTCCGGCTCCAACTCGGTATTGGTGCGCTGCACAGCCTGCCAGAAATCTTGATGCTCATCGGGCGGCTGCAACTAGGCCAGCGGCAGAATTCCGTCCACATCCTGCGTGTTGTGGAAGTGGTCCGGTGCCTGAGTATAGCCCAAAGCCAGCGCCGAACGTCCGAAAAGCGTAATCTCAGCAGGCAAAGCGAGGTGCTGGTCGAGCGTTTTTAGGATGCGCAGCGGGTTGCTCATTCGGCGGGTTCGCGCCGCCGAAGCCACTTGATATCCGGGCCGCCTGCGAAAGATGTAACGCCGTTCTGACTGACAAAGCGGGACCAGTGGGGGAGAGCATCCGGGGGACAATGCAGCCGCTGAGGCAGGTGGCGAAGCAGATACGACCATGGTTGCGCCTCTGGCGCGAAACGCGCCGCAAAGGCGGCGATCTGGCGCAAGACCGGCTCAACCCTCTCCATCACGGCGAGTCTGGCGAGTCTTGGCGCATCGGTGTGCGGGGAACTCAGCAATTGCGCGGCGGCGCGTATAAAGGTCGAGTTGTAGGGATGCTGGCCAAGACACAAAGCCACAGCGACCTCTTCATTGCTCAAGTCAGGATGGTCGGAAGGCAGGTCTTCGGGAAAATCGCGCTCGTAGTGGCTGGCACCCCGGCGGACGGCGCATTTGAGCAGCCATTCGCCGACTCGATCTTCCGTGCAACCGCTCATCTGGCAAATCTTGCGCAGCAAGAGTGACACATGAACGGCATCGCCGAGCCTTCGGGCCAGCGGCGGGCTGCTCAATCGCTCAATCGTTTCCACGCCAAAACTATAACATGACAGGGATAAGGCTGGCGAACTCCTTTTTTGGTCGACGCAGTCTCGCATTCGCAGCCTCAGATTCCGTGGCCAAATTATTTCGGTCAATGGGGCTAATGGCATTGGATTCCGACTCTATGGCATTTGATACTCGGCGGGATACAAAGACAGGATTCCGTGTCGCGACACATATGCGAATGATCTTGCAGCGCACATTGATTCTTGCAGAATATGCGCTGCGGCTCGCATATATTGGAGCACACGCGGTACTCGGGAGAAGGGGCCGCTATTCGCCATCTTTCGATTCGGCAGGGGAAAGGCGGTTGTTTTGTTGTTGCCCCTCGGTGTGTTGTGGGGTTTCAGGTTCATTGCGTGGGATACAATGTCAATTTTGGCACGAGATAAATATCTCTCCAAGTGCTTGATAATGTGGGATGATGGTAGGTTACCCAAGTGGCCAACGGGGGCAGACTGTAAATCTGCTGGCTTACGCCTTCGATGGTTCGAATCCATCACCTACCACCACCTTAAAACTTGCAAGCCGGCTTCACCTTCAATTTTTCCGCGGTGGCCAGTTTGCGCTGGTTGGTATCGAAAGTGAGAAATTCCCGCGCGCCCAAATGCAGCGCCGTCGCCACATGGAGAACATCAAAACTGCGATGCCCGCCCGCCATCATGTGGCGCTTGGACAGGGTTTCAGCCAGCCGGTGAACGTCCGGCCAGTCGGTCGTCACGACTTCCAGCGCGCCAGCGTCCATGTTGGCTTGGAATTTGGCGAGCGCGGCTTCCGCGATGTTTCGGGGATAGCCTTTGCTGTTGTCCCGCGCGTTCAACCAGACTTGGAAACGGACGCTTTGGCGGAATTCGTAAACCAGCAGGCTGGAGACGCGCAGCGCTTCCGGCATGCCCTGGAAGTGTGCCGCTGCTGCCGGCGAATTGTCTTGCTGCACATAGAGCGCACAGAGAAAGGACGTATCGGGAAAGGCGATCATCCCTCTTCGCCTTCCAACTCTGCCGCGCGCATTTCGGCGACTTCCCTTGCGGAAAAAACGCGGTCGCCCCATGTTTCTTTCAACTGCGCCATGATGTCGGGTTTGACGAGTTTGCGCTGTTTCGCCGCAAGGGCGGGCGAAAGGCGCGCGAAGGGTTTCCCGCTTTTGGTGATCTCCACCGCCTCGCCTTCCGCAATCCACGCCGCCACGCGCGGGAAATGATTCCTCAAATCTCTGACCGTCGCTGTTTTCATCGTGATACAAATATGTATCACGCCGCCAAACATGTCAAACGCCTTTAGTCGTTCTTGACAAATATCTTCCCCGGCAGTTGCCGGATCAACCGCTTCATCTCCAGCCCCAACAGGGTGACGGACACCGCTGACGGCGCCAGGCCGCTGCGCCGGATGAGGTCGTCGATCGACATTTCCTCATTGTCAATCAGAGCGTAGAGCGCCGTCTCGTTCGGCGACAGCGCGAAGGCGGGCAGGCCCGGGGCGTCCCCCAGCGCGTCGGGCCGGTTGCTCGACGGGAAAAGATATTCGAATTCGCACAGGATGTCCTCCGCGCTCTCGCACAATTTCGCCCCGCCGTTCTTGATCAGCTCGTGGCAGCCTTTGCTGCGCGGCGAGTCGATCCGCCCCGGCACCGCGAAGACCTGGCGCCCGTTGTCGTTGGCCATGCGGGCCGTGATGAGCGCCCCGCTGGTCAGATTGGCCTCCACCACCACCGTGCCCAGCGTCATGCCCGCCACCAGCCGGTTGCGAATGGGAAAACTTTGCTTGTCGGCCTTGCGGTTGAACGGGAATTGCGTGATGACCGCGCCCTGGGCGGCAATGCGTTCGAACAATTCGGCGTTCTCCGCCGGAAATATCAGGTTGATGCCCGTGCCCAACACCGCGATGGTGCGGCCCTTGGCGTTGAGCGCCCCCTGATGCGCCCCGGTGTCAATGCCCCGCGCCCCGCCGCTCACCACGGTCACGCCGATGTAGGCCAGTTGATAGGCCAGCTTGCGCGCCACTTCCATCCCGTAATGCGTCGTCATCCGCGACCCGACCATGGCCACGCTGTTCTTGTCCTTCGCCATCAGCTCCCCCTTGACGTAGAGCACCAGGGGCGGATCGTAGATTTGCCTGAGCAGCTCCGGGTAATTCCCGTCCGACTGGATGACGATGCCGCAGCCGAATTGTTGGATGCGCTCCAATTCGCCCTTCAGGTCCACCGTCTTTTCCCAACCCGCGATGGCCGACGCAATTTCCGGCCCGATGCCCTGGACCTTTTCCAATTGGGCGCGGCTGGCGCGCAGGATGTCGGCCGCCTCCGCGAAATGACCGAGCAATTGCCGGACGCGCACCGGGCCGACGCCGTCAATCATATTCAAAGCGACCAACGCTTCCCGCGAATCCATGGTCGGAGTTGACCGCTTTTTGCCCCGCGCCGCAAGCTTTAAAGAGGCCGGTCAATAAGCCAGCAACAGCCCCGGCAGCCCGAGCCTGGCCGCCTCCTGCGGGTCAATTCTTTGAATCGCAATGGCCGCATCCGTTCGAAGCTCTTGGCCGGGTTTCAGGAATGTTTCCAACAGAGGCAACGCCGGACGCGCTTCCGGCCCAATTTCAGCAAGCAATTGAATCGCCGCTCTCGAATTGGGATCCCACGACTTGGAAAGGATGGCCATTAGATTCGTTACCGGCGGTTCCTTTTCCATCCCAGCCTTCCAAAGCGCTACTTGCGCCGAAAGTGCCTGCGATGATGGGTGCCAAGCCAAGGGGACGCGACCCCGACCGTGTTCTGCCTTGTTTGGGCTGGGTGCGATTTCCACAAAGTGAGACTTTTCCTGCTCCCCGTCCTCCTTTTTCAGCAGTATCACCGCAGTGGAGGCTTGGCTTGGTGCGATTTCCACCAAAGCCCTTGCGGCGGCAAAATGGATGGCATCGTTTCCGCTGAATCGGATGTTTTCGTTCGTTCGGGTCAATAAGGCCTCTAGAACAGGGACGGCTTCGCTGGCGGCGGGACCAATCGAGCCCAGAGCGTTGCAAACATCCACCTCGAATTCCCGAATTCCAAACCGGTTTGTGCGCTCCAGCAAGTTTGTCAGTGCGGGAACTGCATCCCGCGCCGCTCGTCCAATGGCCACTATGGCTGGCAAAGCCTGCCTTATCGACAATAGGTATTTGTTAACCGCAGCGAAGTTCATAAGATCAGAGGGGCGATCCGGCGGTTCTTGGTCCAGCATTTCGATCAACGCCGGAACTGCGCGTTCAGCCTTTGGCCCAAAATACTCGATCACGGTGTAGGCGCGATGTGGGACTTTGTATGTCCCGCTTTCCAAGAGGGCGATGGTCTGCTGAAGGATGAGGGGCGCGTTCCGATTTAATTGAGCGATTGTCGCTTGCAGGCGTTCCGGATCGAGCTGTTGCAATATCCTTTCGGCTTCATCTCGCACGTTCTGACTCGAATCGTAAAGAGCTTGCTGGACTATCGGGGCGGCCGCTTTTAGAGCCGTGCCTCGTCGTTGCACACCTCTGAGAAGCGACCATCGGGCCTGAGGCTGATACGCAAAATCGCGGGCCAGAGCTTCAATGACCGCATTCGTCTGGCGGTCAATGTCCCAGACGGCGAATGCGGCCGATTGAGAGAGCCAATCAACAGCATTTGTGGCATTCAACAATGCGGGAATGGCTGGCTTGGCCTTCGGTCCAATGGCACCGAGGATCTCAGCGCAGATGACCGCACGGTCCAAATTTGTATCCTTCAAGCCCTGAATCAACTCAGGAACCATGAATGACACCTTCTCTCCCATCGATTCCAGCGTCTCAGCCACCACCTGAGTAACAGGGTCTCTGTAGTCTTCATTACGAAAAACCCGCAGCATTTCAGGCAACGCCGGTTCGGCCGCCGGTCCGAGTTGCGATAGCATATTTGCGGCGCGCAAACGCAGTTCATCCATTCGACCTGGCGAAAAATTCAGGAACTTGTCGAGAGCTTCACTCAACCATACCGGAGGGTTGTACTTGTGGAAGATGACTCTGCCAATCCTTTCGCGTAAGGGCATTTTCAAGGTTTGAGCCAGAAAAACCACACCATCCCGCCCCATTGCTCTAAATGCCTCAACTACATTGGCCGGTCCTTCGTCGTAATTTCCTTGTATCGAAAGCCAATCACTTGCCGTCCTACCCTCATAGGTCGGTCCGCCGCCTAATCTGCCCGTCCACAAAATGACCAGCAGGAACACCGCGATCGCGGCCAACATTCCAACACGCATCCAGGGCAAGGGTTTGGGTGCCCTTAACATTGCTGGCAGGACAGTTTTCACGCGCCATCAAGCCAAAACGGCTGAAAAACAGCGGGCCTTATGGGCGTCCTCATGCAGATCTTCCTCCAACATCTGATCCAGAATGCCATTTTTGTCCCGATGGGTCAAACGGATTGGCATCCGTGGTGTGGTGGTGAAAAGCCGCGGTTTTTTGGGCCATGTCAACAAAACATACTTGACAAATAGGCCCCCGGCACCCGTTTCGGCCAATGTTTGCAAGGGTTTCCTGTTTTAAAAAAAGTGGCCACCATGAGCTGTACAAATTCCGCCTTTTGTGCTAAAATCCTCCAATGAGCACGCTCTGTCGCGCTAAATGGAAGTGTCGAAATGTCCAGGGAGCGCGACCGTCCCGGTCGCTGGGCGGCGCGTCTCGCGCCGCACTTCCGGGCCACGGTGTGTTTGGCGGGACGCCAGACACCGCGCACGAGACGCACGCGCTCCCCATGCTCAACCCAGTGGTTTCCGCTTTATCGTTAAACTTCAATTTGTTGTGGACCAAGGTCGGTCAAAGTGCGTCAAACCGATGCGGCTGGTCAAACTGCCGGGCAAATCCATCCAAGTGCTTTAAAATGAATGAGTTGTAGATTTGGCCGGGTCAAACCAGTCAAACCCAGTCAAAGTGAATCAAACCAGTCAGGCAACTGCCGGGGCGTCGTCACAAGCCTGGCCCGGCTGGCCCGGGACTTGGGCGGGAGGAGCCGGGGGCTTCCACGGAACCTCGAAAATCCGCACGCGGTCGCGGAATCCTTTCACGGCCCCGGCCGGCAACTCGACGCAGGTTTTGGCCAGAGCCGGGTCGTCGCGTTGCAGCGCGGCATGAGTGCCCTCGCCAATGAGGATGCGGCCGTGGCCGGAAATGCCTTCGAGGCGGCTGGCCAGGTTCACCTCCCTGCCGAAAACGGTATAATTGACAATATGCGCGTCCGAACCCATGAAACCGGCAATGGCCATGCCGGTGTTGATGCCGCTGCCCATGGAAAGGACCGGCAAACGGGAGAGGGTCGGCAGCCGCGCGCCCAGGCGCCCGATGTTCTCCTGCTCGCGCCGCCGGTTTTCCTTTTCGCGCCGCGCATTGAGCGAAGACAAGGCCTGTTGCGCCTCAATGGCGCAGCGCACCGCAGCCAGGGCATGATGGGGATTGGCCAGCGGCGCGCCCCAAAAAGCCATGACACAATCGCCGATGTACTTGTCCAGCGTCCCATTGTTCTTCTTGACACAGTCGGCGATGACGCCAAGGTAAAGACTGACTGTTTTCATGACCTCCCGCGCCTGCTCGTCGAAATAGTCCTCGGCCAGTTGGGCGCTGAGCTCATGGCGGCGCACAAATTCCGTGCCTTCCGCCTGGGCGGCGTCCGTCAACTCGGTAAAGCCCCGAATATCGGCAAAGTAAACGGAGATCTGCCGCCGTTCACCCGCCAGGGAATTGAGGGAAATGGCCTTGGCGCCAAGCACTTCATTGACGACTTCGGGCGAAACGAGGCGGGAAAAGAGGGCCCTGATCCGTTTTTTCTCGGATTGTTCCACGCTCACGCGGTAGGTCAGGGCAGAGAGATGGGTCACGAACCCGGCGCACACCAGCGGCAGCACGATGGGCAGCCATATGCGCCAATGAATAAAGAGCGCCGCCGCCACCGCCAGATAGACGATCGCGGCCACAGTCATCAAAATGGATCCCGTAACCGGACGCGCCACCACCCATGTGATCCATGCGGAAAGCGCGCCGACCAGGATGATGAGCAGCAGATTGACCGGCATCCGGGTGGGTCTGATGAACCGTCCGGCAATCACGGAATTGGCCACGTTCCAATGCTTGCTGACCAGATAGGTGAAGCTCTCCAAAGCAGTCGAGCCGGTATCGGAGAGATCATTGCCGGTGGCGGTCGAGCCGACGATGATCAATTTGTCCCGCCAATGATTCGGCACCGGACGGCCGGCATCGCGCTCCCCCTGTGCCTTCAGGAGTTTCTCGAAGGGACCCTCCGTCAAATTCGTGTCGTTCAGTCCCATGGACCAATCAATGTAAAAATAGCCGTTCGCATCGACCGGGATTTCCCTCGTCAGGCCGTGCCCGCCATGGAGCACGATGCGATGGTGTGGCAGATCGATTTCCGGGTGGTCCAAATCGAGCTTCAATTGGTACGCGGCCAGAACAATGCCCATGCTCCAAACGCGAACCGTGGTGAAGGGAAGAAAGCGGTTCGTAACTCCAGGCGGGACCGGGTTGACGACGTTCGTCGTATCTATCATTCCCTGCGAATCCGTCGGCAAGACAACGGCCTCCGCGTCCCACTGGCGGTAAAAGATGATTTTACCGGGTGCGTTTGTGGTTTTAGACAAGTCGAGATTGTCAGCCTTGGCGATGTATTTGATGATCCAGTGCCAGTCCCTATATTCCAGAAAGGCTTGGTCGCGGCGCAGAACGCCGTCGGCATCTCGTTGCGTGGAAATGTTGGCGATGCGCCAGGCGTTGCTCCTGAAAAGCGGGTCTGGCAAAACACCCTGGTCCGCCGCCAAAATGACGTTTCCGGAATTGGCCAGTTGCAGGGCAAAATAATCATCCGACGACATGGACGCGCCTCCGGGCAGGTCAATATCCGGCTGGTCCGGCCGTTTTTCGGCAAAAAGGACATCGAACGCCACCGCTTTGGCCCCCTGCCTGGACAATTCCTCCAAACCCCGCGCATACACCTGCCTCGGCCAATACAAGCCGAATTGGTATCCAAACTCGCCGCTGTTGACCGCCGCGATGGTGTTGTCGCTGATTTCAACCACGCCGAGATTGGTCGCGTCATCGGAGGAATGGCTGGGATAGTTGTGAGCCAGCCGGACCCGCCAGTCATAGGTCATCCATTCCAGGCGCTGAAAGGCCGGGACGCGGGTCATCTCCAGAAGGCAAACGCCAAGAATCACCGGTGCGGCAATGAGACAGATCGGCGATTTAAGAAAATTCAGGCGCACTGGCTGGAGTTAAGCAAAAAGCCCGGAGCAACACAAGCTGCTCCGGGCGAAATGAATCCAATATCAGACGGCGTCAAACCGCCGACCGGCCTACGAAGCCGATCCGCCTTGAGGCGGCCCACCGCCACCGGGGAAGGGTGTTCCGGGATTGGGGCCTCTGGGGCCGGGTCCGGTGGGGAGCGGCGGCAAAATTGCCTGGAGGAGGGCATTGATTTGATTCTGATAATTCTCAATAATGTAAGCCTTCATCCGCTCGACGTCCTTGCCTATTTCCCAGGACATGCCGGTGGTCAATGTATGCGTAACCGTCACGCCATTGATGACGGCCGAAACCGTTATCACGCCCGTGATGCTGCTGAACGTCACATCAAAGCTGCCATCCGGAATGGGAAGGGCCTCCACCCTGAAATCGGTGCCGCGAACGCCGGCCACGCCGTGGGGCGAGATGATTTCATAACGGGAATTGGCTGTAATCTTCTTTACGTTGCCAATAACCGCTCCGGTTTCCAGATTCAGCATCGTGGTGGTGTCCCCTTCGCGGGCGCTGCCGACATAGGACATGGTCGGGATCTTCAGGATGGTGTTGTTGGTGAGCCGGACGGCCGATGCCGTGCCGTTGACACTAATATCAGCCATGCCATCAGCACCGGTGCGGATAGCGATGCCGGCGGCGAATTTCATGTTGGGCTTTACGGGCAACCAGAGGCCATTCGGCTTGTCCTGGTAATCCACCGTGCCATGGACGGATCTGACGGTTGCTTTGGCCTGTTTGATGCCTTCCTCCGCGGAATGAAGGGTGGTGACGCCTGCCAGGGCAAGCACCAAGGCACACGCGAGCATGATTTGAGTTCGTTTCATAACATTCCTAATGGTGATGATGTTGACTTGCGATTAATTTCGTTCTTTTTTGAAAAAATGTCAATTTAATATCGTCTCGATTGCCTCCCTTATAAACCGTTCAAAAATGCCTGTCCATATTATTTTTTATACAATCCGTAGGGGTCGGCCATCCTCTCGTTGAGCATGTACAGCGACCAAAAAGCGACACTGTCCCCACACAGATCCACCGAGCGTTGAAACCAGCGTTTGGCCGCGGGATAGTCGCCCAGTTCAACGCAATGACGGCCTTGGAAAAGGGCCACGTGGCCGTTGTTGGGGTCCAGTCTATCCGCCAGGCCAAAGTAGACGCTGGCCTGGTTGGTTTCCCCCAACCAATCCAGGCACATGCCATAGCGCATGGGGACGAAAGCGTCCAAAGGGTTTGAAGCCATGCTTTTGGCGTACCACTGCATGGCTTGCCTGGCTTGGTCTTCGTAGCCGCGATCGCCTTGCAGGCTGGACACACGATAATACTCACCCAGGTTGTAGGAGTTTTCGAAGTTGGCCGGCTCCGCCTCATACGCCTTCTCCAGACCGGCCAGCCGGTCGTTCCACGAGGCGGTTTCGTCCGCCGCCCGCCGCTGCCAAAAGGCTTCGCGCCCCCGGCGCGCCCCCTCCGCCGCCAGCCAGGCCATGGCCGCGGCCATCATGACAGTCAGCAATATTCTTCCAGGGCGGCCCGGGTTTTTCCAAAAGCGTTCGGTGGCAAAGCGCCACTGCGCGCTGATCAGCGCCATCAACGTGACGGCAATGGCGGCATTGGCCGGAACATGCATGTTAAAATCCACCACCGAATGAAAAAGGAGGGCCAGCAGGCCCATGCAGGCGCCCATCAGAAACGCCGACCTGTCACTTTTTTGCGCTGCGCCAGCCTCCAGGTCGGCCTGGCGCAAGGCGGGCCAGGTTTTCAAAGCGCCGTAATAAAGCAAAGCGCAAGCCGCCGCGATGATGGCCATTCCGGTCACACCCCACTCAGCCAGAGTATTGAGATAATCGTTGTGGGCGTAAACGGGCCGTATTTGCGCAATGGGTGGCCGGTAACGGGCAAATTCGGAATCGAAATGCCCCGGACCGCCCCCCCACAACGGATGATCCTCAAAAATGTGGATGGCAGCAGGCCAATAATCGACGCGAATGTCCTCCAGATGGCCGGACTTGAAAGTGAACTCAAAGCGCTTTTGCACAGACTCAAATTCCGCCTCAAAAGCAATGCCCAGGGCAACCAGCGCGGCCAGGACGCCCAGGGCGGGGAGCCAATAACCCCGCTGAAAGAGGAGCACCAAAAAAAAGACAAGCAAAGTTGCGCTGGTGGCGAGAATGCCGCCGCGTGAAAGAGTAATGCCAATGCCCGCCAGCATGGCCAGGGCGCAGTAGGCGAACAAAACCTTCATGGTGGGCGTGAAGCGGCTCATCAGCATGTAAGACAGCGCCAGCGGCACCATCATGCCCAGAAATCCGGCCAGATGATTCGCATTGATGTAGGTTCCGCTGGCGCGCTCCATGAAACGCCGCGGGAAGCCCCAAACGCGCGGATACTTCGTGGCAAACTGAAATACCGCGTCCCATGACAACAGCAATCCCAGCACGATCAGACAGAGGATGATGATGGTGGCCGATTCACGGCGATGAAAATTGTTGATGATGATGAAGAACAACGAGGCATAGACAATGACTTGGATCAACTCCTGCCGGGCAATGTATTCAATCTGGACCAGGCGGCAGCGAACCAGCGCGTAGAGCACAAAGATGAAAACCGCCCAGCAGATGGGCGGCCAAAGCAGGCGGAAGGATTGCTGCACCCAGAGGCGCACGGCCCACAAGCCCAGCGCCAGAATGGTCAGTCCTTGAATGACCAAAAACGCGGGAGCGGGGATGCCGCCGAAAGCCAGCGGCCCCCAGAGCACGATCAGCACCACTGCTCCGAGAATGCCCCTCTCGCAAAAGACATCAAGCCGTTCGCGCAACCGGCTTTGCGCCGGCTCCTCCGCCTTGGCCTGTCGAACAGCAGACAACACCGATAATCAGCTCAGAAATTCCCGCGGATCCGTAATATGGCCGGTCAACGCGCTGGCGGCAACGGTGGCAGGCGACGCCAGAAAAACCTGCGACTCTTTATGGCCCATCCGTCCGGGGAAGTTTCGATTGGTCGCGCTAATGCACTTCAAAGGGGCGTTCATGCGCCCAAATGTGTCCACCGGGCCGCCCAGACACGCGGCGCACCCGGCGTTTTCCGTCATCTGCACTCCGGCGTCAGTCAGGATTTGCCAGATCGTTCTGTCGCCCCAGCGGGCGGTCTGCAAATCATGCACGATTTCCGGCGTGGCCGGGACGCCGAAAGTGTCAATGACCACTTTTTTGCCGCGCAACACGCGGGCAAACTCGACGAAATCGCTCGTCTTGCCCCCGGTGCAGGAACCGACGTAGGCCCGGTCCAATTTTGTGCCGGTCAATTCCCTGGCTAGCTTGCGTTGTCCGGGGTTGGGATGACAGGCGACAATCGGTTCGAGGGCGGACAAATCAACCGTCAACTCGTAAATGAATTGTTCCTTCCTGTCACGATCGACGGGTTGATAAGTTTGCCGGGTGCCGTTGAGCTTGCAGCGCTGGTCCACGACCGCCCTGGTTTGGTCGTCAAACTCAAACATCGCATTCTTGCCCCCGGCCTCAATGGCCATGTTGGCAATCGTCATCCGATCATCCATCGTCAGATACTCAATCCCCGACCCGTCGAACTGGAGGGCGCGATACGTCGCGCCGTCAAAACCAATCTCACCGATGCAATGCAGGATGATGTCCTTGGCCATGACGCCGGGTTGCAATTGGCCTTCGAGGCGGAAATGCATGGTTTCCGGGACTTTCAAAAGCAATTTGCCCGTGCCCATGACGAAGCCGGCGTCCGTATTGCCAATGCCTGTGGCAAACTCGTTGAACGCGCCCGCCATGCAAGTGTGGGAATCGGTGCCAAAAAGAATTTCGCCCGGCCGCGTGTGGCCCTTTTCCGGCAGGGCCGTGTGGCAAACCCCCGCGTAACGCGATCCGTACTGCCGCTGCAACATGCCCTTGCCCGGATCGAATTTCCAGGTTCCATTCGCGTCATCGATCACGTCGTAAAAATAAGGCAGGTTCTGCTCGCGCACGAACTCGCGCAAAATATCCACATTGCGGTTGGATTTGGAATCGGCGGTAAAAATGTAGTGATCGGGAATGATGACGACTTTGTTGCGGTCCCACACTTTGGCCTGGGCGCCGAACTCGCGTTTAAAAACGCCAATCGTACCCGGCCCGCAAACATCGTGGGTCATCAGAATATCGGTTTGGACCCAGATATTGTCGCCGGCCTTGACCTTCTTTTTGCCCGCGGCCCGGGCCAGAATTTTTTCGGTTAACGTCATAACACCAGCCCCAGTTTAACCGACCCCGGCTTGCACCGCAACCCCGAAAGCTTTTGGGGTTGATTTTGATTTTCTCAAGACAACTTGCGTTGAACCATATTGCCCTTGGCGCGCCATAGCCTTTGGCGACGGCGGGCCGGAAAAAACAGTGAAAAATTCAGCATTTTGAGTAGTCACAACTCATTGCAGGAAAGGTATTTACAAAAGCACTCTGAAACTAGTATTTACAACAACGCTGAAATGGGGGGAGCATCCGCCGTCGCCGCAGCGGCTATGGCGCGACAAGTCCGCCATCGCGGCGGCCATGGACTGGCGAAAGGCCAAAGTTGAAACGGCCAAAAGGCCGAACGCATCGCGCGCGCGGAACTCAAACGGCGGGGCTGGAAGAGGACTTGCCGGAGCTGGCCAAAAAGGATAGAGTTTTGCCGTGAAAGCGCTGGCAAAAGAACAATTTCTCACCGACGCCAAAGGCAAACGCACGGGTGTGGTGCTTGATTTGCAGACTTATGAGCATCTGCGCGAAGCCGAGGAGGAGTTGGCCGACATACAGGCTTACGACTCCACCCGCAATCGTGCGCATTCGGAAATTGCCGCCGGTCGGTTTTCGACGCTGGCTGCGTATCGCGCTGGTCGCGGACGCAAGGCGAAATGAAATTTCAGATCATCCTGCCTAAATCGGTTCAAAAGGAATTGAACCGCCTGCCGGATGACATCGCCGATCGGGTTTTGGCGCGTTTGGGTGGATTGGAGACAAATCCGCGTCCGCCGGACGTGAAGAAGCTGAAGGGACGCGATGCGTGGCGGATCCGCGTGGGCAATTATCGGGTGATTTACGAAATCCACGATCAAGCCTTGCACATCATAGTGATCACTGTCGGACACCGGCGGGAAGTGTATCGTTGATTAAATGAAGTCACCAGCCGCCAGAGGCAATGCCGCTCCTCTCCAACGTTCGCCAAAGGAGAGGCCCGCCATCGTCCAAATCCGCGAGTGGCCGGCGGCGGCCATCGAAGGACTTCTCGCCGAAAGCGAACAGGAGGGCTTTCGTTTTGTCAGGCGCGCGAAGGAAGAGTGGCTGTCGGGAGCGAATACATTTTCGATAGAAGGCGAGGCGCTCTTTGCCGTTTTTGCAGAGGAACGCCTGCTGGCAATAGGCGGCATCAATCGTGAATCTGAGCGCCACGGCCGTCTGCGCCGCTTCTATGTGCGCCGCGACGAAAGAAGAAGGGGAATAGGCAGGCAGTTGGTGCGGCATCTGCTCGCTTTTGCAAGCCGCCACTACTCGCGGGTCGGCCTGCGTTGCGACACAGACGCTGCGGACAGGTTTTATTGTGCTGCCGGTTTCAGCCGCACGAATGCGGAACCAGGCGTAACTCATGTGATCGAACTCAAGAAAGAGCCGAACTGATCTTCTTTGGATCGTATGCGGCCGAGGCCACGGACAAAGCGAGGGCGGAAGCCTCCCCGACGACTGCGGATCACCATCCCGTCACGTTGAAGGATTTTTGGCTTGGACGGTTTTGTAGTTTTGTGAGTGGTGCGGCCCATGTAACAAATCCTCTTGCCACGAGATCAAACCCGTGTTACGAGGGTTCGTAATGGCTCGCTCATCGACCTCTTTTCGGCCAAAGTGGAAGCTCGGTAACACCTCCGTTATCCGTGTGCCGAAAGCGCTTGCTCCGGCTGTGCTACGGTTCGCACACGACCTTGACCAGAATTCAGAGCCGACAACAATAACTGAATCTATGAACGCCACCGAAAAACTCGCTGAATTAAAGAATCTGCAAGCACAGGCTGATGCTGTCCGTCAAGAGCTCGCCATCAGGCAGCCTGGAACAGTCACGTTCCTTGCATCCTGCGGCACACTGACCGATGATGAACTTGTTGTGGAAGCTGACGGATTCGGCGGAGCCAAAACGAGCATCGTGGAAGGCAACTATCCGGTAGATTATGTTACGAAATTCGAGCGGTCTTTTCACAGTGAGGCAGAAGCAGAGGAAGCAGCCGGGGAAGTGGCTTTCAAAGGCGTTTCGCCAACCCAAGTCTTGGGCGACCCAGCATAAGTCCGTTATCTTAATGCGCATTCAAGGCGGCGCAGAAGGCGGGATTCGTTTTTGCGTTTTAATTCGTGATGCCAAATGCGCAGCACATGCCAACCCGCAAGCCGCAACGTTCGCGTCACAAGGTGGTCACGGGATTTGTTGCCGGAAAGTTTGTGGCGCCAGTATGCGCGGTTGCTTTTGGGGTTGGTTGCATGCTTCGGACAGCCATGCCAGAAACACCCGTCCACGAAAATGGCAAGTTTAAGCTTCCGGAAAATAAAATCTGGTTTTCCAAACACTTGTTGATTTCGCCGCCAGCCCTTAATGCCATGCCGTCGAAACAATTTTGCCAACGCTTGTTCTGTATCTTTATTTCCGCTGCCGCGAATCCGCGACATTATATCCGACCGTTTCGCTTTGGTAAAAACATCAGGCATGGTTTAGCCGCGAAGACTCTTCTTTTGCCTCAATTAAGATCATGCATGGTCGGCTTCTTCTCGCCATTCATTGCGCCAATCAAACTCGGGCAAAACTGCCTCTAAATCTTTCCATAGGGATAGCACAGCCTGCGGTTCTTCGAGGCCTTGGATAATTCCAAGTCGAAATAATTCCACCAGACGCATTCGATCCAGCACCCAACCTGTTTGGCTAAGTCTAACCCAGTCGATGCCATCCAACGTGAGCAAATCTTCCGGTGTTGCTCCTCCTCGAATGCTGGTCTCAAGAAAGAAACCGTTGTTCCAAACACTAGAAAACAAGTTGAATCCTTCGGTCATTTTAATTTTGAGCTTTTCGACCGGACTGGTCGTGCATTGCAGGAAAACGGACAGCCCCCCGCAACGAGTCCGATCAATAACGGCAGGGGACGCTATCACGTCCACATCTAGGTCGTTGTCGTTAGGCTGAATTCTTTCTTCATAAATCGACGTTGGTTCACCGAAAAGGTTTGCAATGTGTGCTAGTGCCGGTTTCAAAGATTTTGGAAGTCCCCTCTCCTCGCGTGGCTCGCTGAGGACACATGCAGTAAATCCAAACCTCCTGAACGACCAACAGACCAAGTCTTCAAAATATCGGTCAAAACGCCGTGCGAGTTTATCTCCGTTTGGCACGCCACTGCGTTTGAGTGCATACCCGAACAACAAAAACAGGTAAGGATCAAACTTATCCGGTCGTCTCGGAGCGATGTAATTCAGCGAGGCTTCAAATGGATAGCCTTGGGGACAACATTTGGCGCGCAACATAGCTACGCCGAGCGCATCTTGCACAAGCCTGCGCGCTTCGTCTTTGGCAATGCCTTGCATGGCCTGGGCAACGATATCGTCAACAGATAAACTTTTCTTGAGTTGGAGCACTCCAATCTCGATCGCGTCACATAACATAGCAGATTGAGCGCTATGCATGGGAATTAAAGAGCCAGATCCTTCTGAATTGAGTCCAAAACCTTGCTAATTTTATGAAATTCCTGTTTTGCTGAGAGCACGAGTTCGTGGCTTTCTTTTGAATCAACCAAAGGTCCGTCCAGATAAACCGTCGTGTGCATATCTTGCAGCATGGTGCGCACATCAGCTAAAACATTTGCCACATATTCCTCGCGCGACAGTGTGTAGGCAAGAGCACGATCCAGATTGCCAGTTTTCTCGAGCTCCTTTGTCGCCGCAGGGACTGCCAGCACCCGATTCAGTTTGTGAATCTGGCGGGATTCCGGAACCACTGGGGAAACTTCGCGTTGCTTGCTACCATACAGCCACGCCCAAAGCTGTTTAAGCTTTTCTTCGTCAACTTCCTTTACAAGACTCTTCGCCGGATCTTGGCGGAGTTTTAGCCATTTCTGTGTCGCGGGGGCATCAGTCGCCGTTAGGAGGTAGGAAAAATGAAACCCCTTCGCCGCGTCTTCCTGTGTGACTCCTAGTTCATTCGCACGCAACACCAGTGACTGAGTCCTAATCCACCTGTCAACTTGGCGGGTTTTATCGCCAATAAGTTGGGCTATTCGATCAACAGTGTAGCCAGCCGTAACCAAGCGATGTGCATACTGTGCTTTTGCTGGAGCTTCCCATTCCTTAATTCCTGTGACGTGGCGGAAGCCCACAAAAGGAAGCGTCTCGTCGCGATTAGTCCGGATCACAACTGGAATCTTTTCCAACCGTTTTCTTGCCGCTTCGTTTGGATATTCTGCGTGATTTTCTAAAATCGATTTGAGAGCAGCGAGGCGGCGATTGCCTTCGACAACCACCAACATAGGTTTAGCACCAAATTCCGGCAAAGATTCGTAAACCGCGACAAGCGGTTCCTCATAAAAGAAAGCATTGCGGTAGATGGAATCTTTAATCGGCTGGAGATCAAATTCCTTCTCCATCACCTTTTGAATGGATGCCTGCGTCCCGGTATGCACGACTTCTGCCAAACGAGGATTCTTGGGATCAAGGTGAAGATCGCTGACCTGTTTCTCCTGAATTTGTTTTTCCGCTGGGTCGCGCTTGTAAGCTGCTAGATCAATTTGAAAGGCCTTCTTTGTGCGTTTCGTCGCGGGCTTTTTGGTCATAGTGATTCCTCAAGGCTTTCGCCATTTGTTTACCAAAGGTTTTCCAAATTTCTAACGACCGCTTCAAATAGTGGGGGTGGCACCGCGTTGCCGATCATTTGGAATCGGTCACGAACGGTTCCTCTTTGCCAAATGAATGATTTTGGAAATCCTTGAAGAGCCGCACACTCGCGGTAAGCAAGCCGCCGAGCTGGCCCTTTGCGGGAAAACACCCATTTATCTGTGTTAATGCGCTTGAGCGGCGGGCTCATCGGGTGAAGCGGCACATGCCGCCAGTGTCCCACGATGCATGGGCTGGGTTCATTCCAATCCCGGCGGCGGCGGCGTGAAAGGTAATACCAGTGAAACGGCTCTTCATTAAATTCGCCAACAGGCCATTTTGGCATACCGTTCAATACATCTTCCTGGCAAATCAATCTCCTGCGGGTCCCAGCGCCAAACTTCGGTGCGGGAAAGGCATATTCAAAATCCAGATCAGATCGAATTCCAACGATAAAAACGCGCCGGCGGCATTGCGCTACGCCGTAATTCTCCGCGTTCAAGACATGCCATTTGACCCGGTAGCCGGCCAGCCGATATCTGCAAAGCTGGTTGTTCAGCAACTGCGTGTTCTCCCCGTACGCCATGCCGTTCACGTTTTCGACGACAAATGCCTTTGGGGAAACAATCCGCAACACCCGGTCGAACTGCTGGTACAGGTAATTGATCGAATCGCCAGAATTGCGCCGCCCGCCTTGTGTGAAACCCTGGCATGGGTAGCAGCCAACGAGAAATTCTGCGCTTGGAAATCGGCTGAAACCCGCGATATCGCCGCATTCAATAACAGAGCCAACATTGTCGCTGTAGGTTTCGCACGCAGCTGTTGAAACATCATTTGCCCATACGACGTTGTATCCCAATCTTTTCAGTCCAAGGTCGGAACCGCCGCAGCCACTGAAAAGCGAAATGGTCCGAACGGGTCTCATTGTGCCAAACTTCTACTCGATGAATGCATGATTATTTCTGTCTCTGGCAGAATACATTTCCAGCCAGATATGTCAAAAAGTTTATCCGCGCCACCGGCGGGTGGTTCATGCACAATCTTTGCGGGTGAGTTTCATTTGTAAATGGGTCCCGCGCAATCGCATGTTTTAATTTCAGTGCATCTCCGCTGTGGGGCTGCCGCCGTCGCCGTGACGGCTATACGAGACGAGTCGCCGCGACAAGTTCCGCCTTCGACGAAACGGCTTTGGTGGGACGAGTCCGCCTTCGTCGGGTTAGCGGATGATCCCTTTTCCGACCGAAATTCGCACTGTTGGATGGAAAGGCATGTCAATGGATAATGGACAATGGGCAATGGGCGATTGCGGCATAATTGGTGGACGGCTCGCGCCGCGCCATCGGCCCAATCTTGACTTTGGCGGGGATTCGCCAAAGCTGTGGGCCTCAGATATGAGCATCAAGCAAGACTCCATCGAACAGCTTCGCATCCAGCGCGGCCCGGAAACCAAAGGATCCTCCTTTTCGTGGCTCGCCGCGGTTGTTCTGCTCGTGGCGCTTCTCGCGGGGGCGGCGTTTTGGTGGCATGGCCGCGCCGACAGCGTGGAGGTGCAGACCGTTGCGGCCCGCCAGATGGCCGGCGGCGGGGCGGATCGGACGATCTTGAACGCCTCCGGCTATGTCACGGCCCGGCGGCAGGCGACCGTCTCGGCCAAGGTCACGGGCAAGGTGGTCGAGGTGTTGATCGAGGAGGGAATGAAAGTCAAGGAAGGCCAGGTCCTGGCGCGGCTGGATGATTCCAATGTCAAGACCAGCCTCGACGTTGCGGAGGCCGAGTTGAAGTCCACCCGTCTTACGCTGGAAGAAACGCGCGCCCAACTCAAACAAGCCGACCTCGAATTCACGCGCGACACGGCCCTGGCCAACGCCAAGCTCATCTCACCGGCTGATCTCGACAAGGCCGAGTCGGACGCCATGACGTTGCGGGCGCGGGTGATCCGCCAGCAGCAGGACATCGCCACCGCCGAAAGCCAGGCCGCCCTCTGGAAACAGCAGATTGAAGACATGGTCATCCGCGCGCCCTTCGACGGCGTGGTCACGACCAAGAACGCGCAGCCGGGCGAAATGCTTTCCCCGATTTCCGCCGGCGGCGGGTTCACCCGAACGGGCATTGGCACCATAGTGGATATGAACTCGCTCGAGATCGAACTGGATGTCAACGAGAATTACATCAACCGCGTCGAGGCGGCCCAACCGGCTGAGGCGACCCTGGACGCCTACCCCGATTGGAAGATCCCCTGCAAGGTCATCGCCATCATCCCCACGGCGGACCGCCAGAAATCGACCGTCAAAGTGCGCGTCGGTTTTGACAAACTCGATCCCCGCATTCTGCCCGACATGTCGGTTAAAGTCGCCTTTCGCGAGACGGCCGCCGCTCCCGTGGCCGTGACTCGCGCCGTGCTCGTTCCCAAAAGCGCCCTTCTGAGCCAGGACGGCCACGATGTTGTTTTCGTCACCCAAGATGGACGCGCCGAGCGCCGTGCCGTCACCGTCATGGACACCCAGGGCGACGAGGCGGTGTTGAGCGCGGGCGTGAGCGCCGGCGAAAAAATTGTTGTCAACCCGCCGGCCATCCTGAAAGATGGCGCATCGGTAAAGGAGAAAAAGCCATGAGCGAGAGCCAGCCAACCAACAACGCCCTGGTGAGGGTGGAGCGCGTCGAAAAAGTTTTCCATCGCGGCTCCGAGGACATCCATGTGCTGGCGGACGTGAGTCTCGATGTTGCCGCGCGCGAATTCCTCGGCCTGATGGGGCCGTCGGGATCGGGCAAGACTACGCTGCTCAATTTGATCGGCGGGTTGGACCGTCCCACCAAAGGCACGGTGACTGTGGGCGGTGAGCGGGTGGACCGGCTATCCGACCGGGCACTGGCCCATTGGCGCGCCCGGCATGTCGGTTTCATTTTCCAGCTTTACAACCTGATGCCGATGCTGAACGCGGAACAAAACGTGGAACTGCCGCTCCTGCTGACCCACCTATCCAAGGCCGAGCGCAAAGAGCACGTCCAGGCGGCGCTTGCTGTCGTCGGCCTGGCCCATCGCGCCAAACATTTTCCCCGCACCCTGTCCGGCGGCGAACAGCAACGGGTTGGCATCGCCCGCGGCATTGTCACCGACCCCACCCTCCTCCTGTGTGACGAGCCCACCGGCGATCTTGATCGCAAGGCGGGTGACGGCATCCTCGATCTGCTGCAAGCCCTCAACCGCGAACACGGCAAGACCATCATCATGGTAACGCACGATCCGCACGCATCCAAGCGAGCCGGACGAACCGTCTATCTCGACAAAGGCCAGCTCGGCAACGAACCGCTCAAATGAAATTCGCCCATCTGATTTGGAGCAATCTCAAGCGCAAGAAGCTGAGGAGCTTCCTGACCCTCCTCTCGATTCTGGTGGCCTTCATATTGTTCGGGCTGCTGATGGCGATCAAACAGGCCCTTTCCGGCGGCGTGGCATTGGCGGGGGCCGACCGCCTCATGGTGCGCGACAAGGTTTCCATCATCCAGTTCCTGCCCGTGAGCTACAAGGCGCGCATGGAGCGGATCCCCGGCGTCTCCCTCGTCACCCATCAAACCTGGTTCGGCGGCGTCTATCAGGACCCGAAAAACTTCTTCATGCAAACCCCCGTCATTCCCGATGAATTCCTCGAGATTCATCCCGAGTTCGTCCTCGCGCCGGAACAGAAAAAGGCCTGGCTCCAAACCCGCACCGGCGCGATAGTGGGCCGGAAAACCGCCGATCGTTTCCACTGGAAGATCGGCGACAAGATCCCCATTAAATCCGCCATCTTTCCAAAGGAGGACGGCAACGATGTTTGGGAATTCGACATTGTCGGCATCTATGACGGGCGGGACAAAGGCACGGACACCACGCCGATGTTTTTCCGCTACGATTATTTCGATGAAGCACGCACCTCCTGGGCCAAAGGGCAGGTGGGCTGGTACACCATTCGCATCCAGGATCCGGCCCAAGCGGCCGAAGTGGCGAAACGGGTTGACCGGGAATTTGAAAACTCCTCCTCGGAGACCAAGACCGAGCCGGAAGGCGCGTTCCTTCAGGGCTGGGCCAGCCAAATCTGCAACATTACGATAATCGTCGGCTCCATTTTGGGGGCGGTCTTTTTCACGATGCTCCTGGTCTCCGGCAACACCATGGCCCAATCCGTGCGGGAGCGGACGGGCGAACTGGGAGTGCAGAAGGCCATCGGCTTCACCAACGCCCAGATCGTTTCGCTGGTCCTCGCCGAATCCTGTCTGCTCACCGTCCTCGGCGCGGCGCTGGGTCTCGGGCTGGCTTGGATGCTGTGCTCGCGCGGCGATCCCACCGGGGGCCTGTTGCCGTTGTTCTTTCTCCCCACCCCTGATCTGTTCCTCGGCCTGGGCATCAGCCTGGTGCTCGGTTTGGCGACGGGATTTTTCCCCGCCCTCTCAGCCATGAGGCTGCAAGTGGCCGACGCCTTAAGGAGGATGTAATATGGCCGGCCCCATCAATTGGCTTCTGCAAATCGCGTCCATCACCAAATTCGGGATGCTCAGCATTCCCCGCCGGCGCGGCGCGGTCGCGGCCACGGTCATTGGCATTGCCGGCGTTGTGACCGTCCTTGTGGGCGTCCTCTCCATCGCGGCCGGTTTCAAGCAGGCCATGACCGCTTCCGGCTCGCCGGACACCGCGATAGTGCTGCGAAGCGGGGCCGACAGTGAAATGGTCAGCGGCTTGTCGCGCGATGAAACCCGCGTCATTGGAGACTCCCCCGGCGTGGCCCGCTCGGCGCAAGGACCTCGTTCCTCCGCCGAACTTTTCGTCATCATCGACATCCCGAAACGCTCCAGCGGAGGGGACGCCAACGTTCCGTTGCGCGGCGTCGAGCGCTCCGCCTTCCAGGTCCACGACGACTTCAAAATCATCCGCGGCAGAATGTTTGACTGGGGCAAGAACGAAGTGGTTGTCGGCAGCGGGGCCGCCCGGGAATTCGCCGGGCTGGACGTCGGCTCCTCCATCAAGGTCGGTCGCGCCGAGTGGCCGGTGGTGGGGATCTTTACCGCCAACGGCGGGGTGGCGGAATCGGAGGTTTGGACGGGCGCGACCGTTCTCCAGGAAACTTACCATCGCGGCGACAGCTTCCAATCCGTGCAGGCAAAACTCGTTTCCCCCGGCGCTTATGAGCAATTCAGGGATGCGCTCGCCTCGAACCCGCAACTGAACGTCAAAGTCCAGCGCCAGACCGAGTATTACGTCGAGCGATCCGAAACCATGACGCGGCTGATCACAACGCTGGGCTTCCTCATCGCGTTTCTCATGGCCATCGGCGCTGTCTTTGGCGCGTTGAACACCATGTACAGCGCCGTCTCCACCCGAACGCGGGAAATCGGGACCCTGCGCGCGCTCGGTTTCGGCGCCGGGGCGGTCGTGGTGGCATTGATGATTGAGTCCCTGGCCCTGGCCCTGATTGGCGGGGCGATTGGCGGCAGCATGGCCTATTTTGCCTTCAACGGATTTCACACTTCGACCATGAATTTTCAGAGCTTCAGCCAGGTGGCCTTTGCCTTCCGCGTCACTCCGCAATTATTGCTTCGCGGGATCATTTGGGCTGCCATCATTGGGCTTATCGGCGGCCTGTTTCCCGCCCTCCGCGCCGCCCGCCTGCCCATCGCCGCCGCCCTGCGCGAACTGTGACGGAGGGTGTGGTTAAACCCGCCGGTCAAAACAGGCAAGGATGCGGGTGCTCCCCACAAGCGTTTGACCGGCAGCCGCAATCAGACCCCAAGTTCCTGGAATTCGGACATGATCCCTTTTCCGCCGGAATTTCGCACTGTTAGATAGAAAGGCAATTATGAAACGAACTATCTTAATTCTGGCGGGCCTGGCAGCCATCAGCGGCCTGGCGATTCATTATACGGTACAATCCTCCAAGCAAAGCGCGGCTTCAGCAGCGCCTGCGGTGGCTGAATCTGCGGCTGATCCGGCAACGGCGGCTGCGCCGAAGACGAAGCCGCGTCAAGTGGCGCAACGCGAAGCGCCCGCGGAAAACGCCGTTTCCAATCAGGCCTCTTCCGCCCCGGCGCCGGGGAGCGTGGAAGCGATTGCGTTCACGGCGGCCATCGACACTTTGGTGTCGCCGCACGCCACGTGGGCCGAGAAACAGGCGGCATGGAAGCAATTGTTGGATTCAGGCCGCCTCGCGGACGCAGCCGCCGAATTGGAGCAGCGCATGGCCAACGACCCGAAGAACGCGTTGTATCCGGCCGCGCTCGGCCAGGCCTATCTCAAGCTGTGCGCCACGACCACGGACGTTCGGGCGCAGGCGATTTGGGCGATGAACGCCGACGTGGATTTTGAGACGGCGCTGAACCTTGATCCGTCGAATTGGGACGCGCGCTACACCAAGGCGGTGGCGATGTCGTACTGGCCCTCCAATCTGAACAAGGGCGATGAAGTGATCCAGCAGTTTAACACGCTGATCGCGCAGCAGGAACAACAGCCGCCCCAGCCGCAGTTCGCGCAGACTTACGAATGGCTGGGCAAGCAATACCAGAAAGCCGGCCAGACGGACGCCGCCCAGCAGGTTTGGCAACGCGGGGCCGCGCTCTATCCGGACAATCAATCCCTGCAAAGCCTGCTCGCGGCGTCCGCTACGGCGCAGCAGTAATCTGCTTTCAACCGGGGCCCGAAATGAATACGCTCGGCCATAATATGAACCGCGAGCCAGACAGCGCAGCGCCGAGTCGCGAAGAGGCGCTGTTCGACGCCGCGCTGGCTCTCCCGCCGGAACAACGCGCCGCCTATCTTGACAAAGAATGCGGGCAGGACGCGGCCTTGCGCCAGCGCGTGGAGGCGTTGCTCAAGGCCTACGGCCAATCAGACGGTTTCCTGGAAGCGGCGGCGGGACCGTCGGGCACGAGGGTCACGGCTGTTCCGCCCGCGGAAAATCCGGGCGACGTCATCGGGCGCTATAAAATCCGCGAGAAGCTCGGCGAAGGCGGCTGCGGGGTGGTGTATGTGGCCGAACAAGCCGAACCAGTGCGGCGGCGGGTGGCGCTGAAGGTGATCAAACTGGGAATGGACACCCGCACGGTGATTGCGCGATTCGAGGCCGAACGCCAGGCCCTGGCGATGATGGACCATCCCAACATCGCCAGGGTTCTGGACGCGGGCACGACCGCAAAAGGGCGGCCCTATTTCGTCATGGAACTGGTGCGCGGGATCAAGATCACGGATTACTGCGACCAGAACAATCTGGACACCGGGGAACGCATTCGATTGTTCATCCAAGTTTGCCACGCCGTGCAACACGCCCATCAAAAGGGCATCATCCATCGCGATCTCAAGCCATCCAACATACTGGTCACGCTGCACGACGGCGTGCCCGTGCCGAAAGTGATTGATTTTGGGATCGCCAAGGCGACGGAAGGCCGGCTGACCGACCAGACGATTTACACACAACTCTACGAGTTCATCGGCACGCCCGCATACATCAGCCCGGAACAGGCGGAGATGAGCGAGCTGGACATAGATACGCGCACCGACATTTACAGCCTGGGCGTGCTGCTCTACGAATTGTTCACCGGCAAAACGCCGTTCGATTCGCAGGAACTTCTCCGGTCCGGCCTGGACGAGATGCGGCGGACGATTCGGGAGAAGGAACCGCTCTCGCCCTCGACGCGCCTCAGCTCGATGGCCGATGCGGACTTGACGACGACCGCCAAACGCCGCCGGGCCGAAGCGCCGCGCCTGGTGCATTTCATCCAGGGCGATTTGGACTGGATCGTGATGAAGGCGCTGGAGAAAGATCGCACGCGGCGTTTTGACACCGCGAACGCGCTGGCGGCGGACTTGCAGCGATTCCTCAACAATGAGCCGGTGGAGGCGCGCCCGCCGAGCAATGTCTATCGCTTCCAGAAGCTGGTGCGGCGAAACAAAATGGCGTTCGCGGCGGTTTCCGGGATCGTGGCGGCGCTGGCCCTGGGCCTGGTCGTATCGCTGAATTTGTATATCAAGGAAAAGGCGGCTTTGCGCCGCGCCCTCCAGGTCGAACAAGAGGAAGTGGGCTTGCGCAAACAGGCGGAGGCGGGTTTGGAGATCGAGCGCAAACAGCGGGAGTACGCGGAAATCGGCAACAAACTGTGGCGGGCCGGTGTGCTGATGAGCCAGGACCAATTTGACCAGGCCGAGGAACTGATGAAGGAGGTTCCGCCCATTCCGCAGAGCGCCGCCATTTATAACGTCATGGGGATGTACCAGGCGCGTTGGGGAAAGCTGGCCAAAGCCATCACCAACTACGCCAAATGCGCGACCGCGCAGCCGACCAACGATATCGGCTTTCACTGCCTGCTGCCGCTGCTGGCGCAGACGGGGCGCACCAACGACTTCGAAGAGTGGCGGTGGAAGGCGCTGGACCAATTCGGGTCCACGACCGATGCGGAGGTGGCCGAACGGATGGCCCTGGATTGCCTGATCCTGCCGGCATCGAACGAGGTCGCGCAACGCGCAGTAAAAATGCTTGACAATACCGCGGCCACGCCGCCCCGGCCGTCGGCCGAGTTCGTGAAGGGACTGGCGGAGTATCGCCAGGGACAATTTTCCCGCGCCGCCGCGCGCCTCGAAAAAGCGGTCTATCTCCAGACGAACAACAACACGGCGAGGCAAGCCCAGATGATCCTGGCCATGGCCCGCAGCAAGCTGGGCAAGGCCGATGACAGCGCGATCCTCAACGACAAGGAGTTTTCGCTCAGCGGAGGCGATTGGAACGAGCAAATGACCAGCATGCTGTTTGCCCACGAGGCGCGGAGCGTCATTGTCAAATGAACGAGGTCACGCAACTTCTCCAGGCCATGGACAGGGGCGACGCAAAAAGCGCCGACGAACTGCTGCCATTGGTCTATGAAGAACTGCGCAAGCTGGCCGCTTCCAAGATGGCCCGCGAAGCGCCGGGACAGACCTTGCAGCCGACCGCGCTGGTGCATGAGGCGTGGCTGCGACTGGCGGGCGGCGCGTCCCCGCGGTTTAATGGCCGCGCGCATTTTTTTGGCGCGGCGGCGGAGGCGATGCGGCGCATCCTGATCGAACGGGCGCGGCGCAAGGCGGCCCGACGCCACGGCGGCGGCCAGCAGCGCGTGGACATTGACGAAATTGAAATCGCCGCGCCCGCCCAGGAAGACGAACTGCTGGCGGTCAATGACGCGCTGGACAAATTCGCCGCGCTGGATGCGCCAAAGGCCGGGTTGGTCAAATTGCGTTTCTTTGCCGGATTGACCCTGGAGCAGGCGGCCGGGGTGCTGGGCATCTCCGAGCCAACCGCCAAGCGATGGTGGGCCTATGCGCGGGCCTGGTTGTTTGAAGAATGCAAGGCTGCTGTGTTATCCCATAAATAACAGGTCTGTTCGAGCGAAAGGCTTGTCAGAAGGTCCAAACCGGACAACCATGTTGCGGATAAGATGAATTTCAGGACGCGATTGTACAAACCGGCCCTGCTGGGGCTGGCGGCCGTTCTGTTTTGCGTCGTGGCGCAAATGCAGGCACGGCTCAATGTGGACCGCAAGGAGATGGGGTTGACCAAGATGGACCCGCTGGAGAATGCGCCGCCCGCACTGGCTTTTACAACGGTCGCCCTGGGCGGCTTTCGCGGGCTGATTGCCAACGCCCTTTGGATGCGGTTGTCCAATTTGCAGGAAGAGGACAAGTATTTCGAAATGGTGCAACTGGCCGATTGGATCACCAAGCTGCAGCCGCACATGGTGGCGGTCTGGCAATTCCAGGCCTGGAACATGGCCTACAACATCTCGGTCAAGTTCAAGAGCCACGAAGACCGATGGCATTGGGTGCAGCGGGGCATTGAATTGTTGCGCGATGAGGGCTTGCATTATAATCCCAATGAAACGCGGATCTATCGCGACCTTTCCTGGCTTTATCAGCACAAAATCGGCGCCTACCTCGATGACGCGCACATGCTTTACAAACTGCGCTGGGCGCAGGAGATGCAGGGCGTCCTGGGCGGCCGGCCGGATTTCAAGGAGTTGCTGGACCCCACCACGCCTGAAGCCAGGGAACGGGTGCGCAAGTTGCGGGAGGTTTATAAAATGGACCCGAAAATCGTCCAGCAGGTTGATGAGGAATACGGCCCGTTCGACTGGCGTTTGCCGGACGCCCACGCGGTCTATTGGGCGGAATTGGGCCGCAGGTACGGCAGGCCGGAGGAACAGGAAACGTTGCGCCGCTCCGTCTATCAGAGCCTGCAGCAGATGGGCATTCGCGGAGGCGCTCTCGACAGTTCGGTGACGAACGTGACGGCGGAGAATTTCATTCTTTGGCCCAATCTGGATCAGATCCCGACCATCAGCGCCTCTTACGAAAAGATGATTGCCGAGGAGACCAACAATCCGATCGGCCTGCAACAGAACATGGAGAATGCGCACAAGAATTTTCTCAAGCAGGCCGTTTACATGCTTTACGAGGATGGCCGCGAACAAAAGGCGCGGTATTGGTTCAATTATTTGAAAACCATCTACACCAATGCCTTCGTTTTCAATGAGGCCAGGATGAGCCTGGACGATTACGCGGTGAGCCAGATCGCGACAGACATTAACGAAACGGACATGAACAAAATCGAGGCCAGCATCCTGGCCATGTTTGACCGGGAATTCATTTGTCTGATCCGGGACAACGACTCCCAGGCCGTCAATTACAATAACATGGCGAAAAAAATCTGGACCTATTATGACTTGAAAACAAAGGCCTCCGCCCAGGAGCGGGTGGGCTTGAAGCCGCTCGCGCAATTGCAACAGTTTGAGTTGAACAAAGCTCTGGATTCGAAAACCGGCCTGCCGCCGCAGGCCGCCACCATTCTGCGCACGAAACTTAATTTGCCGCCGCCCCAGGCGCCTCCGTCCGCCACCGCGCCCGGCCCGGCCGCCGCCGCGGGGCCTTAGCCTGTCCGGAACGAAATTCTGGTGATTAAATCGCGTCCGAAACTGTTTTGCAGCCGCTCGAGGATTTCCCGGCGGCGATACCGCACAATTTCATCCAGCCACACGCTGCTGTCCACTGTGACGAACAAGGTGCCTTTGCGGATGCCGGTGGGCTGGGCGTGGGCCACGATGTTGGGGTCGAGTTGATGATTCCACACTTTGAGAATCTCCGCTTCCGCCTGCCGGCTGTCGATGCGCAATCCGGCCAGGACGCGCGGCATGATGTCGGCGGCGGGCCGCGCGGAGGGCTGCCGTCCCCGTTCCGTTGCGCTCCAATCCCAGCGCCGCCATTGTGCCAGCGCCCGTTGCCGGGGAGTCGGCGCAGGCGCGGCAGGGCGGAAATGGCGATACGGGAACGATTGGTTCACGTCTCCACCGTAGCAAAGCGGGGCGCGGAATTCAACGGCAATGATCCAAGCCGCGGATGGATTCTCATTGCCCGCCACACCCCTTTCCGGTTAAAACCGCAGACGCCATGACGACCGGCATCCGCATCAAAGACCTTCCAAAAAATGAAAGGCCACGCGAACGCCTGGCCGTATCGGGCGCGGAAGCGCTCAGCCCCGCCGAATTGATTGCCATTCTTTTGCGCACCGGCATGAAAGGCCGCTCGGCAATTGAAATTGCCGGACAATTGGTCCACCAACACAAGTCGCTCGACGTCCTGTCCCGCGCCTCTCTGGAAGAATTGGAATCCGTCAAAGGCATTGGCCCCGCCAAAGCCGTCACTTTGAAAGCCGCCTTTACCCTGGCCCGGTGTCTGGCCCGGGAATTGCAGGGAGAAGCGCCCCTGCTCGACAGCCCGGAGCGGATCGCCGACTATTTGCGCGAGGACAACCGGGCCTACACGGTCGAACAGTTCCAAGCCGTGCTCCTCAACACGCGGCGCAAACTCATTCGCGTGGACCTCATCTCCCACGGCCTTCTCGATTCGCTCCTGGTCCATCCCCGCGAAGTTTTCAAGCGCGCCATCGCCGCCAACGCCTCGGCCCTGGTCCTGGTCCACAACCATCCCAGCGGCGACCCGACCCCTTCCGAAGCGGACATCCGGACGACCCGCGATCTCATCCGCGCCGGCCAGCTTTTAAAAATCGAGGTGCTCGATCACATCATCCTCGGCCGGCGCACCGCCGAAAACGGCCGGGATTACGCCTCCCTGCGTGAATTGGGCTTTTTCAACGCCTGAAGCGGAAATGATTCATCCCACCGCCATCGTTCATCCGGAAGCGCAACTGCACCCGAGCGTTGAGATCGGGCCTTACGCCGTGATCGACGGGCATGTTTCCATGGGGCCGGGCTGCCGCGTCGGTCCGCACGTTTATCTGACCGGCCGGACGCGCATCGGGGCCAACAACCGCTTTTACGCGGGGTGCGTCGTGGGCGAGGCCCCGCAAGACGTCAAATACAAGGATGAGCCGTCCGAATTGCGCATGGGCGACAACAATCTGGTGCGCGAAGGCGCCACGGTGCATCGCTCGGCCAAAGCGGGCGAGGCCACCCTCATCGGCTCGAACAATTTTTTGATGGTCAATTCCCACGTCGGGCACAACGTTGTTTTGGGCGACCACGTCATTTTGGCCAACGGCGCTTTGCTGGCCGGCCACGTTGAAGTCGGGGACCGCGCCTTCATCTCGGGCAATTGCCTGGTCCATCAATTCGTCCGTGTCGGCACGCTGGCCATCATGCAGGGCGGCTCGGCCATCAGCCAGGATTTGCCGCCTTACACCGTCGCCCGCTGGGGCAACGGCATGTGCGGATTGAACGCCATCGGCTTGCGCCGCGCCGGGTTGAGCGTGGACGAACGATTGGAGTTGAAGAAGCTTTATCACAAGCTCTTCCGCTCCGGGGAAAATTTGTCAGACGCCGTGGCCCAAGCCCGCCGGGAGTTCACCAGTGCGCCGGCCAGGGTTCTGCTGGATTTTGTCGCCTCCACCAAACGCGGCGTCTGCCGGGACGTCAGCATGATGGCCAAAGGCGAAGGAAGAATTGATGAAGGGAACATTGACTAAACCAGGCCGCCCGGTGCAAATTCGGGAGCTTTCTAATTTTGCACTTTGAACTTTAAACTTTAATATGCCGCCAAAAGCCGAAAAAGCCGCCGCCGCCGAAACCAAATCCGCCGATCCCAAGATTTCCGCCACCCGCCAGCGCGATCTGGACGCGGCCATTTCGTCCATCACCAAAGCGTACGGCGACGGCAGCATCATGCGGCTGGGCGATGCCCGCGCCAAGACGGGCATCGAGGTCATCCCCACCGGCGCGCTGTCCGTGGACCTGGCCCTGGGCGTCGGCGGCGTGCCGCGCGGCCGGGTGGTTGAAATTTTCGGCCCGGAATCATCCGGCAAGACCACGCTCATGCTCCACGTCATCGCCAACGCCCAGAAGGCCGGCGGTCTGGCCGCCTTTATCGACGCCGAGCACGCCCTGGACCCCGGCTACGCCAAAAAGCTCGGAGTTAATCTGGACGAATTGCTCGTCTCCCAGCCGGACAGCGGCGAGGAAGCCTTGAGCATTTGCGAAACCCTGGCCCGTTCCAATGCCCTGGACGTCATTGTTATTGACTCCGTCGCCGCCCTCGTGCCCAAGGCCGAATTGGAAGGCGAAATGGGCATGGCCACCATGGGCATGCAGGCGCGCCTGATGAGCCAGGCCCTGCGCAAACTCACCGCCATCCTGGCCAAGTCCAAAACCACCTGCATCTTCACCAATCAACTGCGCGAAAAAGTGGGTGTCATGTTCGGCAACCCCGAAACCACGCCGGGCGGCAAAGCCCTCAAGTTTTACGCCAGCATCCGCATCGACATCCGCCGCCGCGACACGCTCAAGGACGCGGCCGGCGTCGCCGTGGGCAACGCGGTCAAGGTCAAGATAGTCAAGAATAAAGTCGCGCCGCCGTTTGCCGAGGCCGAGTTTGAAATCATTTACGACCACGGCATCAACAAGGAGGGGAGCATTATTGAAGTCGGCATCACCCATGGCGTCGTGGATAAAAAGGGGGCGTGGCTGCAATTCGAGGGCGAGTTGATCGGGCAGGGCAAGGAAGCCGCCCGCCAGGCCCTGGCCGACAAGCCGGAACTGGCCCAAAAGATCATCGCCGCCATCATGGCCAGGCGCAATGCAGCCGCTGCGCCGGCCCCGGCGGCATAATTCAAAAGCGGTGGAGCGAGACTCGGCGGCTTCTCACCGCATAGGTAACACTTAACCGCGCTCACCCGCTGACGCCCATGAGATACAATCAACTTGTCAAAGCGATTGATTCGGCCAGCCAGCAGTTGCTCGGACGCGCCGCTGCCGTCGTCAATCAATCCCTCGTCATGCGCAACTGGCTGGTCGGCGCATACATCGTGGAGTTTGAACAGAACGGAGAAGACCGGGCCAGATACGGCGACAAACTTGTGGCGTCATTGGCAAATGACTTGCACAAACGTGGTTTGCAAGGCTTCTCCCTGAGCAATTTGAAGAGCTATCGGCAGCTTTACAAAACGTATCCACAAATTAGCCGACAATGTCTGGCTTTTCCAGCCTCAAGCAGATTCCTGAAATAAGCCAGACACTGTCTGGCCAATTGAAGATTTCCGCACCAGTGGTGCGGAAATCCACATCCCACGTCACCCCGCTTTCCTCAAACGCTGTACTCCACTTTTCGTGGTCTCAAATTCTCGAACTCATCCGCATCGAAGACCCGCTCAAGCGCGCCTTCTACGAAAACGAATGTCTCAAGGGCAACTGGTCCGTCCGCCAGCTTCAACGCCAGATCGGCTCACTCCTGTTCGAACGCACCGGACTTTCTAAAAATAAAAGCGCTGTCATCCAGCGCGCTCAACGCCAGGAATTGCCTCAATCCATCGAAGACTTGATTCGCGACCCCTACGTCCTCGAATTCACCGGCCTCGCCGAACTGCAGCAATACACTGAGAGCGATCTGGAAACCGCCCTGCTTGACCACTTGCAAAAATTCCTCCTCGAACTTGGCGCGGGCTTTCTCTTCGAGGCCCGGCAGCGCCGCATCACCGTCGGCAACGAGCACGACTACATTGACCTCGTTTTCTGCCATCGCCATTTGCGTTGTCATGTTCTGCTCGACTTCAAGACCCGTCCGTTTCGCCACGGCGACGCCGGCCAGATGAACTTTTACCTGAACTGGTGGAAACAAAACGTGACCCGCGCCGATGAGCAACCGCCCATTGGCATCCTGTTGTGCAGCGATAAAGACCACACCAAAGTCGAATTTGCCACCGCTGGCATGGCCAATAAACTTTTCGTTTCCCGCTACCTCACGCTGCTGCCCTCTGCCGAACAATTGCAGCGTTTTGTCGAAACCGACCGCGCCCGGGTCGAAGCCGCGATGGAACAGCACGCCCGGACCGGCGCTAAACCGACGATGGCAAAAGGCAAACCGAAGAAAGCCTAACTCTCGAGGTCGGGGCTGCTCCAACCCTGATCTGTTACGGCGATGGATGCGCCGTTACCGTCTGGCGAACACGCCCCCGGAGAAGTCGGCTATTCGGACGATTTGTCACTTATTTCTGGATTTGTGGCTGGCCAAACCGCTCGGTGTCATAGAACCGATTCAAACGTTTGAGGACTTTCATGACAAATAGGGCAGATTTACTGACATTTGCCAATAGATATTCAGCGGCGGTGCAAAATCAAGCGTTGAATGCGATTCCGATCCTCGATCACGACGTAAACAATCCCGCCCTTTGGGCGCGATTGTTTACTTCAGTCCGTCCAAGGCGAGATTAAGGCGCAGAACATTAACCCCGGGGTCTCCAAGAAATCCGAGGTCCGCCGGGTCCGTGTATTGGGCAATGAGCGCAGCCACGTCCTCCACTTTCAAGCCGCGCGCTTTGGCCACGCGGAGGGCTTGTATTTGGGCATTCTCCACGCTGATATGCGGGTCAAGGCCGCTGGCCGACGCGGTCACGGCATCGGCGGGCACGGGCGCGTTCGCCTCCAGGCTTTGGCTGTTTTGCGCCCGATAATCCGCCACGTTTTGCTTGATCGTATCGGCCAGTTTTTGCGAGGTCGGCCCCAGGTTGCTGCCGCCCGAACTGGTCGAGTCGTAGCCGTTGCCGGCGGCGGAAGGCCGCGGATGAAAATACTTGTCGGCGCTGAAATTCTGGCCGATCAACTTCGAGCCGACCACTGTTCCCTTCGCGTCAACAATCAGGCTGCCGTTGGCTTTGCCGGCAAAAAGCGCCTGGCCGATTCCGAAGACGATCAGCGGATAAATCCCGCAGCAGACAACGGCCAGAATCAAGGTCGAGAAAATGGCGCCGCGCAGTTCAGCAAGGAATTCTTTCATGGGTCAAACAAATTTCAGGGCGGTTATAATGAGATCAATGGCTTTGATGCCCGCGAACGGGATGATCACCCCGCCCAGGCCGTAGATGAGCAGGTTGCGCTGCAGGATGGCCAGCGCGCCAATCGGTTTGTACTTTACTCCGCGCAAGGCCAGCGGAATGAGGGCGATGATGATGAGCGCGTTAAAGATGACGGCGCTCAAAATCGCGCTCGTCGGGCTGTGCAGGTTCATGACGTTGAGCGGCGCGATGGCGGGGAAAGTCGTCATCAGCATGGCCGGAACAATGGCAAAATATTTGGCGACATCGTTGGCGATGCTGAAGGTCGTCAGCGAACCTCGCGTGATGAGCAGTTGTTTTCCGATCTCGACGATCTCAATGAGCTTGGTGGGATTGCTGTCCAGATCGACCATGTTGCCGGCTTCGCGCGCGGCTTGTGTGCCGGTGTTCATGGCCACGCCGACGTCCGCCTGGGCCAGGGCGGGCGCGTCATTGGTGCCGTCGCCGGTCATGGCCACGAGATGCCCGGCGGCCTGTTCTTCGCGGATGCGTTTGAGTTTCTGTTCGGGCGTGGCCTGGGCCATGAAATCGTCCACCCCGGACTCGGCGGCGATGGCGGCGGCGGTCAATTGATTGTCGCCGGTGATCATGACGGTGCGAATGCCCATCTTGCGCAATTGGGCGAAGCGTTCCTTGATGCCGCCTTTGACCACGTCCTTCAGTTGCACGACCCCGAGCACGTCGCGCCCCTCGGCCACAACGAGCGGAGTGCCGCCCGAGCGCGAAATTTCTTCGACCGTGTCATTGACCTGTTGCGGAAACTTGCCCCCCGCCTGGTCCACATAAACGGAAATGGCCTGGGCGGCGCCTTTGCGGATGCTGCGGGCCGGTTGCGCGCCCAAGGCCGGAAAATCGACGCCGCTCATGCGCGTTTGCGCGGTGAACGCGATAAATTGCGCCTGGCTTTGCGCCACTTCGCGGCCGCGCAGGTTGAATTTTTCCTTGGCCAGCACAACAATCGAGCGGCCTTCCGGCGTTTCGTCGGCCAGCGAAGCCAGTTGCGCGGCGTCGGCCAGGCGGTCCGGCTTGACGGCGGGCGCGGGAATAAAAGCGGTGGCCATGCGGTTGCCCAGCGTGATCGTGCCGGTTTTATCGAGCAGCAGCACGTCCACGTCCCCCGCCGCCTCGACCGCGCGTCCGCTCATGGCCAGCACATTGCGGCGGGTCAGACGGTCAATGCCGCTGATGCCAATGGCGCTGAGCAATCCGCCGATGGTGGTCGGGATCAAACAGACCAGCAAGGCGACCAGCACCGGCACGGAAAAAACCGTTTCGGAGTAAATGCCGAAGGGCTTGAGCGTGACGCAGACCAGCAGGAAAATAAAGGTCAGCGCCGCCAGCAGAATGGTCAGGGCGATTTCGTTGGGTGTTTTTTGGCGCCTGGCCCCCTCCACCATGGCAATCATCCGGTCCAAAAACGTGTTGCCTTTTTCCGAGGTGATGCGAACGACGATGCGATCACTCAAGACCCGCGTGCCGCCCGTCACCGCGCTGCGGTCGCCGCCGCTTTCGCGTATGACGGGCGCCGATTCGCCCGTGATGGCCGCCTCATCGACGCTGGCAATGCCTTCCACCACGTCGCCGTCAGCGGGGATGATGTCGCCCGCTTCGCACACCACCAGGTCGCCCTTCTGCAAGTCCGTGGCCGGCACCGGTTCCTCGTGCTTGTCGCGCAAGCGTCGGGCGATGGTTTCCTTGCGGCTTTTGCGCAAGCTGTCGGCCTGCGCCTTGCCCCGACCTTCGGCGACGGCTTCGGCGAAATTGGCAAAGAGGACGGTGAACCACAGCCAGAGCGCCAGTTGAAAAATAAATCCCCGATCCGTTTTTGACGTGAAAATGCCGGCGGTGGTCAGGGCCGCCCCGACCATGGTGACGAACATGACCGGGTTCTTGATCATAAGCCGGGGATTGAGCTTTTTGAACGAGCCGACCAGGGCCGGCCCGGCGATGTCCCAGTCAAATAGAGAAGGAGCCTTATGCGTCATAAATTATAGAGTTTGCCCTGGAGGGTGAGGAAGTGCTCGACGATGGGTCCGAGGGTGAGCGCCGGCAGGAAATTCAGCGCGCCCACCAGCAGCACGGTGCCGAGGACCAGCACCACAAACGTCACGCCGGAAACGGGGAAAGTCCCGGCGCTGGGCGGCGAAATCTTCTTTTGCGCGAGAGAACCGGCCAGGGCCAGGATCGGCACGATCATGAGAAAGCGCCCGATCAGCATGGCCAGACCAATGGTGGTATTCAGCCAGGGCGTATTGGCGTTCAGCCCGGCAAACGCGCTGCCGTTATTGCCGTTGGCCGAACTGAAAGCGTAAAGTATCTCGCTCAGGCCATGCGGCCCGGCATTGCTCCGGGCGTCCAGTCCCCATTTGCTGACCGAGGCCCACGCGGCGAAGCCCAGAATGGACACCGCCAGCACCAGCAGCGCCAGCATGGCCATCTTCACGTCGTAGGACTGGATTTTTTTGCCGAGATATTCCGGCGTGCGGCCCACCATCAAACCGGCGATGAACACCGCCAGCACCACGAAGACCAACATGCCGTACAATCCCGCCCCCACCCCGCCAATAATGATTTCGCCCAGTTGGATGTTGAAAAGCGGTACGAATCCGCCCAGAGCGGTCAGGGAATCGTGCATGGTATTGACCGCCCCGCAGGAAGCGTCGGTCGTGACGGTGGTGAAGAGCGCGGAATTGAAAATGCCAAAGCGGACTTCCTTGCCTTCCATATTGCCGCCGGCGGCGGCGACGCCCAAATGCTGGTGAATCGGATTGCCCGCCGTTTCCGCCCACCAGCAAATCAGCACCCCGGCCATAAACAGGACCATCATCGCCGCCCAAACGGACCAGCCGTGCGCCTGGTTCTTGCTCATGCGGCCAAGGTAATAGGTCAGCCCGCTGCCAATGGAGAAAATGGCGAGCATCTGGATGAAATTCGAGAGCGGGGTCGGGTTCTCGAAGGGATGGGCGGCGTTGGCGTTGGTGTAGCCGCCGCCGTTGGTGCCCAGCATCTTGATGGCCACTTGCGAGGCCATGGGGCCTTGCGGAATCGATTGGTCGGTGACGGTTTGCTCCTCCATGACCGATTTGCCGTCAGGCCCCTTGATCGTTTCCCCCTTGTCATTTTTCTTCTCGACGGTGATTTTCATCGGCTCGACCAGTTTGGCCGTGGTGTAAGGCTTGAAATTCTGGATCATGCCCTGCGAAACCAGGAAGACGGCGATGACGATGCAAAGCGGCAGGAGCAGGTAATAGGTCGTGCGCACCAGATCCACCCAGAAATTGCCGATGGTTTTGGCCGAGTGCCGCGTCACGGCCCGCACCAGCGCCGCGGCGATGGCAATGCCCGTCGCGGCCGAGGTGAAGTTATGAATGACAAGCGCGACCATCTGCGAGAGATAGGACATGGTGGATTCGCCCGTGTAAGCCTGCCAGTTGGTATTGGTGGCGAAACTGACGGCGGTGTTGAAGGACAAATCGGGGGTAAGGTTGTCAAAACCCTGCGGATTCATCGGCAGGTGTTTTTGCAGCCGCAGAATGGCATAGGTGAACAAACACCCCACCAGGCTGAAGAGCAGCATGGCGAAGGTGTATTGCAGCCAGCCCTGCTCGCGCCTGGCATCCACGCCCATGACCCGGTAGGTCAGGCGTTCGCAGGGGCGGAGGATGGGATCGAACCAGGTTTTTCCATCGGCATCCAGGACCTGGCAAAGATAGAGGCCCATCGGTTTGGTGATCGCCGCCAGCAGGGCGACATAGCAGGCCAGTTGCAACCAGTCAATAACACGCATAAGAAGCCCTAAAATTTTTCGGGCCAAACCATGGCCACGAACAGATAAACGAAGAGCAACAGGGAGATAATTCCGACGACGATGTTTTCCATGGTCCTCCTAAATTTTTTCGCAAAAGCGGGCATAAAGCGCCGCCAGCGCAAAAAATGCGATCATCACTGCGATAAAGATCAAATCATTCATAAAAATTTCCGGCGCGCCATGCGCCTCTGACTTCGGCAACCATGCCACGCGGACGCGCGGGGCGTGAATTAAAATCCGGCTGGAAAATGTTAAGAAAGTGTTAAAATCAAGGGAGCGCGTGCGTCTCGCGCGCCGTGTTTGGCGTCCCGCCGAACACATCTTCTCCCGGCAACGCAGTTCCAATTTCAAATTTCAATTCCCAATTCGCCTGTTGGAAACAAAAATCCGCGACTGCGCGGGACCCATTTCCAATCATAACGACAGGCACAGGGCAAACGCATCAATATTCTCCGGGTCACGCGTCAGGCTCTCATTAACACCGCGGCTTTAGCCCGGTGTCATGACTGGTCTGCGACATTGTTAACCGGGTTTCCAACGGTTTTCCGATCGACGGTAAGCCGTTAAAACGGCTGGACTTCGCCTTACGCCTCCTCGACACCGGGCTAAAGCCGCCGTGTTAATGAGAAACGCCAAGATTTAGATGCGTCTGCCCTGACGACAGGCATTGAAGCTGCGCATTTAACCGCGCAGACTCGAAATTGACAATACTATTTATCAGCAGTCCTCACACGTCACCCCGGCCTTGATTATCAAGGCTTTGCAGCGTTTCCCGTCTGCCTGAATCATCCCGAATCTGCCCGAAAATTGCCAAACAGTATCAGATTACAGTTATCAGATTTGGCCGAAACAAAAAAGGCGGCGCTGCCGATAAAGTCAAAGCTGGGCCGTAAACTCGTCCACCGTGATTCCCGCCGCGCGAATCAAACTGCGCAACGTGCCTTTGGCAACCTCCTTGTGGTCGGGAATGGAGAGCGTCGTAATTTCGCCCTCTTTGACCATGATGATGTGACTGCCGCGTTGACGCACAACCTCCCAGCCGAGTTTTTCAAACACCCGGATGGCCTTGCGTCCGCTTAATATCGGAAGGGCGGGCATTAGACGAGCACTTCGACTTGGCGTGTTTCCACCGTGAGCGGCAGTCCGCGCTCGGCCCTGACCTCCAAACAAAGCGCAATTGCCTCTTCAATATTCTTAATTGCTTGTTCTTTCGTCTTGCCCTGGCTGACACAACCCGGGATTGCCGGGCATTCAACCACCCAAACGCCGTCCTCGTCGCGGTCTATGGTAACTGAAAGTTTCATGTTTCGAGTTTAACAGCTATTGGCCGTTTTTCAAAGCATTTGCTTACTCCGCTTTGCACTGTGCTCGACGCCGTGTCTGTCCCCCTCGTCTCATGCCCGCCAACCCCGCGCCAGCCGGATCGACTCCGGTTGCCCAGGTATCAGCAAACACTCTCGGACAGCGTCACGTCGCACGAACCGCCAAACTTTGGCAATTCGTGAAAGGGTCCGTCCTGAAAAGCAGGTGAAGTGCTCGCCGATTGGCAGGAAAATAAGCCGGCGAACTCTTTTCCGCATTCCTCCCCCGAACTGCTTTCGGGGTTCCCCTGCCGAATCTTCGTTGCCTTGTTCTTATGTCTTTGCCGCGCAAGGCCTTAAACCTGTTTTCAAAAGAAATCACAACTTTTTTCAAAAGTTTTTCAAAAATCTGTTGACGAAAGAATATGTTAACTGTATAGTTTGTCTAATGAATGACAAATTAAGGCAATCTGAAAGGAAAGGCTGAAGTTGTGAAGAACCGAATCGGAGCCGGAAGGGGATTTAAGCTGTGGTCATATCGCGCCACCGCTGCTTTGCACAGGCAGGCTTGTCGCGCCGTCTTGTCCCGCCCTGGCCGCTTCGGCGACGGCGGAAGCCGTATGCGGCGAAGGCGGTTCAAATTCGGTCCAACCGATGCTTTTGGGCAAAATGCCAGGAAAATCCATGCAATTGGTTTACAATGAATGCTTTACGACTCAAATGTGCGGGTGCTTCGGTTCGGCCCAGTTCGAGTCAGTTCGACCCAGTTCGACCAAAAAATAAATCCGAAAGTATGGGCCATATCAGAAAAATCGTCCCGGTTGCCGGTGCAACTCAAGGCTGTGGTCAAATCGAGAAAGGCTTGCCGCGCCGTCTTGTCCGTAGCGGCATCGCCAAAGGAGGAAACCATTGCGGCAAAGGCGGGTCAAACCGATTGCGAAGGCCATTGCGGTTCATCTGATCCAAGGTCGAAAAATCCAACTTAATCCAAGTTAATCCAACCAAATCCAACCAAATCGCACCATTGTGAAACATTTTTTTATGCAAAAATCAACCCTGCTTCCACCTTTGCTCCGCCAAGCGGAGCCACACGCCGGAACGGCGCAAACAGATTCGACTTTATCGTTAATGTTAGATTGTCAAACCAGTCAAAGTGCGTCAAAGTGGGTCAAACCGATATTCTTAAATAACTAACTATGAACTACTTGCAAAGGCTGAAAACTCAATTTTTCGATTTTACCGCTGGTATCAGCTAAAGAAATGGGGCCGTTCAGAACTGTCAATTGTCAATTAAGCTGGCATCGGCGCGGCATTCTCCCTTTAAATATTGCTGTATGGACGATGCGCAGAGGAGACGTCAGACTGGGCTGATCTGCCTTGGCCTGGCGCTGGCGGTTCTGGCGGCTTATGCTCCGGTTTGGCGCGCCGGATTCATCACCTACGACGATCCCGCTTACGTCACCGCCAACCCACACGTCCAGGGCGGCTTGAGTTGGGCCGGCCTCTTTTGGGCGTTGACGACGGGCCACGCCAGCAACTGGCATCCGCTGACCTGGATTTCCCACATGCTGGATTTTCAACTCTACGGAATGAATCCCGCCGGCCATCATCTGACGAGCGTGGCCTTGCATGCGGCCAACTCCATTCTGCTGTTTCTGCTGCTCCAGCGCATGACCAAGGTGATGTGGCCCAGCGCGCTGGTCGCGGCCCTGTTCGCCCTTCATCCGATGCGCGTCGAGTCGGTGGCCTGGGTATCCGAACGGAAGGATGTGTTGAGCGCCCTGTTTTGGATTCTGTCGATTTGGGCCTATGTGCGTTATGTGGAGAATCTCAAATCTCAAATCTCAAATCTCAAATTCTTTTACATCGGGTCCGTTGTTCTTTTTGCGCTGGGCCTGGCGGCAAAACCGATGCTGGTGACGCTGCCTTTCGTATTGCTTCTTCTTGACTATTGGCCCCTGCAACGCCGCCAGACGCCGATCTCCGGGTTGTTCGTGGAAAAGACCCCTTATTTTATTCTGTCGGCTGGCTCCTGCGCGGTCACTTTTTTCGTGCAACTCCAGGGCGGCTCGGTGATGCCGCTGGCCAGACTGCCGTTCGGCATGCGCCTGGCCAACGTGCCTGTGGCCTGCGTGCGTTACGTGGCGAAGACCTTCTGGCCCGCCCATCTGGCCATAGCGTATCCCATGTTGAAATGGCCGGTTTGGGCCGTTGCCGGCGCCAGCGTGTTGCTGCTGCTGTTGTCGGGGTTGGCGCTCTGGCGCATCCGCGCCCGGCCCTGGCTGGCCGTGGGCTGGCTCTGGTTTTTGGTCACCCTGGCGCCCGTCATCGGAGTGGTTCAAGTCGGAATGCAGTCCATGGCCGACCGCTACAGTTATATCCCAGGCATCGGACTGTTGATCGCGGTCGTTTGGGCCGCGCGGGACTGGGGCGTCCGCCTGGGCGCGCGGGCGCCGGCGATCTTGGGTGGGCTGGCCGCGGCCATTTGCCTTGTCTTGACTGCGCGGCAGGCCGCCTTCTGGAAAAACGACCAGACCCTGTTTCTGCATGCCATCCAGGGCACAACGGGCAACTTCATCGCCTACGCCGGGCTGGGGGAATATGAGGGGCAGCACGGCCAGACCAACATGGCAATCAGTCACTTGGAAACCTCGGTGCGAATCAATCCCAATTACCCAAACGCCAGAAACAATCTGGGCAGAATTCTTCTGATGGCAGGCCGGGACGACGAGGCGCTGGCGCAGTTGCAGAAGGCCGTTTCCCTCGATCCCGGATTGGCCGATGCCCGTTACAATCTCGGCTATGCTTTGCTGGCCAAAGGCCGGGTGGGCGAAGCCCTGGATCAGTTTCAAGCCCAGGTCAATTTACAGCCGGCGGATTTCAAGGCTCAAAACAACCTGGGCGCCGTTCTCCTGCAGAACGGCCTGGCTGCGGACGCCATTGCCTGTTTGCAAAAGGCCGTCGAAATCAAACCGGATGACGCCGGGCCGCATTACCTGCTGGGCAACGCCCTCTACCGGACGGGCCGCGTGGCGGAAGCCATTCGTCAATATGAAAAAGCGATTCAACTCGGCCCGGACCATGTCCAGGCCCGCAATGACCTGGCCTGGATACTGGCCTGCCACCCGGACCCGTCCATTCGCAATGGCGCCAGGGCGGTGGCTCTGGCGTTGCGCGCCGATCAACTTTCCGGCGGGCAAAATCCGGTGGTCATCGGCACCCTCGCCGCCGGATATGCTGAAGCCGGGAATTTGTCCGATGCCGTCGCCGCTGAAAAGCGCGCCTGCCGGTTGGCCCTGGACCAGACCAACAACACGCTGGCGGAATTGCTGCAGAAGCGGCTGCGCCTCTACCAGGCCGGCTCGCCGTGGAGAGACACATCTGAAATAGGAATTAAGAAGTAAGAATTAAGAAAAGTGAAAACACCGACTCGATCCCTCCGACTTCTTAATTCATAATTCTTAATTCTCCATGGCCTGTCTGTTGACGTCTTTGTAATAAATGTAGCTGGCCGGCGTCGGGCCGCAGGCCACAAACCATTGCGGGCAATACGGGGCCATCCATATAACGTCCCCGGCCTGCACCGGATGCCAATCCGCATCCAAACAATAGATGCCCTGGCCTTTGAGCATCATCAAACCATGCTCCATAATGTGGGTTTCAACCAGCGGCAGGGTCGCGCCCGGTTGATACGTGAAAATGTTGACCGCCATGTCGAAACCGGGGTCCGCCGGCAAAAGCACCTGCAGGCGCGCGTCTTTGTTGCCTAGAAACGGCTTGCCGGCAATCGCCTTTTCATGGCCGGCAACGATGCCCGGTTTTTCATAACCCGCCAGGGCCTGGAATTTTTTCTCGAAGATCAACAAACGCGCGCCGGCGATGGGCTGGCTGAAATGAAAATCGGTCTCAGGCGGGAGATAAGCGAAACTGCCCGTAACCAGCCGGCATTTTTTCCCGGACAAATTGGCGGCGCACCCGCCCTCGATGAGATAGGCGAAGTATTCATTGGCCCCGGTGTTGCCCCGGCCCTCGCCATTTTTCTGGAAGGTGATTTGCCACTGGCAAAAATGCGCCCCCATCGCGGGCGAAATCTGCACGACGGGAACAGCATTGCGCCAGCCCGGCAGCCAGCTCGGCACGTACCCGGCAGGCGTCCGCAGGGCATAACGGTCTTTGATCACATCGCGCGAATGTCCATACAATTGATTCATGCCAGAGGATTAGCAGAGGCGTGTCGTTTTGTCGCTGCAAATGATTCCAGCTTGAGTCAGGCCGATTCTGTCGCCTAGAATGGGCCGATGCCAAATCGCACCGAACACATCCTGGTCACAGGCGGAGCCGGGTTCATTGGCTCCCATCTGGTCGAGCGATTGCTCGGCGATGGCAAATCCGTCACCGTCATCGATGATTGTTCGACAGGGCGGCTGGAGAATCTGCAATCGGTTCGGGGGCATCCGGCGCTCGGGGTGATCCAGGCGAAGATTTCCCAATGCGGCAATCTGGTTGAGCTGGCCCGGGAAAGCCAGGCGATTTATCATCTGGCGGCGGCGGTTGGAGTGGAGTTGGTCATGGAGTCCGCCCTCAAAACGATCGAAAGCAATTTGCGGGAGACGCAGTTGATGCTCGACGCGGCCAGCGCCGGGGGAGTGCCCATCCTGCTGGCCTCAACCTCCGAAGTTTACGGCAAAAGCGCCAAGGCCGCCTTCTCGGAGGAGGATGATCTTCTCATCGGCTCACCGCACTTGAGCCGGTGGAGCTATGCCTGTTCCAAACTGATGAATGAGTTTCTGGCCCTGGCACACGTCAGGGAGAAGAAAACCCCGGTGGTGATTGCGCGGCTTTTCAATACCGTGGGACCCCGCCAGACCGGCCAATATGGCATGGTTCTGCCTCGTTTCATCCAGGCGGCCAGAATGGGCCAGCCCCTCAAAGTGTTCGGTGATGGCTGCCAAACCCGCTGTTTCTGTTATGTCAATGACACCGTCGAGGCGCTGGTGCGATTGCAGAATTGTCCCGCTGCCAGGGGGGAGATTTTCAATGTGGGCAGTTCCGAGGAAATCAGCATTGGCCAACTGGCCGGGTTGGTCATCAGGGTGCTGCAGTCAACCTCGTCCATTGAACATGTTCCTTACGCCAAGGCTTATGCGCCCGGCTTTGAAGACATGCTCCGGCGCAAACCGATAGTGGACAAGCTGGCGAAATATGTTGGCTTTCAGCCCGCCACAACCCTCCGCCACATTGTGGAATGGACCGCCGCGTCCGTCCAATAAAAAAGGCGCCCTTTCGGGCGCCTTGATGAAAACCGATCCAAGTCAGGATGGCTTAGGGGAAAATCAGGTGAATATCACCACTGGCACTGGTGCCGCCCAAGTTATCAAAGAATCCCGCATCCTCCGCGTTGGCCAGCCAGGTTTTGCGAAGACTGGCGGAGGTGCATTGTTGCGAACTGCCATCCCCCAGCATGATGTTGCCGGCACCCGCAATGTTCCCGGCCGAATGCAGTTTCGCCGACCAAGCGACAGCCTCACTGGTCCCGCCGACAGATCCCCCAGGCGCTAAAATCGATGAGAAATGCCAGGTGCCGTTGGTGGTGAGAACCGCATCGGCTCCTTCTCCGGTCCAAGACTGTTGTGTCCCTGAGCCAGAGATGCCGTAGTTTTGATCTTGTATCGGGACATTCACGTTTCCAGCGGACAGGGTTCCGCCGTTCCCAAGATTTCGGTCACCTCCCAGCAGGGATTGTGGCTGTGTATCGGCGGCGCCAATCCCGACAAAATAGGAGACGTTGGTGTCATCAAATGATCCTATGTTGGCAGGCGGACTGGGCCACACGTTGCCAGATGGAAGCGTCGGGTTCTGCTGAGTACCCCAATAAAAGTTCGTATTGGCAGTCCAGTCGTCAGCGGGACACATAAGAACCTTTGGCGATTGGCCCAGCTCATTGGCCATGAGCGCGTAGGGCAACCAAGCGGACGAGGCCGCGGTGCCGGCGGGGGTGGCGGTGCCGTTGCCAACCATCTCCGTGCATCCTCCCAAGGACTGAACCTGCTCCTGCGGGTATCTGTCACCATTGTCGTTTTCCCAGATGCGATAGGCTGTGCCGACCTGCTTCAGGTTGTTGACGCAGGAAATGCGCTGCGCCTTCTGTTTGGCGCGGGCCAGCGCCGGCAACAGCATGCTGGCCAGAATGGCGATGATGGCGATGACAACTAACAACTCAATGAGAGTGAAAGCTCCTATTTTTTTGTTCCGTATGTTTTTCATATAATATAGTTTATCTGCCAATGGAGCGCGCACTGTTTATAAATTGCTGCCAGTGTTAACTCGATTTGATTCATTTAGCAAGGATGATGCCAAAGGCCAAAAAGGACCACTTCCGGACCATTGCGGGGCATCTTTTGGCCTTTTTCTTCCCAAAAACCCCCTGTGCGCGAAAATTCCACGCATCATGCGTGAAAAAAACACGCGTTCTCTGCTCGAAATCTTCCGTCATACGTTGAATTTGAAGAGCAGCACGTCTCCATCTTGCACCATATATTCTTTCCCTTCCATTCGGTAAAGCCCCTTTTCTCGCGCAACGGCCACTGACCCGCATCGCACCAAGTCGTCGTAAGCCACGGTTTCCGCCTTTATGAAACCGCGTTCGAAATCGGTGTGAATGACCCCGGCGGCTTTCGGGGCAGTATCGCCGGCATGGATTGTCCAGGCCCGCGCCTCCTTTTCGCTCGCCGTAAAGAAAGTTCGCAATCCGAGCAAATGATAGGTGCTCCGGATCAGCGCCCCCACCCCGGATTCTTCAACCCCCACCTCTTTCAAATAGGCCCGCGCTTCTTCTCCGGAAAGGTCGATCAGGTCGCTTTCGATCTGTGCGCTGATGATCACTGTCCCGCACGCATGGTGCTCCCGTGCATAGGCACGAACCTGTTGTATGTATGGATTGGCATCCGCACTCGCCAAATCCGATTCTTTAACGTTAGCGGCATAGATCGTCGGTTTATCGGTCAACAGGTGGAATTCCTTTGCCATGACCTTCTCTTCCGCAGTCAGATCCAGTGTCACTCCGGGTTTGCCGGCGTCGAAGTGCGCTTGGAACTTCTTTAGAATTTGCGCTTCGGCCGAGGCGGTCTTTTCGCCGCGTTTGGCTTCTTTGGCGCCTTTCTCCAGTCGCTTTTGCACGGCTTCCAGGTCGGCCAGCAGCAGTTCGGTGGTGATCGTCTCGATATCGCGCCGCGGGTTGATCGCTCCAGCCACATGATGGATGTCCGGGTCCTCAAAACAACGGACCACTTGGACCAGCGCATCGACTTCCCGGATATGACTGAGAAACTTGTTGCCCAAGCCTTCGCCTTGGGAAGATCCCTTGACCAGGCCGGCGATGTCCACAAATTCCACCGCGGCGGGAATAATCACCGAAGTTTTGGCAATTCTTGCCAGAACCTCCAGACGCGCATCCGGCACCGTCACGACTCCCACATTGGGATCGATGGTGCAGAATGGATAGTTGGCCGCTTCCGCTTTGCGGGTGCGGGTGACGGCGTTGAAAAGGGTGCTCTTCCCGACGTTGGGCAATCCTACAATTCCTGCTTTAAGCATAAAGGTCTTTCCCCAATCCTGACTTCAGACGGCCAAAAACACCCGGCTAACCCTTCTCAGCCGATTGAACCGCCTTGCGGATGACTTTCTTAAAATCATCGATGCCCTCGTCGAAGGCCGCCGCCATGGGCAGCGCCGAAACTTTCGGGATGCGCCGTTTGAACTTCTTTAGATTCTGTTCCGCCACCGCTTCGTCCATTTTGTTGGCCACGACCAGCCGGGGCCTTTTCAGCAATTCCGGGTCGTACAATTCCAATTCCCGCAGCAGTTGCTTGTAATCATCCCACGGATTGCGTCCGTCGGTTCCGGCCATGTCCAGCATCAGCACGATCAGTTTGCAACGCTCGATGTGCCTCAAAAACGCGTGCCCAAGCCCCACATTGCGGTGCGCCCCTTCAATCAGTCCCGGCACGTCGCAAACCGTCAAACGCGAGTAATCCGCGAACTTCACGATCCCGACCTGCGGATGCAATGTGGTAAACGGGTAGGAGGCCACTTTCGGGCGCGCTTGCGAGATCGCGGTCAACAGCGTCGATTTGCCCGCGTTGGGATACCCGACCAAACCGACATCCGCGATGATGCGCAATTCAAACAGGTAATCGCCCTCCCCGCCCGCCTCCCCCGGTTGGGCGAAGCGCGGCGTTTGCCGCCGGGCCGTGGCAAAATTGCGATTGCCCAATCCGCCCCGGCCCCCTTGGCACAGGACAAATTGCCGGCCGTTCTCCGTCAAGTCCGCCACCAGCTCCCGGCTGGTTTCCCCGCTCGCGGCCGGCGCTGCTTCCTCTTCCAAATCAAGTTCGACGGCGCGTTCCGAACCCGCGTGACGCATGACCGGCCGGCGGCTGGAACTGGTCAAAAGGGTGGCCCGCTCCGGCTCCTCCCCGGGTTCCCCGGCCGGGGCAGGCTCCGCAGAGGGCAGCCGCCAAACCAGCGTCCCGCACGGCACTTTGACCACCAAATCCCGCCCGGCCGCGCCGTCCATGCCTTTGCCCAAGCCGGGCTTGCCGTCTTCGGCGATGAGCCGTGGACTGTAGAATTGGGCCACCAGATTGTTCAAATCATGATCGGCCTGGAGTATGACACTGCCGCCGCGGCCTCCGTTGCCGCCGCTCGGGCCGCCTTTGGGCCGGAAGGTCTCCCGCAGAAAGGCCACGCAGCCTTTGCCGCCGTGTCCGGCGCGCCCATGGACTTTCACTTCATCGACAAACATGGCATCAGGAAATTTGCATCGCGCAAGACCGTCAACAAAAAAGGCGAGGCTGTGGACCTCGCCTTGAGCGCATTGCCGGGAAATTCAATTCTTTTCAACTTTGGGCTGCTCATCCAGCACGGGCTTCACATTGATGCGGCGGCTTTGTTTGTCGAACAACACCCGCCCGTCCGTCAGCGCGAACAACGTCCAATCGCGTCCGGTGCCGACATTCTCTCCGGCGATGAATTTCGAGCCGCGTTGACGCACCAGGATGCTGCCAGCCGTGACCTGCTGGCCCCCAAATTCTTTCACGCCGAGCCGTTTGCTGACGCTGTCGCGCCCATTGCGAACGCTGCCTTGTCCTTTTTTATGTGCCATAAACTCTCCTTCTCTCCTTTACGCTTTGATTTCCGTTATTTTGACCACGGTCAACTCCTGGCGATGGCCCACCTTGTGGTGATACCCTTTGCGCCGTTTCATTTTGAACGCCACTGTTTTCACTCCGCGGATGTGTTTCACCACATCGGCCACCACGGCCGCCTGCCCGATGGCGGGCGAACCGATCGTCGTTTTGCCTTCGTTCTTGCAAAACAAGACCCGGTCAAACGTAAAAGTTTGACCCGCCTCGGCCGGCAGGCGTTCAACCTCAATCGTGTCGCCCGCGCTGACGCGGTATTGCTTGCCGCCTGTTTCAATTATAGCATACATATATAAAATCTCGAAAAATAGCGGGTCATTCCAACAAATCATCGGCTTGATGTCAACCTTTTCTTTAGCCTTTTTCGCCGTCGAGGGGCAATTCGGTTTTCGGAACCTTGCAGATTGCAATGTTTTGATTTTCTCAGGAAAATCGGGCCGGAAAAAACAGTGAAAATTTCCGGGTTTTTCAAGTAAAAACGAAAGTTGTCAAGGGGAAAATTGCGCAAAAAAACCGTGAAAGTTTCGGCATTTTGTCCATGGAACAGTCGCAACCAGTTGTCAG